>Ga0134124_10003892_pt1 | contig 11967 bp, 10 predicted proteins | sample KB304_FD_96880 | JGI IMG/M metagenome (GOLD analysis project Ga0134124, IMG submission 96880) | Terrestrial soil microbial communities without Nitrogen fertilizer from Kellogg Biological Station, Michigan, USA - KB3-0-4 | ecosystem: Environmental > Terrestrial > Soil > Unclassified ... | reverse complement strand
GAAGGGTGAGATGCTGAAAAAAATCGGCACTCAGGCCCGCCAGGATATCGAGCGCCTGCTCGATACAAAGGTATATCTGGAACTGTTCGTCAAAGTAGTTGAAAACTGGAGCGAGAGGCCGTCTAAATTGAGAGAACTGGGATACGAATGAAACCTTTAGTAGCCATCGTCGGACGTCCCAATGTGGGCAAATCAACCCTCTTCAACCGCCTCCTGGGGCATCGCCGCGCCATTGTCGACGACACACCCGGAGTTACGCGTGACCGCAACTATGCCAATATTACCCGCTTCGAAAAACCGTTCATCCTCATCGATACCGGCGGCTTCGAGCCGGTAACCGAAAACCGCCTGCTGCAGCAGATGCGCGAACAGTCACGACTGGCCATCGAAGAGGCGGACGTCATCATCTTCATGATGGACGCCAGGAGCGGTCTGACACCGGCGGACATCGAGGTGGCCCAGATGTTGCGGCGGGTTAAAAAGCCGGTGTTTTTCGTGGTCAACAAGGTTGATGGCGAAAAGCTGGAGAATGAATCGGCTGAGTTTTATTCACTCGGAGTCGGCGAGCTGTACACGATTTCGGCGGAACACAATCGCGGGGTCATCGACCTGGTTGAACACATCATGGAGGTATTTCCGCCTGTTGAAGATACCGCGGCTGAAGAGAATGTCACCCGGATCGCCGTGGTGGGGCGCCCCAATGTCGGCAAATCATCACTGGTCAACCGCCTCCTCGGCTATGAGCGGGTCGTGGCGAATGAGACCGCCGGCACCACCCGCGATTCGGTCGATACACCGTTTTTCTGCAACAAGAAGCCGTATGTTCTGATCGACACCGCCGGTATTCGCCGCAAGGGGAAAACTACCGAAAAGCTCGAAAAATACAGTGTCTGTGATGCCCTGCGCAGCATCGAACGTGCCGATGTGGTGCTGATGGTGATTGACGCCGAACAGGGGGTGACTGAACAGGACGAGCGTATTGCCGGCTATATTCATGAAGCCGGCAAGGGGTGCGTATTCGTCATCAACAAGTGGGATCTGCTTGAAAAGGATAATGCTACTCTCGGTATATACATCGCCAAGATCAGGGACGGTTTCAAATATCTGGCATACGCTCCGATCGTCTGCGTTTCCGCCAAAAGCGGTCAGCGTACCGGCAAGATCATCGCTACCGTCGATGAGGTCATGGAACAGTACTGCCGCCGCGTCACCACGTCGGAACTTGTGCATGTCTTCACCGACGCCATTGAATCCCACCATGCCCCGCTGTCACATGGCCGCAGGGTAAAATTCTACTTTGCCACCCAGGTTGCCACCAGGCCTCCGGCCTTCGTGATTTTCACCAACCAGCCTGACAATATCCATTATTCGTACGAGCGTTACCTCATCAACAAGTTCCGCGAAGCGTTCGGTTTCGACGGCGTTCCCTTGCGGCTGATGTTCAGGGGAAGGGACAAAACCGACACTTCCCGCGGCAAGGGCGGGGCGGAGCGTCACACATAGCAGGCTCCCTATAAAGGCTTTACTTGAGCTCTCCGTTGCGATATATTTTGCCGGTATTTATCTCCCCTTTACGCAGTCGGATTGTGACGAATGAGCCTGGTAGGTAACCTTGAAGAGCTCGGACTTGGCGAGATTTTACAGATTGTCAGTCTCAGTAGAAAAACCGGTGTCCTTTCAGTCAGCAGCAGAGGAGGGGATGGCTCGGTTTTTTTTCGTCATGGCCAGGTTGTCAGGGCCGTATCGAGCTCCTGTAAGCAGAGTCTGGGAGAGGTGCTGATTCAAAAAGAGGTCATTGATCCGGCCATATTGCACAAGGCCCTGGCACTTCAGCAGGAGAACGGGTTTTGTGATTACCTGGGTGCAATTCTCGTAAAGAACTTCGGCATTTCACAAGAGACAATCGAAGATGTATCGCGGGAGCAGATAAAAAATGTCGTACTCTCGCTGTTCGCCTTGACAGAGGGTACCTTCAGATTTGAAGTCAGGAAATCGGTTGAAACGGTCGATGGCATAAAACCGGATCCTCAGCAGTTCCTGCTGGATCAGGGATTGAATCCGCAGTATCTTGCCATGGAAGGCACCAGAATCCACGATGAGATGCTTCATGCGGCCGAAATGGGTGCTGCCGGAGTTGAATCAGAGGATCTGGCGGATTTTGCTTTTAATCTGGTAGATGCTTCGGATACACCTGCCCCGGCCCCTCACCTCGGCCGGCAACCTGTCGTTATCGTCGATGACGACGGCCCGACACTGCAGATCATCGCTGACGGCCTTACGGAGCGTGGTTTTGTAGTCCATGCCATGACACGCAGCGAAGACGCACTGATCAAGGTGGATACCCTGCACCGGTGTGGTGAGCGCCCTGCGGTTCTGGTCGATCTGATCATGCCTAAAATGGACGGTTCAGGCGTACTGGGGGGTATCGAACTCCTGGAACTCCTGCACAACAACTTTAAAGATCTGCAGCTGATGGTCATGACCGACTATTATCACGTGGAGGCTGAAAAAAAAATCCACGAACTCGGCTATCCTTTTATAATCAAGCCCCGCCGGGTCGAAATCAACGCTTCCGGAATCACGGGCAGTTTTCTCAGCCGGATTACCCATATCATCCGCCACTCATCGGACAGTGAAGTTGCCGGAGAGATGCAGAGCCGGTTCAACCTCGGTGATGAGCTGCGGATTGAACTGGGAGAAACTGATGACATACCGGGTCCTGATGAATCACTTGAGCAGAGTTGCGGACGTTCCATGCTGAGTGGTATGCTTGAAGAGCTCAACGATCCGGATCTGCAGGGAGGGGTGCTGTTGCTTTTGCTTCGGTTCGCCTCCGAATTCGTAAACAGAGCCATCGTTTTTACCGTAAATAACCAGGTAATTTCCGGTTTCGGTCAATTCGGCATCTTCGGCGGCTCGATCAGCGGGGATGAACGGGTACGTGCGTTACAGGTTCCCCTGGAATCCGGTTCAATGTTCTCCGAAGCGCTTCGAACCGGCCAACCACGCACGTTTACACCAAACTGTACACCGGTAGATTCACATGTTTTTGAGCAGCTGGGCGGCGGCACCCCGTCCGAGGTTTTTATCGGCCCTCTGATCAGACGATCCCAGATTGTCGGGCTTCTCTATGGTGACAACCTCCCTGACGGGAAATCTATCGGTGATGTCGAGCCGCTGGCCAAGTTTCTGGCGCAGGCGGGAATTTCAATGGAAAAGTCTTTATTTGAACGTCAGCTGAATGAGAGGGCTACTCCGTGAGTACCAGGACCATTTTAATTGCCGATGACTCGGCATCCATGCGTGCCATGCTGGTTGCCATCGTTGAGGCGATTGGCGATATCCGGATAGTTGAAGCAGCCAGCGGTTTTGAAGCGCTGCGGCTTCTGCCGCGCGATCACGTTGATCTGATTCTGACCGATATCAATATGCCCGACATCAATGGACTTGAGCTGATCAGTTATCTTCGTTCCAATCAGAACTATAAAGACATCCCCGTTTTCATTATTTCGTCTGAAGGGAGTGCAAAGGATATTGAAAGGGGTAAACAGCTCGGAGCCGATGAATATGTGGTCAAGCCCTTTCCTCCCGCAACTCTCCAGAATTTGATCAGTCATTATTTGGATAAAACGCCCTGACAGGTACGTGATAATGAGCAAAGAGAACGCCACACATACGAAAGCCATTCAGGACTTTCTGGCTGAAGCCGAGGAGATTGTCGAACAGCTCGGCTCCGAATTGGCTGATCTCTCTGATATGGCCGAGAGTGGCGAATTGAATCCCGATGTTCTGAATTCAATTTTTCGGGGAGCTCATTCCCTGAAGGGTTTGGCCGGGATGTTCAATTTCAGCGGCGTCGCTGAACTTGCGCACAATATGGAAAACCTGCTCGACTGGCTGAGACTCGGCAAGCTGAATCTTACCCGGCAGCTTACAACTGTTTTATTTGAGGCGCATGAGCTGCTGAACTCTCTCATCCGGGACCTCGCCTCGGGAGAAAATACCCACATAACGCAGGAAATTGCATCATGCGTGCTTAAAATCAATGACTTCCTTTCTCCGCCGGAGAAACAGAGCGGAGTATCGCCGCTCGAAACACTCGGCCTCCCTGCCCATATACGTGGTGCCCTGACGGAATATGAAGAACATCGCCTGAAAGACAATCTGGCCAAAGAGCGCACAATTTACAATATCCATACATCCTTTGACCTGACTACATTTGATACGGAATTATCGGAAGTCACGGATATATTGAAGGGGTGTGGAGAAGTTGTCAGTACACTGCCGAGTGTCGGCGTAAATCAGGAAAACAATATCGATTTTGAGATTCTTTTCGGCTCCAGGCTCTCTCTTGATGAGTTGAAAACAGCAATTGAGCGGGAGAACATCACGGTTACCCGGCTCGGCTCCAATACGGTATCCGTACAACATGACGCTGCCATTTCTCCCGATAAAGGGGCATCTTCGGCCGTTGCCGGACTGCCGGCAGGTACGGAAAACGGCAAACCGGCGCCGCCGGCAGGTGCGGAAACCAGTAAGCCGGCGGTACCGGCCGAGCCGTCCGGCACGCTGCCCTCGCCCGACAGCGCGGTTCTCAGTGCCAAAAGCATGAGCAGGACGGTGCGCGTCGATATCGGCAAACTCGATGAGCTGATGAATATTGTCGGTGAACTTGTCCTTGCCAACTCATCCATTGCCGGTGTTTCCACAAGGATGCGCAACGAGGGCTATTCGCGCATGGCAATAGAGCTGGATAAGGCGGCAAAAGGGCTTGAGCGCAAGCTGTCGGATCTTCAGAAAGGGGTCATGGAGATCCGTATGATTCCGATCGGGCAATTGTACGAGAAGATGTCGCGAATTGTCCGAAAAATATCCCGTGAACAGGGCAAACGGGTTGAACTCAAGTTTTTCGGGGCCGATACGGAGCTTGATAAATTGATTGTTGAAGATATCTCCGATCCAATGATGCATATAATCCGCAATGCCATCGATCACGGAATCGAGTCCGGGGACGTACGAGTGGCACAGGGAAAAAATGAAAAAGGCACCATCCGGATTTCATCGTACCAGAAGGGAAGCCACGTCGTTATTGAAATTGAAGATGACGGCGGCGGAATCGATGTCGAGAAGGTGAAAAGCAAGGCGTTGCAAAAAGGGCTGGTCAACGACGTATCCGCGGTGTCCGATCGAGACGCGATCGATTTTATTTTTCTGCCCGGCTTTTCAACCACCGAAACCGTCAGTGAGGTTTCGGGCCGCGGTGTCGGTATGGATGTTGTCAAAAACAACATCTCCGCAGTCTCGGGAATGGTGGATGTCGAGACGCGGAAGGGGGAGGGGAGCCGCTTCATAATAACCCTGCCGATCACGCTGGCTATTATCAAGGCCCTGATCATCAGCTGCAGCGGCAAGACCTATGCGCTGCCGATCACATCGGTCCTTGAATCGCTGTTGATGACCGACAGGGATATCATGACGGTAGAGCGCAAGGAAGTCGTTCAGCTCCGTGAATCGACGCTGCCTCTGCTGAGGCTTGAGAAGTACTTCGACATTCATCGAAGCGACGAGCATCCGGAAGAATTTTATGTCGTCGTAGTCGGCGTTGCGGAAAAGCGTCTCGGGATCGTGGTAGACGATCTCATAAGGCAGCAGGATATCGTAATAAAACCGCTGGGCGAATCGTTCAAGCGGTTTCGCGGCGTGTCCGGAGCCGCGGATCTTGGAGACCAGCGCACCATACTTGTCCTGGATATCGGCGGCATAATCAATGAAACGATGCGCTCGGGGAGCTGAAGCACATGTATAAACGCTATTTCGGCTTCAGGGAAAAACCGTTCAGCAAGACTCCCGATCCCCGGTTTCTGTTTTTGAGTCGCGGTCATGAAGAGGCGCTTGCCAGGCTTGAATTTGTTGTTGAAGAGCGTGAACTTGCCGTGCTGACCGGTGAAATAGGGTGCGGCAAAACCACGTTGTCCAGGGCTCTTATGGATCGTCTCGGTTCCCGTTTCCGTTTTTGCTACATTATTAATCCAAGATTGAATGCGATGGAATTCCTTCGCACCATTGCCAGAATCCTTGAAGTTGAACATCCTGCTGACGCCAAAGATACCCTGATCAACCAGATCCATACTTCGGTATACTCCCTGAACCAGCGCGAAATCTGCCCGGTTCTGGTGATTGACGAAGCCCAGATGATTACCGATGCCGAGGTATTTGACGAGATCAGGCTGCTGACCAATTTTCAACTGGATGACCGCAACCTGCTTGGCGTTGTCATCATGGGGCAGCCGGAACTGCGTCCGATGATGGCATCCGGTCGTTTTGAACCTCTGCGGCAGCGAATTTCGCTTCATTACCACCTGAATCCCCTGTCGCTGGATGAAATAATGGAATACCTTGATTTCCGGCTTGAGGCAGCGGGGGGGGCTCCCGGTTTATTCACACCTGATGCCGTACAGCGTATTTATGAGCTGACCGGCGGCGTGCCCCGTAAAATCAATTCCATGGCAACCAATGCCCTGCTTGTTGCATACGGGTGCGACGCGGCACTGATCGATTCGAGTATAATCGACGAAATTAAAAATGAATTGATGATGTAGGCGGGAATCGGCCATGGATCTTGCAAAAATCAGAAAAAAAGCTTTACGGGCGCTTACGGAGCCTGTTGGCGATGGTATGGCTGCTCCATCTTCCGCGCCCGTGCCGGCATGGAAAGCGCCCGATACCGTTTTGGAAGCTCCCGCTTTACCCGAGGCGGATTTTTTTCAAAAAGAGACATGTTTTGCACCTGCCGTAACAATAGCGGCTGAACCGGCAATCCGCCCTGAACATGTTGCCTCTGCCTGTACACCGATGGAGGCAATCCTGGCAGGGAGAATTGCCGCAGGGTGTGACGGGGAAGCGATAACAGAAGGTGACGCAACCGGTCCGGCTGTTGTCAGATCCGCCCTGGAATTTCTCTGTTTTCGGGTTTCTGATGAGATTTATGGTATTAATATCATGGATATCAAGGAAATCATCACACCGAGAGAGGTGACCGAGGTTCCCCGTGCCCCGCTCTTTGTTTTAGGCGTACTTTCGCTGCGTGGCACTATAATTCCGATTATCGATATGCATCTTCGTCTTGGCCTGGCTCGTGGAGAGGCAAAAGGAAAAGAGCGGATAATCGTCATCAAAAACAATAACTCTTTCAGCGGCCTTCTGGTCGATGAGGTGATCAAGGTTGTTCAGGTTCCGCTTGATGCCGTCGAGGCGGCTCCTCCCGTACTTGACGGGATTGACCGTGACTTTGTCAGCGGACTTGGCCGTTCCGAGGGACGATTGATCATTGTTTTGAATCTGGAAACCATTGCAGACATCAACCTGTACTGAGCCTGGCCTTCATGTCGGGAAAACCGGAGCCCGGATCACTATAGACCATGAAAGCCTCCCTGGAGAGTCGGTGCGTACCATGGAAGATGCAAAAACTCATATCCAGCTTGCCTGTTTCAGTCTCGGCGACAAGTTGTTTGCCGTCGATATCATGAGAATTCGTGAGATAATTGTCCCCCAGACCCTCGCTCCCATGCCGAGTACGTCCGACCTTCTGGAGGGAATGATTAGTCTTCGCGGTTCGGTTATTCCGGTCATGAACCTGCGCAAACGATTCGGGATGTCTGTTGTGGAGGACGCATCCGCCGGCAAGCTCCTGATTGTGTCATTGGTCGGACAATCATCTCTGGCTCTCGTTGTGGATGACGTCATGGAGGTTGTTTCAGAGCCGGTTGCCGACATAAAACCTCCGATCCAGGCCGCACCGGGAGTAGGGATGGAATTTATCCTGGGAGTCTGCCTGTCAAATGGCCGGGTCTTCATGATTCTGGATATTGATGCACTCCTCGGAACCCGCAACCGCATTCAAGCTGCCGTGCCCGCGTAGTAACCTAAACAAAAAGGTCAAAGCAACCACCTCAACCGGGAGGGGAGCTTAAATTCCCCTCCTGCTTTGTCTGGAAGCGCCTGCTTCTGGCAAGAGGACCCAACAACGGGCTTAAATGGCAAGATGTCAGATTGAACTGACACCAGGAGCAGTCAGGTAATGGATCTTCAAGATATACGCCTCGCCCTTCAATCCGCCGATGAAGAAATTCGCAGATCGGCCCTGTATTCGTTACGGGATGTTCCGCGCCGCGACGCGCAGGCAGTTTATTTCTCGGCGATGGGTGATGAAAGCTGGCGGGTACGAAAAGAGGCCGTAGAGTTGTATGTTCATTCGAATCCTGATCTCGATTCCGTTGAACAGCTGTTGAATCTTCTCCGCAATGAAGATAATGCCGGTTTACGGAATTCGGCCGCGGAAGCCGTTATTCGTATCGGCTCTGCAGCCGCCTCGCCGCTGATGAACATCGTGCAGGATCAGGATGCCGACGTTCGCAAATTTGTCATTGATGTCATGGGGGCCATCGGCGATCCGCTGTTTGTTCCGGCTCTGTTGCACGCCTTGAATGACCAGGAGGTGAATGTTGCCTCGGCAGCTGCGGAACAGCTGGGTGCGCTGGGTGATACGGGAGTTGCCGAGCGCCTGATGCAGGCAATTCTGGCGAGAGATGAGGTGCTGTTCCGTTTCAGTGCGCTGGGGGCTTTGAATCTTCTCGCAAAACCTGTTCCGATACCGGGAGCCCTGATAAAACTGGTAGAACAGGATATATTCAAGCATGCGGTTTTTGAATTACTGGGAACCATTTCCGATGAAAGATCCATCAAGCTGCTGCTGGATGGTTTTTCCTGCCGTAATAAAAACAGTCGCGCCGCCGCTGTCAAGGCCCTGTACAAGATCTTCGGGCGCTCGCCAGGTAGCGCTCAGACAGAGGTTCGTGAAGCACTGCGGCGGCTTAAGGATAGTGAGATTGTTACCGGATTGCCGGAGCTGTTTGACAGACGGGATGGAGCATTGACGGAGGCCCTGATCTGGGCCGGTGTCGTGACCGCGGACTCGCGCTTTATTCCGCTGCTGATTGAAGCGTATACCGACGAGCGTACGACCGATGCAGCTCTTTTGGCCCTGAAAAGTTTCGGCAAGGAAGCGTTGCTCGAAATTTTATCTAGATATCCAACTCTTGATGAGAGTGGACGCAGCGGCATCTGCATCCTGATCGCCGAGTGCGGTTATGCCGGTTTTGACGATGTTATTCAGAACGCATTGCGCGACTCGTCCGCGCAGGTTCGAAGAGCCGCCGCGATGGCGGTCGGGACGCTTGGCCTGATCACATTGATTCCCGACCTGTTCTCCCTGATTGATGATGGTGAAGCACACGTATATGCAGCCGCCGTCGCCAGCCTGCAGGCACTGGCCAAAATCAGCCGCTCCGCGATCATGGCTGAAGTCGGTCCGTTCTGCTCATCAAAAGTGGCGCATCATCGAAAAGCTGCCGCACTGTTACTGGCAGCGCTGGGTGAAAGGGAGCGTCTGCTGCTGCTCATAAAAGATGAGGATCCGCAGGTCCGAAAAGCCGCCGTTTCGGCAATCGGAGCCAACCATATGGCCACCTCCGGGGCGATTCTCGTATTGGCGCTGGCCGATGAGGATCCAGATGTCCGCATCGCCGTCGCCGAAGCCCTTGGAAATGTGCATGATGCGGCGACGCTCGATGCTCTTGAATACGCTCTGAATGACGAGGATGTCTGGGTGCAGTCAGCTGCTTTAAAAGCCATTGCCAGGATCGATCCGTCGCGGGCGCTGTCAATCATAAAGAACATTCATACCGGAGCCGAAGGTCTGCTGATGATCACAAGTCTGATAATTCTTGAGGAAATCGGCGGCTTGGAAGCGGTAGAAATCATCAGGCATGCTCTTGACAGCAATGACAGCGATATCGCCCGGCAGGCGGCCACGTCTCTGGAGCACGTCATCGCCACTACATCAGGGCCAGGGTGTTCATGACGTTCACTTTTGAACCAACTCATAGGATGTCCGATGATCAATTCCTGCTTTTGCGGGATTGCATCCACGCCCATTGCGGAATTTATTTTGATCAGGACTCGAAATATATTCTTGAAAAACGTCTTTCTTCCCGTTTGACCGACCTGAATCTCACCAGTTTTTATGATTACTATCATTACATAAAGTATAGCAGGAGCAAAGAGCAGGAACTCATGGAGATCATGGACGTTCTTACTACGAACGAAACATATTTTTTTCGCGAGTCATTCCAGCTGAAAGCTTTTACCGATGAAATTATTCCCGAGCTGATCAAACGCAAAACCGTACGGGGAAACCGGTCCCTGCGAATCTGGAGCGCAGGGTGCTCAACCGGCGAAGAACCGTACACTATCGCGATGCTGCTGAGTACCATACCTGAGCTGTCCGGATGGAAAATAGAAATCATCGGTACCGACATAAGCCAGAAAGTGTTGCAACAGGCACGCCGCGCCGTATATGGTAAGTCATCATTTCGTGCGACCGAGGAGTGTGACCTGCGCCGTTTTTTTCACCAGCAGGACGACGGTTACAAGGTAAACGATTCCATCCGTGAACTGGTTACCATCAGTTATCTGAATCTTTTTGACACCCATCGCCTGATCATGCTCGGCAAGTTTGACCTTGTTTTTTGCCGCAATGTGATCATTTACTTTAACCAGGAAGCCAAAAAGCGTGTTATTGAATCATTTCACTCCGTTTTGCACGACGGCGGCTTTCTCCTTCTGGGACACTCCGAATCTCTTATGAATATTACGACGTTATTCACGCTCCGGCACTTCAAGAACGACATGATCTATCAAAAGCCCGATCGTTTTTCCGCGGGAGGTTCCCTGTGAAAAAAATCAGGATTGTTGTTGTCGATGATTCGGCGTTCAGCCGCAGAAGCATTACCCGGATGCTGGAAGGTCTCGATTCCGTTGAAGTAGTGGGATATGCGATAAACGGAGAAGAGGGCATTCAAAAGATTATTGCGCTCAAACCGGATCTGGTGACACTGGACCTGGAAATGCCCAAGATGGACGGCTTTACGCTGCTGCGCATCCTGACGACCCGCTTTTCGCTGCCGGTCATTGTGATCAGTGCCTTGAGCGGTGCGGACAAGGTATTCAAGGCGCTTGAACTGGGTGCCCTGGACTTTGTGGCAAAACCGTCCAGCAGCGCTTCGGTGGATCTGCTCTCCATAAAAGAAGATCTGCAGAAGAAAGTCTTGCAGGTACTTGCACTCAAGCCCGACAGGCATCCCCACCAGATCTCCAAAAGTATTCCCCCGGAGCGCGGCGAATTGGAGCCGCTGCCGACGGGAAGGGCGGGGATCGGCTTGCAGCACGCCATCGATCTTGTCGCCATCGGCTCTTCAACGGGAGGCCCGCCCGCTCTGCAGCACATATTCACTTCGTTCAGGCAGAAATACCCCTTTGCGGTTGTTGTTTCCCAGCATATGCCGCCCGGTTTTACCAAGGCTTTTGCAGACCGGCTCAACCGTACCTCGCTGTTTGATATAAAAGAGGCTGAAGATGGCGACCTGGTCCTGCCCGGCAGAGTTCTGATCGCCCCGGGCGGCAGGAACATGGTTTTCGAGGTATGCGGCGGGCAGGTGACGGCTCGCATCGTGGCGCCTTCGGAATCAGACCGCTATGTTCCCTCCGTCGATGCCATGCTCGAGTCGTGCGCCGGCATCTACCGCAAGAGGGTTGCCGCAGTGATCCTTACCGGCATGGGAAACGACGGGAGCAGGGGGGTGCGGATCATCAAGGATCATGGCGGCTGCGTCATTGCGGAATCGGAGGAGACCGCCGTCGTGTACGGCATGCCCCGTGAGGCGGTGGCGACCGGCGTTGTTGACCGCTCAGTCCCGCTGGACCGGGTTGCAGCGGAAATTGTCCTTCAGGGCGGATTTTCCTGATGGTGCAACGCTGAAGGGGGGCGCTGCTTTTCAGCATATGTGGTACATGGACGTGGATAATCATAGATATTCAAGGCACGAAAGGAACTTACCGTGGAACAGAAGT
>Ga0134124_10003891_pt1 | contig 11967 bp, 6 predicted proteins | sample KB304_FD_96880 | JGI IMG/M metagenome (GOLD analysis project Ga0134124, IMG submission 96880) | Terrestrial soil microbial communities without Nitrogen fertilizer from Kellogg Biological Station, Michigan, USA - KB3-0-4 | ecosystem: Environmental > Terrestrial > Soil > Unclassified ... | reverse complement strand
TATTCAGGAAGAAGATCTCGACGGCCACCAGTTCCGCTCACATTGATCCCCCAGCCCCGATCGTTTATGGGTGGTCGCTTCGGCGGCCACCCACCGCGTTTTTAGCCACAAAAAGGCACATAAAACACAAAATTATTTCTGTGCGGTTAAGCACAGTGGTATATATTCTGGCGTCCTTTCATATCTGGTCCATACTCATCACACGGAGGTGATTTCCGATGGCTAGACCTAAAGTTGAAATCCAAATCCCGAAAGACCTTGGCCTCACTCGCGCTCAGGTAAGCGAGCTTAAAGCCAGCTTCCAAAAACAACTCGTCGATACGCTCAAAGCTAAAGCGACTGCCTCGAAGGCGAAATCCAAGCAGATGGTGGTCGACGTGGTGGCCAAGTCGAAGAACCAGGTCGTCTAACTGTCTTAACAGCGGCTTTGCTTTATGAAAAGCATCTGCCTCGTTACAGCTCTGACAGTTTCAGACTTTATCGATCCGGATCTGACGGCCGGGGCGAATTCAAACACTGGCGCTCAACTCGGCGTGCTTACGTTAGCCGCCTTGCTCCGCCAGCAAGGTTACGATCCCAATATCGTCAATCTCGACGATCTCTTCTTCGAATTTGTCAGACTCGACACGACTCGTCCCTCGATTAATCGCGATGCGGGTATCGCGCCGCTGCGGCCTTCGGAGTCGTTTTACTCATTTGTCGTCAGGAATCTGCCGGCACAGAGTTTCGACATCGTGGGGTTGAGCTCGATTTGCGGCTCATACCCGCTCACCTTGCGCCTCGCTCAGGAAATCAGGCGGACTAACCCGCAAGCGAAGATCATTCTCGGCGGGCCACAGGCTTCCGTTGTCGACGTCGCCACGCTGAACGCTTTTCCATGCGTGGATATTATTGTGCGGGGCGAAGCGGACGACACCTTCCCATCGTTGTTGCGACTCTTCGACAGCGAAGCGTGGCAAACCATGCCCGGGATCACATTCAGGCGTAACAACGAGGTGATTCGAAATCCAAACGCTTCTGTGGTCGAGAACCTGGATCGACTCCCGCTGCCTGCGTTCGATCTCGATCTCAGGCTCAAAGATCGTGGTGGAGTTCACCTCGAGATCGGCAGAGGCTGTCCGTTTGCCTGCACCTTCTGTTCGACGAACGATTTCTTCAGACGCAACTTCCGTCTGAAGTCGCCGTCGCGGATGATCGCCGACATTGCTTCGCTGAAAAACGAATACGGGCTGGGCTATTTCAGTCTGGTTCACGACATGTACACCATCGATCGCAAGAAGGTCGTGGCGTTTTGCGACGCCATACTCGAAAGCGGAGAAAAGTTTACGTGGGGTTGCAGCGCGCGCACCGATTGCATCGATGATGAGTTGTTGGAGTTGATGGCGCGAGCAGGATGCACGGGGATCTTCTTCGGCATCGAGACCGGTTCGCAGCGACTGCAACACGTAATCAACAAGAAACTCGATCTGGCGGAGGCTGTTCAGCGTATCGCGTGCGCTGATCGCAACGGCATTAAGACCACCGTCGCTTTGATTGCCGGCTTTCCGGAAGAGACTCGCGACGATCTCCGCGATACGATTCACTTCTTCATCGACGCGTTACGCTTCGATCATGCCGAACCGCAGTGTTCGCTGCTCGCGCCACTCGCCGCGACACCCGTTTACGATCAGCACAAAGATCATCTGGTGTTCGACAAGATCTTTTCCGACATGTCTCATCAAAGCTGGTGCGAGGATGCGGTCGAGATCGAGATGATCAAGGCCCATCCTGACATCTTTCCAAACTTTTACGCGATACCAACCGAGCAGCTCGAACGCAGCTATGTCAAAGAAGTGATTGACTTCGTCACTTATCTGGCGACGTGGTTTCGCTGGCTGCCGGTGGCAGTTCTTCAGGATAGCGGCGACTTGTTGATGGTCTTCGACGCCTGGAAACAATGGCGCATGGAAAGAAAAGCGACGGGTTCGGAAGAGGACACCGGCTGGACTCCTTATTATTCGCATCGACGCTTCCAACACGAATTCCTCGAGTTTGTGGAGACATGTTATTTGCCGGAGATGGCGAATGCGCCGGTTGCAATCGCGGCTATGGCGCGCGCGGAGTCTGCGCCGGTGCGTAATCAACGGCAACGCGTCGTCGAAGAAACGGACCAGTTGGAGGAAGGCACGGTTCCATACGTGATTGATTCGTTGTTCGTCGTGGATCTCGAGGTTGATTACAAGGAGTTGATCTCGTGTTTGAGAAACAAGACCGATCTCGGTGAAGTCTCGCCATGCGATGCTACTGTGATCTTCACCAATGCAGGCGACGACCTGAACGTCTGGCAACTGTCGCCACTCGCCGGCGTGCTATTACATCTTTGCGACGGCCAGCGCACAGTAGCCGACATCACGCGCGAATTCTCATCACTTGAAACCGGCCTCACCGAAATCCCTGCCGACAAGGTCTGCCTATTCGGATTGGGCCAACTATTGGACGACGGCTTCATCGCCCTCTCGGCATCGCCGCTGACATGGGAACCACTCCCCTCCTCTCAATTCTCCCTTCCTCCCAAATTCTCCAATACCCAACAACCCTGGCCCATAATAGAAGGAGATTCATGAACCTAAAAACCATTCTGCTCTTAATCGTGGTCGCGATTGTTACCGCGGTTGTAGTAACACTGGTCCAAACTTTGATCTTGGGAAAAGCCAATGTCGCCATAACCGGCGGTGTCGTGGGCGCCATCGTAGTAGTTTCTGCCATGAGCGCCAGACGCAAACAGGTTAGTTAGCCACGGATAAACACGGATTGATTACTGATCAAAGCAGATCCATCCTCATCTGTGTAATCCGTGGCTAAATGTTGTTCTTCGCAAAGAACTCCCGGAAGAATTCGTCTACTGTTCGATCCTTGTTATGTCTGCGCGAGGCCAGTCGCTGACGCAATGTTTCAACAGTATCCGCTCGCTCTTTCAGTTCAAGAAAGCGCTTGTAGTCTTGGTCCATGGCAATGGGTTTTACTGTTCTTCATTGGGCGCATTTACCTCATTACGTGTTCAACTTTTCTGCGATCGCTCGAATACCTGTGGCGACATCGGTCCACGCCGCATCGCGATCTTTGTAGGAAGTGACCGGGTTCAGATCTTTAGGAAGGCCTTGTAGTTTACTAAATGGAGCGCCTTTCCAGTCACACTTGCGCAGGGCGATGGGTAGTACGACTGCTTCGTCCTTTTCGTGACGCTCTAAAGCTCGTTTCACTTCTTTATCCCAACAGTAATCAGAGGCGATGAAGTCGGCGCTTATCAGCAGGAGAATGATTTTGGCTCTTTCCAGATTCACATCGATTTCACCATCCCACTCGGTACTGGGAAGAATCTTCCGATCATGCCATACAGAGATAATTCCCTGACGCTGTAGCAGCTTAAGATGAGTCTCGAGCTCGTCACGGAGTGATTCATCCTTATGCGAATAACTGAAGAATATTGCTTTCGCCTGAGCGAGCGCCTCTAGCGAATCCTTTCGCTGATGTTCCAAATCAACTCCGTTCAATAGCTCGTTGACCTGCACTGTGATCACGCGCTCGCCGATGAACTCTGGAAAAGTAGCAACGGCCTGTTTCTCGAACGCCACCAGCTTTTTGTAATCAACTGAAAACTCTGGGAATTCTGTCAACGGGACTTTGGGTTGGGCATCCAATCGATCCTTGAACTCTGCGTGTATCCGATCTAAGTCATATCTAATAAGTGCAAGCAGACGTCGCCTTGCTCCTGCATTCTGTCCTTTAACACGCACTATTACTCGACGATCAGCATATTCGGCTGTAACAAGACCTTGACAGTCTTCATGGGCAAGGATCACACCGGAGCGCCAACGCTGCTGGCCGCGACTCAGCGTGTGAGAGCGCACGATAAAACGCGGTATCAGGCCTTCGGGGAGAATTCCATAGTGGTATTCGAAATTCAGACAATCTCGTGGAGGAAATTGAGTTGTCTCCTCCGGTTGTTCCTTTCCGAGAAGTTCTGGCACCAAGTATCGATCCGGCTCGTCAGGGAAGGGGAAACACAAGCTGAACTTTCTCATCAATTCCAGGAGAAAAAGATGTTTGTCAGAGGGATAGCGATCTTTGGGTAGGAGTTGTTGCAGATCTTTCAGATCGAGTTCCCCCTGCCACTCAGCCAACTTTTTAGCATTTAGGATCTTGTAAATTCCCTGAGTGACCCATTCCGGTTTGAGAACGCTCGTGTCGCGCAATCTCGAATCGTCGCGATAGTTCAGTGCGATTCCCAGGCAGTGTAGGACCCACCGCAAAGTATTCTGGTCCGTGTCGTCTTCAATTCCCTCGTTCTGACATAGCTGGCGAAATTCTTCGTAGCCCATGTACTCATCTTCCATGGATTCCAGGCGTTCTTTGACAGTGAACCAGTCTAAAGGAAACTGCATACGTATCTCAGGCATTCCCACCACAACTGCTTCAATTGCCTCTCGCAACTCCTTTAAACCAATAGATTCCTTGCAGTCAGTTTTTACGAAACCTCGAATCTGCGGATAACGTGCCTGGAGCCCACGGTAATTCAACTCGAAAGGATGCTGTGCGATTTTGTTTTGGACCAGAAGGACTGGCGAATCGCCGCCAAAGCTCTCGATATGCTTAAGCCAATATTCCGCGTCGAGATCTTCTCCACCTTCACGCCCGTTGAGGACCAGGAGATAAATGCTTTGCTCTGTGAGGAAGAACTGATGAGTGGCGTGCATGATCTCTTGTCCGCCGAAGTCCCAGATATTCAGTCGGAACGTGTCTGAATCGCATCGAAGTGACCAGGATGTGATGTTGATACCTTGCGTCTTTGATTCATCGCCCCGAAAATTGTTGTTTACAAGTCTTCTAACCAGCGATGTTTTGCCAACCTCACCCCTTCCAACCAGGATCAGCTTTCCTTCATTCAGTGGACGTTTTTCGTCTCGTTCTTGAGGAGTAATTATCCGGTTCGTAGATGCGTATCTTTCAAAATCTTGCATTGCGGACAGCAGCGCGGTGACCGTCTCGGGGCTGGGTCCTAGGGTTAGGGCTAATTTTTTTTCAACCAGCCATTGGACCCCTCTTAACGCATATGGAACGTCGTCAACTTTGGTGACGCTGTTAAACATTATTGGAAGGATTAGGCCGCGCCTATAGAAGGATTCCAAATCGACGCGAACGCGCTCTGAACGAAGTGCGTCTGGAGTCGCTATGAGAATTAATGGAACCCTAGACGGAAGAACGTTTCGCACTGTATCCACCCATTTCTCACCCCAGGCGATATCTTCAGCATCATTGGAGAAAACGACGATTCCACGTTGACGTAAATATTGGGTCAGTGACGTCGCATAACTCTTTCCGTCCAAGCTGTAACAAACGTAGCAGGCCCCGTGGTCGTCTTTAGTAAAGGATGTAAGTTCTGAGGACTTTGAGGGAGGCTTTTCACCTTTCGACCAACGTCTGATCCGGTCCAATAGTGTCATGGCCAAGCCTTTGCAGGTGAGTGTGTGAAAACGCAACCTATTATAGGATCGGCTTTATGCGACTCGTCTAGTTTTTTGGCGAGCGCTTATGCCAACTATCGCACGATGCTGATCAGTGGCTTGTTGCTGATGACGCCGTGGAAGGTGAGGGAGAGTTGAAAGTCGCCTTCGATCGTTATCGAGTCGGGGAGTTTGACGGTGATTTGGGAGAAGGGGAAGGTTGGGAGTTTGCGGATGTCTTCGACGACGAGGGGGTAGAGGTGGTGGTCAGTGTCTTCGAGTTGGACGTTGATGGATTCGCCGGGGAGCAGATCAATGCCGGTGGCGAAGAACATGATGCGCGTGCGCTGATCGGAGCTGAAGTTGAAGATGTTTCGAAGGGAGAAGGGTTCGCGAAACATCGTTACGGAATCCAGGGCGACGGCGCGCGCGGTGATCTCGTCTGTCAGGATAAAAGGCTTGTCGTCGTCGAGGATGGTGATCGTGCTGGTGAAGGGAGCGCCTTCAACTGCGCCACTAGCAGGCGAGCTCAAGACGACGTTGATGGTCTCGTTACCTTCGATTAATGCATCGTCGATTATCGGAACGACGAAAGTTTTGACAGTCTCGCCGGAAGCGAACTGAAGCGAACCGGAGGTACTGGTGTAGTCACTCGGCTGAGCTGCGCTGCCGTTAGTCGTGGCGTAGTTGATGGTCGAAGCGTTCGAAGTGTTACCACTGCGCGTGACGCTCACAATCACACTTCCCGCATTCTCATTCACAACGTAACCTGTCGCGCTGAATTGCATCGTAACGGCGGATACTGACGAACCAAACTGTCCTCTAATCTCGCCCGTTGGGAAATTCGAGCTGTGCACGTTGACGTAAAACAGACCATTCTTCAGATCCTGCACTTGCGCAGGAGTTAACGTGATCGAGAAATCGCTCAACTGGCCCAACGGCAGAGGGAAGACTGGCGGCGCGCTTACGCCGGGCACTGCCGGTCCGTGAATGTGCGCGTCCGTCTGACCGCTCGAAAGGCCGGTAAAGGTCAACGAGACACGCGCAGTCTTTTCGTCGGGACTGAGAACGAGCGAGGCCCGGCCCGTGGCGATCGAGTTGTTAGGCGGCGTTTCCTGTGCGCCTGTCAGATTTGCGACGAACAACAGCGACGATTTCGACTTGATCTCGTAAACCGCACCGTTGGAAAGCGAAACTACAAACAGGTTTCCATTCGGACCGCTTTGAATATCAGTGGTGATGCCGAAATCTTTGCCGATCAGCAGGCTTTCACTTTCTGTTTGATCGAACTTATCAAGATTGTCAGCCACCCGATCTACCAGCCTCGGATCGGAGAACGAGAAATGCTGTCGGTCGCTCGTCAACTTGAACCGGAACAGAAAGCCGTTCAGCAAAGTCGTACGCGAAGCGCCGACGAATAGATCGCCTTCAAACTGCGGCCCGAGTCCTCTTCCCTTCACAAAGCCGATCGGCGATGGCGCGAGCGCATACTTCCAACTGAATTCCGGATCGACGTACTGCGCCCCGTTCAGCATGTACATCCGCGAGAGCGCCTGTTGCGGCGTCAACGCGGTGTTGCTCGGCGGCCAACGGAGCTGTTGCAGGTTTCCGGCGCCGTAAGTCATCTCAATCGATCGGAACTCATCGATACGGCTGATCGGCCCCATCGTTTGTATCCAACCACCGTTGAAGCCGGGCGTGACCCGATTGATTTCATCAAACGCGTCGTCGCCGTTCTCCTGTGTCCACAACGCGCCGCTCAAAGGATCGAAATCCATCCCGAAGCTGTTGCGGATTCCGTAAGCAAACACTTTCTTGATGTTGGCGGCGGCCTCGCCCGAAAGGCTCGAAGGGATATGGAAGAAAGGATTGTCAGCAGGCGTTGAGCCGTCGTCGTTAAGCCGCAGGATCACTCCGGTAAGGTGCTGGTCATCAGGCGCTGGCCCACCGAACTGATCGTCAGGAGACGGACCACCACTCGCAAGATTCTGCAGGAAGCCGCGACGACCGTTGTCGCCAAAGATGATGTAGATCTTACCGTCCGGTCCAAAACGCAGGACACCACCGTTGTGATTACCACGCGACGGCTGGCCCACGTCCTGCTGAAGCGATCGCAGCTTGATCAAATTGCGATCGAACGTGAGCGTGGCTCCATTCCACACGTAACGATCGACACGATTGCCGAGCACCGCTACTTCGTCAATGTTCGCCGTGTCGACACCCGTGCTGCTTTCGGTCCAATAGAGGTATACCCAGCCGTTTTGAGAAAACTTCGGATGCAGCGCGATGCCGAGGAGGCCGCGCTCGGAAGCGTTGTTGACGGCGAGATCGAGTGGCGTGCTGTGCAACACGCCATTGACGATTCGCTTCACTTTACCGCTTGCCTTCTCGAGAACGAGAAAATCGCCGTCGCCAATGAACGCCATGCTGGTCGGCTGATCGAGGCCGGTGATCACGGTGCCGACGGTCAGATTGTCGTCCAGCATGACTGGCGACGGCGCGGCGGGTTGAATCAACGTCGTCGCAGAAGCGGTGTTGTTCGTCGTATCAGAATCGATTTCAGTGCCGGTGACGGTCGCCGAGTTGGTTATCTGTCCTGTTGCAGAAGGCGTAACGACGATCGTGACAATCGCACTACTTCCAACAGTCAAACTGCCGAGATTACAGTTCACGGTTGTCGTGCCGTTGCAATTGCCCTGAGTGGTTGTCGCTGAAACAAACGTCACACCCGCAGGTAACGTGTCTGCCACACTCACATTCGTCGCAACCGCGGGTCCGTTGTTCGTCGCGATGATGCGATACGAAAGCGGCACACCGACTTGTCCAGGATTTGGCGATGCGGTCTTCGTCACGGACAAGTCGGCACTCAAGGGATTTACAACATTCAAATTCGCCTGAGTCGAGTGAGCAGTTAAGCCTGACAGCGCGTTGATGTCGAACGAATGATTGCCGACGGGGGTGTTTGCGGCCGTGGTTAAAGTCAGAGTGGCGGTCTTTGAATTCGCGTCAGTGATATCAACTACGGTTGGAGCGAAAGCGGAGGTAACCCCGGTGGGAAGATTGGCGGCGCTCAGATTTACCTGTGCGGTGAATCCGGCTAGCGGTGTGACAGTCACTGTATAAAGCGCTACCCCGGTCGGCACAACACTGCGCGAAGACGGACTGACGCTCACCACAAAGTCAGGAGTGGTCGATGCCGGCGCTGAGACGACAAACGTCTTGTAGATGTGATCGCCGGACGTGTTGCCGTCGTTGTTTGCGTGATTACCGGCAGCATAGAAAACCACTGGACCGACATCGATCGCCGGTGCGGTCCAGTTGAATGTCCAACTCGCGCCGTTGTGCTGGCCGATGAATGTCCCGGCGGCGGTGTGCTCAATGTACTGGCGCGCAGAGCCTGGACCAGCGTTGTTCAAGACTTGGGTTAGACCATCCAGGCTTTGCAAATTTCCAGCTTTTTCGTCTGATGCGGTATCGAGGACAGTCAGCTCAAAGCCCCAGCGAAGTCGCGTCTGATCGGGATTCGTGTGCGTGACGGTGATTGGATAGGTTTGTCCGGGAATGTAGGTTTGCGGAGCGGTGATGGATATCTTGCCCGTGCCCGCGTCAGGCGGCACATGACACTCAGCGCACGCCTCAGGTTCTTCCTGCGGCGCGCCCGTGTAACCCGCGGGCGGACCAGCCGAGAAAGCGTGCACTGTCCGCGTGCCCGTGTTGTGCGTCAGAAGGAAGCCGCCCAATGCAGCAAGGGTAGACGAGAGTACGATCAGCCGTATTAGCCACAAAGAGGCACAAAAAGAACAAAATTTTGATTCAGATTTTTTGTGCCTTTTGTGCCTCTTTGTGGCCATCGTTCTTAACTAAGAAATCCGAGATTCGAAGTAGCAAAGCGACTGATCAGAGGAAACACGGCCGGCAAGTCAGCACTCGACAGGCCATACCAGTTCGCGAGCGTCGCGGCGTATTGTTCGACTGACGTCGTCGGTATCCAACGACCGCGCAGAGCCGATCCGCCATCAGTATCATCCGGCCCACCGAGTCGAAGCGTCGGGTACGTCCCATAAAACGTACCACCGAGCACCGATCCTCCGGCGATCAATTGATGATTGCCCCACGCGTGATCGGTGCCAACGGCGTTGACGCCAGTGCCCGCAGGCTGGAGGGTACGACCGAAATCCGACATCGTAAACGTCGTCACTTTGTTTTGTACACCAAGCTCGACTGTCGCCTTAAAGAATGCATCGATCGCCGCGCTGACCTGCGCCAGCAAACCTCCCTGTCCGCCGATCTCCGCCGAGTGAGTATCGAAGCCGCCGAGTTGCGTGAAGAAGATCTGCCGTTTCATGTTTATCCCGACGAGCGGATCCGTAGACGCCTTGATCAGTAATGCGACCTGTTTAAGCTGCCGGCCTAAAGTCGTATTCGGAAAGACTGTGGACAGTGTCGGATTCACACTGCTCAACGCATTGTCGGTTTGAATCGAGCTCGAGCGTATGTCACTTGCAGCTTTCACGAGCTTGAAATTGTTGTCGAGCGTTCGCAGCTCGTTGAAGGAAGCCAGTCGTGACGCGGTCTCGCTCGACGAACCAGACATGCTGAGTTGCAGAACGTTCGCCAGTGACGTCCCTGAATCAGCAACAGCCAGTTGTCTCGTGTCGACGCCGCTCAGCAACAGATTGATACCCGCAATCGAGATGTTGCTCGGGAACGTCGCCGAGCCGTTCAAGCCGTTGGTCTTGTCAGCCAGCCGGCCTCCCCAACCCGTCTGGCTCACGGTGTTGGCGATCGCAGTCTGAAACAGCCCGACCTGATCCGAATGAGAGAAAAGCTGTAGCGGCTTCTTGCCGGTCCCGTTTTGATATGTGGTGCGCGTGAGCGGCTCAACCAAAGGACCACTGTTGCAGAGCACCGCGAGTTTCCCTTGATTGAAGAGCGTCTGCATCTCCGGCATGTTCGGATGAAACCCGTACGAACCGCCGCTTGCAGGTGACACCGGAAGCAAACTCGCCTTCGCAATCGCGAGTCCGGCGGCATTGCGCACGTTCGAGTAGCCCTCAACTAGACTGCCTGCTGGTCCGTCGTACTGGTCCAGCGAGACGAGCATGTTATTGCCATCGTTTCCGCCATTCAGAAAAACGCACACGAGCGCGCGGTAATCAGTCGCAGCCTGCGGCGTGAGCGCGTGAACGACGCTGAATGTATCGATACTGGAAGCCAGCGCCACACCGCCGATGGCGCAGGCGCTGTTGCGTAAGAAGTCTCTGCGTGTGATTGCCATGATCGTTATCTCTGAATGTCGTACTGCGAAGAAGTTGCCGCCAGATAGACCGCCGTGCGCGCGCGCTTCTGGTTGCGAGTGGTGACGTTGGCGTCGTTGATGGCGTTCATCGCCGTGATGATCGACGCGCGCATCTGCGGGTGCATCGTTCCGTGCAACAACAATGCGTCGAGCGCATTGACTACATCGACCGGATTGCCCGCGAGCGCTTCGAGATTGCTGATGTCGATCGAAGTGCCGCGCGGTCGATCGGGACTTCCGGCCGTCGGCGTGGTGGTAGCACTGACGCCGTTATAAACAAGCGTGTTGATGTCGTTGGCGCGACGCAGCGTGGTCGTTGTCGAGAGAATTCCAAATGCTGGGCCAAGTAGCTTCGTGCCGGGCACTTCGTAACCGGGCTGGTAATAACTGAACACCGTCGGCGGTGAAAAGATCGTCTGGTCGAGGGTGCCGGTAAAGTCGGTGCCACCTCTGTTACCGAGAACGCCGTCGCTCGTCGTCGTCTTATCAAACGATTTCACGTTGAAAGCACGCAGGAAGCCGTTGACGTACTGCGCGGGCTCACGCAACTTGCCGTAGTTTGGATCTGTCTTCGCGTCGCCACGAGCTTCCGGATCCAAAAGTATCGCCTGGACCACAAACTTCAAATTGCCGCGCGTGTTCGTACAACCCGCCGGATAAAGCCCGTTGCAATCGTTGTTGAAGACGCGGGCCACACGCTCGACGTAAGCAGGACTCGGATTGCTCGTCACGAGGTGTTGAATGAGCTGCTTACTGAGGAATGGGCCAACGTTCGGATGGTTGGCGAGATGATTCATGACGGCCGTCATGTCTGATTGGGCGCAAGTGGCGTTTGCACTCGAGCAGGCCGGAATCGTGAATCCATTCAAAAGTGTCTTTGCGCCGACGTCATGCTGGGTGCCACCGCGAGGAACCATCGGGTCGCGGTAGTTTGTGATGCCCGCGGCGATAGCAGTGTTGAAGTTCCAGCCGGTAAACACACGCGTAAACTCATTCACGTCCGCTTGCGTATACGTTGCGATCGGGTTCCCTTGCGCGTCGCGTTGCGGTGTGCCGTCGAGGTTGAGCACGTCGGTGCCAATCGAGAAGAGCTGCAATACCTCGCGCGCGAAATTCTCGTTGGGACTGGTTCGCGTGCTCAAACGCATATCGAGAAACTCACCCATCGCCGGAGTGAGTGTGATCTCG
>Ga0134124_10003890_pt1 | contig 11967 bp, 11 predicted proteins | sample KB304_FD_96880 | JGI IMG/M metagenome (GOLD analysis project Ga0134124, IMG submission 96880) | Terrestrial soil microbial communities without Nitrogen fertilizer from Kellogg Biological Station, Michigan, USA - KB3-0-4 | ecosystem: Environmental > Terrestrial > Soil > Unclassified ... | reverse complement strand
TGCTCAAGTCCTGGCCGGCGCGCGCCAGCAGCACCACTTTCGCGTCGCTGGCGTCGAGTCCGGCCATCGCCCGCTCGGCCAGGTTCAGGCCGCGCTCGATGGTGCGGGCGCTGGGCTTTTTCATCTGGCACGAGCGGCCTGCATGCGCTTGCGCCGACCACGCCACGGCAACCGCGGCAAAGATCAAGAGGTACTTCATGGCCCGCCTCAATACGTCAGGCGTTCGTTGTGCAGCAGGGCGCGGCCCAGGGCATTGGGCACGAACGCGATTGTCTCGCCCGCCGCCGAGAGGAGGATGCCCGCGCCGATGACGCTGGCGGTAACCAACGTGCCGGCGGCGATTGAAGCATTCGCTGCGCCCCGGCCGGCGACTTCCACGATGACCCGGGCGCCGTCGGATACGCGTTCCAGCAGATACACCGTGCTCAGCACGCCGACCTCGACCGCCTTGACGACGAACACCGCACCGGCGGCGGACAGGATGACCGGCGCAGCCACCGAGGCACCGGCCGCAGCGCTGGCGCCGGCCGCCACCGACGCGAGCGGCAGGGCCGACAGCGCGCTGAGCGCCGAGACTTCGCTTTGCGAACGCGCCGGCGCCGCGGCGGCGAGACCGAGAACCAGAGCGGCGGCGATCAGATGTGTTTTCATGATTGAGCTCCTTGTGATTGGGTGAGTCATGCGGCGGCAACGGCGGGCCCCTGTGCCATCGGGCTCTGCATCTGCGCTTCGCCAAGGTCGGCCTCGTGCGCATCGCGCAGCGTCTTGGCCAGCGTGAAAGTACAGGTGATCAGGTACAGCCAGCTCACGCCCAGGAAGGCCTTGTAGGTCTCGTTGATCTCCATGCGCAGCAGGCCCCAGCCGGTCAACCCCATGGCCAGGAAGAAGCCGCCCCACACGACCAGCCCGAACAGCGGCGTGTCGGCCGGGCGGCCTTCGGCCTTGCCCTTTTCGTGGTCGCGGACGAACTTGGCCAGCACGAACGCGGCCGACAGGCAGAAGAAGTAGCCCATGATCATGAAGGCGCGATCGAGGTCCCGGCCCGGCAGCCAGGCCAGGCCGACGCCGCACAGGAAGGCGGCGCTGAAAAAGGACACCCAGACCTGCAGCTGCCAGGCTTTCGAATCGCGGTGAATCAGGACTTGCATGTGGACCCCTTGGAGGTGGTTGAACATGCAGCCAGTGTGGATGGCGGCCCGCGAACAGTCGCACTATTCCGCCGGATTGCTACCTCCGGGGGCCTGGCGGTATCGCCAAACGATACTCAGGACGCTAGCAGCTTGGCGACCTGGGTGCGCAGCAGCTCCGGCTGCACCTCCGCCGGCGGCAGCGCCGGGCCCACGTTCAGGCCCACCCGGTTGAACAGGCCGCGCCGGAACGGGCGCACCATCGCGCCGCCCTGCTCGATGCGGCTGAAGAACGAGCCCCAGAGATTGGTCAGCGCCATCGGAACCACCGGCACCGGTTGGCGCTCGAGGATCTTCATGATCCCGCCCTTGAAATCCTGCAGCGTGCCGTCGCGGGTGATCCCGCCTTCGGGGAAGATCGCGAGCAAGTCGCCTTCCCTGAGCACCTTGGCCGCCGCCTCGAACGCGGCCTCGTAGGCGGCAGGGTCCTCCTTGCGCGGCGCAATCGGGATCGCCTTGGCCAGCCGGAACAGCCAGCCAAGCACCGGCACCTTGAAGATGCGGTGGTCCATGACGAAGTAGATCGGCCGCGGGCTCGCCCCCATCAACAGCACGGCGTCGACGAAGCTCACGTGGTTGCATACCAGGACCGCGGCACCGGCAGCTGGAATGTTCTCGTCACCTTTGATCTTGAAGCGGTACACCAGGCGCGACGCCAGCCATGCGATGAAGCGCAGCAGGTACTCCGGTACCAGCATGAAGATGTAGAACGCAACGAAAGCGTTGGCCAGCCCCACCAGCAGGAAAATCTGCGGAATCGTCAGGCCGAGCTTGAGCAGCACACCGGCAATGATCGAGCTGGCGATCATGAACAACGCATTCAGGATGTTGTTGGCGGCAATGATGCGGGCCCGGTGTGTCGACTGGCTGCGCAACTGGATCAGCGCGTACATGGGCACGCTGTACAGGCCGGCGAACAGGCTGAGCAGGGCCAGGTCGGCCATCACCCGCCAGTGCGCCGGCGCCGCCAGGAATTCGCGCAGCGTGAAGGCGGCGCCCGCAAGCTGACCGGCTTGCGGTTGCAGCCCGCGCGCGGCGAAGTACAGATCCACCGCGAACACGCTCATGCCGATCGCGCCCAGCGGCACAAGGCCGATCTCCACATGGCGGCGCGACAGGACTTCACACAGCAGCGAGCCGATGCCAATGCCGATTGAAAAGACCACCAGCAGCAGCGAGGCGACCTGTTCGTTGCCGTGCAGCACTTCCTTGGCGAAGCTGGGGAACTGGCTGAGGAACACGGCGCCGAAGAACCACATCCAGCTGATTCCGAGCAGCGAGCGGAACACCACCAGGTTGCCGTGCGCGAGTTTCAGGTTGCGCAGCGTCTCGCTGACCGGATTGAAATTGATCTTCAAGCCCGGATCGGTGGCCGGCGCCGAAGGAATGAACTGCGCGATCGCGCGGCCCGCCAGCGCGAGCATCACACAGGAAATCGCCACGTCGGTATGGCCCACCTCGGGAATGGCCACGATCAGGCCACCGACGACGTTGCCGAGCAAAATCGCCACGAAGGTGCCCATTTCCACCATGCCGTTGCCGCCCGTCAGTTCGCGCTCGCCCAGCACTTGCGGCAGTAAGGCGAACTTCACCGGACCGAACAGCGTGGAATGCAGCCCCATCAGGAACGTACAGAGCAGCAGCACGCCGACGTTGCCGTTGTAGAAGCCGAAAGCCGCGATCAGCATGATCGCGATCTCCAGGTTCTTCACCAGCCGGATCATCGTGATCTTGTCGAACTTGTCGGTGAGCTGGCCACTGGTGGCCGAGAACAGCAGGAACGGCATGATGAACACCGCGCCGATCACCAGCCCCGCCATCGCCGGCGGCAGCCAGCTGACCTGCAGCTGGTAGGTGACCATCACCGTGAAGGCAAACTTGAACAGGTTGTCGTTGGCGGCGCCCGAGAACTGGGTCCAGAAGAACGGCGCGAACCGGCGCTGCCCGAGCAGCGCGAACTGGTTCGGATGCGCGCTCTCGTGCGGGCCCTGCGGCGCCTCGGCGATGGCGGTACTCATTGATAGCTCCTGCGGCCGGTGGGCAGGCCTGCGGCATTCTGCCTCGACTTTCCGCGCGCGGCGATCGCCGCGACGACCGGCCAGGCCGCCAGCGCTGCCGTCACATGCTTGAGCGTGTGTCCCGACACCATCTCGCGGCTGAGTTCATAGACCAGATGGTCATTGGCCTCCAGCAGCTTGGCCGCGGCATACGCCAGGATAACCAGGCTCCAGCGGATCTCGGACGCGGCGTCGCGCGGTCGCAGCAGCATGAACCAGACGACCAGTCCCATGCCGCCGAATTGCAGCACGGCCCAAGGCCAGACGTTGCCGGTCGCGAGCCACACTTGCACGCTGACAGGCGCAAGCACCAGCACCGCGAGGCCAAGTGCGCCGCCGGCGCGCGCGCTCACGCGGCCGGCGGCGGCCAGTCCGAGCAGTCCGGCAAAAGCGACAGCCATGCCACAGCGGTCGGCTGCCAGGCCGGCATCATCGGGCTGCCAGTGATACCAGCTCGAAACGGCGGCAGTCAGCAGCAGGCCGCCGAAGAACAGCGCGGCCATGGCGCGATCCTCGGGGAGCGCTCCCGCGGGCAACCTCGCAAGGCACCACGCACCGGCTGCGCCGGCCAACGCGAACGGCAGATTGGAAAGCACGTCCATGGCAAAAGGCAAGCCCCACAGCACGCGCTGGTCCGCGAACTCATGGTAATGGGCGGGCTGAGCCAGCGCCGGCCCCAGCAGGGCCAGCGCAAGCAGACTGAGACAAGCCAGCAACAGCATGGCTTCGGACTTCCGGCACATCGATCGCATCATTGCTCCTTTGGCTGAATGGTGGGCGCAGTGTGGGCAACACGCGCGCTTTGGGTAGCGGATTTGAGCTACATTGCATCGCCCGTAACCTTGAAGTATCGAATTTCGATACTGGCTATCATGAGCACCACCGCCGATCTCGTCGTCGCATTGAAAAAAGAACTCAAATCGGCGCAACTGACTTACGCCGACCTGGCCCATTCCCTCGACATGGCCGAGTCCAGCGTCAAACGCATGCTTGCCAAGGGCGACATGCCGCTGTCACGGGTCGATTCGATCTGCCGCGCGCTGAAGCTGGATTTCGCCGAGCTGGCGCGCCGCGTCGCCGACGCGCAGCCGCTGCTCAAGGAACTGACGCAGGAACAGGAACGGGCCGTCGTGGCCGACAAGAAACTGCTGCTGTGCGCGATCTGCGTCCTCAGCCAATGGACCCTGGAACAGATCACCGGCTATTACCGCTTGAGCGAGGCCGAGTGCATCAAGTACTTCGCCCAGCTCGATCGCATCGGCATCATCGAGCTGCGTCCGCTCAACCGCTACCGGCTCAAGCTGGCCAAGACTTTTCGCTGGCGCCCGCATGGCGCGGTGATGAACTACTTCCGCGAGCACGCTGTACTCGACTACTTCTCCGGGGGCTTCGACGGCGCCGGCGAGGGCGTGCTGCTGGTGCACGGCTCCGTGAGCCGCGCCGTCGCGCCGTCATTCGTGGAGCGGATGCAGCGGGTGGCGCAAGATTTCGCCCAGCAGCACCAGGCCGACCAGAAGCTGCCCGAGAAGGACCGCGAAGGCTACACGCTGTTGCTGGCGATGCGCAGTTGGGAATTCGCCGCTTTCACGGCGCTGCGGCGTTGAGAGCACAGATATTGGCGGGACTAGATCACGCTGCCCGGCCCGGTCTGCAGCACGCGCGAAGGCACCATGTCCTCGCTTTGCTGGGAGTCGCCTTCGTCATCGGACATGCTGTCGTCGTCCATGGCTACGGTGGCGCGCGACAGCCGCGCCTCGCGGCCCGGGCGCTGCAGCAACAGCTTGAACTGCGCGCGCAGCAGATTGCGCGTTCGGATCCAGTAGTCGGCGCGGCGCGTCTGGCGCTCGCGCTTTTCCGGCGACAGCGCCGTGGCCGCGAGTTTCTCATCCGAGTTCAGCGGCACGATCACCCAGCCGGTCGGCCCCTTGCCGGCCTCGAAATGATGCCAAAGGGCCGCATAGCTGGCATGAACGCGTTGGCCCGCCTCGCGCGAGCGCCGGGTCCACTTGTAGCTGAAGCCATGCAGCCGGTGCGCGCGCGGATTCAATCCAATCAGGGTCAGGTTCCAATGGCGCGCAAGCTCCTGCGCTACCCGCACCATCAACACCGCCGGCTTCCAGCCCTGCACCGCCTGGCTGATCTCGACCGGGCTGACCCGCGTCACCGGATGCCGCTGGCCGCGCACTCCCCCGATCACCAGGCAGCCGACGCCGTCGACGCGAAAACGGCTGAAGCACAGCACTCCGGCGTCGACCGGCTGCGGCCGGTGCTGCAGGTCGGCCGATCGCTGCAACGTCAGCGTTAGCAGCAGTTCACCCTCGGGGCTTTGGGTGGCGGCCTGCTGCAGTTGCAGCCGCATGAAGTCGTAGCCGCGCGGCGGCGTCAGTTCCGCCAGTACCAGCGGCTTGCCCAAAGCCAGTCGCTCGAAGGCGGCCGGCTGGAACGCGGTTTCCAGCCAGTCCGCGTGGTCGATGAGCTGGACGACGCGCTCCTCGAAGCCGGTGCCGCCGTGCACATACGGCCGCACGGCACGCAGGTATTCGCCGGCTACGTCCCGCACGATGCCGCGCGCATGCAGTTCGAACACCACGGCCATCCAGCGCCGCAATGCCTTGCGATGCCACAGCCCGCCGCACAGGGCGCGCCAGACCAGCCGCAGCCGCGAAGTGCCGCCGCCTTGCGCGCCGGGCTGCATGGCCCAACGCACTCCTTGCCAGATTCCCGGCATGCGATGCGAAGATCCGGCCGCCATCGTCATCGAAACACCGTGAGCACGCCGGTGTAGCCGTACAGGTGATGGCGGGCGATCTCGCCGCCGGCAAAGAAGCCCACCAGCGGAACATCGCCCAGCGCGTGCCGCACGATCTGAAGTTCAGCGCTGGGGCCGCCGAAATGGGGTCCGCCCCGGCCGGCGCAGCTGACGTAGATCGCGCCGGCGATGCGCCGGGTTGCACCGGGGGATGCCTGGCCCTCGGGCGGCGCCAGCGCCGCGCCGATCGGCAACGGCATCTCCTCGGGCTCCAGTTCCTCGCGGATCTCCGCGCAGATGCGCACCAGGTCGGCACGCGCGGCCTGCACATGGCGCTGGCAGAAGGCCATGCGCATGCCAGTGGCGACGCGGTCGGCAATCGCCACGCCGCGGCGCCCGGGGTCCAGCCCGATGATGTGGCGCACCACCACGTCGGCGCCGAAATGGCCGGTGCGACCCACCGCGTCGCCACCGGCCTCGGTCAGGCCGACCAAGGTGGCGCGCAATCCGGCCATCGCCGCCTGCGGCTCGTCCAGCGAGATGCCGGTGTCGCGCAGCAGCATGTCCAGCGCGGGCTCGCCATCCAGTTCGGTGATCAGGTTGCCTTGGCCCGCCGTGATCACGCGCTGCGCCGCCACCGGCTGGCAGCCTTGTGTCACGCGCGAAACCAGCCCGATGCCCTCGCCGAACGCCACGCCGGACAGGCCGCCGCGAAATACGCCGCCGGCGGCGCCCTGTCCCTTGATGTTGCCGTTGCCGCCGACCGCAAACTGCACCGCGCCGGCGCGGCTGGAAGCGAGGCCGCCGAACAGATAGCCGGTGGCGGTGCGCGCGGCCATCTCCGCGATCAGCTCCGACACGTCGGGTGTCGTCGCGTCGGCGTGCACCAGTGCCGTGTACGGCTCGAACCCCATGCCGTCGCCCACCGCCAGCGGCGCGACGCCCGAGAACACGCGGTACTGGTGCGGCGGCAGCTCGCACAGCATGACGGCCAGCGCCGGCTCGTCGAAGTATTCGACATTCGACGAGGCGACGCCCACACCCACGGTGCCCGACCAGTCGGTGATCTCGGGCAGCTCGGCGCCCAGGTGGTCCAGGATCTCCCGCGCCGCCTCCACATAGTGGTCCGTGATGTAGAGCAGGCCCAGCGTCGGCGCCCGGGCGTAGTCAGGCAAGGCCATCTTGGCGCGCAGCTGCGCGAGCACCAGCCCTGCTGCCATCTGCCATTGCGGATGGGTCGCGTGCCCGAAAGGAAAAAGCTTCACGGAAACTCCAGCCAACGAGCGCTCAGTGGCCGGCCGCCTTCTTCGCGGCGCGCTTGGCCGGGGGCTTTCGATGCCCGCCGGTCATCGTCTTGGTCGCGGCCTTGGCCATGCCCGAGGCCGTCTTCATCGCTTCCTTGGCAACGCCGGTCGCCATGTTGCGGGCGGTGTCCACCGCGGTCTGTGCCGCGGCATCCTTCATCGCCGTGGCGGCGATCTGCTGGAACTGCTGGGTGAGCGCGCCCCACCATTGCAGCGGATCGACCACGCTGGCGGGCGGCGCGCCCGCGCGCGCGGCCTTGCCCTTGGCTGCCGCACCCGACGCCGCATCCGAAACGCTCCTGGCGGCGTCGGCCGCCTTGTCGCTGACCTTCTGCACGCCGCTGAATACCGTGTCGGCAGCCTTGAGCTTGAGCGCGTTGGCCACATCGCCCATGTTGAAGTTCATGCCCTTGAGCGTGGCCAGCGTCATCTTCTGCACTTCCAGCGCCTGGATCGTGGCGCCCAGCGCCTTGGAGTTCTGGTCCAGCCAGAAATGCACGGCCTTGAGTTCACCGATGCGTTTTTCCAGCTCCTCGAGGTTCAGTGTCGGAGCCACCCAGTTGGAGAGATTGGGCATTTGCGGCAGCGTCTGCGATGCGCCCTTGGCCAGGTTTTGCAGGAAGTCGAAGCCGGGCACGAACTTGCCGAAGCCGAAATTCTCGTTGTTGCTCATGCCACGCTCCGTCGGGAGTTGTGTTGCCGACAGCTTACCCGAAGCGCCCGTTGCTGGCGACCTTGCGGCGATCAGTGTTTATGCGCATCCGCCGGCGCGGCAACCGGGCCGCTTGGCGGTGCGGCCACGCGTACCGGCACACTCAGGTCCAGCTTGCTCTCGACACCCTTGGAATCGCGCAAGACGAGCGATATCGGCACCGTGGCGCCCTGGGCCAGCGGTTGCTTCAGGTCCATCAACATGAGGTGATAGCCGCCGGGCTTGAGTTCCACGGTGCGCCCGGGAGGCAGCTCGAGCTTGCCGATAGCGCGCATCCTCATGACATCGCCTTCCACCTTCATTTCGTGGAGTTCGGCAACGCCCGCGACCGGGGTCGACACGCCCACCAGTTGCATCGGCTCGTTCGCAGTCAACTTCATGAAGGCGCCCGTCCCTTGCTGGCCAGGCACGGCGCTGCGCACCCAGGCACCCTCGACCCTGGGCGGCAGGAACTGGCCAAGGACAGGCGCAGCCGTCATCAATGCGGCGCCAACGGCAAGCAGGGTTGGAGCGATTTTCTTCATGAGTGGCACCTTGGGGATTCGCGCATTATCGCCATCCATTTGAAAAGGCTGGGCGCATCAGAACTTCGGCGCGCGCCGCTGGCGCAGCGCGGCGATCCCTTCGCCCACATCCGGGCCGGCGAACCCCATGAATTCGAGCGCCAGCGAAGTGTCGAATGTCGGGCCGGCCTGGCGCAACCAGTTGTTCAGCGAATACTTGGTCCAGCGGATCGCGCTTTGCGAACCCTGCGCCAGCCGGTCCGCAATTTCGTAGGCCTTGGGCAGCAACTGTTCGCCTTCGACGGCCAGCGACACCAAGCCGATTCGCTCCGCCTCCGCGCCACTCACAGCCTCGCACAGCATCAGGTAGTACTTGGCCTTGGCCAGTCCGCAGAGCAGCGGCCACACGATGGCCGCGTGGTCGCCCGCCGCCACGCCCAAGCGAGTGTGGCCGTCCACGATCGTCGCATCCTTCGCCACTACGGAAATATCGGCCAGCAAGCCCGCGACCAGGCCTGCACCCACGGCTGGACCATGGATCGCGCTGACGATGGGCTTGTCGCAATTGATCACGTTGTAGACGAGGTCGCGGGCTTCCTTCCACACGCGCGCGCGCACTTCGAAGTCGCCAGCCATGTCCTGCACCAGTGACAGGTCCCCGCCGCCCGAAAATCCCTGGCCCTCGCCCCGCAGCACCGCGCAGCGAACGCTCTCGTCGGCGCTCAAGTCGCGCCAGATTTCGGCCAATTCGCGGTGTCCTGCGTGCCCGGCCGTGGGCAGCTTGCCATTGAGCGCCCGCATCTGGATATCCAGCACGGTGCTGTCGGGTCCGCGGCGCGTAACGGCGAGTGTCTGGTAACTTGAGTAGTCCATAACGTTGCTTGTGTGGGCCTGCTTGAGGGATGACAAGCTTATGGCATCCGGCTTGGGGCGCCACGACTGTCCCGTTGAGTTTCAAAAGCTTTCATTCGCCTGCCGCGTCAGCCGCTCCTTTGAGGTCATCATTCCCATCCGACCGTAGGCTTGGTCCTACGCTTTCAAGCGCGTGCCCGGCCTAGTGCCCGTGCGCATGCTCTGCTAGGGTCAGACAGCATGAAATTTGTGGACATTGTTTACCCATCCTGCGCGTTGTTCCTCGACTTCGACGGCACGCTGGTGGACTTGGCTGAGCAACCGGAGGCCGTGATCGTGCCCTCCGGCCTGGTAGATACGCTGGGCGCATTGGACAAATACCTGGGGGGCGCGATTGCGCTGATTTCGGGCCGCCCGATCGGGCAGGTCGATGAATTCCTGCACCCGTTGCGGCTGCCGGTCGCCGGCGTGCACGGAACGGAGCGGCGCGGCCGGGACGGTACCGTCACGCTGCTGTCGACCCATCCGTTGGAGCTGGTGGAGCAAGCCGCCCTGGCGCTGGTGGCCCAGCACCCCCAACTGCGGGTCGAGAACAAGCGCGGTTCGATCGCGTTGCATTACCGGCAGGCGCCCGAGCTGGAGGCGCCGTGTCTGCAGGCGATGCAAAGTGCGGTGGAGGAGTCGCCCGGCCTGACGCTGCTGCGCGGCAAGATGGTGGTGGAAGCCAAGCCGGGCGGCGCCAGCAAGGGACACGCGATCGAGGCATTCCTGAAGGAAGCGCCATTCGCCGGCCGCATGCCGGTGTTCGTCGGCGACGACTTCACCGATGAAGTGGGCTTCTCCACGGTGCAGCGCATGCGCGGCCTGGGTGTCAAGGTGGGCGAGGGCGCCAGCGTGGCCTGGCATCGCCTGGAGTCGCCCGCCGCCCTGCGCCACGAACTGCAAGCCGCGATGGCCGCCAAGGCGGCGAAGGCCAACGCATGAATGCACCGGTGCGGACCGCGTCGCCGTCGCTGAACCTGGGCGTCATCGGCAACTGTGCCTACAGCGCGCTGATCGACGAGCGCGGCGGCATCGTCTGGTGCTGCCTGCCGCGGTTCGACGGTGATCCCGTGTTCAATGCGCTGCTCGATCAGAGCGACGCGGCCAGCGGCTGGTCGTTCGAGATCGAGGATTTCGAGCGCAGCGAACAGGATTACAGGCCCAACACGGCGATCCTGCGCACGCGCTTGTTCGACACCCAGGGCCAGGGTGTCGAGATCACCGATTTCGCGCCGCGCTTTTCCAGCCGCGACCGCATGTTCCGCCCGCTGACGCTGATTCGCCGGGTCAAGGTGATCTCGGGTACGCCGCGGCTGCGGGTGTTGATTCGGCCGCGCTTCGACTGGGGCCGCCAGGTCCCGACGCTCACCCAGGGCAGTCATCACATCCGCTATGTCGGCACGGCGCAGACCTTGCGCCTGACCAGCGACGCGCCCCTCAATTACCTGCTGGCCGAGACTTTCTTCGTGGTCGACCGCCAGATGAATTTCATTCTTGGGCCCGACGAGACGCTGATGGGCGGCATCGAGGAAACCGCCCGTCTGTTCGAGCAGGAGACCGCCAGTTACTGGTGCACCTGGGCGCGGCGGCTGGCCATTCCGCTGGAGTGGCAAGAAGCGGTGATCCGCGCGGCGGTCACGTTGAAGATGTCGCTGTTCGAGGACACCGGGGCGATCGTCGCGGCGATGACCACCAGCATCCCCGAGGCGCCCAACAGCGGGCGCAACTGGGACTACCGCTTCTGCTGGCTGCGCGACGCCTTCTTCGTGGTGCGCGCGCTCAACAGCCTGTCCGAAGTCGGCACCATGGAGGACTACCTGCGCTGGCTCAACAACATCGTGGTTCGCTCGCGCGGCGGGCACATCCAGCCGCTGTACGGCATCGGCCAGGAAGAGCAGTTGCCCGAGGCGATCCTGGGCCACCTGCCCGGCTACCGTGGCCAGGGACCGGTGCGCGTGGGCAACCAGGCCCAGGAGCATTTCCAGCACGACGTCTACGGCAACATCATCCTGGGCGCCTCGCAATCGTTTCACGATCACCGCCTCTTTCGCCGCGCCGGCCGGACCGAGTTCGGCTATCTGGAAGCGGTGGGCGAACAGGCGTTTCGCGTCTATGACCAGCCCGACGCCGGCATGTGGGAATTGCGCACCCGCGCCCGCATCCACACTTCGTCGGCGCTGATGTGCTGGGCCGCCTGCGACCGGCTGGCCAAGGTGGCCTCGACGCTGAAGCTGCCCGAGCGGATCCGCTTCTGGCGCGAGCGCGCCGACCAGATTCGCGAGCGGATCCTGCGCGAAGCCTGGAGCGAGCAGCGCCAGTCCTTCGCCGAGAGCTTCGGTGGACGCGACCTGGACGCCAGCGCGCTGCTGATGGTCGAAGTGGGCTTCATCGACCCCAACGATGCCCGCTTCATCGCGACCGTCGATGCGCTGGAGCGGTCGCTGTGCGACGGACCGTACATGCGCCGCTACGAGGCCCCGGATGATTTCGGCAAACCCGAAACGGCCTTCAACATCTGCACGTTCTGGCGGATCGATGCACTGGCGCGGATCGGCCGGCGT
>Ga0134124_10003889_pt1 | contig 11969 bp, 22 predicted proteins | sample KB304_FD_96880 | JGI IMG/M metagenome (GOLD analysis project Ga0134124, IMG submission 96880) | Terrestrial soil microbial communities without Nitrogen fertilizer from Kellogg Biological Station, Michigan, USA - KB3-0-4 | ecosystem: Environmental > Terrestrial > Soil > Unclassified ... | reverse complement strand
CGGAGACGTCGCATAAATTCGGGATCCGGGAACGCGTCAATCTTCATACCAAACGTAAGTCCCATGTCGTTGAGAATATCCTTGATTTCATTGAGGGACTTCCTGCCGAAGTTTTGAGTCTTCAGCATCTCTGCCTCAGTTTTGGAAACCAACTCACCAATTAGTTTGATACCGGCATTCTTGAGGCAATTTGCTGAACGAACCGATAGTTCAAGCTCTTCAACAGTACGATAAAGATTTTCGTTAACCTTGTCCTTTTCTTCCTGTGACTCCTCAAGCAATAGCGGTTCTGACTCTTCGTCAAAGTTGATGAAAATAGTCAGTTGCTCCTTCATAATCTTGGCCGCATACGCAACAGCATCTTCCGGCTTGGCGCTTCCATCAGTCCAGACTTCAACTGTAAGCTTGTCATAGTCAGTCATTTGCCCGACACGAGCATTTGAAACGGTAAAGTTAACTTTCCTGATCGGTGTGAAAATTGAATCTATTGGAATAGTGCCAACCGGTGCTTTTTCATCACGGTTACGATCGGCAGTCACATAACCTTTACCCATTTTAACGGACAGCTCAACTTCTAAATTTGCATCCTTACCACATGTTGCAATGTGATGCTCAGGATTCATTACTTCAACATTATGGCCAACAAGAATATCGCCGGCACAAACAAGCCCCTCGCCCTTGTGCTTGATATGAATGGTTGCGGAATCAGCTGAATGTAACTTAAGTCGCACGCCTTTAAGGTTGAGGATAATATCAGTAACATCTTCAGTAACACCCTGTATAGTAGAGAACTCGTGCAAAACACCTTTGATACGAACAGCTGTAATTGCGGCCCCCTGCAATGAAGAAAGCAAAATTCTTCTAAGCGAATTGCCGAGTGTTGTACCGAAGCCGCGTTCAAATGGCTCGGCATAAAATTTTGCATATGTATCTGAGAGAGATTCTTTCTCTACCTGAAGCTGCTTGGGCTTGATAAGATCTCGCCAGTTTTTATACATTAAAACCTCCTCCGGAAGTAGTGTCCGGTTGTCGACGTTACGGGTAGATATGCAACTGATCCCGCTAATTACTTGGAGTAAAGCTCGACGATCAATTGTTCCTGAATCGGGGTTGTTACATCTTCACGAGCAGGTAAACCCTTAAGGATTCCCTTGAACGCGTCCCGGTCAAGTTCGAGCCACTGCGGGATTCCGCGACGTACAACAGCTTCCAGAGAGTCATTGATAGAAACGATTTTTCTGCTCTTTTCACGCAACTCAATAACATCTCCCGTCTTTAACTGTATGGAAGGGATATTGATTTTTCGGCCATTGAGCGTAAAATGACCATGCCTGACCAGCAAACGTGACTCGGTACGCGATGAAGCAAATCCGAGGCGATAAACGGTATTATCAATTCTTCTCTCAAGAAGAGAAAGCAGGATTTCACCTGTAACACCCTTCATGCGATCTGCCTCCGCAAAATAGCCGCGGAACTGTTTTTCAAGCAGGCCGTAAATACGACGAACTTTCTGCTTCTCACGCAACTGTACACCGTAGGCAGATGTTTTGGAGCGACCCTGTCCATGCTGACCAGGAGGATAATTGCGACGCTTGATACCGCACTTGTCGGTATAGCAGCGCTCACCCTTCAGAAATAATTCCATGTTTTCTCTTCTGCACAAGCGGCATGAAGGTCCTGTATAACGAGCCAATGAAAACCTCCTTAATATGTCTAACGCTTAATCAGACTCTTCTACGTTTTGGCGGACGACAACCGTTGTGAGGTATCGGTGTCACATCCTTGATAAAACTGATGTTAAGTCCAGCGGCCTGAAGAGCTCGAAGTGCAGACTCTCTACCTGAGCCGGGCCCCTTGACATAGACTTCAACACTCCTGAGGCCATGGTCCTGAGCTTTTTTCACACAGTCCTCTGCGGCGATCTGTGCAGCGAAAGGTGTGCTTTTACGCGAGCCTTTGAAGCCTTTTGCACCGGCAGTTGACCAGGCTATGACATTACCAACAGGATCGGTAATGGTGATGATGGTATTGTTAAAAGTCGCCTGAATATGAGCAACACCATTGCTTATATTTTTGCGCTCCTTTTTTTTACGAACAACTTTCTTAGCTGGACTTGCCATTCGAGTTCTCCACAGTGCTAAATAGAATTATTTCTTCTTACCGGCAACAGTCCGAGCAGGGCCCTTACGTGTTCTGGCATTTGTTTTGGTACGCTGGCCCCTGACAGGTAAACCCTTCCTGTGTCGAAGACCTCGATAGCAGCCCAGATCCATGAGTCGCTTGATGTTCATGGATATTTCACGGCGCAAGTCGCCTTCAACTTTACAATTGCGATCGATTTCATCACGCAGCCTTGAAACTTCGGCTTCTGTCAATTTATCCGTACGAGTGTCCGGATCAATTTTTGCGGATGATACGATGCTTTCTGCGGTAGATCTGCCAATACCGTAAATATAGGTAAGGGCGATCACGATGTGTTTATTTTTGGGTAAATCAATGCCTGCGATGCGTGCCAATTGATAATCCTCCTTTAATTACTCATCCCTGACGTTGCGAATGCTTGGGGATGTCGCAGATAACACGGACCACACCCTTGCGCTTAATAATTTTACATTTATCACAAATCTTTTTCACTGATGCACGTACTTTCATGTAGTTCTCCTTCACGCATTGTTAACGCGTGTCAAAATTTCAGGCCCGTTATCGGTTATAGCGACTGTATGTTCAAAATGTGCTGAAAGACCACCATCACAGGTTACAACAGTCCAGCCATCCTCTAACACCTTTACATCATGTGATTTTTCATTAATCATTGGTTCTATGGCCAGCACCATACCGGACTTTAATCGAACTCCTGTTCCAGCTGGGCCATAGTTTGGAATCTGTGGATCTTCATGCAGTTTTCTGCCAATTCCATGTCCGACAAAATCACGAACAACTGAAAAACCCCGTTGTTCCACATAATCCTGAATTGCATGCGAGATATCAAAAAGTCTGTTGCCTGGCACTGCCATGGAAATCCCTGCCAAAAGAGATTCCTCTGTTGCCTGTAAAAGCCTTTTTATCTCAGCAGAAACATCCCCTACTGGCAAGGTTACAGCTGCATCACCGTAAAATTCATCATACAAGATACCAAAGTCAAGACTTAGTATGTCACCAGACCTAAGAGGAACTTTGGATGGCATACCATGTACTACTTGATCATTTGGAGAGCAACATAGGGCACTTGGATAATTACAGTAGCCCTTAAATGCTGCTTTTGCTTTTCGCTTGACAGTTTCAGCGTATGCAAAAGATTCCAGTTCATATGTAGATATACCAGGAGCGACTTTTTCAGCAAGAAGGCCCAGGATTTCAGCAACCATTCTGCAAGGTACTTTCATCCTTTCAATCTCTCGCAGAGATTTAAGAATGATCACCAGCCTGCCTCACTAGCACTTCATTAATCTGATGTTGGATGTTCTGAATAGAACCGCCGCCATCTATAGGTCGCAACAGACCCGCCTGTTCATAGTAAGCTTTAAGCGGGGCCGTCTGCTGCTCATAAACATCCAGGCGTTTTTTTACAGTATCTTCTCTATCATCTTCACGCTGCATCAAGTCAGCATGACATGAGTCGCATCTTCCTTCCGATTTCGGAGGATCGTTGAGTACATGGTAACCTTTTCCACAGGAGGAGCAGGTTCGTCTGCCAGAAAGGCGCTGTACTATCTCGGCACTGTCAACTTCAAGCGATATTACATGATCAATCCGCTTGTTCAATCCGCACAGTATCGAGACGAGTGCATCAGCCTGCGGAATTGTCCGAGGGAAACCATCCAACACAAACCCATTAGCACAGTCAGAAAGCACAATCCGTTCACGTACTATACCCAGAACAACCTCATCAGGCACGAGGCCACCTGATTCCATTATCTGCTTGGCGATCAAACCCAGTGGAGTCTTCTCTTTGACAGCCGCACGCAACATATCACCAGTCGATATTTGCGGGATCTTGAAACTATCGACAACAAACTTTGCTTGCGTTCCTTTGCCGGCACCCGGGGGGCCAAACAGGATAAGATTCATGTGTTACTTTCTCCCCCTGATACGCACACCCTTCAGAAAGCCTTCATAATTACGCGTTATCAGGTGGGATTCAATCTGCGCCACTGTATCCATGCCAACACCGACAGCGATCAACAGTGCTGTACCGCCAAAGTAAAATGGCAGATTAAACTTACCGATTAGAATTGTAGGAAGAACACATACAATAGAGATATAAATAGCACCAGCAAAGGTTAGTCGGGTCAGAACACTATCCATAAAATCAGAAGTTTCTTTGCCCGGCCTGATCCCAGGAATATATCCGCCATGCTTCTTTATGTTCTCGGCCACATCAATAGGATTAAATGTTACAGCCGTGTAGAAATAGCAGAAAAATATTATGAACGCAACAAAAAATATATTATAGATCCAATTGCCAGGTGTGAGACTCTTGGCAGCCTTCTGAACCCAGGGGATGTTTATGAAATTTGCAATGGTAGCGGGAAACATGATTATGGAAGAAGCAAATATTGGAGGAATTACTCCTGCCATATTGACCTTCAATGGTAGATGTGAGGACTGAGCGTTAAATGTCTTAAGTCCGACGACTCGCTTAGCATAATGGATAGGGAGGCGGCGTTGACCACGCTCAACGAATACGATTCCTGCAATAACCACAAACATGACCGCGAGTATGAATATTATTACAAACAATGACAGCTGACCTGCATTGACAAGTTTTACCGTATTACCAATTGCAGTAGGAATTCTACACACAATTCCAGCGAAAATAATCAGGGAGATTCCGTTTCCAATCCCTTTTTCCGACATTTGCTCACCAAGCCACATAATGAATGCGGTTCCGGCAGTAAGCGTGATCACTGTTAGCAAACGGAATGACCAACCTGGTGATGGTACTACCAATTCGCCGGCGGGGCCGCGCATGCTTTCGAGCCCTATGGCAATTCCAAGGCCCTGAACCACACTCAGCACCATGGTGCCGTAGCGGGTATATTGGATAATTTTTTTCCGCCCCGACTCCCCTTCTTTGGAGAGTTTTTCAATGGCAGGAACAACCACTGTCAATAACTGAAAAATAATAGACGATGATATATAGGGCATTATTCCCAGAGCAAAAACCGAAAGTCTCTCCAATGCTCCGCCTGAAAACATGTCGAACAAACCGAGAAGAGTGCCTTGAGCCTGCTTGAAAAAAGAGGCCAGAGCAATGCGATCAATACCAGGCGTCGGTATGAAACATCCAATACGATAGACAGCAAGCATTCCGAGCGAAAACAGTACCCGTTTTTTCAACTCAGGGATCTTGAATATATTCTGGAACGCTTCGAGCACTAGGGCGTCTCCTCAAATGTGCCACCGGAGGCAACAATCTTATCTCTGGCAGACTGGCTGAATTTTGTGGCGGTGATTTTCAACGCTTTTGTCAACTCACCATTTCCAAGAATCTTGACTGGATTGCGTGTGTTTTTTATCAGGCCTTTAGAAACAAGTGCCGTTGCATCAACGTTTGTACCCGCTTCAAATGCTTCAAGTTGTTTGAGATTAACAAGCGAATATACGATGCGGTCAAGTGGCGTAAATCCGCGCTTAGGAAGACGGCGCTGCAAAGGCATCTGACCACCTTCGAAACCGGCTTTGATGCTGCCGCCTGAGCGAGCTTTCTGTCCTTTATGACCCTTTGTAGCAGTCTTTCCATGACCAGATCCAGGACCACGGCCAATACGTTTTCTATTTTTAGTTGATCCTAAAGCTGGCTTGAGAGTATTCAAATCCATTATATACGCCCCTTTTACTGTGCTACGCTCAGCAGATGACTGATTTTTGATATCATACCGCGTACTTCTGGTGTATCAGCATGCTCTACCGAATGGTTGAGTTTTTTCAAACCAAGGCCTGCAACTATATCGCGATGTTTTTTGGGTCTGCCTATTGTGCTCTTGACTAGCATTACCTGTAACTTGTTGCCCATGATACAATCACCTCTATGAGAAATTATTCTGATATTCCGCGACGAGCTGCAATTTCTTCAGGTGTCTTTAGTCGCTTCAAACCTGCAAAAGCGGCTTTTACAACATTATGCGGATTGTTTGATCCGAGACATTTCGACAAAATATTGTTAATGCCGGCTGCTTCAAATATCGCACGGGCAGCACCTCCCGCAATGACACCGGTACCCGCAGATGCAGGCTTCATGAGAAGTTTACCTGCGCCGAACTTACCTTCAATTTCAAACGGTATCGTCTGGTTCTGATTCACAGGAACTTTAATAAGGTTTTTCTTGGCCTGCTCGACGCCCTTGCGTATTGCCTCCGGGACTTCGTTAGCCTTGCCAAGACCATACCCAACATGTCCATTGCCGTCACCAACAACGATAAGTGCAGAGAAGCTAAATCGACGGCCACCTTTTACTACCTTGGCAACACGGCTGATATGAACTACCCGGTCTATAAGATTCAATTCTGCGGCATTTATTCTACTCAATGAAAGCCTCCTCTATTGCTTTAGAAAAGAAGCCCACCCTCGCGGGCGGCGTCTGCTAGTGCTTTGATTCTGCCATGATACAGAAAACCGTTGCGATCAAAAACAACGGATGTAATGCCCTTGTCAATAGACAATCGGGCGATCTCCTTGCCGACGTGCACCGCAGCTGCAACATTACCAGTATATGCGATATCACCTGAGCCCGGTGAGAGGGTTGAACATGCTACAAGCGTAACGCTCTTGGAATCATCAATAAGTTGCGCATAAATATGACGGGCGCTTTTGAATACATTGAGACGAGGACGCTCTGATGTTCCACGAACTTTCTTGCGTACACGAACCTGACGTTTGCGCCGGGTGATTGTTTTAATTGAAGTCTTGGCCACAAAATTCTCCTTATAAAGACTATTTCTTGCCTGTTTTACCGGCTTTTCTCAGTATAGTCTCGTTAGCATATTTAATGCCCTTGCCCTTATATGGTTCAGGTCCTCGGAACGATCTGATTTTAGCAGCAGTCTGACCGACCATTTCCTTGTCATAGCCTTTAACGGAAAGTTTTGTCATTTTTTCAACTTCAATGGCAATACCTTCAGGGATCGGAAAGTTGACTGGATGTGAATAGCCGAGACTAAGAACAAGTTCCTTACCCTTGACTTCCGCACGATAACCAACGCCATTGATCTCAAGATCAGTTTGGAAACCTTTGGTGACGCCGGTTACCATATTATTGATCAGTGTACGGGTCAATCCGTGAGCAGCCCTCGAACTCGTGGCTTCGTCATTCCTGGTAACTTCCAGTGAGGTCTCACTCATGTTCAATGTAACACAGGGCATAATTACACGGCTAAGTTTGCCATTCGGCCCCTGCACAGTAAGAACGGAATCAACAAAATTGATCTTGACACCTTTTGGAATTTCTATGGGAAGCTTCCCTATTCTCGACATTTCTTAGTGCTCCTTGATCTTGATAATTACCAGATGGTGCAGATAAGCTCGCCGCCAACGCCAGCTTTTCGAGCAGCATTATCAGTAATGACTCCCCTAGATGTTGACAGGACAGCAACCCCAAGACCACTCTTTATGACCGGGATATCCTCAGACTTAACATACACACGTCCACCCGGTTTGCTGACACGCTTGATTTCATTGATGACGCTGTCCTTTTCATCAATGTATTTCAAGTAAACCCTGAGGATTCCCTGAAGGTTATCAGAAATAACCTTATAGTTCTTAATAAAACCTTCCTGCTTAAGAACATTGGCAATACTGACCTTCATGTTTGATGAAGGAATATCGACTTTTTGCAGCTTAACCATGTTAGCGTTTCTAATCCTGGTCAGCATGTCAGCAACTGGATCTGTCATGGACATCTTGAATAACTCCTGTCTATTTCTTCAAACTTGTAAATTAGTTACCAACTGGATTTGATTACACCAGGTATCTGACCCGCGGAGGCATACTTACGAAGACAGATTCTGCACATCTCAAACTTGCGGTAAAAGGCTTTCGGCCTTCCACATATTTTACAACGGCTGTGCGCTTGAACCTTGAACTTTGGTTTGCGCTGAGATTTAATTATCATTGAAGTTTTTGCCACGGAATCCTCCCGGAGTTGTCTTAGTTCCTGAACGGCATGCCCATATACTTGAGAAGTGCTTTACCTTCTTCATCAGATTTGGCACTCGTCACAATAGTAATGTTAAGGCCTTTAATTTTATCAACGGAATCATAGTTGATTTCCGGAAAGATCAATTGTTCTTTGATGCCAAGAGTATAGTTACCCTTTCCATCAAATGCTTTACCAGAAACACCCTTGAAATCGCGAACCCTTGCGAGAGACACATTCATGAGTCTATCCAGAAATTCGTACATTTTTTCTCGCCGCAGAGTAACCATGCAACCAATCGGCATTCCCTGACGAAGTTTAAACGTAGCGATAGACTTCTTGGCCTTTGTAATAACAGACTTTTGGCCTGATATGGCATTCAGCTCAAGAGTAGCTGAATCAAGAATCTTTATATTCTGAATTGCTTCCCCTAGTCCCATATTCAGGACAATTTTTTTAACTCTGGGGACTTCCATTACGTTCTTATAATTGAAATCGGAACGTAGTTTAGGAACAATGTCAGTCTGGTACATATCTTTTAAACGCGACATATTGTTAATGCCTCCAGTTTATTTCTGAAGAGAACTTCCACATTTTATGCAGATTCTCTGTTTTTCACCGTTTTCCAATTCTTTCTTGCGGGTCCTGACCGGTTTGGCGCATTTTGCGCAAAACGACATAACATTTGAAATATGAATAGGGGCTTCTTTCTCCTGAATACCACCCGGATCATTGCCCTTAGCCTTAAGATGGCGTTTGACCATGTTCAGACCTGCGACAACTACACTGTCCTTCTTGGGTAACAACTGAAGAACCTGGCCGGTCTTGCTTTTCTCCTTGCCGGCAATAACCATTACTGTATCGCCCTTACTGACATGAGTTTTCGTGGCTTGCATCAAATTCTCCGATTCTGTTTAGAGTACTTCAGGCGCGAGGGAAATGATTTTCATGAACTTTTTTGCACGCAACTCCCTGGCAACAGGGCCGAAAATACGTGTTCCCACGGGCTCTTTTTGGTTGTTAATAACTACACCGGAATTATCATCAAAACGTATATAGGAACCATCAGGTCGCCCCAACTCTTTTGCTGTCCTGACAATAACTGCCTTGACCACATCACCCTTCTTCACCTTGGAGTTCGGAAGAGCTTCGCGGACAGAGGCGACTATAATGTCACCGATACCGGCGTATTTACGTTTTGAACCGCCCAGAACTTTTATGCAAAAAAGTTTCTTGGCTCCCGAGTTATCTGCTACATCCAGTATTGACTGCATTTGTATCATTACGCAATACCCCTGTCCTAAGAGATGCCTTCGATGACCTGCTTAAGGCTCCATCGCTTATCTTTGCTGAGCGGACGGCATTCGATTATTTGAACCCGGTCACCTACTTTGCATACGTTCTGCTCATCATGAACTTTATACTTCACACTACGCTTGATATATTTATTGTAGACTTGATGTTTTACCAGACTGTCAACCTTTACCACAACAGTCTTCTGCATCTTGTCGCTTACCACAACACCTACTTGAGTTTTTCTGTGACCACGTTCACTCATCTATTGCTCCTATGCCTTTATCTCAGTAATTAAGGTGCTTACCCTAGCAATATCCTTTCGGATACTCTTCAGCTTGGATGTATTTTCAAGCCTGCCGGTGTGCAGCTGAAACTTGAGATTAAAGAGCTCCTGAGTAAGATCGCCCTGTTTTTTTACAAGTTCTTCGGCAGATAATTTGCGCAGTTCACTAGGCTTCATGGCTTACCTCCCTTGCAATAAACTTGGTAGAAAGAGGCAATTTATGAGCTGCAAGCCTGAGAGCTTCACGTGCAATTTCTTCAGTCACGCCTTCCATCTCATATAAAATCGTACCTGGCTTAACAACAGCAACCCAAGAGTCCGGAGCGCCTTTACCTTTACCCATCCTCGTTTCTGCAGGTTTAGCGGTCAAAGGTTTATCGGGGAAAACACGTATCCAGATTTTTCCACCCCTCTTTATATAGCGAGTCATGGCAACACGAGCCGCCTCTATCTGACGAGAGTCAAGCCAACCACATTCTGTTGCCTGAAGTCCAAACTCACCAAATGAAAGGGCAATCCCACGACACGGCTTACCGGACATGCGGCCCTTCATCTGTTTTCTATGCTTTACCCTTTTAGGCATTAACATTGATACATGCTCCTGTTATGCAAATTAAAAGTGTTACTGACCAGGTAAGATTTCACCTTTGAAGATTAATACCTTGATTCCAATGAGTCCGTACGTTGTTTTTGCCTCTGCAAATCCGTAATCGATATCAGCTCGAAGCGTGTGGAGTGGAACCCTGCCCTCACGATACCATTCAGTACGTGACATTTCGGCACCGCCAAGGCGACCTGAACAGGTAATCCTGATTCCTTTTGCACCGAATTTGAGAGCGGATGTAACGCTCTTTTTCATAGCTCGCCGGAACGCAATTCTGCGCTCCAACTGGAGGGCTACGTTTTCAGCAACAAGTTGCGCATCAAGTTCAGGCTTGCGAACTTCATGAATGTTGATGAATATTTCCTTAGAAGTGAGCGAAGAAAGCTCCTTCTTTATTGTTTCAACCTCAGAACCTTTTTTTCCAATAATAAGGCCTGGCCTGGCTGTATGAATGTTGATCTTGGTTTTATTGGCAGCCCGCTCAATCTCTATCTTTGAAACACCTGAACTGTAAAGGCGCTTTTTTAGATATTTCCTGATTGCGATGTCTTCATGCAAATACTTTGCATAATCGGCTTCCGCATACCACTTGGAATCCCATGTTTTGATGACTCCAAGTCTGAAACCTATTGGATGTACTTTCTGTCCCAAACTCCACCTCCAGAAAAATAAAACTACTTCGTATCGGAAAGAGTAACGGCGATATGGCTGGTAGGCTTACGAATCTTGCTGGCACGCCCCATGGCGCGCGGCACAAAACGTTTTAACACAGCACCACCGTCAACATAGATCGTTTTTACAAACAGCCGGTCAACATCGGATACGCCTTTTTGTTCTGCATTGGCAACCGCAGATCGGAGCAAGGTCGTGACTATTTTAGCCGACGGATTGGGCATGAATCTCAAGGTATTAAGTGCTTCCTGGATACCTTTTCCCCGGACAAGGTCAGCCACTAGGCGGGTCTTCCTGGGAGAGAGTCGTGCAAATGTAAGTTTAGCGCTGGATTCCATGTAAATTCCCCTTACTACTTCTTAACTTTGCTCTTCTTATCGGCTGCGTGACCGTGAAAGGTTCTCGTCGGTGAAAATTCACCCAGTTTGTGCCCTACCATGTTCTCCGTAACAAACACCGGGATAAACTTGCGTCCGTTGTGAACCGCAAGACTCAAACCGATAAAATCCGGAGTTATTGTTGAGCGTCTCGACCAGGTTTTAATGATCTTTTTTGAGCTCGGGCCTTCAGCCAGAACTTTTTTGATCAGATGACCGTCGACAAATGGTCCCTTTTTTATTGAACGTGCCATAAAATGTCAGCCTCTCAATGTTATTTGCTGCGCTTCTTAACGATAAATCGGTCAGAAGACTTGTTAGTTCTGGTCTTGTAGCCTTTGGTCGGAATACCCCAGGGCGTGACCGGATGACGACCACCCGAGGTACGGCCTTCACCACCACCATGTGGATGATCGACCGGGTTCATAGCAACACCACGTACCTTGGGACGTTTACCAAGCCAGCGAGAACGACCGGCCTTGCCGATATTTACATTCTCGTGGTCGATATTTCCAACTTGTCCGATAGTGGCATAGCAATCCTGAAGAATCAGGCGAACCTCGCCGGAGGGAAGCTTGATCTGAGAATACTTGCCCTCTTTGG
>Ga0134124_10003888_pt1 | contig 11972 bp, 7 predicted proteins | sample KB304_FD_96880 | JGI IMG/M metagenome (GOLD analysis project Ga0134124, IMG submission 96880) | Terrestrial soil microbial communities without Nitrogen fertilizer from Kellogg Biological Station, Michigan, USA - KB3-0-4 | ecosystem: Environmental > Terrestrial > Soil > Unclassified ... | reverse complement strand
TTTATGAATGAGACTCCACCAGGCTGTGCACTGAAATAGGCTGCAAGAAAATTCCGGTTGAAACATTCAATCGGATAAAAACCGAACAAGGTAATCAAAAGATGAAAAAATAAAACCCACCGGGAGACTTGGTGGGTTTTTTACGTTCAGCGCCTCCGGGCTCGTCCATGATTGCCACTCTCCTGGAATTTCATTCGCATATCTCCGTTGAAAGATTGGCTGTAAGCCTTATGTTACAATCAAGTAAATTTTGTCGCAAATCATTGCATTGCCCTTCATGAGGTCTATACTCTCTTTATTACGATCAATCCGGAGGACGCCATGATTTTGTATGTTATGCGGCACGCTGAAGCGGTGGAAGGAAGCGACACTCTGCAGGACGAGTGGCGCTATCTGACCGAAAAAGGAAGGGCGGCGGCTGAAAAAGTGAGCTCGACAATCGCCAAAACCGGCCCCAAACCGCGGCTGACCATTACCAGTCCCCTGACCCGCGCGGTGCAGACAGCCGAGATCGCGGCCGGGAAGGCCTGCCGCAAAAATGTGGTGGTCGCCAGCGCGCTTCTCCTGCCGGGTTCCGACATCGGTGAACTGGTTGCGCACCTGAAGAGCTGCAAGGATGCCAAGCGTGTCATGGTGGTTGGCCATGAACCGTTGCTCGGTTCGTTGGTTGCCACACTGCTTGGTCGCGAGGATGAGGCGCTCTTGTTGAAAAAGGGGGCCTGCGTGACGTTGAAGCTTGATCCGGACAGGGCTGACAAACCGGCCAGTTTTCTCTCATATCTGGTTCCCGGCAAAAAAAGGACCACATCCTTCAAAAAAGCGTTTTCTCAGCAGTAGCCGGAACCGATGCCACCAAAGCCAAAGCCAAAGCCAAAGCGATTATGGCCCGATTCGGCGACCCTCCTTGAGCGTTCCAGGGGTGTATTTTATGCCCAATGGGAAGAACTGCTCCGGCTCCGCCGCGCGGTCATAAAAATATCCGATCCTGACGATATCCATGACTTGCGGGTCGCCTCACGCCGGTTCAGAGCGGCGCTGGAACTGTTTTATCCTTTTGTGCCGAAAGGCCCTAAAACGGCGCTGAGGAAAAGCGTGCGCAAGCTTACCCGGACGTTGGGCGGTCTGCGCAATATCGACGAAGCAGAGCTGTTCTTCCGGTCTCGAACCAATACCGGTAAACCAGCCGGCATCAAGCTTATACGCGAACTTTCAGAGTTGCGCGCGATCGAATTAAAGCGGATAAGGAAGGCGCTCAAGGACTTCGATCACCGCAATCTTGACCGGTCGGTGCGGGAGATGGCTCACGGACTGAATGTAGATTCGATCAGTGAACTGAAGAGCATCTCTCTCCTGGCCTATTTCTCCGAAGTTTCCATCAGGCTGTTTATGCCGATACATCAGCTGCTTGCAGGTTCAACGGAACCGGAGCACGAAACATCGCGTCATGCCCTGCGTATAGCCGTCAAAAAGTGGCGTTACTTCTTCGAGATCATTGCCACGATCCTTGATCGCGATTACACGCCGTTTCTGGAGCTGCTCAAGGAATATCAGTCGATCCTGGGGCGGATGAATGATATTACAGAGTTCCGTGTACTGCTCGGAAAAGTGAAGCTGCCACATGATGAGCGGGAGTATGCCGAGGCGTCATTGCTGGCAGAGGACTCACACCTGCTGGAAATCTTCACGGAGCTTGTAGAGCGGAAGCCGCTTGCCTACACGTTCCTGATTTAATCCGAATCCAAATCAAGGCGATATCTTCGTTGGCTCGTCTTCGGCTCCTCAACGTACTTTGTTGTACGCCTTCGTCGCCTCAACCCTCGCCGCCTTGATTTCATCCTTGATCTGAAATCGGAATAGGAGTCTACATGAAAAAACCGCGCATCGCCGCCATCGATATAGGTTCAAACTCCATCCGCTGCATCATTGCCGAAGTCTCCATCGATGGCAAATTCAAGATAATGGATGACGAGAAGGCCACGGTGCGTCTGGGGGAGCGGCTGGCCATGACCGGAGTGATCTCCGATGAAGCCTCGAACCGCGCCATTGAAGCCATCCGGCGGTTTCAAAAACTTGTGACCGGACTGAATGTCGAAGCGGTCGAGGCGGTTGCCACGAGCGCCGTCAGAACCGCCGCCAACGGCAAGGAACTGGTTGCAACGCTTTCACAAGAACTGGGATCGGAGATCAGGGTCATATCCGGTGAAGAAGAAGCCGAACTGACGGCTGCTTCCGCCCTGGCCAACTTCGATATGTACGGGAAACGCTATGCCATGGCCGATATCGGCGGAGGGAGCGTCGAAATAGTTACGGCGTATGGCAACCATGTGGAGGAGTACTATTCCCTTGACCTCGGTGCGGTTGTCATGACCGACCGGTATCTGAAGAGCGATCCGATTGCCGAAAACGAGCTGGACAAACTCCAGCGCCATATCAGGAAGAGTCTCAAGCGCACCTTCACCGGAAAAAGGATCTCCGTAGATTCATTGATCGGATCGGGTGGAACCTTGACTGCACTCGGCTGCATGGCGATGCAGATGCGCAAGGACAACTACGTGTCCGTGCATGGGTACGAGGTGCTCCGTTCGGAAGTTGTGCACCTGTTGGCCATGCTGACCCACAAGGATCTGAAGGGGCGCCGGACCATTCCGGGACTCAATCAGGACCGGGCCGACATCATCGTGGCGGGTGTGGTGGTAATCGACGAACTGATGCGCTTTTTCGAGGCAAATCGACTTCTCGTCAATGAGCGGGGCATCCGCGAGGGCCTGCTCATCAGGGCGATGAAACGGCTCGGGTTTGCACCTGCCCCCGCTGCTCCGCCGACCTGGAGAAGTTCCATCAAGGAATTTGCCGTCTCCTGCCACGTTGACGAGCAGCACGCCGCCCACGTTGCCGGCATGGCGCTCTCGATTTTCGATGCCCTGGCGCTGCCATTCGGATTAAAGCCGTCGGAGAGAAAACTTCTGGAGGCGGCGGCGATTCTCCACGACAGCGGTTATTTCATCAGCTACGGCAATCATCACAAGCACTCCTACCACCTCATCCGCCATGCCGAACTGTTCGGCTTCACTCCCAGGGAGCGGGAACTGATCGCACAGATTGCGCGCTACCACCGGAAGGCCCTCCCGAAACGGAAACATGACGCCTTCCAGAGCCTGAAGGAAAAGGATCAGCTGATCGTGGCCCGTCTGGGTGGCATTCTGCGTCTGGCCGACGGATTGGACCGGCGCAGGAACGGGTCGGTGCAGAATGTTTCCTGCCTGTTCAGCGGCACCACGGTAACGCTCCACCTGACTGCGACGGAAGACATTTCGGTGGAGATTTTCGGCGCCAACGCCAAGAAAGATCTCTTTGAAAAGGCTTTCGGCAGTACCGTCGCGTTTGCAACGATTTGACCCTTGACGCCACCCTGATCCTCATCCCCATTATTCGACAAGCCTACCTCTGCCGTCCACCGGGACACGCTGTCCCGGAAAGACCGTCCCATCATGCCTCATTAAATTATTGGCAGATACTTTGCATGATTTGCCTGTGAAGCGCAGCGCCGCCAACAATAATCATAACGATACCGTCCGGCAATAGAGCCTGAACCATGCGTTGAAAACAGGAACAACATGCAGAGCGCGATTGAAACGGATAACAGCTGCCAAAGCCTCACTTATGAAGAACGGAGGCCGTTCGGTCATTTTTTTGACAAGACGGGCAACGACAATCGCAACAAAGTGTCTTCTCCCCCCACAAGCCGTTATTTCATAGGTATGAAAGTCGAGGTGGGCATCCCCCTGCCGGACGCCCAGACGTTTCGCGATTGGGCAATCATCAACGAAATGGATGAAGACCTCGTTTCGCTGCAACTCTCCCGCGACATTTTGCCGGATGGAGTCAGCTTGCGGGTAGGACAGCTTCTCGCCATACGCAGCGAGAGAGATGGCCAGGTTCACTCCTGTCGCTGCTTCATAGTCGGCATTGGATATGACCATGAACTGCTGCTGCGTCTTACCGGCGAGATTTTCTCCGGCGAGATGCGGGAATTCTACCGGGTCGATGCCTTTCTCCCGATAAAATACCATCGCCTGCATGGCCAAAATCCCGCCATCGTGAAGAAACAGTGGGAGGCCCGGCGAAGGTGGCGGCAAGAGGAGAAGCGTGCCCTGGAACTGCGACGCCTGGAAGCCCGGCGTGAAAAGCTGCGGAGTGAGGAACGTGCAAGAAAATTGAAACTCCTGGACGGCGCTTTTCCCGGTGAACCGGCCGAATTCTCCCGGGGCAGGGGGCAGGAAGAGCCGCTGGATAATCAGTACGATGAGCTCTCGGCTTCCGCCAAAACGGTAGCTGTCACGATCGGCGGCGGCGGTCTTAAAATCCCGACCAGCCAGGAATTTGACACGGGTGAATTCGTCCTGCTGGAGATCTACGTGCCGTCGTCGCGTCTTGTCGCGGATGTTGTTGCGCGCGTCGTCTTCTCTGGTCACAGCGCTATTGCCGGAGATGAGCGAAGCTGCTTCGATGCCGGGATGCAGTTCGTGTTTATCGACGAGTCTGCCCGTCATGCCATCAACAGCCACATCTGCTCCATACAGCTGAAACGGATCCGCCACTTTAAAGGGTTTGCCGATGTCGAACCCTTATATGTCGAAAACGTATCCGGGTCAGACGAACATTATGCCGATATCGATGGCGTTGCTGGCCGCGGCCGGGCAAACGATCGCCAGCCGGTCTTTCAACAGGTGGTCCTCGGTCTGTTTTTTGTTTGTGCCGTCACCCTGATAAGTTTCTTTTATTCCGGGTATATTGCCAAACATCCCAACGAGATACAGAATAATTTCGAACAGAGCATCGCCATTAGAGGCACCCTGATGTCCGCATCGGGAAGGTGAGGGGCCATGGCTGACGACATCCGGGCATTTTTTCCGCTTTCCGTCTGATCCGGCAACAATCTTTCCCGCTCTCGCCATCAAACCGTCACAATATCCTTGCCTACTCGTAACGCCACCCTCCTGCGAATCGGTGTAACATCCCGGCTGCTATAAGTGTCCTTTCAAATGGCCATACATGCCACCGGAGATTTTACTCATATGCCTGTAACAGCCAACAACGTCTTTTCCGCGCCGTATAACCATCTCTCCCCGGCCAGGATCGTGCTGTTGTATTCGTGCGTCGGGAGCGTGTGGGTATTGTTGTCGGATGCCGCCGCCGCCAGCCTGGTAACGGATCTGCACCAGCTTGAACATATCGGCATTGTGAAGGGACTTCTGTTCATCATCGCCACGGCCGGTTTGCTGTATCTGTTGATCCGCCATTATGTCCGGCAACTCCGGTCATCGCAGAAGACGTTTCACGAGGCGGAACAGGAGATAAAAAAACTGGCCTATTATGACCGTGAAACCGGGCTTCCAAACCATAACCTGCTGCTGGACCGGTTGAATCAGGTCATTGCGTTCAACAGCCGCAAGAATAAAAACACGGCCGTGATCTATATCAGTCTGACCGGCTTCAAGGCGGTGGTCGATGCACGGGGGCACAGCGGCGGGTGCGAAGCGGTGCGCGGCATCGCCGAACGACTGTCGGCGACGCTGCGTGACTACGATACGGTCGCCCGCATCCATCGCGATGAATTCGCTCTCGTTCTGGGGGGAACCGTACTGGAGGGGGATGTCGCCAGAATCCTGAACAAACTTCAAACCGTCTTTTCCGAGCCGCTCCGGCTGGGAACGGATGAAGCGATAATCCCGGCCTGTTTCGGCGTGGCCTGTTTTCCGGCGGACGGCGCGACAAGCGAGCTGCTTCTTCAACATGCCCATATCGCCATGAATCAGGCCCGCCAGAACGGCGCGGTGTTCCAGTATTATTCCGAAGCGCTCAATCAGAAAGCGGTCGACCGCCTCAGCATTGAGACCGGATTGCTGCGCGCCATCGACGACGGCGAATTTTTTCTCTGCTATCAGCCAAAGATGGACATCAACGGCACCGACATCATCGGCATGGAGGCGCTGGTGCGCTGGCAGCGCCCCGGCCACGGCATAATCTCTCCCGACAGGTTTATACCGGTGGCGGAAGAGAACGGCCTGATCGTGCGGCTCGGGACATACGTTTTACAGGAGGCGTGCCGGCAGAACAAGGCCTGGCAGGATGCCGGACTGCCGAAGCTCAAGGTCGCCGTCAATCTCTCCGCCCGCCAGTTGCGTGACAACGATTTCGTGCCGCTGGTCATGAAGATTCTTGCCGACACCGGCCTTGAGCCGCACTATCTCGAACTGGAGCTGACCGAAAGCGCGCTGATGGGCGACGCCGGCGATACGGTCTGCAAGCTGCTCAGCCTGAAAGAGCAGGGCATCAGCATATCGGTAGATGACTTCGGCACCGGTTATTCGTCGCTCTCGTATCTCAAACATCTGCCGATCGACACGATCAAGGTCGATCGCTCGTTTGTCCGCGATATCGTCAATGACCCCGACGATGCGGCGATCGTGGACGCCATTGTCGCCATGGCCCACTCGCTTAAACTGAATGTAATTGCCGAGGGGGTGGAGACACACGAACAGCTTGAGTTCCTGAGAAATCTCAAGTGCCAGCAGGTTCAGGGATACTTTTTTGCGCGGCCTCTCGATCCCCAGCAGTTTGAAGCCTTTATAGCCCAGGGGATGCCGGTCGGAGACATGTCGGTGTCAACACCCGATCTGTCTTCCGAAACCATCGGCATGGGAGCGCTTTCCTGTCTGCAGGAACCGGTTCAACCGGTTTCCGGCGTCTCCCCGGTAATCCCGGTCGCCAATGCGGAGTATATCGGTGACATTGCCATCCAGGTTGTGCCAGCGCACCCCGGCGATAACCTCGCCGCCGTTCTCAAGCGATTTCAGGGCGACCCGGCCCTGCTGGTATTGCCGGTGGTGGATGACGGACTGGTGGCGGGCATTATCAACCGTGCCACCTTTCTGGAAGAGCATGTCATCGGTATGAACGGCTTCGCATTTCATATCAACCATTCAAAAAAGATGCGCGACCTGATGGCACCGATCAAGCTGAAATTTGAAGCGAAGGTCAGCATCAGGGATGCCGCCCAGGTCATCCAGTCGCACGAGATGGATGTCCGGGTGGATAACATCTGCGTCACCCGCAGCGGAATCTATCACGGAGTTGTAGACGTCAACCGCTTCATCAGTGCCATTACCGATATCAACCTGACGCTGGCCAAAGGCGCCAACCCTCTGACCGGGCTGCCGGGCAACGAGAGCATCCAGCGCGAAATAAACACACGGCTCCGGACTGAGGAAGGTTTTGACATAGCCTACATCGACATCGACAACTTCAAGCCGTTCAACGATCATTACGGGTTTCAGCGGGGAGACGTGGTCATCAAGGCGATCGGAGAAATCTTAACCGGCGTTATAGCGTCTTCGGGGGAAGGATTATCCTGCTTTTGCGGCCATATCGGCGGTGACGACTTTATCATTATTACCGGGGCGCATCATGCCGAGTACATTTCATCACAGGTCATCTCGTCGCTTGAGAGGCATTTGCCGATGTTCCACGGAGAACAGGATTTCTCCGCCGGGTGCTACAGTGCCGTAAACCGCAAGGGTGAACCGGAAACATTCGGGCTCCTCTCTATTTCCATCGGCATCGTCAACACCCGCCTGACGCCGGTCACATCATACGCCCAGCTGGCTTCGATCTCCACCGAGGTCAAGAAGGTCGCCAAGAAACTGCCGGGTTCATCGGTGGTTATCAATCGGAGGGTCAGTGAGGAATACGTTAACTGCGAGGCCGGGTATTCCCGGTATGAGCAGACCGGCGCCATTTCCTGATCTCATTCAGCCACTCTTCCGGACGTTCGATAACGATCGCCGCCGCGCCCGCATACACACGCCCCGTGTTGGAGTCCAGTGTGATGGTCTCCCCCTCCGTCAGAGAGCGCTCTCCAAAGACGGCAAAGTGCCGCTCCGGATCGATACGCAGGCCGCTGCATCCGCAGATACACGGCTTGCCGAGCTGCCGCGCCACCACCGCGGCATGGGAGGTGCGATTCCCCTTTGCCGTCAGCACACCGGCGGAGAGGGCAATGCCGGAGATGTCGTCGGTGGACATCTCTTCGCGAACCAGCACGGCCGCCTCCCCCTCATCGGAAGATAATCTGCGTGCCGCATCGATATCGAACGCCAGCGGACCGATGGCAACGCCGATGCCGGCCGGCTGTCCCTGGCATAACGGTTGTTGCCCCTCCAGGGACAACCTCCGGCGCATGATCTTGTCAAGCTCCAGGCCATCCAGGCGGGCAAGCGCTTCGTCCCGTTCGATCAGCCCTTCCCCTGTCTGTTCGACCGCGATCCGCAGGGCCGCCCACTCCGTTCTCTTGGCACTCCTCGTCTGCAGCAGGTAGAGTACGCCATCCTGGATGGTGAATTCAAATTCCTGGGCGTCGCGGAACTCCATTTCAAGCGCGTCACAGATGGCGTTCAACTCCCGCCCGGTTTCGGGCAGGATCGTAAAGAGTTGTTCCGCGTCCGAGCCGATTGCGCGTCCCGATACTATGTCTTCCCCCTGGCTGTTGAAGAGGAAATCGAAGTAGAGCCGTTTTTCGCCGCTGTCCGGATCACGGGTGAACCCCACCCCCGACCCGGACGTCCCCCCGGCATTGCCGAATACCATCCGCTGGATGGTGGCCGCCGTAAAAAGATCATCCGGGATACCGTGGAGCCGGCGGTACTCCACGGCACGAGGCGAGTTCCACGAGGCGAACACGGCATGCACCGCCAGTTCAAGCTGCTTGAGCGGATTCTGGGGAAATGGCTGCCCGGTCAGATCATTGAAGATTTGCAGGCAGGTTTGGGAAAGCTCGGCCAGACTCAGGTAGTCCAGATCCTGAAAACGGTCCACCCGTTCCCGGATCAGCATCGTATCGAGCGCCGCCGCAAACGGTTGCGGGGCGGCGCCATATACCACTTCGGCAAAACTCCGGATAAGACGGCAATACGAATCCCATACCAGCCGGGGATTGCCGGTAATCCGCAACAGCCCGTGCACCGTGGCATCACATAGTCCGATATTCAGCAGGGTATCCATCATGCCGGGCATCGACACCGGAGCGCCGGATCTTACTGAAACCAGGAGCGGTTTGCGGGTGTCGCCCAAACCCAGGTCCGTGGCCGACTGGAGCCAGCGCAACTGCTCTTCCAGCAGGGAGGCCAGCCCTTTCCCGAATCGTTCCGGTTCCCGGTACCAGCGGCGGCAATGGGGAGTTCCCAGCACGAAGGCGGGCGGAACCGGAAGGCCGATGCGCGCCATCCGGACCAGATCGAATGCCTTCATTCCCATCTCCGCCATGTCCCCCTTTGCCGTGCCGGACGGGTGGGGTGTGATCCTGAAGATGCCGTCGTGTCTCATACCGTCCCCATGATCTTCCCGAGTATCTGATCGCGCAGGATCATGCCGGTATGCATCAGCGCATCGGCTGCGGACTCCAGTTTCTTGGCGCATTCGGTGATGACGAATGCCTGCCGGTAATCCTTTGCGGCGCTGACCAGCGCCTTGCGCACTTCGCGCTGAACCATGTCGCTCTCCTGCTCGATGGCGACGATGCGGTGAATCGATTCGAGAAAATCATGCATATCGTCCGGTGAACCGCTGTGCTGGATGCCCCGGGCATTCTCGATCGCCTTCAGGTATTCCCGGGTGCCGTCGACGAGCAGCCGGGCAAGCGTGGCAAGCGGCACACGTATCTCTTCCGCCAGACCATCCGCTTCAAGCAGGGTAAGATGGAAGGCCGCCTCCTCCAGTTCATCGGCGATGTCGTCGGCAACCTCCAGCAGCTGCCGTACGGCGTCCGCCTGCTCCGATTGTTTGGCGAGCTCACGTGCGGTGATGACCAGTTCATCGGCCTTGCGCTCCCACTCCTTGGCACGCTGGCCGATGCGTTCAAAGCGGAGAAACGTCTCCGGATTGGATACGTCAAGCAGACCGTCGCGAATACCGGTCGCAATTTCGATCGACAGCGCCGCGTGATTGCTGACAAGGTCGAGCAGGTACTGTTGCGCGCTGTGATAATGTTTGTACAACTCGACCCGCACCTCGTCGCGGATCAGGGCCAGGGGCCGTTTCTTGAGCAGGCCGTGGGCGCATGCCTTCAGGATGAAGCGCATAAAGGAACCGGCAGCCTCCTTGCCCAGAAGTTCATCGAGCGAAACCCCATAGGAAAGAGTTCCCCCTGCCACAAACTGCAGGGCATCGAAGATCATCCGCTCGCCCCCCGCCTTGAGAAAGGCCATGTGCCCCACATCGGTCTGAGCGGCCCAGGACAACAGGGAAAGCGCATCCTGCCTGGGCACCAGCATCTGCAGACGCTTGCGCGCCCGGTTCCAGTCGATCAGAAATACCAGGCGCGACCCCAGATGCGTCAGATAAGCCTTCAGGTCCGCCTTGTCCCGTGCTGCATAAGAGCCGACGCAAAGGTGAAAGACACCGTTTGCGAACGCCTGGTCGGTGCGGGATTGGACGCTGCTCCACATGACCTCCCAACCGGTGAACATCCCCTGGAAGAAGAGCAGGCGCGGCAGATGGTTGTCGGTATAAGTCACCGTCACACGCAGACCCTCGACGTGCACCACCAGTACATGAGCGTCCGTGGTGCCGATGTCGTTTTGCAGTATCAGCATTGTGCCGATCCTGGATGCGGTGGTGCCCAGGCCGGGATGGTCGAATTTGAGCTGCTGGGTCCGCTTGACCCCCTTCATGAAGGCCGCGACCAGGGAACGCTCGGCTGCCCGCAAGCCGTAGGTCATGGCGCCGTCCACGTTATCGGTGGCGATCTCGGCCTGCAGCCTGTTCAGGCTCTTGTGCATGTCCATGATGAGAAGATGCACGCTGTCGCCCTGGCCCGGCGCTCCCGAGGTCATGGCCAGGATTCCGGCGCCCGTGATGCCGCCGTCCTCCCCGGTTAACCGGCGGGGTGACAATCGCTCAAGACGTTGCCGATACGAATCTGCCTCCGCTTTCTGCGCCGCCTCCAAAGGTGCAAGCATCGCCGTCATGTCATCATGGAGCGCTGCACACAATTCACCCGCCATTGGCATTGCATAGGTGTCGGCCTCCAGCCTGACGGTTCCGGCCACGACATCGTCATAGGAGGGATCCGCGATGCCGCATGCCAGACGTTCCGTGCGCAGGTCCGGGAAAGCCTCCCCCGGAACATCGGCACGGGCCTTCGCCGTTTGCATGAGGGTCATGCGGTACTTTGCGCGGTCGTTCGCGGCGAGCGCCTCATTCAGAAAATCAGGCAGCAGGAGCCGGCTCTCGCCCAATACGGCAACTATTCTGGCTTTTTCGCTCATAGGTAATACCTTCAACAATGGTCAGGCATTTTGCCCTGATAACAAGCTTTCCTGTATTATACCACCATGGACGGTATGTCGGTAAAATGTGCGGGAGCGGCCGCAGCAGAGCCGCTTTTTTGTTGGCGGGGTTTTGACGTCTTCTTTAGCTTCTTTATTGCGAACAAATCATATAGAATCGGCGCCATGTCAAACCATGCCGCTACATCCGCCATATGAGTCGCATCGCCATCATCGCCGCGATGGCGCGCAATCGCACCATCGGCGTGAACAACTCCCTCCCCTGGCGCTGCCCGGAAGACCTCAAGCACTTCAAGTCCCTGACCATGGGGCATCACATTATCATGGGCCGCAGGACGTTCGATTCCATCGGCGCGCCGCTGCCGGGGCGCACCACGGTGGTGGTGTCCCGTGACCGGGATTTGAACATTGACGGCTGCCTCGTCGCCCACTCGCTGCCGGAGGCGCTCGCCGCCTGCGGGGGGGACAGTGTAATATTCATCGCCGGCGGCGCGGACATTTTTGCCCAGGCGCTGGCTCTGGCGGACACTCTCTTTCTCACCGAGATCCAGCAGGATGTCGAGGGGGATACGTATTTCCCTGAATTCGACAAGCACGCGTGGCAGGAAACGTCACGCGAGGTGCGTT
>Ga0134124_10003887_pt1 | contig 11972 bp, 8 predicted proteins | sample KB304_FD_96880 | JGI IMG/M metagenome (GOLD analysis project Ga0134124, IMG submission 96880) | Terrestrial soil microbial communities without Nitrogen fertilizer from Kellogg Biological Station, Michigan, USA - KB3-0-4 | ecosystem: Environmental > Terrestrial > Soil > Unclassified ... | reverse complement strand
CGGTAGTGGGGTATTAGCGTGTTGCCAGCAAGCAGTCCTCTGCGTCCCCTGCGTCCTCCGCGGTTTTTCCTGCTCAGTGGCTCGGAATCAACCGCAGAGGACGCCGAGGACGCAGAGGAGAAAACTATCACTCCACTACCCCGGCACCAGCTTGAGACGCATAAGCATGTGAGAAAATATCATGGGTCCGATTGCCGATCACATCTGCCCACTTCCAGCCGTGCTTCCCAATACTGGATCGGCAATCGCTTCATCTCTTCCGCGCAACGGCCACAGCCCAGCGAGTATCAACCAAAGCGCGAATAAGAGTAGAAATGGAAATAGAAACCTGGCTCCCTCGACCTTGAATAAGATGAGAAGCGGCGGGGCCGCTCCCTGGGCCAGCACTCCGGCGATGCCAAGCCAGCCGATCCATGGTGATCCGATCACGCGATCACGCATCCCGGCGATGATAAAGCCGGTGATCGTCAATCCGAAGATCGGGTAAAAGAAAACTGCAAGCCAGAGGTGAGTCGTCAATACTGGAGTTGATTGTCCGGCGACCAGGTGATGGTGATCGACGAACGCGGCTGTGTGCATTGCCATCTCGATGGTCTGGAGCACCGTCCCGATGATGGCGAACTGCAGCCATCGATTAGCCGAAGCTGGTAACGGTAATGATGTACTCCGCTTGAAAAGCAGCAACCCGGCAATTAGCGTTACGAAGCCCGCAAGCAGGAGAGAATGGGCGGGGACCCACTTGGGATCTGCAAGCATTTCAGCCATCGTGCCGCCGGGATGCTGCGGTCCGCCGGCGATCATGAACAACGCGGAAACTATGAAACACAGACGCCAGAGTTGTAGCTTCATCGCAATCCTCCAAGCCTTTATATCGGTCTATAACTTTTGTGTGGAATTTGCCGACCGAATCATACCGCATTCATTGCTGTGCGTCATCGACTCGAGTAAGGGTAGTGGTGTACGAGCATGTTGGCTGGACACGGGACCATACTTAGCGGGCTTTGCCGTTCTTTGCGTCTTTGCGTTGAGAATTCCTCGCGCAAAGACGAAAACAACCGCAAACCCGCTAAGACTGCGATCGGACTCGAAATCTCAACAAACTCAAGCCTGATACCTTCCAGCAGCTCAATCACGCTGATTCGGCATTTCAATCGGCACAGCTACGTCGAAAGCCTCACGGCGATTATTGAATCTCTCTTGCCTTCGCCCTGGCGGGTAGCTTTTGATAGGAAGTCATCGGCACCACCTGCATCTGTCCCATCAGATTGAGAAGCATATTGCGGAAGTCCGAGTTCCAAATGTCGCCATGACTTGAAATCACGTTTTTGTCCACGGTCATTATCCAAAACTGGGGGACGCGGCCCTCCTGTTTTGGGATCACCGCATACCTGTGATCGCCGCTATGGTATTGAGAGTGAAATGAGAAGATGGCGTCTCGCGGTATTTCGTCCTCTGGTTTGAGCTCGATCACGCGATGAGTGTTAAGCGCTGACGTGTGCGCCGCGGACAGCCTGAATGCCGCAAGAGGGAGCAATAACTTAGTCGCATAGTCCGAGCGGGACGAGATCGAAACAAACATCGGGTAGGGTCGGCAGATCGCCGACTCGGTTTCAGGCGGACAGAGTTCCTTCTCGAACTCGGGATGTCGAACAAAGGCCCTGTTCGGATCCGATCCTTCCAGCGGTTTACAGTCGTCGATGATTTCGCGCGTTACCAGAGAACCGGTCGCAGCGTTCACGAATAGGATCAAGTCTACCGGTGGTTTTATCGGATCGCCTTTCGTGTGAAGCTGCTTGCACTCGCCCTTTTGGATACTCTCTCGTTTCTCTGCCTGCTCCAACACTCTCGAGCCGAAGGAATGGCCTACGATCACGACCTTCGGATGAATGCCCGGTCTCGACCGCCCTTCGTTCGCAGCTTGTACGAGTCGGTTGAGCGTATGACTCATCCGAGGGCCTCCAACATGTCCGGCAGCTATGCCTCGCGTCCAGAAGCTGACCCAGTTAATTGCGTCCGGCAAATCGAGACTCTTGCCGCGCCATCCGATGTATACGCCGACCAGTGGAGTCCGACGACCGTCCGGCAAGCGAGGCAACAGCAGCGCAATTTCTTCAAGAGTCTTCTTGAACTTCTCGACGTCTTTGTAGTTCGGCGGCGTAGCTTCGTTGGCGTTATTCTTCCAGCCGTGAACGTAGATCAATACCACCGACGAGGGGGCAAAGCGGCCGTTTGAGTCTTTGCGTTCGGTGTGGATTACTTCTTCGGCTTTGATCGCCTGTTGCGGATCGTAAGGACTGCCGTTGTCTTTGAATTCAATAAACGCGACCTTGTAGCCCTTGTCCTCGTGACTCTCGACGGCGGGCAGCCTGCCGGGAATGTTCACATACCGATATTGCTGTTGGCGCACACACGCGCTCAGACTGGCTGCCATCGCGAGTACAACTAATAATCCAATGAGTCGTCTTGATTGGTGTTTCATATCGCGCGTCCTCCTCTTCTTATGCCGGTGAGTATCAACTCACGGCTGCTCTTCAGGTCATCGCTTAACATGAGTAATGAGCTTTCTGAAAATTCGTTACACGCCGAGGTCTTGGCGATCGACGATGTGCCGGGAGCGCCACGTTCCATGCGACAATGCGCGGCTGGAAAGAAACCCCAATTACCAGTCAGGAAAATGGACCCGGAACGTTCCTTAGACCTTGCTACGGCGCGACTATATTACTGATGTGGAACGAAAGCAACACTTGAAGCTGGATAATCACGGCCTGAAGCGCACCTTCCTCTGTTCTAAACAAACGCCGTAAGGCCGCACGTCACGCAGTTCTGGAATGACGTGCAACGTACTGACGAAGCACACGATCCATCCGCGATTGCCAACCTTCACCCGTGGACTTGAAGTAGGCGAGGACCTCGGGGCTGTAGCGTACAGACACGAGCAGCTTCTTGCTTTCAGATTTTGGCCGGCCACGTAACGACCGCAGCGGGACCATTGCCTTCAACTGCTTTGGTGTAAGCGGCGGAGCGTCGGGGTCTTTTCTCGCTGCCGCTGTAATGACTTCGTCCTCCTCCGCGCTGGGCAAATGAACCTTAGGTCGCTTCGAAGCTTTCGACATAATGTTTTACCTCACGACGATTCGCGCGGCGCAGGCTGATTATCCTTCGTACTTCGCCACGGTCTACAAAGGCCACGTAGTAGAGGATCCCGGTTCTCGGAGCGAGGGCAATCATCCGAATCTCGTTATACTCAAACCGATCATCAACCCACACCAAAGCGGATTCCCAATCGAGTTCGCCCGCCATGGATAAGGACACGCCGTGCTTTGCTTTGTTTGCCGCTTGGTTGGGTTGAACTCGATTCGCATGCTTTACTGTAGCTACAGCAAAAGAGCTTTGTCAAAACGGAGGAGCCACAGAATTATCGGCCCCGATTCTCAATTTGGAGTGCGGCGGCAAGGTACTCCGCGACGCCGCTTTTCTCTACGGATCGAAAACAAAGCGGCGTCTCGGAGTACCTTGCCGCCGCACTCCAAAGAACATCAGGTTCGGATCACTCATCGCCAATGACATAAGCTTCATCAACTGGTCTCACCGGGCGAGAGAACCACAGTGGGCGACGCAGGCCGTCGGGGCCGGGGGCGGGGCGTGCCTTCTGAAGCCACTCTCGATAGATTTCGTGTGAGCGCTTTGTGTCTACGATCACATCACCGTACTTGTCGTCGGGTTGGGCGGGTTCGACTCGAACTCGTTGGTGCCAGCAGTGCATTCCGCTCACTGGATCGGGATGTACCGGGAAGGTCAGGTTCTGATGCACTCCGCCTTCTTGCCAGAAGATTCGTTCTGAATCCGGGTCCTCACTCTTGAATGGTTTCACTCCTTCGATCTGTCGAAGCCGCCAGCGTCCTTCGCCCAGTTCTTCGAGATCGACCAGCGCCGAAGCCCATCGGTCAGTGCCTTCGTCTTGCTTCAATCTCCAGCGGCCGAGATGATGTGAGCAAGCGACTACGCCGGGGCGAATGCCTTCGGTTACCCACACGCGAACGACGAAGTAGCCGATGTCGGTGCTCACTCGCGCGAGGTCGCCGGTCTTCACGCTGAGCTTCGCTGCGTCCTTCGGGTTACACCACAGCGGGTTCGTGTGAGAGATCTCATACAACCATTTTGCGTTTCCCGATCGTGTGTGAATCAGGGTCGGCAGCCTGAACGTCGGCACTAAAATATAGTCGTTGTTTTTTGAATCGAGCTCGTGCCAGTTGACGTGGCTTCTCACGTAGCCGGGCAGCGCGTGCTCGGGCCACTTCCAATCGATCATCGTTTTGGAATAGAACTCGAGCTTGCGCGAAGGCGTGACAAAACCTTTGAGCGGTTCGCCTTCGATCATTACTCCCAACACCTGTTCGCCGGTTGCCGCAGGCTTTAGGATTCGCGATTGTTCGTCCACGCGAGTGCCTTCGAGATCGGCTTCAGCGATTCGACTCTGATGTTGATCGTAGACGCCGTTCTTCACCGCGAAGGCGCCGTTGCGTCGCATGAATTCAAGCGGCGAGAGCTCGGCTTTCTTAGCTTTCTCGGGCAGACCCGGAACGCTGTTTTCGAAGATCCATCGATAGTACTCACCGATCGTGATCTTCTCGCCCGGACGATAAGGCGATTCGAAATGCTTCCGAATGCCAAGCTCGCCCGTTGGATCGATGCGCCACGAAAGCTCTATCCAGAACTCGTCTTCTTCCCACACCTCTCCGGGGTTGGCTTCGTAGGTAAAGTCTATGTGCTCGCCCTTACGTTCACGGAGCACGCGCTGAACCGGCTGACGGAAAGATATCCACTGCGCGGAGTGAGTCTCCTGACTCATGATGTCGTGGCGTTCGGCTCCCATGCCCATCGGCAAAACGTAGTCGGCGAACCATGCGGTCTCGCTCCAAACCGGAGTCAACGCGGCGTGAAGCTCTATCTTCGATTCGTCTCTAAGGACTTCAACCCAGGTCATTCCGTCGGGGTTCGTCCACACCGGGTTGTAGACTCGAGTGAAGTACGCAGCGAGATGACCTCGGCCATCTTTGAGCAAGTGAGGCAGGAGAAAACTCATCTCGTGATGCGCAAGCGGATACTCGCGAGGCCACAAGGTTTCGTTCCAAACTTTCTGAGGAGCAGGCTTCGAGAAAGGCGCTGCGACGAACTTATTCCACACGTTTGGCGAGACTCCGCCTTCCGTGCCGATGCTACCGGTGAGCGCGTTCAAGAAGTAAAGCGCTCGTGCGACCTGCCAACCGCCGAGATTGCCCGAGGCCGCGCTTCGCCAGACGTGTGAGGCGAATCGCGAACCGGCGGCTGCAATTTCGCGAGCGACCTCGATGATTGTGTCAGGCTTCACGCCGCATTCTTCGGCTGCGTATTCCGGAGTGAATTCGGAATAGATCTCTTTGATCTCGTCGATGAACGCTTCGAAAGTGCAGGGAAGTGACGGTCGTTCCGCTTGCATGAATTCTTCCCAGTTCATCCAGCGGCGGACGAACTCGCGATCGAGCAAGTCTTCTCTGAGAATCACCGAGGCCATTGCCAACAGCAGCGCGGCTTCAGTTCCGGGCCACGGCGATAGCCAGTAGTTAGCCGCTGAAGCTGTGTTCGACAAACGCGGATCGATGACTGCGATCTTCGCGCCGGCCATCTTGCCTTCAATGATTCGTTGCGCGTGCGGATTGAAATAATGACCAGTCTCAAGATGAGAACTGAGCAGAAGAATGAAACGGGCATTGGCGTAATCGGGAGAAGGCCGATCGGCGCCCTGCCACAGCGCATAGCCGACTCGCGCGCCCGACGAGCAGATGTTCGTGTGTGAGTTGTGCCCGTCGACGCCCCAGGCTTGCAGGACTCGATCGATGTAGCCGTCGTGACCGGGACGGCCTACGTGATAGACGACCTGATCGCGGCGATTCTCGATCAGCGCGTTGCGAATCTTTTCGGCGAACGTGTCGAGCACTTCGTCCCACGTTGTTCGTTCCCATTGACCTTCGCCGCGGGGGCCGACACGTTTGAGAGGGAAGAGAATTCGCTCGGGATCGTGAAGCTGATTGATCGTGGCCGGACCCTTTGCGCAGTTGCGGCCTCGCGAAGCCGGATGAAGAGGATTGCCTTCGAGCTTTTGGATTTCGCCAGTGTCCTGGTCTACATAAGCGAGCAGCCCGCAAGCGGCTTCGCAATTGAAGCAGGTTGTGGGCACAAGGGAGTAACGGCGCTCGACTTTTTTAGGCCAACTCCTGGAGTCGTACTCGACCCAGTCGTCCCATTTTTCGTGAGGTGGATAGCTTGCAAGCTTCGCCGTCGACGGCCGGTGCACGGCTTCGCTTGATTGTTCGTTGCTTGTGTTCTTGTTTTCCGGCATATCTCGAACGATTACGGGTTAGTCGCTTGTCGATCCAGCGCTATGAGTGCGGCAATGCAACGATGCGCTGGAGATGCATGTACCATAGAGAAAATATCCTTATCGTATGCGCCGCGGTTCACGAATCCGAAAGCAGAATTGGGGATGACCGTTTCCACCAAGGCATAAGCGTAGCGTTCGGATAGTCCCATTTCTTCGATCCGCTCCTCAACCTGAAAAGCAGCAGCAATGTTGGTTGAATACTCTGGACAGACCAAATATGCAATCGAGTCTTCAGGGTCTTCAACGCAATAATCACTCTGAATGAGCTCGTACTTCACTCCAAAGACTCTTGCAGCTACAAGCGCGTCAAGATCACGACCTGGATTCAAGGAACCGTACTCCATGATAAGCCTCAATGGGGAAGCAGAGTTTCGCGCAAAGCCGCCAAGATCCGCAAGGACGCAAAGCTCAACTTCACTTCCACTCGCCTTGCAGCACAAACGCCGCCCAGAAGTAGGGAGCTTGCCATCGCGACTGCTCAAGCATATCGATTTGAGCAGCGCGAAGCGCGGCGGCCGCGCGCAGTCCGTCTTTTATCATTCGTGAATAGAACCTCGCCATCAGTTCTGACGTTGCTTCATCGTCCACGCTCCAAAGGCTCACCACCACCCGCGCGGCGCCTGCGTACATGAATCCGCGAGTTAAGCCGACAAGTCCTTCGCCCCGAATTTCTTTCCCGAGTCCGGTTTGACACGCGCTCAGAACGACGAGCTCAGCAGGGAGCTTCAAATTGTAGATCTCCTTCGCGCGCAGGAATCCGTTCAGGGGCGAGCCTTGCTCGTCGACCAGCGAAAGAACTATTCCGGACAAGTCCGGGTTGTAGCTATCCAGAAACCCGTGCGTCGCAAAATGGATGAAGCGGTACTTACCCAATTCGTCGCTTGTCGCTGCCGACCTGTTGGCCGCGAAATCCATCGCTTGTTTTCGCTCGCTTGCCGGCGCGAGCGCCAGGATTTTTTCGGCCTCCTGTCTAGTTCCGGGCAACCGCGGAATAAGCAATCCGTCGTTTGCTACGCCGCTCTCAGTTGCGGCCTTCTGAACTCTTACCGATAACCCACGCTGAGCTGGTGACGGCTCCTGTTTCACTACTGCGGCGCTCTTTTTTACGCGTTCGTCGGTGGCATCAAAAACCGGATCCGCCATGACTGCTATGGCCCTGCTCGCGGGTCTTCTTCCGCTGAGTTCTTGTCGCAACACGGCGAGCGTGGAGGCTGAAGGGAGGCTTATGACTTCGTGATCACGGACCAACGGTTTGTAGCCAGCCGAGGTGTTCGATTGCAAAGTCAACGCAGCGAAGGGCACATACTGAAGCGCTCCATCGGCGACGACGAGCAAGCGTTTTGTCCCGAGCAGCGCCGCCGCCGGCGTGATCACTATTCGGCTCAGCGAGATGATTGCGTCCTGTAGTTGCCGATCGTCGCTCGATGTACGCGCCACTCGCAAGCCGCGTTTCTGGCCGGCGGCTCGCGCTTGCTGGTTCGGCGCTGTCATTAAAACGTAAAGCCGGCGCGCTATCTTCTCAATATCGGCGCGCTTCGGAAGTTCGTAGCTTGCCAGCGACGTCTTGCCGGCAACCCATAAATAACTGCGCTCTTCGCCGAGCGAGTACTCGAGCAGCAATGTATCGTCGTCCAGCAACTTCTGTTGGATTTCTTTCAGGTTGAGTGGCTGCGGTTGGGTGAGGGCCGCATAGCGGGGGCTGGTGGCTCGTATCTGTCCCTCGACCTCCTGAAGTTGTGTTGTGAGTGCGTCAACCTCCGTCGCGGCTGCGGCGACCTGAGCCGAGGTGTGCTTGCCGGCCAGCAATTGCATTTGCCACGCGGCTCTGGAGCTGATCTGTTGTTGCAAGGAGCGCTCCCTCTCTAACAAGGGACGGTCAACGCCCTGGCGGATATCGGCGTGCGCTTCCGTGAGCATGTCCAGCAATCCGCGAGCGCGAGCCCTCTCGCTTACTTGCAACGCCAACGCGTCGTTTCCTTTTGACTTCTGCTCGCGGTTCAGGCGCATCAAGAGGTCAATGTAAAAATCGTAGTACTTCTGAACGGAAGCAAAGTAAGACGAGCGCAGCTCTTGCCTTCTGTATCGGACGCGTAACGACTCTACGATGGCGAGCACGGCTTCAATGTGCGCGCGAGCCTCTGAGAGATTCCCCAGGTCCCGCTCGGCTCGCGCAAGTCCGTACAACGTTCCGGCCTCGCCGGTCGCGTCTCCCGCGCTGCGCCATAGCGGGAGAGATTGATTGTAGAAGTCGAGCGCTTTGCGTTTATCTCCGGATAGGAGATAAGTCTCGCCCAGATTGTTCAGCGCAGATCCGACGAGTCTGGGGTTGCCGACAGCCTTCGCGTTTTCCAAAGCTGCGTTGAGCTGGACGATTGCCTGGGCGTTGTCGCCCAGCGAGCGCCACGCTAACCCGACATTCCTTAGCGCAGTCGCGAGCGTTGCTTTGTCGCCCACTTCTTTGGCGATTGTTACGGACCGGTTGTGATATTCGAGCGCCTTCCTGTGATCATCCAGCGATTCGTAAACGGCGCCGATGTTGTCGAGAAGCACGGCTTCGGTTCGCCGCTCTCCGATCGCTCGAATCAAATTGAGCGACTGGTCATAGTTTTCCAGGGCCTTCCGCCCTTCGCCTATCCTGTCGTAGACCGCGCCAATGTTGTTGAGCGTGGTGGCTTCGCCGGAGCGATCGCCCGTTGACCGTAGCAGCGGCAACGCCTGATCGAAATAGTCGAGCGCCTTCTCGTTGTCGTCTATCGAGTTGTACAACACCCCGATGTTGGACAGGAGTTCAGCCTCCTTGCGTGGATCACCGACACTCTGAGTCAAAGCCAGCGACTGGGCGTAATAATCGAGCGCCTTTTGCTTTTCCCCTGCCGTGTCATATGCGAGAGCAACGTTACCAAGCGAAGCGGCCTCTTTAGCGCGATCACCCACTTCACGCGACAGCGCGAGCGATTTGTTGTAATAGTCCAGCGCCTTGAGGTTGTCACCCTGGGTGAAGTAGAGATTGCCGAGGCCGTTCAGGATCGTCGATTCCCCGGAGTGGTCTTTGATTGCTTTGGCGATTTGCAGCGCCCGATCGTAATGATCGAGTGACTTCTGCATGTCACCGAGGTCTTCATACGTGCCGGCGATGTTATTGAGGATTGTCTCTTCGTATTGTCGATTGCCGATCGCGCGCATGATGACCAGCGCTTGATTGAAATAGTCGAGCGCTTTCTGGTTGTCGCCCGTGTGGGAATAGAGGAATCCGATGTTCGAAAGCGTTACGCCTTCGCCCGCTTTATCTCCCACCGCACGGCGCAGCGGAAGGGCCTTGTTGTAATAATCGAGCGCCTTATCTTTCTCTCCAAAGTCCTCGTAGACGGCGGCGATGTTGGACAAGGTCGTTGCTACGCCAAGCTTATTGCCAAGCGCCTGCATGATCGAGAGAGCCTGGCTGAATAGGTCCAGGGCCTTCTTTCTGTCACCAATCGAGTAATAGACCTGGGCGACATTGTTTAGTGCCAAACCTTCAGACTCACGATCGCCGGCCGCGCGCCACGATCGAATCGCCGCTTCGTACTTCGCAATTGCTTTATTGAGCGACTCGGATGTTTGCTGCGCGTTGAACTGCACCGCCTCGTTGAACGCCTGCTGTGCCGCCAAACGGGCTCTGTCCTGCGGTACCGCTGCTCGGAGTTCGTCGAGCTTAACGGTGTAGCGGCCCGCCGGTGCTTGTTTTTCCAGCGAGCTTATCTTAAACGTGTATGTTCCGGTGGATCCCGCAATGTAGGAGACCGACTCCGGGCCTTCGGCGCCGTTGGGGCTATCGGCTTCGATCAGCGGGGCGCCACTGGGATCGATAAGCGTGAGCACGACATCAATGCCCTTTTGTTCCACCGCGATGTGAACAAACTGGCCAGCCTTGAGCGCCACTCGGTAAGTGTGAACGGCGAGCCCTGCCATCTCCCTTTCAATCACCACCCCTGGATTGAGCGTCGGTGTAGTTCCGGTTTGTGGAGGCGCGAGTGCAAGGGACGTCCCGAGTGAGCTGAAGATGAGAGACAGGCTCACCGACAGAGCGGGGAAAGAGCGAACGATTCGCGATCTCATCCTATATGTGACTATTGGGTTGACCATTGTTGGTCTACATCGGCATGGAACTAGCTAAGCGGCACTGCCTGGCCGGCTTGCACCCAGATATGCTCCCACAAAAACAACCCCGCGAGCGCCGATAGCGAAGTCAGAATCGCCACAATTTGATATTGCGCGCCACCGGTGGTCAGCGCGAGCAGCGGCATGATCACTCCGATGATGACCGCGCCACCCCAGAACATTTTGCGAAAGATGCCCCGGGTGATCAGCCGAACCGCCCGCATTCGCTCGACGTTTTCTTCGGGCATGAACAACTCGCCCGCTATCAACACGCCGTTTGCGACCAGCGCTCCAATGAACTCGTAATAGAGGAACTGCCAGGCCGGTCCCGCCAGCCTGCTGCCGGAGATGATCGAGTCGGCTACGACGACGATCATCAGAATCGACGCGCCCGCTACCATCGCCTGCACCAGGAGGTGAAGAGGCGTCAACGTGCTGTGCCAGAAGACACGTCCTCGCGCTTGCCGGAAAAGGAATGCTGAATACACAGCGGACATCGCCGCCGCCAAAGCGCCGAAGAACATCACCGGACCTTCAGCCCAGAAGATCCCGATGAATGGGATCAGCAGCCACGCCATCAAAAGCCCGCCGAAGATCACCAGGATGTAGCCCCCGATTACCAGCCAGGACTTCCACTGCGGACGAAACAGAATGCTCAAGAACCGATCCGGGCGTTTCAGGTCCCAAACCAACAGCGCGACAGTGGCAGCGAGAAAAAACATCGACACCTGAGGCGCGGCCGTCTCATACAGCCACTGGTCTCGAACGAAACCAAAACCCATTGCGATCGCCGCCAGAAAGAACGCGCCCGCCGAGATCGACTTGGTCCATAAGTAAGCCGAGACCTTCCAGCCCCACGGCCTTTCGTGAGATACGTCATACGTGGTTCGCGCGCGCGCTTCAGCGTCCGCAAGCGCTTGCTCGTCGGCCATCACCGGGTCCATTCGTAACTCGGACCACAGGTAGCCGCCCGTGTGGCTTTGCTCTGTTGGCGTGAGCGCCGCCTGATCGGCTTCAATGTAAAAAAGCTTCGGCGACGTGCCCGCCTCGGGTTTCCTGACCGCGGTTTGTTCGGAAGCGATAAGGTGAGAGAGCTTCGATGCCGGGTCATCCATATCGCCGGAGATGATTGCCTGGACCGGGCAAACGATAACGCAAGCGGGTTCAAGCTGGGCTTCGATTCGATGCGCGCAGAAGTTGCACTTCTCGGCGGTGTTGGTGTTGGGATTGATGTACAGCGCATCGTAAGGACAGGCTTGCATGCAGGACTTGCAGCCGATGCAGCGATCGCCGTTGAAGTCTACGATGCCGTTGTCGAGCCGGTAGAGCGCGGTTACCGGGCAGATTGTTATGCACGGAGCGTCGTCGCAGTGATTGCACCTGAGCACGGAAAAGAACCGGCGAGTGTCGGGATATT
>Ga0134124_10003886_pt1 | contig 11973 bp, 5 predicted proteins | sample KB304_FD_96880 | JGI IMG/M metagenome (GOLD analysis project Ga0134124, IMG submission 96880) | Terrestrial soil microbial communities without Nitrogen fertilizer from Kellogg Biological Station, Michigan, USA - KB3-0-4 | ecosystem: Environmental > Terrestrial > Soil > Unclassified ... | reverse complement strand
TGAGTGAGACCCACGTAGTCCGTGTCATCGCTCGTCGTGGGGCCGATGTTGACCGTGTACGCCTGATTGCCGTCCACGAAGAGGTCATCCACACCAACCACCGTCACGGTTTGCGCGGTGGAGTAGTTCGAGGGCGTGAAGGTCAGCGTGGTCGGCGAGACCTTGCCCTCACTTGAATCACTGCTCGCCACCGGCACCTTGACCTCTTTCTTGGGTCGCGAAGTGAGCGAAATCGAAAAGGTCGCTGTTCCGGCCGATTCACCGGGTTCGCGGGTGATGAGCTTGGTGCCGCCGTCGATCCCGCTGAGAAGCTTGGGGGTCGTGATGCCGGCCACGTCGTCGTCGATGTTCACGACCTTGACGTCCGTCGACGGGAGCTTTTGATAGTCGAGGTCGTCAGTCGTTGGGGCGCTGATGCGCACGGCGTACGAGACGTTGCCGTCTTTCGTGTCGTCGCCCACTCCGGTGACGGTCACGGTTTGCGCCTTGTTCCAATTGCCCTCGGTGAAGTCGAGCGCGCTGAGGCTGATCTTGCCTTCGTTGGTGTTGGTGCTGTTCAGCTCGAAGTGAACCGGGAATTGGGGCTTCGAGGTCAGCACGACCGAGAATTGCGCTTTGTCGCCGCTCTCCGACGTCTGCAGTAGGCTCGCGTCTTTCGGGTCGACACCGCTGAGCAAAGTGACTGCAAGATCCGCCTTGTCGTCGTCGATGTTGATCAGGTTGACGGCGGGCAAGTCTGCGTCTTTGATGTTGCCATACGCTGGATCGTCACTCTGGATGGACCCTAGGTTCACTTGGTAGGGTTGGTTGCCATCCGCGATGTTGTCGTTGGCGCCGACCACCGTCACGGTCTGCTGTGAGTTCCAATTCGTGGCCGTGAACGTGAGCTTCGTCGGGGTGACGGTGCCTTCGTCAGAGCTACCGCTCACGGTCAGGGTCACGTCTTTGAGCGGCTCCGTGTTCAAGCTGACCGTGAACGTGGCGCTCTCGCCTTTCTCACTCGTCCGAAGCCGTTTGGGGTCGCTCGGGTCGATGCCGGTCGAGAGCGTCACCATCACCCCGGCATAATCGTTGTCCAAATTCGTGACGCTCACTTTTTGCAACGGCAGCGTCGCAAAAGCGTCGTCTAGACTCGTCACCGGGCCGACGATGATCTCGTACGGGCGATTGCCACTGGCGTCGCCGTTGTCGACGCCGGTGATCGTGACGGTTCGGGGAGCGTTCCAGGTGTCGGGCGTGAACGTGAGACTGCTCGGGGCAACCGTGCCTGCGGATTCGTCATTGCTACTGAGGGCGATCACGACTTCGGCCGAAGGCGCTTTGGTGAGCACCACCGTGAACGAAGCTTGCCCAGGGGGGGATTCGCTCGTTTCAAGCCCCTGGGTGGGCGTGACGAAGATGCCCGCTGAGTCGTTGTCGATGTTGACGATCGACACTGTTGCGGTGGCGTTGGCGAAGACCTTGTCGGCACTCACTGCAGGGCCGAGTAAGACCGAATAGCGCTGATTGCCGGCTTGTGAGTCGTAGACGCCGGTGACGGTGACTGCTTGGGGCGCGTTCCAGTCTTCCGTGGTGAAGAGGAGGCTTTCGGGACTGACCGTGCCCTCGTTCTTGTTCGAGCTCGCGACCGAAATCGACACGTTGGCCGTCGGTTTTTGCGAAAGCGACACGTAGAATTTGTCCTGCGCGCCGAGATCACTCGTGAATAGATCACTCGTCGGCACGACACGGATGGGCCCGGAGGTTTGCGCGTTGTTGCCTCCGCCACTCGGCGCTCCGCCGGTTCCGGTTACCCCACCCTGACCTGCCACACTGCTTGGGCCGTCGCTGACCTTGAACTCACCGAACAGCACCTGGCAGCTCATCGTCAGGGCCGCGAAGAGGATCATCCAGCACAGCGACTGCAACCAGCGCCCCATAGACGTCATCAGAAGCTCCCCACCGCGCCGATGTTGCCGACTCCGACATACGGCCGAACCACGAGCCCGCGAGCGGGCGCGGAGTTGGATGAGCTATCGAGTAGCCACAGCGTGACGCCCGTGGCGACGCCTGCGACTCCGACGGCAAACCCAGTGCCGGAAACGATCCCGAGGGTGTCGTAGGCGTTCACCGTGTCTTTGTACTCGGGCGGGCACTCGTCGCGAGTCGGACAGTGCGCGTTCAAAGTGGAGCGCTTGCCCAACCACAAGATACCGGACACCCCTCCGACCACGAGTCCGGCAGCGCCTACGCCAAAGGCGACGTACGCCGGCGTTCGGTTGCGGGTCGGTTGCGAAGAAACCACCACTTGTACCGGCGGCGGGGCGTCGAGCACGGGCTGGGCCTGCTGCTGGTTCGGATCGACCTGGAGTTCGAGCGCGACCGAGCCCTCTTGACCTTCCGCGAGCGTCAGCTTCTTGCTGCTGCTCAGGTAGCCACTGGCCGCCGCTGCAAAGTCGTGTGACCCCGGGTTGATCGCGCGACGCACGCCAATCGTCGCGGCCGGCACGGCCACACCGTCAATGCTAACATGCGCATCACCGGCGCCCGCCACGGTGATGGTGACCCACGAAAGGCGAGGCCTGAGCGCTGCCAGCTCTGCTTTTGCGTCAGTCAGCGCGCGTTGCCAGGAAGGCGGCGCCTTATTGTCGACGCCCTCACGGATGATCAGCTCATAGCGCTCTTGCGCCTCCACGAACTGGCCCAACCCAACCAGACTTCGTGCCCAGTCGAGTGTCAGCGTGGGCGCGTGAACCAGAGCGTCAGCACGACCGAAGCGATCCGCCGCTTCGGCGTAACGCTTGTCGTGGAGCGCCCAATATCCTTCGGTGGCCAACGACCGCGCCGTCGCGCGATCCGCGGCGGAGGGTTCGGCATTTGCTGAGCCAACCCAGAAGAGCCCTGCTGCGGCGATGCCCGTGATCCAAGGGCCGAGTGTACGCGTCATCTCCCTGCTTTCGGCATACGCCGTGGGCGTTCCCTACCTCTGATTCACCGCGCGCGCCACTCCCTCGCGGCGGTGATTGAGATCGGCTACCTCATCCCGAACGCGGGATCAAGGCTGGCAGAAAGATTCGAATCCCTCGGCAGACAATAACGCCGCAGAGTGATTCCGCTGTCGGTGATCCAAAGCGGCAAAGATGACTACGGGATCACGCACGGACCGCAGTCGAGCAAGTTGCCACAACCATCCGCCGCGTTGCCGCACTTAGCTCCGAGGCTGGAGCAGGTCGCGGGTTCACACTTGGGCGGCGGGATCACACCGATGCACGCGCCGAGATCGAACAGCATATAGAGGAGAACCTTCTCCTGGTTCGTCAGGTCGCCGCTGCAGTGTTGGGGGAAGGTCGCGTTGTCGAACGGAGTCGGGTTGCCGGGTGGAGGGCCGCCACCCGGGGCACCGCCCGCGCCGCCTCGGCCGCCGGCCCCGCTGCCGGAGCCACCGCTGCCGCCGGAGCCACCCGACCCAACCGAAACATGGAACCCGCTGTATGCGACGCGGCCGCAAACCGATTCTTTCGGCGAACCGTACGGCGTATTGAAGGAGAACTGTTGCGTGCGCTTGGTGCCGTTCTGCAGGTAAACGAACTCTTCACTCGTGCTTCCGAGCCCGGTGCTCATGCTCCGGGGCTCGTTGATGTTGAAGGTGTAGCCGGGTGCAGTGGTGATCTTTTCGTTGACCATCCAATCACTGAAGTTTTGGATGCGTGGGGCGGTATTGGGGCGCCCCTGCGAGATGACGCCGATCCCGGTCGTCGCCTGGTCGGACTGGGCAGCCCAGGTGCCGGCCGCGTCCAGGCCGGTTTCGGTGGCGGTGTCCATCGCGTATGCCTGGGTGCCATTGCCCGCGAGCCAGGTGAAGCTCAGGTGGCTGGCGAACATTCGACCGCCGCGGTTCAAGAAGTGGCGAACGTTGGCGCCATTCGCGTTGCGTTCATCGAACCCTTCGTCGTAGTCGACGCCTTCGCAATCGGATACCAGGATGTCGTAGCTCTCGAGCTGCGTTGCACTACCGAACAACGCGGAGTCGTGCGGCGTGCTCGCGTCGAGCCGCGCTCCGGTGGGGGCGTCTTTGGGGCCGCCTCGATAGAGGTTGATGCGAGCGGCACCCGCCGAGACAGGCATCGCGGGATTGCTGAACTCGGCGTTGCTCAGGCCCATCTTCGAGAGCACGCATTCGATGGCGTCGACCCGACCAGTGGTGACAGCGATGCGCGGGATGTTGACCGCGCTGCCGTCCGACATGCCACGCGGCAAGCGGGTGGGATTGTCCGGCAGGGTGGTTGGCAGAGGCGTGGTTTGGCAAGCGGCCGAGTCAGGCAGAGTGACCTTCGTGGCGCGGCGGAAACGCCCGGCCTTCACCACCAGCAAGAACTCTTTGCCCACTGGGATGAACTCGTCGAGCTTGAAATGCCCGGTCGCGTCAGTCACCGTCCCGTTCAAGACACGGCCGAAATTCTGCTCTTCACAGCGGTCACAGCTGGTGCCGCCGCTGGGAATGCCGGCGGTGATCGCCGGCAAGTCTTCGACCTTGTTGGTCTGCAAGATGTAGACGATGGCGTTGGGGACACCGACTTGATTGGCGGTGTTCGCGTCATCACGCCCGGGGGTGACGACTCGACCCGTCAGGTGCGTCACGTCACTACCCGTCTTCTTGCAATCCGGGATGGCGCTGCACAGCTCGCAGGCGGTGCCGCCGCCCGCCACGCACTTCGTGGGGCTGCCGTCGACGCCGCCGATACAAACTTGGTTCGCGCTACAGCTGAGCCCTTCCTGGGAGCAGTCCAGCGTATTGCCGCATTTGTCGATGGCGTAACCGCACTCCCAGCCCAAGGCCGCGCAGGTCTTGTTCGGGCACTCGTTCGGCGGATTGGGGACGATGATAGCGTTACCACCGCTCGAGTACGTGCCACCAGGAGCTGAGGAAGCTCCACCGGAACTACTGCCACCGCTGACGGGAGGCTTGTCGTCGATCCGACTCGTGACGCCGTCACTCTTGGTGGAGCAAGCGTTGCTGAAGAACAGCGACGAGCTGGCGAGCAACAGCAGCGCGGACAGTCGCGCTGCGAAACCAGCGCGACCCTTCGTTCGACGCGGAGGTTTTTCGACGGCGCAGAGCTCCGCATTCGGCGGTTGAGCCAACGAACTCTCAGCGATTCTCCCCGGGTTTACCACCGCGGTAGCATGTGCCTACTCCCCCAACCGATCAAACAAAACATGTCGGTCGATCAAACAAAACAGGTGATCGCGTCGCGTGAGTGATCGCGTCGCGTGAGTGATCCACTCGGCGTCTCGACGATGCCTTTCGCGCGACCTCACCTGATGAGCCATCAACGAAGAATCAAAAGCGTCTGAGCGGCGTCGACGTGAGTCAGCCGGAGCCACCATCGCAGCGGAAACTTCTCGCACCAGCCGATGCGCGTTTCGACTGGCGCGCTACTTCTCGCCCGACTGTGATGATTGATCGGTTAGGTTTTGAGAGTTCGAGGCTTCCGGAAATGCAAAGTCGAATCGGCATGCGCGTAGGCTGGCTATTGGCAGGTGAGGTTGCGCTCTCGTTGGCGGCGTGTGGCGGCGGAGGCGCGCCCGGAGCCGCCCCCGCTGCCGGCGGATCGGCGCTTGCGGGCAACGCCACCACCGGCGGCTCGCCCGGGGCGAGCGGCGCGGCCCACGGCGGATCGGCCAGTGACAGCGGGGGCCGCTCCGCCGCGGGCGGGGTCAGCGCTGGCGGGTCGCCTTCGACAGGCGGGGCAAACAGCAGCGCCGGAGGGAGCGGTGGCACCCTCGGCTCCGACGCCGGCTCGACCGCAATGGGGGGTAGTGCCGGTGTGAATTCGGGGGGCGGGAGCAGCGCCGGAAGCGCGGGCGGCCCAAGTGACGGTCCCCTTCCCCCCTCGGTCACGAGCCTCTTTCCAAAACCGGGCGCGAGCGGCGTCTGCCTCGACGCCTCTTTGACGATGACCTTTGCCTCGGCGCCCAGCATTGGCAGCAAGGGCACCATCTCGGTCTATGCCAAAGCCAACCCCAACACCGCGGTCGACAAGGTTGACGTTGCGGCGACGAGTTACAGCGATTCGATTGGCGGGCAGACCAGGAATCTGGTCCGCCCGGTGTTCATCGACGGGACGAGTGCGGTCATTTATCTGCATCAGCACAAGCTCTCGGCGAATACCGCGTATTTCGTGACTGTCAGCGCGGGCACGTTCGTCGACGCGCAAAAGAACCCAATCGGCACGGTCAGCGAGCAGACGGCCTGGAGCTTCAGCACGGGCGCCGCGCCCGCGGCTTCCACCAGCATGGCCGTCAATCGCACCGGCAGCGGCGGGTTTTGCTCGGTTCAGGGCGCATTCGACGCGATTCCGAACAATGATGCCGGACCACGCACGATCACCATCGCGGCCGGCAATTACCACGAACTCTTGTACGTTTCGGGCAAGAAGCAGCTCACCCTGCGAGGCGCCGATCGCGCTGGCACGGTGATCCAATATCCGAACAACGACAACTTAAATGCCGGCACCTCGGCGCGCCCGCTCTTCTATGCCAACGGCACGACGGATCTGACGATCGAGAATCTGACCCTGCACAACACGACGCCGCAGGACGGCAGCCAAGCCGAAGCACTGCGCGTGCAAGCGGATCGAGTCACGCTCCGCGACGTAAACCTCAAGAGCTTACAAGACACGTTGCTTACCGGCGGGTCGGTGTACGTCGTGAACTCGTACCTCGAAGGCAATGTCGACTTCGTTTGGGGGACCGGCCCGACCTACTTCGATCGCTGTGAGATCAAGACTGTCGGCCGGGCAGGTGCCATCGTGCAAGCTCGCAACGGCGCGAGCAGCTATGGCTACGTGTTCGTCGATTCGAAGATCACCAACGACGCCAAGGTCAGTGGCCAAGTGCTCGCGCGCATTGATGCAACCGTCTACCCCGCGAGCAACGTGGCGTTTCTGAACTGTCAGATGGGCTCGGGGATCGGCGCCAAAGGCTGGACCATCACGCCGGCTGGCACCTCGGCCACGGATCAACTGCGGTTCTGGGAGTACCAAAGTACTGACCTGAGCGGGGCGTTGCTCAACGTCAGCGGGCGAGATCCAGCCTCGAAACAGCTCTCGGCCAGCCAAGCGGCCAGCCTCCGAGACAAGCCGACCGTGCTAGGCGGTTGGGATCCGAAGTAGGCGGCCCGGGGTGCCAGGGGCGGTCTGGACCGGGCTTTCGCATCTGCCCTGGCTCCTGGCGAGCCATCTTCGACCTTTGCCATGAGCGGCAGTCGTCTGCCTGCCAACTGAGTTGATGGGCGCGCGCTGGGATCTTCACCCTGCGGGGATGGCCTTGGCGCGGCAGTCTTTGCTCACTCGAGTTCGAGCTGCGCCGCCATCCAACAGAGCTGAAATCAATTTCTCTTACGCCGCGGCGCCGCCGCCGGCACCGCCCCCATGTCGGTGCGCGTCCGTGAAGGGCATCGCATGTGGACGAACCGAAGGTCGAGTCAGAGATCGATTCGGAAAACCGCGCCGCGGGATTCGTTGCTCGACGTCGGTTTTGCAGGCAGTATTGGTGACGATTGCTCGAGGGGGTGCGCAGAGGCCGCGCGGCTCGTCGGCAGCTTGAGGAAAACCGCAATGAGAACCTGGTTTGGCTCGATTCTATTCGTCGTTTTGGCAACATTCGCCGTCGCTTCAGGCTGCGGCAGCAAACCAGACGTCATCAATCACGGCAATGACCTAGACGCGAGCGTCGGCGGAGCGAGCGGCGGTTCGACCGGAACAGCGGCGAACGGCGGCGGCTTCGTGATCATCGGCGACGGGGGTGCTGCGGGCACTCGCGACCCCAATGACGGCTGCTCCTCGTGTGAAGACTTGCACGCCAACTGCGGCTACGTCGCGGACCCCGTTTGCGGCATGCTGATCCAATGCGGCAAATGCCCGGATGGCCAAATCTGCGGCGGTGACGGGCCGAGCCGCTGCGGTGACGGCAGCGGCGGTGCGGGTGGCTCGTGTTCAGGAGCGGACTGCATGACCTGCGTGCCGAAGACCTGCACGGAGCTCGGCTACAGCTGTGGCCAGACGGGCGACGGCTGCGGTAACCCGCTCGATTGCGGAGGGAACAACTGTCCGGTCCTCGGTCAGACGTGCGGGGGTGGCGGCAAGCAAGGGGAGTGCGGTTGCAAGGGCGCTTGCGCGGCCATCCCTGATTGCTCGGCGGAGCCAATCAAGACCACCAGCCTCACGGGCAAGGTCTATGATCCAGCTGGAGCCAACCCGCTCTATCACGTGTTCGTCTATATCGCGAACAACCCGAGCGACCCGAACTTGAAGTCGTTCCCCGCCGGCACCACCTGCGATGTGTGCGGTTCGACGGCCGCCGGTTCGCCGCTGCTCTCCGAGGGCACGCAAGCAGGCACGTACACGGACGTGGACGGCAGCTTCACGCTGAAGAACGTGCCCGTCGGCAAAGGGCTCACGCTCGTAATTCAGCTCGGCCGCTGGCGCCGCGTGTTCAAGGTGGATGTCGACACCCCGTGTGCCGCGACGCCCATCCTCGACAAGACCCTGCTCATGCCGAGCAAGCAATCGCAAGGCAACATCCCGCTGATTGCCATGGTCACCGGTAAGGTCGACTCGCTCGAGTGCGTCTTGCGCAAGATGGGCATCGACGACACCGAGTTCACCAACCCTGGCGGCACGGGTCGGATTCAGTTCTTCCTCGGCAGCCACACGGGCGACACGGTTCCCCCGGCCACGCCGTCGGCTTCCGGGCAAAAGATCGACGACGCAACGCCGCGCCAAAGCGCGCTGTTTGCGGTGAATTCGAGCACCAAAGAGCCGGTGATCAACGACTACGACATGACCATCTTGGCCTGCCAGGGCGGCGCTTACGCGCAGGATGCGGCCGATCTGACCGCGCTGCGCAATTATGCGGCGTCCGGTGGTCGCGTCTTCACCACGCACTACAGCTACACCTGGCTAACCAAGAATGACGAAAACACTGCCCAGGCAAACGTCGCCGACAATTGGAGTGAGGTCGCCAAGTGGCGTCTCGACTACGACGACAAGCCTGATACTGCCGTCGGCCACATCGACCTAGTGAGCAATCCCAAGGGCGCTGCATTCCAGGGCTGGCTGGAAGCCGTCAACGCCTCCACCCCTGGCTCGGGAAACATTTCGGTGAATGTCGTTCGGCACGACTCGGACGCCATCTCCACCGTTCCGGGGAAAACCCAGCAATGGTTGTACCGGGACGGGACCAACCTCAGGACTTGTTCGCGCAGCGGCAATACCTGCACATCGGATGCGAGTTGTGTGGCCAAGGTCTGCGCCGCCAGCAAGGCTGATTGCACGTCCACCGCGTGCGCTGGCCCCAAGGTGTGCCGGAACAATCCCACCACGGTTTGCACGCAGAACTCGCAGTGCACGGGCAACAACAACGCGTGCATCGATAACGGCTGCGGCAACAATACCTGCACGGGCGGAGGCCTCGACTTCACCGGCCAGAAAATCCCGCTCCACTTCACGTACAACACTCCGGTCAACTTGGTTGAGGACCTGAGTTCCACTCCCCCGAAGCTGCAATGTGGGCGCGTCCTGTTCAGCGACTTCCACGTCGAGGATGCGGACGAGAACAACAAGGTCTTCCCCGCGCAATGCAAGAAGGCTTGCACCGCGGCCAACGTGGGGACCAACTGCGCACCTGGCGCCAAGTGCGTCGGCGGCTTCTGCGACAACACGATGACCGCGCAGGAGAAGCTGCTCGAGTACATGATCTTCGATCTGGGCTCATGCGTGCCGCCACCCGAGACCTGCAAGCCGGCGACCGAGTGCCCCGCTGGTCAAGAGTGCGGGTACGCGGATGACGGCTGCGGCGGGCTGATCCCCTGCGGCATGTGCAAGCCCGGTGAAACGTGCGGCGGCGGCAGCAATCCGACGCCCAACAAATGCGGCAAGGGCACGGGCGTGTGCGTGGCCAAGACCTGCGCGGTGCAAGGCATCGAGTGCGGTCCGGCCGCCGATGGTTGCGGCGACAAGATCGACAGCTGCGGCGTGTGCCCGACTGGCGATTTGTGCATCGGCGGAAAGTGCAAGGGCGTCCACTGACTTGCCCGAAGCGGCAACCTTTAATTGCTCCGTGTGCGGCGCGCCCGCACACGCGGGCGATTTCAGCTGTCGCTACTGCGGCGCAGGCATCGCCACCGTTTGCTGTGGTCGCTGCTTTCAGATGAACATGGCGCGCGCCCAGCACTGTTCCGGCTGCGGCGCAGAGCTCGGGTTGATCATCGAATCCGCGCTGCAAGGCCGTCAATGTGGCGACTGCCGGAGCCCGCTGGAGCTGATCGCCGAGCCGGCGGGCAGCTTGCTCAATTGCCGCAAGTGCGGCGGGCAGTTCGTGGAGCACGCGCTACTCCGCAGTCTGCTCGACCGCCAAGACCAGATAGGCCAGGCCTTTCCGGACGCGCCCTACCAGCGGCCGCCGAAAGCCACGCTGGAGCGCGTGCAGTACCGCCCGTGTTCGGTCTGCGAGCAGCGCATGAATCGCAAGAACTTCGGCGGCGCCAGCGGCGTGATCGTGGATGTGTGCGCGCGGCACGGCACTTGGTTCGACGCCGGCGAGCTACCGCAAGTGCTGGCGTTCGTCAGAAGCGGAGGGCTCGTCCGAGAACGCGCGCGGGAGCAAGAGCGGCTGCGTCAAGCGCGCGCGCACGATCGGGAAATGGCCGGCGCGGCGTCGCAGCCCTCGCCGCTCGCGTTCGACTCACTCGCTCAGGGCGGCGAGGCGAGCACCTTCGCCAAAGACTTGCTCGAGTTCGTCGTCGAAGTATTGACCGGCCATCGGCGTCCGCATTGAGCGGACGCTTTCAAGCCAGCCCCGCCAGAATCGCTTCCAGCGAAAGATCGGCGACGCAGGTCACGCCGTCGGATGCGCCGTAATAGACGCGCACGGTGTCACCCTCGGTGACTAGCCCGCAGCTGAAGACCACGTTGGCGAAGAAGCCTTTGAGCTCGTAGTTCGCCTCGGGAAACAAGATCGGCTCGCGCGAGCGGCCGAGCACGCGACTTGGATCTTCATAGTCGAGCAAGAGCGCACCCAAGGAGTACGTGAGCGGCGAAGCGGTCACCCCGTGGTACACCGCGAGCCACGCGGGGCGGCCGCGCACTTGCACTCGAAACGGCACCGCGCCGCCGCCAATTTTCAGATCGTCCCATATGCCCGGGCGCGCCGAGGCCAGCAAACGGTGCTCGCCCCAAGCGAGCAGGTCCGGTGATGACGCCAGCCAGATCGCGGGGCGGCCGATGTCCTCGGGCATCGGCCGGTGCAGCGCCCAATAGCGGCCGCGGATCTGCTCGGGAAAGATGGTCACGTCGCGGTTCGGCGGTGAAAAGATGATGCCGTGGCGCTCGAAATGCCGGAGATCTCGACTCGACGCCAGGCCGGTGGCGATGCCGGCGGACGAGACCGCCGTGTAGTTGACCCAAAACGTGTCACCCAAGCGGGTGATACGCGGATCTTCGACACCGAACGCCTCGAGTGCGTGCTGCGCCTCGAATACCGGTTTGGGCTCGACCTCGAACCTCAGCCCGTCTTTGGAATGCGCGCGTCGAAAGTGCGAGATCGACGTCAAGAACGTGTCTCGCCCGACCACCACCAGGCGACTGTCGTCTAGCTTCAGGCCCGGCGTGTCGCGGCTCCAGGTGCGCAGCTCGACACGACGCGTATCCGGATTGAAAATCGGCGAGGCGACCTGCTCGGGGGCAACCGACAGCGGCGCTTCGGCCACGCGCAGCAAGAGCACTGTCTCGTCGCCGACGCGGATCGCGGCCGGGTTGAACACGCCCACCACTTCGAAGTCAGGTCGCGAGGGCTGGAGCTGACTCGGCAGCAAGATCGGGTTGTCGGCGAAGCGGCGAACCGAAGCGCTGTGCGTCGTCATGGCCAGCCAAGCGTGGCAGATCGAGGGCGCAGCGACGAGCCAAAATCCAGGACATTTCGGCCACAGCCAGC
>Ga0134124_10003883_pt1 | contig 11980 bp, 10 predicted proteins | sample KB304_FD_96880 | JGI IMG/M metagenome (GOLD analysis project Ga0134124, IMG submission 96880) | Terrestrial soil microbial communities without Nitrogen fertilizer from Kellogg Biological Station, Michigan, USA - KB3-0-4 | ecosystem: Environmental > Terrestrial > Soil > Unclassified ... | reverse complement strand
CGGATGCATACCTATCCCAAGCCGCTCGTCGCACGCGTGCACGGCCCGGCGTTCGCGGGCGGCATGGGCCTGGTTTGCGCCTGCGACCTGGTGGTGGCGGCCGAGGAAGCCGAGTTCTGCCTGCCTGAAGTGAGAATCGGACTGGTACCGGCGATGATCAGTCCTTACATCGTGCGCGCACTCGGCGAACAGCAGGCGCGCCGCTACATGCTGACCGGCGAGCGCCTGGGCGCGCGCGAGGCGCACCGCATCGGTTTCGTGCACGAATGCGTACCGGCCGCGCAGCTCGACGAGCGCGTGGAAAAATTCTCGGCGCAGCTCGCGCAGGCGGGGCCTCAGGCGCTGGCGCGCTCGAAAAAGCTGCTGGCGAAGGTCGGCAAAGCGGAGATCGGGCCGAAGCTGTCGGCGCTGACTACCGCCGTTTTCGTGGAGGCGCGCGCGGGCGACGAAGCGCGCGACGGCATTCGCTCGTTCCTGGAGAAGCGCAAGCCCCGCTGGAACGGGAGCTGAATCCCGGCAGTGGGCGTATTCAGCTACCTCGAATCGCGCATAAAGGGCACCGCCAGCCCGGGGCCGGGCGAGCCGCCGGCCGGGCTGATGGCGTTCTACTGGCACTTCATCCGCCAGACGCGCGGCCTGTACGCGCTGATGTTCGTCACCGGCCTGGGGGTGGCGTTGCTCGACACCCTGATCCCGGTCTTCATCGGGCGACTGGTCGCGCTGATGGAGGCCGCGGACCGGCAGGCCGCGCTGTCGCACGACTGGCGGCTGCTCGCCGGCATGGCATTGCTCGTGCTGCTGGCCCGACCGCTGGTGCTGTTCGCCGACATCGCCATCCGCATCAACGCGCTGATCCCGGGCGCGACCAGCCTGATCCGCTGGCAGAGCCACTGGCAGGTGGTGCGCCAGAACTGGAGCTTCTTCCAGAACGATTTCGCCGGCCGCATCGCCAACCGGGTGATGCAGACCGCCGTGGCGCTGCGCGAGAGCACCGTCGCGGCGATCCGCGCGGTCTGGTACATCGTGGTCTACGGCGCCAGTGCGCTCGTCCTGATGGCGATGGCGGACTGGCGGCTCGCGCTGCCGACGCTGCTGTGGTTCGCGGGCTATGCGCTTTTCCTGCGCTACTTCGTGCCGCGCCTGCGCGACCTGGCGAAGACCAACTCCGAATTCCGATCGCTGGTGATGGCGCGCGTGGTCGACAGCTACACCAATATCCTCACGGTGAAGCTCTTCGCGCGCGCGGCGGACGAGGACGCCTACGTGCGCGAAGCGATCGATGATCACCAGGTGGCGGTGGCCGATCACATGCGCCTCGCCACCCGTTTCATGTTCGTGCTTACGCTAATGAATGCGGCCCTGCTGACCGGCACCGCGGCCATCGGCATCGCGCTGTGGGGCCAGGGCGCGCTGAGCGCCGCCGCGGTCGCCACGGCGCTGCCGCTCGCGTGGCAGATCGTCAACGTCGCGGGCTGGGTGAGCTGGGAGGTGACCGGGATTTTCGAGAACGTCGGCGTGGTACAGGAAGGCATGCAGACGATCGCCGTGCCGCTCGGCGGCAAGGACCGGCCGGATGCCCGTCCGCTGCAGGTGGCGCGCGGCGAAATCCGCTTCGACGATGTCACCTTCGATTACGGCCGCAGCGACGGCAAGCCCGTCATCGACCACCTGAACCTGGTGGTGCAGCCCGGCGAGCGCGTCGGCCTGGTCGGGCGCTCCGGCTCGGGAAAGTCGACGCTGGTGAACCTGCTGCTGCGTTTCTACGAACTGAAGCGGGGCGCCATCCGCGTCGACGGCCAGGACCTGCGCGAAGTGACGCAGGAGAGCCTGCGCTCGGCGATCGGCATGGTGACGCAGGACACTTCGCTGCTGCACCGGTCCATCGCGGCCAACATCCGCTACGGGCGCCCTGCCGCCAGCGACGCCGACGTGGTGGCCGCGGCACGCACCGCGCACGCCGAGGAGTTCATCAGCGGCCTGGAGGACTGGAAGGGCCGCCGCGGCTACGAGGCGCACGTCGGCGAGCGCGGCGTGAAGCTTTCAGGCGGGCAGCGCCAGCGCATCGCCATCGCGCGCATGGTGCTGAAGAACGCGCCGATCCTGGTGCTGGACGAGGCGACCTCGGCGCTCGACAGCGAAGTCGAACTCGCGATCCAGGAACAGCTGAACGGCCTGATGGAGGGCAAGACGGTGATCGCGATCGCGCACCGCCTGTCGACCATCGCGCGCATGGACCGGCTGGTGGTGCTGGATGCAGGGCGCATCGTCGAGCAGGGCACGCATGAAGAGTTGCTGCGCCTGGGCGGGGTCTACGAGAAACTCTGGCGGCACCAGTCGGGCGGGTTCCTGGCGCACGACGTGGCGCCGACCGAAACCGCCGTCGAGTTGCCCGGCGAACCGCCCGCCGAGCCGATCGAGCCTAGCGAGCGGGCGCCGGTTTGATCAGGCCGGCGGCTTCGCCGAAGCCGATCGATACGTAACCCTCGCGCGCGCAGCGCCCGCGCAGGATCACTTCGTCGCCGTCCTCGAGGAAGGCGCGCGTCTCGCCGTTGGGCAGCGAGACCGGGTTCTTGCCGCCCTGCGTCATCTCCAGCAGCGCGCCCAGCGCGTCCGGCGTCGGTCCCGAAATGGTGCCCGAGCCGAGCAGGTCGCCCGGCAGCAGGTTGCAGCCGTTGGACGCCTGATGCGTCACGACCTGCGCCGGCGTCCAATACGAGTGGCGGAAATTGCTGCGCGACAGGCAATGCGGCCGCGGCATCTTCCGGGTTCGAAGATGTGCCTCAAGCTGGATATCGAAATTGCCGTTTTTCCGATCGGATTCTTCGGACAGGTAAGGAAGCGGAGCCGGTTGATCTCCCGAGCGCTGGAACGCCGCGCAGCGGAACGGCTCCAGCGCTTCCAGCGTCACGATCCACGGCGACATGGTGGAAGCGAAGCTCTTGCCGAGGAACGGCCCGAGCGGCTGGTACTCCCAGGCTTGGATGTCGCGCGCCGACCAATCGTTGAACAGCGTCACGCCGAACACATGATCGAGAGCCTTTGCGACCGGCACCGGCTTGCCGAGCGGGTTGCCGGGCCCGATCACGAAGCCAAGTTCAAGTTCGAAATCCAGGCGCTTGCTCGGCCCGAAGGAGGGCGCCGGCGCATCGGGTGCCTTGGTCTGTCCCAGCGGGCGGACCACCGGCGTGCCGCTGATCACCACCGACGATGCGCGCCCGTGGTAGCCGATCGGCACCCAGTGGTAGTTCGGCAGCAGCGGGTTGTCGGGGCGGAACAGGCGCCCGGCGTTCTGCGCGTGGTAGATGCCGGTGTAGAAGTCGCTGTAGTCGCCGATCTGCACCGGCAGGAACAATTCGGCCTTGCTTTGGGGAATGAGGAACCTGGAATATTTCTTCCGGTATTTTTCGTCCGAAAGTGCGATGGAAAGCGCCTTTCGCAACGCGCTCCATGCCGGACGGCCTGCCGCCGCCAGTTTGTTGAGCGTGGGGCCGGTCTTCAGGCCCAGTGCGGCAAGATCGAATATCTGGTCGCCGATGGCGACGCCGCCGCGAGGGGTCTCGCCTGTTTTCTTTCTCCTGAAAACCCCAAAGGGAAGATTCTGGATCGGGAAATCGGTTTCCGGATCGTTGGCGCTCGTGACCCAGCTGCGCAATTCCGGGTCGTGGGTCCGGTTCACTTGAAGTGCTTCTTGAAGCCGTCCCAGACCGCGTCGTAGTTCTTCTGCAGCTGCGGTGCGCCCAGCGCGAACCTGGTCGGGCGGAACACGTATCGCGACTCCCACATGAAGGCGAGCGAATTTTCGATGCGGTGCGGCTTGAGTTCCGCGTTGCTGCCCTTGTCGAAGGTGGGCAGATCCGGGCCGTGCGGCTGCAGGCAATTGTGGATCGAGACGCCGCCCGGCAGGAAGCCATGTGCCTTGGATTCGTAGGCGCCGTGCACCAGGCCCATCAGTTCGCTCATCACGTTGCGGTGGAACCAGGGCGGGCGGAAGCTGTGCTCGGCGACCTGCCAGCGCGGCGGAAAGATGACGAAGTCGCAGTTGGCGACGCCCGGCGTGCCGGAAGGCGAGGTGAGCACCGTGAAGATGGACGGATCCGAGTGGTCGAAGCTCACGGTGTTGACCGACATGAAGAGCGCCAGGTCGTACTTGTACGGCACGCCGTTGCCGTGCCAGGCCACCACGTCGAGCGGCGAGTGGCGGGCTTCGGCGCTCCAGAGATTGCCGAGGAATTTCAGGACCAGTTCGGATTTCCCGCTGCGTTCCTCGTAGGCCGCCACCGGCGCCTGGAAGTGGCGCTTCTGCGCCAGGCCCTGCGCGCCGATCGGCCCGAGTTCCGGCAGGCGGAAATGCGCGCCGTAGTTCTCGCAGACGTAGCCGCGCGACGGGCCCTGCACGTCGACGCGGAACTTCATGCCGCGCGGAATGACGGCGATCTCGCCGGGCTTTGCTTCCAGCCATCCCAACTCGGTGAAGATCTGCAGCTCGCCTTGCTGCGGAATCAGCATCAATTCGCCATCTGCGTTGCTGAAGTAGCGTCCCTTCATCGACCGGTTCGCGCGGTAGACGTGTACCGCGACGCCGGTCTGCGCTGCCGGATCGCCGGAGCCTGCCATCGTAGCCAGGCCGTCAATGAAGTCGGTCGGCTTCGACGGCAACGGCAGCGGGTCCCAGCGCAGCCGGTTGGGCGGTGTCTCCGCTTCGGCGAACGGGCCCGAGCGCAGCAGGTTGTTCGCCATGCGCTTGTACGGCGCCTGCATCGCCGACGGGCGCAGCCGGTAGACCCAGGCGGACAGGTTCTCCGCGCGCGGCGCGGTGAATGCGGTGAAGGAGAGGACTTCGGTGTAAAGGCCGCGCGGCGCGCGCTGCGGTGAATTCTGATCGGCCGGAAGCGCGCCTCTCCCCGCTTCGGTGGAAAAGTAATTGCCGAAACCGCTCTGGTATTTCATTTTCATTCCTTCGCCTTCAGCACGCCGCGGCGCATCTGGTCGAGTTCGATGGACTCGAACAGCGCCTTGAAATTGCCTTCGCCGAAGCCCTCGTCGCCCTTCCTCTGGATGAACTCGAAGAAGATCGGGCCCAGCTGGTTCTCGGAGAAGATCTGCAGCAGCAGTGCGCCGGCCTTGCCATCGACGAGGATCTTGCGCTTCTTCAGCTCGGCCAGGTTCTCGCCATGCCCCGGGATGCGCTTGTCGACCAGTTCGTAATAGGTGTCGATGGTGTCGAGCAGTTTGACACCGCTTGCCTTCAGCGCGTCCACCGTCTTGAACAATTCCGTCGAGCCGAGCGCGACGTGCTGGATGCCCTCGCCGTGATAAAGGTCGAGGTATTCCTGGATCTGGCCGGATTTCTCCGTGCCTTCCTCATTGATCGGGATGCGGATCCTGCCGCAGGGGCTGGTCATCGCCTTCGATTTCACGCCGGTGACCTGGCCTTCGATATCGAAGTAGCGCACTTCCCGGAAGCCGAACAGGCGCTCGTAGAAATCCGCCCATTCCTTCATGCGGCCCTTGTGCACGTTGTGCGTCAGGTGGTCGATGTAGGCGAGGCCGTGGCCGGCGGGATTGAGCTCCGCGCCCGGCAGGGGTTCGAAGTCCACGTCGAAGAAGCCGATGTTGCCGATGTCGCCAGGCTTCGCGCCGTTCTTGCCGCGCCAGCGGTCGATCAGGTAGATCAGGGAATCGCCGACGCCCTTGATTGCCGGGATGTTCAACTCGCCCGGACCCGCATGGCCGGCGTAGCCCCAGGCGCCGAGGCCGATGCAGCGCTCGTAGGCGGCCTTGGCGTCCTGCACGCGGAACGCGATGGCGCAGATGCTCGGGCCGTGCTGGCGCGCGAAACGCTGCGCGAAGGAATCGGGTTCGGCATTGACGAGGAAATTGATGCCGCCCTGACGGTAGAGGATCACGTTCTTGTGCCGGTGGCGCGCGATCGCCCTGAAGCCGAGGCGCTCGAACAGCATGCCCATCGCGCGCGGATCGGGCGCGGCGTATTCGATGAACTCGAAGCCGTCGGTGCCGGCGGGGTTGTCCCAGAGATCGGCCATGGAATTCAGTCTAGCTCTACTCGACCGTGATCTTGCCTTCGCTGATTACCTTCGCCCACTTCAGGGTTTCGGCCCGCGCGTAGGCGCTGGCGTCTTCGGGGGAACTGTCCAGCGGGTCGATGCCGGCATCGATGAGTTTCTGGCGCAGCTCAGGCACGGCGATGGCCTTGCGGTATTCGGCGTTCAGCCGCGCGACGATTTCCTTTGGCGTGGCAATGGGAACCGCGAGCGCCTGCCAGGCCCAGGCCTCGAAGCCAGCGACGCCCGCTTCACTGACCGTGGGGAGGTCCGGCAGCGCGGCGATGCGTTTGTCGCTTGCCACTGCCAACGCTCTTATTTTGCGAGCCTTGATCTGCGGCGCGCCCGCCGCGAGGTCGAGGAACATCAGCGGAATCTGGCCGCCAAGCAGGTCCTGGACCGCCGGCGCGGAGCCCTTATAGGGAACATGCGTGAACTGGGTTGCGGTGCGCTGCTTGAACATTTCCATCGCCAGGTGGTGCGGACTGCCCGGCCCGGGCGAGGCGTAGTCGATCTTGTCCGACGCCTGCTTCGTCGTCTCGACCAGCTCTTTCACCGAGCTCACTTTCAGCTTCGAGGGATTGACGACGAGCAGCAACGCAAACCGCCCGGTCATCGTCACCAGCGCCAGATCCTTGTCCGGATCGTAGGGCAGCTTCTTGTAGAGGCTGGTGTTGACGGCGAAGGTCGCCGTGTCGCCGAGTAGCAGCGTGTAGCCGTCCGGGGCCGATTTCGCCACCGCCTCGGCGCCGATCATGGTCGCCGCGCCGGGACGGTTCTCTACGAGGACCGGCTGGCCGAGCTGCGTGGAGAGTTGCGCGCCGACCGCGCGCGCGAAGAAATCGGTGCCGCCGCCCGCCGGGTAGGGCACGATCAACCGGATGGGCTTCGCAGGGTAAACTTGCGCCTGCACCGTAAGAGTCATCGCCAGTGCGATGACGGACAGAATAAAGCGGGCGAACGGCATCTCTTTTCTCCTTGAAATCTCCGTATACAGAGAATAGCGCGTAACCATGAGCGGACGCGAGATCCTGATCGCAGGCGGCGGCATCGGCGGGCTGGCCGCGGCGCTGGCATTGGCGCAGAAGGGCCGCGGGGTGCGGGTGCTGGAAAAGGCGGCCGAGTTCGGCGAAATCGGCTACGGCATCCAGATGGGGCCGAACGTCGCGCGTATGCTGGACCGGCTCGGCGTGCTGAAGGATCTGGAACCGGCGTCGTTCTTTCCCTCGGCGTTGATTTTCGCCGACGCGCTGAGCAACGAGGAGATCGGCCGCATCTCGCTCGGCAAGGCGTTCGTTGCGCGCTACAAGTTCCGCTATTTCGTCATCCACCGGCGCGACCTCCTGGGCGGGCTGCTGGAAGCGTGCAAGCGCCGCGAAGAGATTGTTCTCTCGCCTTCTCATGGTTTGAAATCATTCAAGAAAGCAAACGACGCCATCCTCGTCACTTGCGACAACGGCGTCCAGATCGAAGGCGCTGCGCTGATCGGTGCCGACGGCCTGTGGTCGCCGACGCGCCAGGCGGTGATCGCGGACGGCGCGCCGCGCATGGCGGGGCACTACGTCTACCGCGGCGTGGTACCCACCGGCGAGGTCGCCGACAAAAGCCGCATCGACACCATGACCATCTGGGGCGGGCCGGACCTGCACATGGTGCAGTACCGCCTGCAGGGCGGGGCGGTGATGAACAACGTGGCCACCATCTGCAGCCGGCGCATCCGCCGCGGCGAGCCGAATCCCGGTGCGCCCGACGAGCTCGAGGAAATCTTCTCGCGCACCCATCCAGGCGTGCGCGACAACCTGCGCTACGTCTCCCGCGAGCGCAACTGGGTGCTGCACGACCGCGATCCGGCCACCAACTGGACCGACGGCCGCGTCACTCTGCTGGGCGACGCGGCGCACCCGACGCTGCAGTATCTGGCGCAGGGCGCGCAGATGGCGATCGAGGATGGCGTGGTGCTGGCGGAAAAGGTGGCGGCGGCGGGCGAGGATTACAACCGCGCCTTCCTCGCCTACCAGCGCGAGCGCATGAACCGCACCGCGCGGGTGGTGCTGTCGTCGCGCTTCTTCGGCGAGTACATCCACGTCGACGGCGGTGCGCGCGAACTACGCAACGAACTCGCGCGCGGCCGCGATCCGGACCACCCCTGGGAAGTGGACTGGCTCTACAAGGGTATCGACGTCAACGACAGGCTCTAGGCCGGCAGCGCGGGCAGTCCGCGCAACTTGTCATAGATCGGCGTGAAGTCCGGCGCGGTGTCGTTCATCAACTGATCGAAGGAGTCGATGACGAAGTAGGTCGTCTGATAACGGTCGATCTGGTAGTCCGTGCGCAGGGCTTGCTGCAGGTCGAAATCCAGACGCCGGGGCGCGGGATCGGTGACGCAATAAGCCAGCTCGCCGCCCGAAGAAATCAGGCCGGCGCCGTAGGCGCGCACGCCCTGTGACGTCTTCATCAAACCGAATTCGATCGTGTACCAGTAGAGGCGCGCCAGCATCTTCACGGCGTCGAGGCGCATCGCCTTCAAGCCGCCCTTGCCGTATTCGTGCAGGTGGTCTGCGTAGACCGGATCGAAGAGCAGCGGCACATGGCCGAAGAAGTCGTGGAACACGTCGGGCTCGACGATGTAGTCGAACTCCTCTGGCTTGCGCAGCCACACGGTGACCGGGAAGCGGCGGTTGGCGAGGTGAGAGAAGAAGGCCTCGTCCGGGATCAACCCGGGTACTGCGACAATCTCCCAGCGGGTTTTTGCCTTCAATTTATTTGAAATCACATCAAAGCGCGGAATTTCCCGTCCGGCGTCCAGCCCGGCGATGGCGGTGATCCACTCCGGGCAGGCATAGCGCGGCACGAGTCTCGATTGCCGCTCGAACAGCCGGCGGAACAGCGCGTGCTCTTCCTCGCTGTAGGCGCCCCAATCCTGCTCGACCGAAAAATCGGAGGCGGCGAGGTTGTAGTCGCCTCTCAGGCTCATGCGGGAATTCTACGCTGCATGGTGCTTGCTCACGGGTACCCGCGGCAGCACAATCGGGCATGTGGCGCTGCGTTCTCGCGATGACATTCCTTGCTGCGGCCATGCCTTGCCTGGCGTTGACAGCCGATCAGGCGGGCTCGCTAGCGCGCCGGATCGACGCGGGCGACGCGGCTGCGCGCGCTGCGCTGCTTGATTCCGTGGCGCGGCGCGACGCCGAAGCCGAATTCACGCTCGCGAAACTCGTCTTCGAAGGCCGTGGCTTCGCGCGCGACGCCGGCCAGGCGCGGCGGCTCGCGGAGCGCTCGGCGGGGCGCGGCCACGCGGGCGCGCAGAACATGCTCGGCTTCTTCTGGCAGCACGGGCTGGGCGGGGCGCGCGATGTTATCGAGGCGCGGCGCTGGTACGAACAGGCGGCCAATGCCGGTGACCCGGACGCGCAGGTCAATCTCGGCTGGCTCTATCAGCAAGGGCTCGGCGTCGATCGAGATCCGGCGCTCGCGGCGCAGTGGTACGAAAAGGCGGCTGCCAGCGGATCCCGTGCAGCCCTGGTCAATCTCGGCGCGCTGAACGAGGCGCAGCTGCGCCGTGCGGGCGTGGCGGCGGATTGGTACGAAAAAGCGGCGGGAAGTGGCATGCCGATAGCGGCCTACCGCTTCGGCCGGATGCTGGAGGCCGGCAACGGCCGCCGCGCGGACGCGACGCAGGCGCTGGCCCAGTATCTGGTCGCCGCTGCGGCCGGCATCGGCGAAGCGCAGTTCGCCGCCGCGCGACTGCTCGACTCCGATGCAGCCGGTCCGCGCCGTCCGGTTGAAGCACTGCGCTGGTTCGAGGCGGCGGCCGCGTCGCCGGATACGGAAGAGTCGGGGCTGGACGCGGCCACCAGGGCCGAGGCCGAGTATCGCGCCGGGCTGCTTCGACTTTCGCCCGCGGCGGGCCTTCCCGACGAGGCGGCGGCGTTGGCGCATTTTCGCGCTGCCGCACGGCAGAAGCACCCCGCCGCAATGCTGCGCTATGCGCAGGCGCTGGAGCGCGGCGAGGGGCAACGCGCCGATCCCGCGCAGGCGCTGGAGTGGTACCGTCGCTCGGCGGACCTGGGTGACGCCGAGGCATTGTTCAGCCTGGGGCGTTTTTACGAAGCGGGCCTGGGCACGCCGTCCGATTCGCGCCAGGCGATGCAATATTTTGTGAAGGCGGCCGACAAGGGGCATCCGGGAGCGAAGAGCATGCTGAACAACGTCTTCGGCCCGCCGCCCGATCCCGGTTCGCGCGACCGCGCTTTCGGCACGCCGCCTCCCTTCGGTTCGCCTTCCACATTTCCGCGATGAAACTCCGCACGCTCCTTCCGGTCGTCGCCGTCGCGTTGCTGCTCGCCGGGATCTATGCCGCGGGAGTCCGCGGCCTGGCGGATGCAGACTACTATCCGGCGCGCCGGGCGATGGCGCAATGGGACGCAAGCAAGCGCGTTCCATCCGCCGCGGAATGGGATGCTGCGCGCGCTGCGCTTGAACGTGCCGCCGCGCTCGCGCCGTCCAATCCGCTCTACGTGGAAGAACTTGGCCGCCTATTCGAACAGCGCGCGGTGCAGGCGTACCCGCGCGATCCCGTCGCGCGCGCACTGCCCGGCGAAGCGCGCGCGCTGCTCGTGCGATCGCGCGCCCAGTTTCGCCGCGCGGCGTCGATGCGCCCGGGATCTCCCTACGCCTGGTCCAGCCTGGCGCTGGTCAAGTTCCGCCTCGGCGAAATGGATTTGGAGTTCTACGGCGCGCTCGATCGCGCCGCGCGCTTCGGTCCCTGGGAGCCAGCGGTACAACTGGCGCTCGCCGACATCGGCCTGGCCGGATGGCGCCGGCTAGCGCTGCCCGGCAAGCTGGCGGTGCTGGGCGCGATCGAACGCGGCGTGCGGCGCCAGGGAACGGAGATCGACCGCCTGGCAAAGCTCCACCCGGATTCGGCAGCCTTCTGCGCCGATTCCCTGGTGCGCGCACGCCGTCTGTCGGGAGCCACCTGCCGTGCGACGTAATGCATTGCGGCGAAAGGGATTTCGTGCTTCACTGCCATTCACATTCGAGTCGTGAGTCCTGTCATGAATCTTGGTATCCGTGCTGTCGTTGTCGCTCTGGCTCTGGTTTGCTGCGGACCTGCCCAGGCGCAGATTCTGATCGCCCGTTTCGATGGCACGGCAACGCTGCGAATGGGCGATGCGCCCGCCGCGCCGGTCGCGAAGGACAGAAAGGAAATCCCGGTTGGGGCGCAATTGCGTGTCGGGCCCGGCTCGACCATGGTGATCGGATTCCCCGACGGGCAGGTGTGCGTCATCGGCGAGAATTCCGTCTTCCGGGTGAATGCCTATCGCTTCGAGCAGGGGCAAGCCGACAAGGGTTTCGTGGACCTGAACCTGGTCAGCGGCAGCTTGCGGATCGCGTTCGGTGAAATTGGCACGGTGAACCCCGCCGCGGTCCGGGTGCAAATGGGAGCCGCCACGCTGGGCGTGGCGAACAACGCGCTTGCGCCGACTGACGCCAGCGTGGTCGTGCTGGCCGGTCCGATGTCGGTTGTCGTGGAGGCCGGCCGCGCCGTGATTTCGCTGCCTGCCGGACAGACGCAGGCAGTCGGGGCCGGCCAGGGCATGGTCCTCGCGCAGGACGGGACTGTGCGCCTTGGCAATGCTGCTCAACTTGCTTCGCTGCTCGGCCCGGGCGCCGACGCCCAGGAAATTCTCAAGCAGATGGCCAGCCTGGAGGGAATGACGGAGACCATCCAGCAGACGATCATTACGCTGGCGAGCCTGCTGCCGACGGCCGATGTGCTTTCTGCGCCCGCGCTTGGCACGACTGCGACGGCTGGGACCGCGGGTGCTGGCGGCGGCGGCAAATTCGCCAGCCCGAACTGACCGGCCGATCCAGGCCTAGCGCGTCGGCCGCGCCGCGGGGCGAGAGGAAACTTT
>Ga0134124_10003882_pt1 | contig 11981 bp, 8 predicted proteins | sample KB304_FD_96880 | JGI IMG/M metagenome (GOLD analysis project Ga0134124, IMG submission 96880) | Terrestrial soil microbial communities without Nitrogen fertilizer from Kellogg Biological Station, Michigan, USA - KB3-0-4 | ecosystem: Environmental > Terrestrial > Soil > Unclassified ... | reverse complement strand
TGATCCCGGGCGAACGCTTCAATGCCAAAGTGGTGAAGTACCTGCAGTTCGCGCGCGAGTTCAACAAGAAATTCCCCGGCTTCGAAACCGACATACACGGATTGGTGGTGGAAGAGCAGGAGGCAGGGGCGCGCTACTTCGTGGATTGCGTGCGGCAGGGCTAGAGACTCATAGGCGGACTCCGCCGTGATCGACTTCTCGACTCAGCGTTATGCATTGCTGGCACTAGCAGCAGCAGGGCTATTTGGGGCCAGCACGCCCATAGCGAAGTTGCTGCTGGCGGATGTCTCTCCGATCATGCTGGCCGGCTTGCTTTACCTCGGGAGCGGACTGGGGCTCCTGCTCTGGAAACTCGCTGGCAGTGCCGTCCACCCCTCTCCCTCGGGGAGAGGGGAAGGGGGAGAGGGGTGGGCCGAAGTTGGGGCCAAATCACCGCCTCCACAATATCTTTGGCTTGGTGCTGCAGTGCTGTGCGGTGGCGTGCTGGCTCCGATATTACTTCTGTGGGGTCTGGCGAAAATTCCTGCCGCCAGCGCGGCCCTGATGCTGAATCTCGAATCCGTCGCCACCACCATGCTCGCGGCTTTCATCTTCGCCGAGCAGGTGGGTAGGCGCGTCTGGTTCGCTACGCTGCTGATGCTGGCCGCGGGCGCGGTGCTCTCCTGGCAGCCTCATACAAGCATTCCGCTGTCCATCGGAGCGCTTTCCATTGTGGCAGCGTGTGTCTTTTGGGGTCTGGACAATAACTTCACGCGAAAAATATCCGGCGGTGACGCCATGCGGATAGCAATGGTGAAAGGCTTGGTGGCGGGGGCCGTCAACGTCGTTCTCGCCTTGGCCATAGGCGCCACATTTCCGCAGGCCAACCACCTGATTGCCGCCCTGCTGTTAGGGGCCTTCGCCTACGGCGTCAGCCTGGTGCTATACGTGCGGGCCCTGCGCCACCTCGGCAGCGCCCGCACCGGCGCCCATTTCGCCACCGCCCCGTTCGTGGGCGCCGCCATCGCGGTGGCATTCGGCGAACATCCGGGCCTGATATTCGTTCCTGCGCTCGCCCTCATGGTCATCGCCACCTGGCTGCTGCTCACCGAGCACCACGCCCACCGGCACGTGCACGAACCCATGTCGCACACCCATGAGCACGTGCACGACGAGCACCATCATCACGCGCATGATCCGTCAGTGCGATCGGGCGAACCACATACTCATCATCACGAGCACGGGGCGCTGACGCATTTCCATCCCCACTTGCCCGACCTGCACCACCGGCATACGCACTGACGCTTATTTGTTTCTTGCTTGGCCTGATGCTTCGCTGTCCAGCATGCCCCAGAAGCGTGTGATCCTGCCGCCCTTCACCCACCAAATATGCACCCACTCGCACTCGAAGGTCTTGCCGCCGGGACGGGCGATGGTCTTCTCACGGCCGATGACCGTCACGTGGTCAGGGCCGGCCAGGAACTCGCGCGGCTCGAAGGCCTGGATGTCGTCGGCCTGGGCCACCTGGCCGAACCACTCGGCCACTGCCGCCGTGCCCTTGACCTGGCGGGTGTAGGGGGCGGCGCGGTCGCCGTGAAACTGCCAACTGATGTCCGGCGACATGAGCTGCAACAGGCCGGGGATGTCGCCGCTGCCGAAGCAGGCGTAACCCTTCTGGACGAGTTCGAGCGCGTTCATGGGGCCTCCTCAAGGTTGAGCACACGCTACTCCTTGGGAGGCCGATATGCAATGGCTGGAGAGGAGGCGGGTTTCCGCCCGTCGATTGCCGCCCGGCTAGGCGAAGCTGAAGCCCTCGTAGCCCTTGGCCGCGATCTCGTTCGCTTGCCGGGCAAAGCGGTCCATGCCGCCCACATAGGGGATGAAAATGCGCGAACCGTCTTCGTTGATGTGGACCATGTAGTTGTTCACCTGGCGGCGCAGGAGCTTGTCCGAGACTTCCGCGACGTGGGCCGTCCAGCGGCCCTCGCCGTCGACGGTGGGTTCGACGGTGCGGTGACCGTGTTTGCGCATGTAGTCGATGCAGTCCGCGATCCAATCGATATGGAATTCGTTCTGCGGCGCCATGTTGGCGAGCACCGAGGGGCTGCCCGGCCCGGTGGGGAAGAACAGGTTCGGGAATCCGGCGGTGGTGATGCCGAGCAGGGTGCGCGGGCCGCGCTTCCAGCGCCCGGCCGGGGTCTCGCCCTTCTCGTTGCGGATGCCGGCATTGCTGAGCGGCGCAGTGAAGGCGTGAAAGCCCAGTGCGAAAATGATCAGGTCCACCGCGTAGTGCGAGCCGTCGGAAAGCTCGATGCCGGTCTCGGTGAGGCGCCGGATGGGGTGCTCGCGCACGTCGACCAGGGTCACGTTGTCGCGGTTGTAAGTGGCGTAGTAGTTCGTGTCCACGCACAGCCGCCGCGTGCCGATGGGATGGTCGAAGGGGCAGAGCTTCTCAGCCACGGCCGGGTCCTTCACGATGGAACGGATCTTGTCGCGCACGAAGTTGGCGACCAGGTCGTTGGTGTCCTTGTTCACCGTCTGGTCGCTGAAAATGGCGCCCATGCCGTGGCCGCCGCGCGCCCACGCGGCTTCCAGCAGCTCGCGCTGCTCCTGCGGCGACAAATCCGTCGCGGGCCGCAGGCCGCGCTGAATGTGGCTGCAGCCGGGGTGGACGTACAGTCCCTCACGCTCCGCAGGAACGTCCTTCCTTATTTCCTGCCACAGCGAGTCGTCCATGGGGCCGTTCCAGGCCGGCACCGAGAAATTCGGCGAACGCTGGAACACGTACAGGTGCTGGGCCACTTTGGCTACCTCGGGAATGGTCTGCACGCCGCTCGACCCGGTCCCGATCACGGCCACGCGCCGGCCGGCGAGCTTGACCTCGCGCTCGGGCCAGTGCGAGGTCTGCACCCATTCGCCCTTGAAGCGGTCCAGGCCCTCGAACTCGGGCTTGCGCGCCGCAGAGAGCTGGCCCGTGGCCATGACCAGGAAGCGGGCCGTCACGCAGAGGCCGGTGCTGGTGGTGACGTCGTAGCGGCCGGCGTCCGGGTTCCATTGCGCGCCGGTGACCCAGGTGTTGAAGCGGAAGTGGCGGCGGATGTCGAAACGGTCGGCCACGTGGTTCAGGTAGCGCATGAGCTCGGGCTGCGTGGCGTATTTCTCGCTCCACTTCCACTCGCGGTACAGCTCTTGGGAGAAGTAGTAGCAGTAGTCGTAGCTCTCCACGTCCACGCGCGCGCCTGGGTAGCGGTTGTGGTACCACACCCCGCCCACCCCGCCGCCGCCCTCGAACCCGAGCACCGACAGGCCCATCTGCCGGAAACGATAAACGCCGTACAGTCCACCAAAGCCGGCGCCCACCACGACGACGTCGTGGTCGCACGCCGCGCCCGCGCCCGTCGCTTCATGGGGTGCCGCTTCGATCGCCCGTGCCGCCGTCTGTGCCATGTCTTTGCTCCGATAGAAATGAGGCCGCCGCGCCCTGTTGTGCGTGGAGCGCCCATGATGGCCCGGCTAAGCTATGCCGTCCAATACTGATTTTCACTTGCCGCGATGCCAAACCGGCATTACGATTCCGGCATGGAACTGCGTCAACTGCGCTATTTCGTGGCCGTCGCCGAGCAAGCCAACTTCAACCGCGCCGCGGAGCGGCTGCACGTGGCGCAGCCGGCGCTGTCGCGGCAGGTGGGCGCGCTCGAAACAGAGATGGGCGTTCCCCTTTTCGAGCGCCTGCCGCGCGGCGTGCGGCTCACGCCGGCCGGCAGCGTGTTCCTGGACCGCGCGCGCCGCATACTGGCCGAGGTCGAGTCGGCACGCGAGCAGGCGCAGGAGGCGCAGCAGGGCAAGGTCGGGACATTGCGCCTCGGGTTCAGCGCCATTGCCGTGAAAAACCAGGTGGTGCCCGAGGCGCTGCGCCGGTTCCGCCTGGCGCGCCCCCATGTGCAGCTCGACGTGCACACGCTGGTCTCCCCCGAGCAGGTGGCCAGGCTGTACAACCGGACGCAGGACGTGGGCTTCCTGTACATGCCGCCCGCCGCGCACCCCGCGCTCAGGTTCGTCGAGCTCGCCCCCTACCGAATGATCATCGCCCTGCCGCGCCGGCATCGCCTGGCGGGCCGCGCGGTGCTGCGCATGGCCGATCTCGCCAAGGAAGACTTCGTCTGGCTGGCCCAGGCGCGCATGCCGTGGATTCACGACGAACTCTTGGCCGAATGCCTGGGGAAGGGATTCTCGCCGCGCATCGTCCAGCAGGCCGACGATTCCGAGGCCATGCTGGCGCTGGTGTCCGTGGACCTGGGCGTGGCCTTTATCCACCCGCTGCAGCAGGCCCCCATGCGCGAGGTGGTCTACAAGGAGGTGGTCGATCTCGGGCTGGTGTGGCCGCTGTACATGGCGTGGCGGCGCGACGAAACCAACCCGGTGGTGACGTCGTTCGTCGACCTTGTCATCCAGATCGTGGGCGGGCGGCAGGCCAAGACCCGGACCCGCCTACGGCCGCGGCCCACCCCTGCCCGCTCTGCGACCAACCAGTCACCGTGACCAAAATCGAGGGCGCATTAGCGCAGGCGCCCGGGAAGCCGGCCTTGACTGCGTACTTAGGTACGGGTTCTAGTATTCACGGCATGACGGAAAAACCGAAAGAGCACAGCATGGACCAGCACACGGCGCACCACGGGCAGAGCCAACCAGGGCGCTCGGCCAAGGACCCTGTTTGCGGCATGGACGTCGATCCGGCCAAGGCGCCCGCCTTTGCCTGGCAAGGCAAGTCCTACCATTTCTGCTGCGAAGGCTGCCTGGCCATGTTCAAGGCTGATCCCGTGCGCTACGTCGAGCGGCAGGCCGCGCCGGTTGGCGCCGGCACGGCTTCGGCTCCGCACGCGCATTCGCATGCCGCGAGCGCGCCGGCACACGCATCGGCCTCGGGCAACGCGGCGCTCTACACCTGCCCCATGCACCCTGAGATCGAGCAGGATCATCCCGGCGACTGCCCCAAATGCGGCATGGCGCTGGTTCCTGTCGCGCCGCCCGTTCCGCAGGCGACGCAGTACACCTGCCCCATGCACCCCGAAATCCTCCGCGATGCGCCGGGGAGTTGCCCCATTTGCGGCATGGCGCTGGTGCCGGTGGGCGCGCCCGAGCAGGACGATCCCGAGCTCCGGGACCTGACGCGGCGATTGTGGTTCGGCACCGCCTTGTCTGTTCCGCTGTTTCTGCTCGCGATGTCGCCCATGGCTGGCATCGAGCAACCGCTGGGCCTGGCGCCCACGGCGCGGGGATGGATCGAGTTCGTGCTCGGCACGCCGGTGGTGCTGTGGTCGGGCTGGCCCATTCTCAGGAAGTTCTGGTTGTCGCTCGCCAACCGGGCGCTCAACATGTACACGCTGATCGGCCTGGGCGTGGGTCTGGCGTACCTGTTCAGCCTCGCTGCGCTGTTCGCGCCGGGGCTGTTCCCCGAAGCGTTCAGGGAGCACACCGGCGCGGTGGGCACCTATTTCGAAGCGGCCGCGGTGATCGTGACGCTGGTGCTGCTGGGGGACGTGCTGCAGACCAGGGCGATGGGCCAGACCAGCCAGGCCATTCGCGAGCTGCTCAGGCTCGCGCCCAATCTGGCCTGGCGGATGCGCGACGACGGGAGCGAGGAGCAGGTGCCGCTCGCTTCCATCGTCGCCGGCGACCGGCTGCGCGTGAAGCCGGGGGACAAGGTGCCGGTTGACGGCGTGGTGCTCGAAGGCACAAGCCATGTCGACGAGTCGATGATGACGGGCGAGCCCGTTCCCGTTTCAAAGGCCGCCGGCAGCAAGGTGGTGGGCGCGACCATCAACGGCAACGGCTCGTTCCTCATGCGCGCCGAAAAGGTCGGCTCCGACACCTTGCTGTCCCGGATCATTCACATGGTGCAGGCCGCGCAGCGCACCAAGGCGCCCATACAGCGCCTGGCCGACGTCATCGCCGCGTGGTTCGTGGAAATCGTCATCGGCATCGCGGTGGTGACGGCCCTGGCGTGGTGGTTCGCCGGTCCCGATCCCCGCCTTGCCTACGCGCTCACCAACGCCGTCGCGGTTCTCATCATCGCCTGCCCCTGCGCGGTCGGCCTTGCCACTCCGATTTCGATGACGGTGGCCATGGGCCGCGGAGCGACCATGGGCATCCTGTTCCGCAACGCCGAGGCCATCGAGCGCATGCGCCAGATCGACACCGTGGTCGTGGACAAGACCGGAACGCTGACGCTGGGCAAGCCGACCTTTTCTTCCATCGCGGTGAGCGAGGGCGCCGAGGAGGAAGCCCTCCGGCTGGTGGCCGCCGTCGAGTCGCAAAGCGAGCATCCCATCGCGACGGCCATTGTCGAAGGCGCCAGGGCGAAAGGGCTGAAGCCGGCGGCGGCCGGGGATTTTTCGGCCGTCAACGGACTCGGGGTGAAGGCATCGGTCGAAGGGCATATCGTGCACGTGGGCAGCCAGGCCTTCCTGGAGCGGGAGGGGGCCGCTGTGGCGCGGTGGCGGGAACGCGCCGATGAATTGAGGGCGGACGGCACGACAGTGGTGTTCTTCGCCATCGACAAGGAACGTTCGGGCCTGGTGGCGGTGGACGATCCGGTGAAGCCATCGACCCCCGAGGCGGTGGCCGCGCTGCGAAAGGCGGGGATTCACGTGGTGATGCTGACCGGCGACTCCCGCCGCACCGCCGAGGCGGTCGGCCGCCGGCTCGGCATCGACGAGGTCCGGGCCGAAGTCCTGCCCCAGGACAAGGCCGCCAAGGTCCAGGAATTGATCGCGGCCGGCAGAAAGGTCGCCATGGCGGGCGACGGCATCAATGACGCCCCCGCGCTCGCCGCGGCCGACGTGGGCATTGCCATGGGCACGGGAACGGATGTGGCCATGGAAAGCGCCGGTATCACCCTGGTCAAGGGAGACCTGCGCGGCATCGCCGAGGCCGCCGCGCTGTCCCGGGCGACGATGCGCAACATCAAGCAGAACCTGTTCTTCGCGTTCGTCTACAACGCGGCCGGCATTCCGATCGCCGCGGGCGCGCTGTATCCCGCGTTCGGGCTGCTGCTGTCCCCCGTGCTGGCGGGCGCCGCGATGGCGCTGTCATCGGTCAGCGTCGTGACCAATGCCTTGCGGCTGCGCCGTACCCGCCTCGACAGGTAGCTGGGCCGGCCCCGAAAAGGAGGGCCGGCTTGACGGGGATCAAAGTTGCCGCCGGCGAATGGCGCAATCTTGATTACCGATTCCACCTTGCAGAGGATGGCGACATGAAATGGGTGCTTGTGGGCGTCAGCGCGGCTGCATTCCTCATCGCCGCACCGGGCTTTGGCCAGGATGCGCACGATTCGAATCATGCTGAAGACAAGGGTGCCGCGACTGTGCCAAAGGCGGTGTCCAAGGCCAAGCCTGACGCCAAGTCTAAGTCTAAGGCGAACAGCCAGAACCAGGCCATGATGGACAGCATGAAAACCATGCAGGACCAGATGGAGAAGCTGCGGGCCGCGACCGATCCGAAGGAGCGCCAACGCCTGATGCAGGAGCACATGAAGACCATGAGGGACACCATGGCGGCCATGCATGGCATGTTGGGCACGGCCATGGGCGGCGGCATGGGGACGGGCATGACCCAGCGGCGCATGGACACGATGCAGATGATGATGGAGCAGATGATCGAGCATCAGAGCGCCATGCAGAACCAGGCCAGATAAACCGGGTGCTAGAAATTCGCCGTCAGGGTAAGGCGGATGCTGCGCGGCTCGACGGGGTGGAAATGGATGTCGTTCACCGACGCCGCTTCTCCCCGCAGTTGCGACTCGTAGTAATAGTCGATGTCGCTGGCCTGGCGGTTGAGCAGGTTCAGCACGTCGGCCGACAGGCGGATCTGGTTGTTCACCTTGTAGCTGGCGCGCAGGTTCCAGATCAGCGTGCTTTGTGAGCGCACGCTGTTGTCCTCGATCAGGGGCCGCGGGCCGAAGTAGCGCATTTGCAGCATGCCCGACCAGGGCCCCAGGCCGTCCACCGCGGCGCCGAACGTGGCCACCCGGTCGATGGAGCCGGGAATGAAGTTGCCCGCGGGGTCGGGCTCGGTGAAGCGGGCGCGCGACAGCGAGAAATCCGCGTCCAGGGTGAGCCAGTCGGCGGGCCGGTAGCGGTTGGACCATTCGATGCCGTGCCGGCTGGAGGGCCGGCTGGCCTCGGTGGTGCCGGCATCGCCGGCGAACACCAGCTCCGAGGCCAGGTCGAGGCGCCACAGCGCGAGCGAGCTCTGCAATCCCTGGATGGCCTCGGTGCGGGCGCCCAGTTCGGCGCCGCGGCTCCTGACCAGCGCGGGCGCCTGGCCCACCGCGACACCCGTGGAGGGATCGATGCGCGTGGTGGTGCCGCGCGCGTCGTTGCTGTGAAAGCCGTCGCCCCAGCTCAGGAAGTACTCGGTCTTGGCGAAGGGGCCGGCGATGAGGTTGAGCTTGGGGCTGACCAGGTGGTCGCTGGTGTTGCCCGAGTTGGCGGCCAGGCTGCTTGAAACTTTGGCGTTGTAGAAGTCGGCGCGCACGCCCGCCACTGAGCGCAGCCAGTCGTTCCACTGCAGCGAATGCTCGACGTAGGCGCCGAAGCCGGTCTGGCGCACGCTGTCTTCCCGCACCGTGGACAGGCGCTGGCGCCGGGCGGTGTTGTACAGCCCCACGCTGCCGATGTCGTCGCGCCGCAGGGTAAGGCCGGCCTTGACCGTGCTGTCGCGCTCGCCGATGTGGCCGGTCCACAGCCAGGCGGGCGCGAGGCCGAAGACGCGGCGGCGGTCGGCCTGCTCGAACTGGTCGCCGTTGACGGGATCATTCAGGAAATAAGTGAAATCGGAAAAGAGCTGCAGCCGGTAGGCCATGGCGTAGGCGTTGAGCTGGAACTCGCGGTTGCCGGCGCTGCTCCGGTGTTCGTAGGACAGGCTGTAGCGCTGGGAATTGCCGCCGTCCGTGGGGTCGATGGCGCCGTAGCGGCCGATGAGGCCCGCATCCACGGCGCGACCCGGAACCTGGTCGGTGGCGCTCCAGCGCCCCTGGTAGGCCATGGCGGTGATGCTGTGGCTGCTCGCCGCGGAGCCGGCGCTGTAGCGCAGCACGGCGTTCTGCTTGCCGTAGTGCGCCGGGTTGTCCCACGGGCCGTTGTTGCCGGCCAGTTCCACGGCGTAAAGCAGCGTGCCGCCGGCCAGCGCCTGCGAGTTCATGGCCAGGGCGCGGCGATAGTCGAAGCTGCCGGCGGTCACCTCGGCCACGCCCTGCTTGAGCTTGTCGTAGTAGTGAAAATGCGCCGCGCCGGCCGAGGAGAAATCGCCCTCGGTGGCGAAGTAGGGGCCCTTGCGGTAGTCGATTCGGGACACCAGTTCCGGAATCAGGAAGTTGAGGTCCGAATAACCCTGGCCGTGCCCGTGGGTGGGCATGTTCACCGGCACCCCGGCCACGCTGGTGGCGAAATCGGTGCCGTGGTCGAGGTTGAAACCGCGCAGGAAGAACTGGTTGGCCTTGCCGTCGCCGCTGTGCTGGGTGACGATCACGCCCGGGACGTATTCCATTACCTCGCCCGGGCGCAGCAGGGGCCGCGCTTCGATGAGCTTGGGCGTGATGTAGCCCTGGCTGGCCGTGTCCGAAGTGCCGATGGCGTTCTCATAATGGCCGATGACCTCGACGTCGGCGCGCTCCTCGTGCTGCCCGTCCGCCAGCGCGGACAGGGGCAGCAGTGACGTGCCGGCGAAGACGAACCGCAACACAGTGGTGCGGGTCGGCGCGCTGCGCGCAACGCGGGGCAACAGGCGATTTTTCAAGGTTTCGAGCGAGGAGTTTCGAGCAAGGGGTCAAGCAGGGGTTCGAGCAAGGGGTCTACCCGGGGGCGCTTCGAGCGCAGGCCGCATCATAGCGGCCCTGGCCTACCGCGGCGTGATGATTTTCAGGTCGAAAATGCGCTCGGCCATCCAGGTCGCGGCCACCAGCGCCACGATGACCGACCCGCCGATCATGAGCACGCGGCGGTAAAAGACCGTGGCGCGCAGCATGAACGCCAGCGGCACGAACACCGACACAATCACCAGTTGCCCGGCCTCGACGCCGAGGTTGAAGCCCACCAGCGCGAGCAGCAGCGCGTCCCGCGGTAGCCCCAGGTCGGCCAGCACGCTGGCGAAGCCGAAGCCGTGGATGAGACCGAACAGGAACGCCATCAGCCAGCGCTTTTCCTCCACCACCGGGCGGATGTTGTTGATGGCGGCCAGCAGCACCGAGAAGGCGATGGTGGATTCCACCAGCCGCGAAGGCAGCGACACGATTCCGAGGGCGGCCAGCGACAGCGTGATGGAATGCGCCACGGTGAAAGAGGTCACCACGCGCAGCACGTCCCAGAGCGCGGGGCCGAGGCGTTCCACCGGCCGCCATCCCGCATGCGCGCCGTGCGGCAGGAACAGAACGGCCGGCAGCAGGAGTGAAATCAGGAACAGCACGTGGTCGATGCCCACCCAGATATGGAACACGCCCTCGCGAAAGAACGAGCCGAACTGCTCCAGCAGCGTATGCGAGCGCAGCTCGAAATGCTGGCTGGAGCTGTCCGAGGCGAACACGCCCGTGAGCGTGCCGGCCGGCGACTCGATGCGCAGCAGCCCCTTGTGCTGGGCGTCGAAATCGAAGAACAGGTTGTAGCGGATGTCCAGCGCCGCGGGCGCCGTCGTTGTACCCGCGGCGATCCCTGGGCAGTCGGCGGCGAAACGCAACACCTCGTAGGCGCCGTCGGTGTGGTCGTCCACCAGGTGTTCGGCGGGCTTGAGCGTGCAGGGGTGGCCATCGGCCTTCACTTCCAGCCGCGCCAGCGCATAGGAGGCGATATCGGCGTGTTTCTGCTTGACCTCGCCCCAGCTGATCTCGCCGTCGCCGTTGGCGTCGAGGCCGATGGCGTATTCCAAGTCGCGAAAGGCGATGTCCCATTGCCCGGTGACGCCGCGCTCGTCCACCTTGAAGGACAGGTAGCTGTCGCTGGGCTTGTGCGCCCAGGCCGGCGCCGACAACAGCGCAAGGAGCAGCCCCAGCAGCAACGCAGCGGCGCCGCCCGCCCTCCCCGGAATTGGCCGCGTCATTTCGCCGCGCCCGGCAGCTTGTTCAATTGCCCCACCAGCTCGCGATAGGGCGCTTCCTCGTAACCCGTGCGCGCCATCCAGTCCAGCGCCGGTTTGGCCGCCACCGGGTCTTTTTTCGCCAGCGCCGCTTCCAGGATGACGCGGGCGTCGCGCGGCTCGCGCTGCAGCTTCCAGTTCTCCAGCGCCAGGGCCAGCGCCTTGTCGGGGTTGTGCTGCAGTTGCAGGCTGAAGCGCGATTCCTCCTGCTGGTGCAGCTTGTCGCCGCGCAGCGCGGCGGCGGCGAAGCGGTCGGCCAGGGCCTGGGTGTGCTCGGCGGCGAGCGGCGCGTGCACGGCGTTCTCGGCCAGGGCCAGGCGCAGCAACAGGATGTCGGAGGCCACCCAGTCGCGCAGCATGGGCACCACCTCGGCGGCGCGGTTCTCGTCCAGCAGCAGGTCGGCGTAGGCGCCGAGCACGAAGCCGTCCACCACGCCCGTGGCGATGGCCTCGCGGAAATGCTTTTCCGCCAGCGCTCGGTCGCCCATGCGCAGGGCCAGTTCCCCGAGCCGCGTCATGACCCATTGGCGGTATTCGGCATCGCTCGAGGGATGTTCGGCGAAGGCTTTGGACAGCGCGGCGTAGGCGTCGCGGGCGTGGCCGTTCACCCCGTCGATCACGGCCGTGCAGGCTGTCGCGGCCAACTGCGTGGTGAGCGGCGCGAGCTTGGCGCAGCGCTCGCGCGCCGCGGCGTAGTCGGCCTGCACCAGGTGCAGGGCGAACTGCCACTGCAGGGCGCCGGTGTTTTGCGGGTCGCGCGCCACTACCGCGTCCAGGTCGGCCATGGCGGGATCGAACTCGTGCCGGTACTGGCGAATGAGCGCGCGCATCATCACCACATCGAGCGGCGCATCGGCCGCGCCCGTCCAGGGCCGGAT
>Ga0134124_10003880_pt1 | contig 11986 bp, 9 predicted proteins | sample KB304_FD_96880 | JGI IMG/M metagenome (GOLD analysis project Ga0134124, IMG submission 96880) | Terrestrial soil microbial communities without Nitrogen fertilizer from Kellogg Biological Station, Michigan, USA - KB3-0-4 | ecosystem: Environmental > Terrestrial > Soil > Unclassified ... | reverse complement strand
TCGCCGCTTCCGTAAGACTTGAAAAGGTCATTAACCTCCAGCAGCGGCTCACTCATATCGGAGTGCCTCGGAAGGGAGGAGCCTTGATGCCTGCCAGGAAGGATAAAGCGTAGCTATGAAGGAAATAAGCATTGCCGTCACGGATATTATCAGCACATCAGCAGTCACCACGTGAGAAGGGAACCTGTCCAGGTAGTAGACATCCCTGCTGAAAAGCTCGAAACCGGTAAGCCTCTGGACCAACTGAACAATAGACTCCAGATTCTTCGCTATCAGAAGCCCTGAACATACACCTAAAGCAGTTCCTGTAGTCCCTATTATCAATCCTTCAAGGATAAAGATCTTCATTATGCTCCCGCCGGTCGCTCCCATGGACTTGAGAATCGCTATGTCCCGCGTCTTCTCCATGACCAGCATGAACAGTGTCGACGCGATGCCAAAGGCAGCCACCAGGACGATCAGGGTAAGGATGATGAACATGACAACCTTTTCGGTCTTGAGGGCAAAAAGTATGTTCTTGTTCATCTGCATCCAGTCCCGGGCATGAAAGGATAGACCAAGATCCCTGTTGATCTGTTTGGTCAGCTCTGACGTCCCGTAGACATCGGCCACTTTGAGCTGAATACCCGTGACAGAATCACCCATACCCAGGAAATCCTGGGCATCCTTTAGCGAGACATAGGCAAGGGTCGAGTCGTATTCGAACATCCCGGTATGGAATATTCCGACCACCCGATAACCCTTCATCTTCGGCACCATCCCCAAAGGAGTGATGTTGCCCATGGGAGATACGATGTTAACCTTGTCACCGACAAAAAGGTTCAGATTCCGGGCAAGTTCCTTGCCTATGACCAGGCCGGGACGTGGCGGCTCGGAGTCCGAGTTGAGACTCATGCTTCCAGGTTCCGGGAGGAGAGCCGAAAGAGAGCCGGAAATCATCGTCTTGTGAAGATTTGTGACTTTGGAGTCGGACTCGGGGTCAATCCCTCTCAGCACGACTCCGGAGACATTCTTCCCGGAGGCAAGCATCACCTGGTTGTATATGAACGGGGTCGAAGCAAGAACACCCTTATACTTTTCAAGTTTTTCCTTTAAGGAAACATAATCATCAATTGCACCGCCGGTTTTCAGAACCACGATATGGGCGTTCGTGCCCAGAATCTTCTCTTTGAGATCAAGCTCGAACCCGGTCATAACGGCAAGGACAATTATCAGGGCCATCACTCCGAGAGCGACACCGGCGGTCGATATCAGGGTGATTATTGAAATAAAGGCAGACTTGCGCTTTGCCTTCAGGTATCTGAGACTGACAAAAAGTTCGTAGGGCATTATTTCTCTTTACGCAGCTGCGGGAAGAGAATGACGTCACGTATCGACGGCGAATCGGTCAGCAGCATTACCAGCCGGTCAATTCCGATGCCTTCACCGGCAGTCGGAGGAAGACCGTACTCGAGGGCGCGGATGTAATCCTCATCCATATAGTGGGCCTCTTCGTCTCCACCCTTTTTGGCCTCGACCTGTGAAAGAAAGCGCTCTTTCTGGTCGACCGGATCGTTCAACTCGGAAAATGCATTTGCCATCTCCCTGCCGGCACAGAAGAACTCGAAGCGATCAACATACTCAGGGTCATGGTCGCTCTTGCGCGAAAGGGGCGAGACCTCCGTCGGATAATCGGTTACGAAGGTAGGCTGTATGAGCTTCGGTTCGGCAACCTCCTCGAATATCTCGGTGATGAGCTTGCCATAACCGATGCTTTCCGGAAGATCGAGCCCGATGCTTTTAGCATAGGTTAAGGCAAGCTCCCGGTCGTTCACCGTCTTTGCATCTACGCCGCCGTACTCCATGATGGCTTCTTTTACCGAGACTCTTTTCCACGGTCTTTGAAAACTGATGGACGCACCCTGATAGCAGAAATCCAGGGTTCCCAGAAGCTCCGAAGCGACATGACAGAGAAGTTCTTCGGTAAAATCCATCAAATCGGAAAAAGTGGCATATGCCTGGTAGAACTCCATCATGGTGAATTCAGGATTGTGCCGTATGGAAATGCCCTCATTCCTGAAATTGCGGTTGATCTCGAACACCCGGTCGAAGCCGCCGACGACAAGCCTTTTCAGGTAAAGCTCGGGAGCTATTCTCAGGTAGAGTTCCATATCGAGAGCGTTGTGATGAGTGACGAAAGGTCGGGCAGTCGCCCCCCCGGGGATCGGCTGCATCATCGGTGTTTCAACTTCGAGGAAATCCCGCTTCACCATGAAGTCGCGGATGAGGCTGACAATTTTCGCCCGTTTGAAGAAAACTTCCCGGACTTCCGGATTCACGATCAGGTCGACATAGCGTTGGCGGTATCTGGTCTCGACATCGGTAAGGCCATGAAACTTTTCAGGAAGCGGAAGGAGAGATTTTGTGAGGAGTCGAATACTTGTAACGTGAAGGGACAGTTCCCCGGTCTTGGTCCTGAACGGCCAACCCTCTGCTCCTGCGATATCACCTATATCGAAATTCTCGAAGACCTCGAAAGCCTCTTCGCCGATGACATCCTTGCGAACATAAAGCTGCATTCTTCCTTTGCGGTCCTGAAGCTGAATGAATGCTGCCTTTCCGAAAGAACGGCGGGCTATCATCCTCCCTGCCACTGAAAAAGTCTGGCTGTTTTCCGGTATCTCCTGAAGCTCCCCGAAACTGTTCACCAGGTCGGCAGAGGTGTGCTCCTGACGAAAATCGTTCGGATAAGGATTGATCCCTGCGCCCCACAATGCGTCAACCTTTCGACGTCTTTGCATCAACAGCTCGCTAAGCTCTTCCACTCGCTCCCCCGGCAATAAATCTGATAATAACGCAATCTGACAAAATAAACTTAAACCAGCATCTTAGTCAAGCAATGAAAGGGCTGGCGTTTGCACCCCAACAGTATTCCGCCATCTTCCCGAGTCTGGATCAAAAACCGGAGATAACCGGAATGAGTACTATACCGACAGAACCGGTACCAAGCTGGCCATATGTGTTGTCACCCCAGACATACCAGACCTTGCCAACCTTCGCCATCGAAGAGGAGCCGAACGCGCGGATATCGGTTGCGCCTGTCAATTGCACCCCGCTGGCGTCCAAAACCTTAACTGCTACCGGGCTGTCGATCTTGTTATTATTCCCCAGCTGCCCGAAGAAATTGTATCCCCACGCCCAGACATTGCCGACCTTGTCCCGGGCAAGCCCGTGTTGGATTCCGGCGGCAATCTGAACGACATTGGAAAGATCAGTCCCGTCTGATGTTTTGACTTTCCCAGGAGTAAAGCTCTGCGTAATGGTACCGTTGCCAAGCTGCCCGTTGCTATTTGCTCCCCAGGCCCAAACGTTTCCGTTCTTATCGATCGCATAACTGAAGCCCCCTCCTGCAGCAATGGCTGAAATACCTGATGCCGGCAAGCCTGAAACCACATTAGGGGCAGACATGGCTCCAGTAGTAGCTGGGTCGATACCGACCTGCCCGCTACTGTTCAGGCCCCAGGACCAGACAAGACCGTTGGCCCGGGCAAGCGAGTGATGACCGTTTGCGGCAATAGAGCTGATGTTGGAAAACCCGCCACTTACAGTGCCAGAGAATACCTTGACCGGAACAGTGCTATACCCATTTTTGGAAACTTCATCAGTAACTCCCGACCCGACTCCCAACTGCCCCAAATCATTTTTCCCCCAGGCCCAGAGAGTGTCATCATTTTTGAGAGCAAGAGTATGGAAACCACCGGCTGCTACTGCCTTGACACCACTGATGTCAACGGTTTTTATAGGTGTACCGCTGAAGGTTGTTGTCTTATTGCCCAACTGACCGAACCCGTTGTACCCCCAGCACCTCACCGTACTATTATTGAAAAAGGCGACCGAATGAACTCCCCCTTGAGCAACCCCGGCAAAAGGAAAGAACGCGTTCAACGGCCCCGGGACAGTCCTGTTCGCCAGCTGTCCCCCGTTCTCCACGTACCCAAGCTGCCCGAAAGCGTTGTACCCGGTAGAGAGAGTTGTGCTGTTTCTGAATACCAGGTTGTGGGCATAAAAAATGGTGGCCGAATTCGGCACTGTCGTAGGGGTTGATGAAGAACTCCCGCAGGAAGAGAGTATCGATGTAAAGGCAACTGCTGTAGCAATAATTATGGTTGTTCTCGAAAAATTACGCATCTGAAGCTCCAGGAAGACTCTGATTTGACACACTTTTATCGGTTGGTACATCTGAATTCCATTGTCCGGCCTGCTTCAACTCCGGGAAATCTTCCGCTCCCGAGGTATTCGCCGTCCCTGTAGCAGGCAATCTCCCCTGGGGGAAGATTGCTTTTCGCATCAGCTGCAACGACAAGCGCCGGGAAAAAAGAAAGGTCTCCGGGTTTGCCGGAAATCTTGAGATTATCGAGCTTTACCGAACCGTTCTCTTCGGTAATTCTGTATCTTGGCGCTGCTGCGGGTACATCTAGTGAAGACAGGTCAAAGGTGACCTTCTCACCCCTTGCTTTTGGAACCTCTCCGGTAAACAGAGATATTCTGAATTTATCCGGGGAATCGGCTCTCAATTCATAAGACGGCGACCAGTTACGGTCTGTCTGGCTCCAGGAAGCCGTCACCGTCCCGTTGGGAGGTGATACCCAGATTTTTGCGATATTTCCGGCTGACTGGTCATCCTTTGCCAGTAGCGCCCTCTTTTCGTCAAGGAGCTTCAACTCTTTCTCGGCCTTCCTTTTTGCGGTATAGACCGCTTCCAGCTGGGCAATGGCGTAATCGGTCCCCTGACGTATCCCGGATAACGGCTCAGGATTGGTTTTTGTCTTGCGCGGAGCTTTTCCGCTCTGTGATTTTGCAGCAGACTTGAAGATCTCCTCCCTGACAGAGAGCGCCTTTATCCGGTCATGCAGCAGATCCTGACGCTCCTGGATCGAGGCTATTTCGTTATCGCGCCCTTTTGCAGGTTTTCGAGGCTTTACAACCACCCGGCTAATGGTTGTACCGGGTTTTGGCTTTATCTTCAGTGAATCCGGACGGGCAGAAGGGGGAAGAAGCAGTTCGATATACCCCTTTCGTGCACTCTCAGCCTGCTCGACAATGGCACCGTCAAGAAAGAGAGTCACCGATGAACCTGCTGAAGAAGCGGCCGGGAACTGAAGTAGCGCAAAAACAGCCGTGGCCGTACAGATAGTAGGGAAGAATGGCTTCATAAAATTATCTGATATCGAGAAGCAGCACTTCAAAAACCAGGGTCGCATTCGGAGGGATGACTCCGCCCGCTCCTGCCGCTCCGTAGCCAAGGGCTGCCGGTATAACAAGTCTGCGCTTGCCGCCGATCTTCATGGTCATGACCCCTTCATCCCAACCCGGAATGACCTGCCCTGCTCCGATTACGAACATGAACGGCTCGTTCTTGTCCAGAGAGCTGTCGAACTTCTTTCCGTCCGTCAGCCAGCCGGTGTAATGAACAACTACTTTCTTTCCGGGCGAAGGTGACGCACCGCTGCCCGGCACGAGATCCTCATACTGAAGACCGGAAGGCGTTTTAGTCATCCTGTCACTGCCTGCTGCTCCTGCCTTGTCATTCATCGTACTCTCCGTCTTGGTACCCTTCGGGGCGACATCGGCCTGCTTGCAGGCGGAAATGATCAATAAAGAAGCGAACAACAACAAAACCAAAATCCTCTGAAAAGGGTACATGGCAGATCTCCCGGCGATTAGTTTCATGAAAGCAGATGAACAAAGAGGCCGGACCTCAATTTGGGTTCAAACCAGGTCGATTTCGGCGGCATTATCATGTCGGCGTCTGCCAAAGACATGAGCTCCTCAATGGTCGTATGGAACAGGGAAAAAGCGACTTCATACTCTCCACAGTCGACAAGTCTTTCCAACTCCTCAACGCCGCGAATGCCGCCCACAAAATGGATTCTTTGATCGGTTCTTGGATTGCGGATCCCGAGCACCGGACTGAGCAGATTGTTCTGAAGGATGGAAACATCGAGACGGCTGACGGGATCGTCGGCATCGAACGACTCCTCTCTGGCAGAGAGCTCGTACCACCTGTCCGAGATATACATGCCGAAAGCATGACGCTGGAGACCTTCCGGGCGTCCGGTAAGAGGAGTTATTTCGAAACAGCGGGCCACATGAGCCATGAACTCGGCAAGTGAGTGCCCGTTCAGATCCTTGACGGCACGGTTATACGGCATGATATTCAGTTCGTTATCAGGGAATATCACCGTAAGGAAAGTGTTGTACTCTTCCGTCCCGTTGTGGGCACGGTTCGAGCTCTTGCGCAGATCGCGTACCCGGCTTGCGGCAGCGCTCCGGTGGTGCCCGTCTGCGACGTACAGGCAAGGTATGGAAGCAAACAGCTCGGTCAGCTTTTCAATGGTACCTTTTTCGGATACAACCCATAACGTATGGGAAACGCCGTCGTCAGTCGTAAAGTCATACTCGGGAGAGGTTGCCGTGACCCCCTTGATGAGCCGGTCGATCTCCGGGTTGTGGCGGAAAGTGTAGAATACCGGCTCGTCATTCGCGTCAAGAACGTCGATATGCCTCACCCTGTCCTCTTCCTTGTCCGCCCTGGTCAGTTCATGCTTTTTGATCACGCCGCTCTGGTAGTCGTCCACATCGGAACAGGCGACAAGACCTGTCTGGGTGACATTACCCATGATCTGCCGGTACACATAGTAACAGTCCTGCGGATCCTGGATCAGCACCCCGTCGTCTATGAACCTGAGCAGGTTCTCATGCCCTTTCAGATAAACGGGCTCGGAATGGATATCGACCTCAGGGCCCAGGTCGACCTCCGGCCTCGAAATCCGGAGAAAGCTGTAAGGGTTGCCAGCAGCCATTGAGCGCGCCTCTTCGGTATTCATAACATCGTACGGAAGAGCAGCCACCTGGTCTGCAAGAGCCACAGGAGGGCGGAGAGCCCTGAACGGTTTTATCTTTGCCATCTATCTCACCTCAAAAATATCTCTTCGCCCCGATAAAACGCGTGGAAAAATAGTTATCATCCAGAGCAGAGACCTTAATCTCATCGCCACGCCGTGGCGCGTGAACAAAGCGGCCGTTGCCGACATAAATCCCGACATGATTGATCTTTTCCGCCGAGCTGCCAAAGAAAACCAGATCACCGTCCTTGAGATTGTCGCGCGCAATACTCTCACCGGTTCTGAACTGTTCAGCCGAAGTCCTGGGTATGCTGACACCGCAAAGGTTGTAGACGGCCCTCACGAAACCGCTGCAGTCCATCCCTTCCACTACATTATCGCCGCCCCAACGGTAGGGAATCCCGACAAAACGCTCGGCAGTCCTGGCAGCAATACCACCCATATCGCCTGAAGCTGTACTCTTTCTGGATGGTGTCGAGTCGACGGGCTTACGTGAGGGTTCGACTTTCTGTGCCTTGCTGAAAACAGCGTCCGGCGACGCAATAAAATAGCTTTCGATAAGCTTTTCCGCAACCAGTTTTTCCGCACCTTTTTTTGCTTCAACCCTGCCTCGGTAGTCCCCGAAGCGGACCACGTACACGCCGCTGTCTTTCCGGAAATAGAAGGCCTCAATCCCTCTTGACTGCAGTTTGACGGTCAACCGTTCGGCGTTTTTCACATCAGAGAAAGCTCCGACCTGAATCGAATAGCCAAGCCGGCTGATGCCGCGCTGGCTCTTCAGTTGGGTAGCGCATCCCATGGTTGATGTAAGAAGAACTGCCAGGATGGACATAACGATCAAGGTCGGGAGCCGCTTCATTTCACTCATCCGAGACAGACCTCCTCACCCCCATAAGAAACGCCACGATGAACTCCTCAAGCTCGCCGTCGAGCACTGCATCAGGATTGCCGGTCTCGACTCCTGTCCGGAGATCTTTCACCATCTTGTAGGGATGGAGCACATACGAGCGTATCTGGCTCCCCCAACCGATCTCCTTCTTGTCGGCGGAAAGCTCGGCTGCTCTGGATTCGCGCTCCTGCAGTTCTTTTTCGTACAGCTTGGAGCGGAGCACCTTCATCGCGGAAGCCTTGTTCATATGCTGGCTGCGCTCGCTCTGGCAGGCAACGACGATTCCGGTAGGGATATGGGTTATCCTGACTGCAGAATCGGTCGTATTTACATGCTGCCCGCCCGCCCCGCTCGATCTGAAGGTATCGACACGAAGATCGGACTCGACAATTTTTACTTCGATATCGTCGGTGATCTCGGGAAAGGCGAAAACGGAAGCAAAAGAGGTGTGGCGGCGGGCATTGCTGTCGAAGGGAGATATTCGTACAAGACGGTGAATTCCAGCCTCGGCCTTGAGATAGCCGTAGGCGTATTCACCGGTGACGGAGAAGGTGCAGCTCTTCATGCCGGCCTCATCGCCGGGCTGATATTCGGTAATCTCGGTTCTCCACCCCTTGCGTTCGCAGTAGCGGAGATACATCCTCAGGAGCATCTCGGCCCAGTCCTGGGACTCGGTCCCGCCGGCGCCGGAATTTATGGAAAAGTAGCAGGAGCTGCGATCGTGAGGTCCGGAGAGCATCCTCTGGAATTCGGCGGCAACCACCTCTTTTTCAAGCTGTTCATTCAGTTCGTGCGCTTCCTGAAGAGTCGCCTCGTCCTCGACCTCGCTGCCGAGCTCGATAAGCACGCGGATATCTTCAGCCTGACGCTCCAGGCTGTCCCAGCTCGCCAGTATCTTTTCGATCACGGTTCTTTCGCGAAGGACGATCTGCGCCCTCTCATTATCATCCCAGAAACCGGGTGCGGCGATGCGGGACTCTATCTCCTGGATATCCTCCCGTTTGCGATCTATGTCAAAGAGACCCCCGAAGCTTGGAAATCCGCTCTGAGAGCTCTTCTACTTTTGCTACCTCTTCCCTGAACATGAAAAACCTTTCTGACTTGTTTTGAATAACTGCAAGTGATTTAAATAACATCTATCAGCCTTTGCAGCAACAGAAAAACGGGTTATGGAGCTACTGTCTATGGGCTGATATTACTGAGCTAATGAGCGACTATTATTCAACCAGGGTCACGCGTGTAATCCGATGTAATGATCCACAGGTGCGAAGTCGTCGGTCAGAATTGGCAGATCCAGAGGTACGTTCTTTTTCCAGAGGTGGTTGAGATAGCTCTCAAGCTCAGGGTCTTTGCTGGACATGGCGTGAGCCTTTTCTCCCTTTATCCCGACGAGCATTATATTCTGAATCAGCCTGCCGTTATCCGGACTACGGACGGGAAACAGGTAAACCTGTTGGAATACCTTACGAAATGTCGCGTACTCGGCGCGCAGAAATCTGCCGTCATCACCCTCGATTGCCGATATGATATTTATGATGACCACCCCATCGTCCCCTAACAGCCGGTACAGATGCTTTACGGACTCCAGAGTGGTCAGCTGATAGGGGATTGAATAGTATGAAGAAAATGCATCACAGAAAATAACCTCGTAACTCCCCCGAGAACGATTGATGAATGTCCTGCCGTCTTCATTGATAATTCTGAGCCTGGGATCGTGATGGAATCTGAAATATTTCAGAGCCAGGTCGGTCAGGCCGGAGTCTATTTCTACTACATCCATGGAGGCATTAGGGAAGACGCGGATGAAGTCCATCGGGTATACAAAAGCCCCTCCACCAATCATAAGAGAGTTTTTCACGTCCGGTCGAAAATAGCGGGCAAGTCTGAAAAAACGGGTGTACTGGAGAAAAAGGTCATCATTGTCACGGTAAATGCCTGAATTTGTGGTATTACCCATGCGCAGTAGCCGAACGGCGACGCCTTTGTCTGTCAAGGATTTTCGGTATTTTGTATCAAGTATCTGCACTCTGCTGTACTCGGTGTCCACATCGGCTAGAAAATTGTGTACATCATATTTCTTGGCCTGATAGCTACCGCATGTAATGATCATAAGAGACAGTAAAAGCATCAGGATCTGTTGCTGGATCGCTCGCTTTGGCAGAGCAATAATGGCTATTGCGGTAAGCGAAAGGGAGATCATAATCAGGATGTTATTAGTGCCGAACCTGGGTATCAGGTAAAAACCGGCAAGGAATGTTCCGATAATGCTGCCAACAGTGGAGAACGCATACAGGTCACCGACAGTGGTCCCGATCTCTTCCACTTTCCGTGACTTGAGCTTTACCGCATATGGGGATACCATCCCCAGCAGGATACTTGCAGGGGCAAAAAGAAGAATTGATGCCAGAGCAGAGGCCCAGCGAATATCTGTAATATGCAAATCCAGAAGGTCGAGGATGATCTCTCTCATAAATGTCGAGATGCCGATGATCGCAGCAGCAAGGAAGATGATCCCGGCCAGGACTTCCCATTCCGACTTACGGTCTGCGATCCTTCCACCTGTCCAGTACCCGATGCTCAGGCTGCCGAGTATTACGCCGATCAGGCTGGTCCAGACAAAAGTGGAGGTTCCTAAGTGTGGGGCTAATACACGGGTACCAACAAGTTCAAAAACCATGACTGTTGCCCCACATAAAAAAACTATGAATTCCAGCCGGTAACTTTTCATATATGATATACCTTTCATGATATTGGATCTATGAGCCCTTAAAGTTGACAGCCTTCACAATTTGCATCTCTAACACTTGCCAGAAACTACCTCAGGACGAGTGAACATCCCATCGTCTTTTCAGGACTATGGCGGCAATAATGACCAGAGCTCCGAAACTGCACCCCATGGCAAAGATATCCCCGAACCTGGTATAAAAGGTCTGTTCGGACCCCATCCGGACATTGCCGGTTAGGAGCGCTTCGCGGAAGAGACGTGTCATCCCGTACACATGCCCCCTGCTGTCGATGAAGGCGGTGATCCCGGTATTGGCGGATCTTATCAGCGGCACCCTGTTCTCGACGGCCCGGAAGACGGTCATCGACAGATGCTGGTACGGCGCTGACGAATCCCCGAACCACGCATCGTTCGTGATGTTTACCAGCAGTCCTGCCCCGTTCCGGACATACTCCCGCGATATCTCCGGGAAAATCCCTTCAAAACAGATCAACAGACCCATCTTGCCAAAGGGCGCCGCAAGAGGGGTGATACTCCTCCCCGGAGAAAAATCGCCGATCCCCTGCACAATCTTCTTCACGAATGGGAGCAGCCTCGCCATGGGTACATACTCGCCGAAAGGGACGAGATGGACCTTGTCGGACCTGCCGACCGAGGTGCCGTTGGAAGAGATGAGAAATGCGCTGTTGAGAAGTCTCTCTTTGCTGTTTTCGTACTCCAGTGCCGGGCTGCTGACCACAAGATACGAATTCAGCTCCTTTGCCAGCAGGCTCACCCTTTTCGAGTAGGCACCCTCCTTCTGGAAAAAGAACGGCAGAGAACTCTCAGGCCAGACAACCAGGTCGGTTCCGGTTCCTGATGTCTTGCGGGAAAGCCTTTCATAGATGGCTACGGTCTCTTCCTGAAAAGATGGAGCCCATTTTACATCCTGGGGGATGTTCCCCTGGGCAAGAGCTACCTTGATCTCTTTTCCGGAATCGGCACTGTTCAGCCTGACGAATCCGTAGCCGAGCGACAGCGACATGAGAGAGGCCGCGACAATGGTGGTTTTTACCGGATAATGCGCCCTGCCTGAACCGGTAACCCACCGCCACAGCTCGTAAACAAGCACATTCACGAAAATGACGATGAAACTTAGACCATACACTCCGGTGATATCGGTCAGCTGGATCAAGGGGAGGGTCCGGTACTGGGTGTAGCCGATAAGTGCCCAGGGAAAGCCTGACATAAGGTAGGCCCTTATGAATTCGAAAAAGACCCAGAAAACCGGCAACGTGACCGGCATGGCAATTCCGGATTTCGAGGCAATAGCTGAAAGAGAAAAACAACAGGCAACAAAAATAGCCAGATAGGCAGCCATGAGCAGAGACAGGGAGATACTCACGAAGAGCGGAAGTTTGCCGTATGTTGTCATGACGATGTTCAGCCAGTAAAAGACAGCGGCATAGGCGGTAAACCCGGCAATAAACCCGAGCTTGAATGTTTCCT
>Ga0134124_10003879_pt1 | contig 11987 bp, 7 predicted proteins | sample KB304_FD_96880 | JGI IMG/M metagenome (GOLD analysis project Ga0134124, IMG submission 96880) | Terrestrial soil microbial communities without Nitrogen fertilizer from Kellogg Biological Station, Michigan, USA - KB3-0-4 | ecosystem: Environmental > Terrestrial > Soil > Unclassified ... | reverse complement strand
GTTCAGGATCTTGGTGAAGATGCTGGCCATGGGCCGGGATGATGGCGAAGCGACCGCGGCGACGCGAGAGCGACGGCGGCGCGCCACCGAGGTTTCGCCGGTTTCGCCCGCGCGGACGCGCCCTACCATCGGCGCGCGATGCACGAGCTCGACCTCATCCTCACCCTGACGGGCGGGCTCGCCGCCGCGCTCGTGCTGGGGTACGTGACCCACCGGCTCGGCCTCTCCCCCATCGTCGGCTACCTCGTCGCCGGCATCGTCGTCGGCCCCCACACGCCCGGCTTCGTCGCGAACCAGGAGCTCGCGGAGCAGCTCGCCGAGATCGGCGTGATCCTGCTCATGTTCGGGGTGGGGCTGCACTTCCACTTCGACGAGCTCCTCGCCGTGCGGCGCGTCGCGGTCCCGGGCGCGCTGGTGCAGAGCCTGGTCGCGACCGCGCTCGGCGCCGCCGTCTTCCATGCCTTCGGCTACGGCTGGACGGCCGGCATCGTCTTCGGCCTCGCGATCTCCGTCGCGAGCACGGTCGTCCTCGTGCGCGTGCTCACCGACCAGCGCGAGCTCCATACTCCCGTCGGCCGGATTGCCGTCGGCTGGCTGGTCGTCGAGGACCTCTTCACCGTCGTCGTGCTGGTCCTGATGCCCCCGCTCTTCCTGAAGGGCGGCGACGCGTCGCCGCACCTCGCGCTCGTGCTCGGCGCGGCGGCGCTCAAGATCGCGGCGCTCGTCGCGGTGACGTTCCTGGTCGGCGGGCGCGTGATCCCGTGGCTGCTCGAGCGCGTCGCCAAGACGCAGTCGCGCGAGCTCTTCACGCTGACCGTCCTGGTCGTCGCGCTCGGGCTCGCGGTCGGGTCGGCGAGGCTCTGCGGCGTCTCGATGGCGCTCGGCGCGTTCCTGGCCGGCATGGTGGTCGGCCGCTCCGAGTTCAGCCTGCGCGCCGCCACCGACGCGCTCCCGATGCGCGACGCCTTCGCCGTCCTCTTCTTCGTGTCGGTCGGAGCGCTCTTCGACCCGCGCCAGCTGCTCGAGTCGCCCGGCCTCGTCGCGGCGACGCTCGCCGTGATCCTGGTCGGCAAGCCGGTCGCGGCCTTCGCGCTCACCGCCGCGCTGCGCTACCCGCTGAAGACGGCGCTCGCGGTCGCGGTGGCGCTGGCGCAGATCGGCGAGTTCTCGTTCCTGCTCGCGCGGCTCGGACGGCAGCTCGACGTCGTGCCGCCGGTCGCCATGCACGCCCTGGTCGCCGGCGCGATCGTCTCGATCCCGCTCAATCCGCTGCTCTTCCGGCTCGTCGATCCCCTCGCCGCGTGGCTCGCGCGCCGCCGTCGCGCCGCCCCGCCGGCCGGCGCCGCCGATGCCGCAACGCACGAACCCGGCGGACTGCACGAACCGCGCGTCCCGCGCGACCCGCGCCATCGCTCGATCGTCGTCGGCTACGGCCCGATCGGACAGATCGTGACGCGCATCCTGCGCGAGAACGACGTCGAGCCGACCGTCGTCGAGCTCAACCTCGAGACGGTCCGCGCCCTGCGCGCGGCCGGCATCGCGGCGGTCTACGGCGACGCGACCCACCGCGACACGCTCTCCGCCGCCGGCGCCGCGACGGCGGGCAGCCTGGTCCTCGGCGCCTCGCAGATCAAGGACAGCGGCGAGGTGATCCGCAACGCGCGCGAGCTGAATCCGGAGATCGACGTGCTCGCGCGCGCGACCTACGTGCGCGAGCTCGGCGGCCTCCTCGCGAGCGGCGCCGCGACGGTCGTCTCGGGCGAGGGCGAGGTCGCGCTCGCCTTCGCGGAACGGATCCTCCGCGACCTGGGCGCGACGCCGGAGCAGATCGACCGCGAGCGCGAGCGCGTCCGCGCCGACCTCCTCGGCCGCGCGTCCCGCTGAGGCCGCCGCTCGCGCACTGGAAGTTCGGGGCCGCGGCCCGAGAATGACCGCATGCCAAGGACGCGCGCGGACTTCGAGGAGATCGAGCGGCGCGACCTCGCCGCGTATGCGCTGCTCTCCGGCGCGAGCCGCGGCCGCAAGCATCCCGAGCCCCCCGACCCGCACCGCACCGACTTCGCGCGCGACCGCGACCGCATCGTCCACAGCGGCGCCTTCCGCCGCCTCGAATACAAGACGCAGGTCCTCGTCAACGGCACCGGCGACAACTTCCGCACGCGCATGACCCACACGCTCGAGGTCGCGCAGATCGCGCGCTCGATCGGACGCACGCTGCAGCTGAACGAGTCGCTGGTCGAGGCGGTCGCGCTCTGCCACGACATCGGGCATCCGCCCTTCGGCCACTCGGGCGAGGAGGAGCTGCGCGAGCTGATGGCCGAGCACGGCGGCTTCGAGCACAACTCGCAGGCGCTGCGCATCGTCGACCTGCTCGAATCGCCCTACCCCGACCGCGTCGGCTTGAACCTCAGCTACGAGCTGCGCTCGTCCCTGCTGAAGCACGGCGTGAAGAGCGCCGGTGCGATCGCCGACGACATCGTCCCCGAGCCGCACCCGTGGCTCGAGGCGCAGGTGGCCGACGCCGCCGACTCGATCGCCTACCACAGCCACGACCTCGACGACGGCCTGCGCTTCGGCGTGTTCCAGGAGGGCGAGCTCGGCGAGCTCGAACTGTGGAGAAAAGCGCGGGATCTTGCGAAGCGCCGTTACCCGAACGCCTCCGCGCGCGAGCTGCTCCGTCCGACCATCCACCAGACGCTGCAGCTGCCGATCCTCGACCTGGTCGAAGAGACCGGGCGGCGCCTGCAGGAGGCCGGTCCGCGCGACGCCCTCGAGGCGCGCCGCGCGAAGCAGCGCCTGGTCGGCTTCTCCGACGCGATGGTCGCGATGCAGGCCGAGGCGAAGCGCTACCTCTTCAAGCGCTTCTACTTCGCCGAGCAGGTGATCACGGTGCGCAGCGAGGCGCGCCGCGTGCTGCGCGAGCTCTTCGTCCACCTGCAGAAGAGCGGCGCCGGCGACTGGCGGCAGACGTGCGACTACGTCGCCGGGATGACCGACCGCTTCGCCCAGCTCGAACACGAACGGCTGATCGCCCGCGCCCGCTCGACGCCGAGGACGGAACCGAACCGATGATCGACCGCCGTGTCCGCCCGGTCCGCGCTGCGCTCGCCGCGCTGCTCGCGTTCGCCGCAGCCCTCCTCCCCGACGCCCGCGCCCAGGCCGGCGCCGCCGCCGACGCCGAGCTCCCGATCGTCGCGAAGCTCGAAGCCGACCGCGACCAGGCCGACGGCGCGCTCTTGAAGCAGCTCGCGGCGTTCAAGACGCCGTCGGCGGCCAAGGCGCTGGTCGGCTTCTACGGGAAGCTCGCCAGCCTCTGGATGAAGCGCGAGGTGCTGCGCGTGCTGCGCGAGTTCGACGGCGTCGTGCAGGCGGGGAACACCGCACTGGACCACGTGGCGACCGTCGCGGCGAACGCGACCGAGCCCGAATTGCGCGACGCCGCGTTCGACACCTTGGAGCACTGCCCGCAAACCGGGCGCGCCTACCTCGCGAAGATCGTCGAGCTGCCGGTCCAGCAGCAAGTGCGCGAGCGCGCGCTCGAGCTGCACGCCGCCTCCGCGGGCAAGGAGGATGCGACGTGGTACCGCAAGCTGTTCGAGGACGAGAAGCTGCCGCACAAGCTGCGCGAGCACGCCTTCGAGGCGCTCGCGAAGTCGCTCGACGCCGCCGAGCTGCAGAAGTTCTTCCACGACGTGCGCGACGGCACCATCCGCCGCATGGCGCTCGAGGCGATGCAGCGCCAGAAGACGCCGGGCACGGCCGAGCTCGCGCTCGAGACGGTGAAGCAGGTGAACGTCCTGCCGACCGACCGGGCGCACGCGGCCTCCGTGCTGGTCGCGGCGAAGGGGGCCAAGGCGGCCGACGACCTGATCGAGGTCGCGCTGCAGCAGGCGACCACGCAGTGGCAGCTGCGCGGCGCCATCGCCGACCTGCTCGTCGCGCTGAACGACCCCGCCGTGAACAAGAAGCTGCTCGCGCTGGTCGGCCTCGGGAAGCCGCACGAGCAGTGGTTCGCGCTGCTCGCGACGCGCCACCTCGTCGCCGGCGACGAGAAGCTGCTGAAGAAGGTGCGCGCGACCCTCGACGACAAGGACACCGAGCTGCGGCGCGTCGCGATCCGCATCGTCGGCGAGCAGAAGGACGCCGGAGCGGCCGATCTGCTCGAGAAGGAGCTGAAGAAGCCGAAGGACCCCGGCGACGCCGCGCCGATCATCCTCGCGCTGTCGCGCATCCGGGCCGGGGGTGACAAAGCCGCCGAGTGGGAGAAGCGGCTGGTCGAGATCTCGAAGGAGGACGACCGCGACCGGCGCAACGCCGCGCTGCAGGCGCTGCTCGAGACCGGCGACCCGAAGCACGCGGCCCTCTTCGTCGAGCGCCTCGCGCATCCCGACTGGACCACGCGCATGCTCGCGCTGCAGGCTCTGGAGAAGCTGCGCGACCGCGATTCCGTCGGCGCGATCATCGCGCGGATGCCCAAGGAGAGCGGCCGCCTGCTGCTCGAGTTCGCCGGGACGCTGTTCCGCCTGACCGGCGAGCCGCACGACGACAACGCCGTCGTGTGGAAGCGCTGGTGGGACGACGGCGGCAAGGACGCGCCGCTCATCACGCCGGAGGAGCTCGAGAAGAAGATCGCCGACCGCGAGAAGAAGCGCCTGCAGCAGACGACCTCCGCGCCGCGCTTCTTCGGCGTCAAGATCGAGTCGCACGACGTCGCCTTCGTGGTCGACGTCTCGGGCTCGATGGCGGAGCAGCTCGAGACCACCAAGATCGACGGCAAGCCCGCGACGCGCCTCGAGGTCGTGAAGCAGGAGCTGGTGAAGTCGCTGCGCGGACTCGACGCGAGCGCGCTCTTCAACCTCATCACCTTCAGCTCGGGCGTCACGAAGTGGAAGGAGGGCGTCGTCGCCCTCTCCGACAAGACGCGCGCGGAGGCGATCGACTACGTCGGCCACCTCGGCTCGCGCGGCGGCACCAACATCTATGACGCGCTGCAGGCGGCGTTCGCCGATCCCAAGGTGGACACGATCTTCCTGCTGACCGACGGCGAGCCGAGCCAGGGCGGCGTCACCGACCTCCAACTGATCCGCGAACACGTCGCGCGCCTGAACGAGACGCGGAAGGTGAAGATCCACTGCATCGGCGTCGGCGGCGACTTCCCGCTGCTCGAATGGCTCGCGGCGGACGCGGGCGGGACGTACGTGAAGTTCAACTGATCGGGCGCAGGTCGCGAGGAAGGGTACGTCTCAGGCCTCGAAGACCTTCTCGATCGTGTCCACGATGGCGATGCGCCGCAACCAAACCTTGATCAGATTCGGAGAAGCTCTCTCCAGTCCTCGATCTCACTCTGCGAAGACCTTCTCGAGCGAATGGACGACGACCATGCGGCGGAGCCAGGCGATCACCTGTTCGGGGGAGGCCTTTTCGACGCGGACGCGGGTCGCGGGATCGAGGTTTCCGAACTTGATCTCGAGTTGTTCGAGGAGGATGTCACGACGAGCTTCGGCTTGCAATTGATCGGCAGTGCTGAACATGGCTTCACTCCACTCCGTCGGGACGAGTGAGTTCTCGAAGGCCGATTGGACCGTCCGGAACGACACGTCATCGACCTTGACAGCATAACGGGCCAGTCGCGCGATGGCCGGCCCGACCTCGCGACCGCGCAGGTCGTTCCGCATCGTGCTCATCGCCGCGGCGACCAGCTCGAACAGCCTGGAATTCGCGCGCGCGTTGCGCAGCGCGAACAGCGTGAGCCGCACGATCGCGTCGCTCGCGCGGCCGAGGATCTGCGCGTCGGTCTGGCGCGCGAGGTCGTCGAGGACGAACTCGAAGTCGAGCAGGTGACGGCCGAATCCTGCGCGCTGCGCGTCGTCGAGCGCCAGCGCGCCGGAGAAACGCGTCGGCCACGGCCAGGGCTTCGGACCCTGAAAGAGGAGCACGGTCACGATCGGTGGGAGGCGCGGATCGCCGGGATGCTCCGCGGAATGGCGCTCCCAGATCCGCGCCTGATATCGAAGGAGTCGCAGCGGCATGCGCTCGTCCGGCGTGCTCTGGTGCTCGAAAAGTACGTGCACGAGACCCGACCCCGCCCCGCGCAGCCCGACCGAGAAGAGCAGGTCCGCGCTCGTCTCGCGGAGCGCCTCGTCGATGAACGAGCCGTCGACCGGAGCGAGCGAGTCGAGCTGCAGCGTCGCGAGCAGCTCGCTCGGCAGCACCGTGCGCAGCTCCTCGGCCATGAAGCGCGGTTCGCCGAAGATGCCGCGGACGAGGGCGTCGTGCGGAGTCGAGGTCACGATGCGAAGGACGCGCGGCGATGGAGGCGGTGACCTCGCCGGCGCGCGCGGAAGTGCGCGTCCGCGCGCCCGCGCCCCGGGGCCCACGACCGGAATCGCCTGTGCGTAGGCGCGTCGCCCCGCGCGATCCCCCCGCATTCCGGAGTACGCAATGTCGTCAGCCAGTGGCACCGTCGTCGTCTGGGCTCTTCTCGCCGGCGCCTCCCTCGCTCAATCGATCCCGGTCCGCCTCCTCGATTCGACCGGAACCTTCACCGGCGACAGCGCCGTGCGAGTCCGCTCGGGTGTCGCCGTCGGCAGCGGCGACCTCGGCGGCCAGACCCACGCGGCGCTCTTCGACGCCACCGGCTCGCACGACCTCGTGCCGCTGACGGGCAATTCGGCCGCCAACGCGGCCGACTTCAACGACGCCGGCGACGTGGTCGGCACGTCGGTCCGCTCGCTCTTCTTCGCGCAGACCGCGACGGTGTGGCGCAACGGCACCGCGATCGACGTCAACACGCTCGTCACCGGCGGCGTGCAGAAATTCCTCGGCACGGCGACGACCGTCGACGCGTCCGGGCGCATCGCCGGCGAGGCAGGCAACAGCCTGCGCGGGCCGTTCGACGTGGGGTACCTGCTCGACCAGGGCACCGTGATCGATCTCGGCAAGCTCGCGAACGGCAACGTCGGCATCACGCCGCTGCGCATGAACGACCACCAGCAGATCACCGGGCTCGGCGACGCGGGCGGCGTCTCGCACGCGTTCCTCTGGGACCACGGAGTGCTCACCGACCTGCACGACCCGGCGCAGATCAGCGGAAAGTCGAGCGAGGGGCTCGCGATCAACCGCTTCGGCGTGATCTGCGGCGACGCGACGTTCGCGGCGGGCGCGGGCACGGAGCGGCAGTCGGCCGTGCTCTTCGACCACGGCGTCGTCACCGACCTCGGCGCGAACGTCGCGAGCCCGTCGTCGGCGCTCGGCATCAACGACTTCGGCGAGGTGGTCGGCACCTTCGTCGACCCGGTGCAGGGACTGCTCGCGTGCCGCTTCGAGAACGGCGGCGCGACCGACCTGAACACGTTGATCGCGCCCGGGACCGGCTGGACGCTCCGGCTGGCGACCGGCGTGGACGACGAGGGACGCGTCGTCGGCAACGGCGTCCTGAACGGCGTCTGGCGCGCCTTCATCCTCGAGCCCGACTGCAAGGGCACGTTCACCGTCTACGGGACCGGCTGCACCGGACCGTTCACGAACGAGCCGGTCCTCACGGGCGTCGGCTGCCCGAGCCCCGACCGGGACTTCGCGCTCTTCACGCATGAGGGCGACCCGAACGCCGCGGGCCTCTTGCTGGTCGGCCTCTCGAACGGCGTCGTGACCTTCAAGCCCGGCTGCGACGTCGAGGTGCTGCCGCTGCTGCTCCCGCCCGCGCCGATCGCGCTCGACGGACTCGGCCAGGAGTGGCTCGCCGCGCACGTGCCATCGGGTGTCGGGCCGCTCGACCTGTTCGTCCAGTCGTTCTTCTTCGTGCCGCCGTCGAAGCTGCCGGCGGCGACGAAGCCGGTGCAGATCCACATCGAATAGTCCGGCGTGTGTGCGTCGTTGTCGTCGAGGGGCCGCCCGGCCGAACCACGGGCGGCCCCTCTCTTTTGGCGCGAACTCGCGGCGAGCGGTAGAACGCCCCGCCCGATGACGAAGCCCGAGCCGAAACCCAAGTCCCCGCACCTGCCCGCGCGCGGAACGCGCCGCGACGACGAGGCCGAGAACCCCGAGCGCGTGTTCGCGTCGATGGAACAGCTGCTCGGCCGGCCGTTCCAGGATCGCGCGCTCCTGAAGACCGCGCTCACCCACCCGTCGATGCGCGACTTCGCGAAGGTGAGCTACGAGCGGCTCGAGTTCCTCGGCGACGCGGTGCTCGGGCTCGTGATCGCCGAGCACGTCTACCACCGCTTCCCCGACTCCGACGAGGGCGAGCTCACCCGCATCAAGTCGTCGGTGGTGAGCCGCGCCGCGCTCGCCCACCTCGGCAAGCGGCTGCGCATCGCCGAGCACCTCCTGATGGGCAAGGGGATGCACAACCAGGGCCCGGTGCCGCGCAGCGTGACCGCCAACGCGACCGAGGCGATGATCGGCGCGCTCTACGTCGACGCCGGCTTCGACCCGGCGAAGGAGTTCGTGCTGCGCCACTTGGGCGACCTGATCCGGCGCAGCTCGACGAAACGGCCCGCCTCGAACCACAAGTCGCTGCTGCAGCTCCACACGCAGCGCCTGGCACTCGGCACGCCGACCTACGAGGTGCTCGCCGTCACCGGACCCGACCATGAACGGACGTTCGAAATGCGTGCCCTCCTGAACGACCGCGTCTTCCCCTCCGCCATCGGCGCCAACAAGAAGAAGGCGGAGCAGCGCGCCGCCAAGCTCGCGCTGCGCATCCTCGAGGCCGAGGAGAAGGGCCTCGCGGCGCCCGCGCCCGACACCATCGAATCGGACGACGAGACGGAGTGAACCGGTCGGCCGGGGTCAGGGACGACGCGTGCGCGGCTGCAACTCGCTCGGAGTGGCGGAGCGGACCTGGCGGACGTTCAGGGTGTAGACGTCGCGCGTCGACTCGTCCGCCTCGAAGACCTCGACCATGACGTTGTCCGCATCGAGGATCTCGACGACGACGCCCGGGTCACCCTTCACGAGACCGAGCTCGGGGACGTCCACGTCGATCACGACGCACTCGAGAAGCTTGAACTTCATCGCATTCTCCCTGGATGCGCCGTCACGAGGCGTGCGAAGGACTCTCCGCATTCTCCACGAATCGTGCGCGCCGCGAAGATCCTGCTCGAGACGACGCCACGCGAGCCGCACGCTCCCGACGCGAACTGGTGACGGCGCGAAACGCGCGGCGCCGCGCGCCGTCGTAGGATCTCGCGCTTCGTTTCCATGACCGCCTCCTTCCTTCCCCGCCCCGCCGTCGCTGCGGCGCTCCTCGAAGTCGATCGAGGTGCGCGGGAATCGGCGTCGGTCAGCGAGGTGCGCGGGTCGGCGGCGGCGCTGTTCGTGGCGGCGCTCGCGACGCAGACGACGTCGCGGATCCTGGTCGCGGTGCCGCGGCCGGCCGACGCGCGCGACGTCGAGCTCGACCTGAAGAGCCTCGCGCCGGAGCTCGCGGCGCTGAGGCTGCCGGAGCTCGAGCCGTTCGCGGCGGGCAGCCCGGAGGCGCGCCGCAACAAGAGCGAGCGGGAGAAGGCGCTCGCGGCGCCGCGCGACCCGCACGGCGCGCGCGTCGTCGTCGCGTCGCTCGCCGCGCTCGCCGACGCGACGGGCGACCCGGCCGTCGTCGCGGCGTCGCGCCACGTGATCCGCGCGAAGTCGAAGGTCGACCGCGACGACCTGCGCCGCCGCCTCTACGCGACCGGTCTCGAGCCGGCGCCGCTCGTCTCCTCGCCGGGCGAGGTGAGCTTCCGCGGCGACATCGTCGACTTCTTCCCGTACGGCGCCGACGCGCCGCTGCGCCTCGAGTTCTTCGACGACGAGGTCGAGTCGATCCGCGCCTTCGACCCCGAGTCGCAGCGCTCGACCGGCGAGCTGCTCGAGCTCGCGCTGCCGGAGCCGCCGCGCCTCGCGCAGGTCGGGGCGGAGAGCCGCCGCTTCACCGCGCTCGACCACTGGGCGACGCCGCCGCTGGTCGTGCGGATCGACCCCGTCGGCCTCGAGCTCGCGGGCGCGAAGGCCTCCGAGGAATCGGCGACGCGCGGCGGAGAGCTCGAGCAGGCGCACCGGCGCCTCCTCGCGCAGCGCCGCGTCGACCTCCATCCCGAGCTGCACCACGGCGCGGACCAGTCGCTCGGCGCGCGCGCGATCGAAGGAGCCGGCGGCGTCCAGGAGCTCGGCCGCTGGCTGCAGCTCCTGCCCGCCGAGGTGACCAAGATCGTCCTCTATTCGGCGACCGCGGCCGAAGGCAAGCGCATCACGCAGCTCCTGCGCGACGCGGTCGCCGCCGCGCCGCCTCGCCGCTCCGTCGTCGACGCGCGCGGCAGCCTCGCCGCCGGCTTCCTGCTCCCGTCGCTCGGGATCTGGGTCGGCAACCACCACGAGCTCCTGTCGCGCACGCGGCTCAAGCGCGCCGACGACACGGCGGCGACGCCGGCGCGGCCGCTGCGCGAGCTGCTCGAGCTCACGCCCGGCGAGTACGTGATCCACCAGACGCACGGCGTCGCGCTCTTCCGCGGCATGAAGGAGACGCCGGCCGAGGGCGGCAGCGAGGACTACCTCGAGCTCGAGTTCGACGAGGGCACGACGCTCTTCGTGCCGGCGTCCAAGATCGACCTGGTCACGCGCTACGTCGGCGCGGGCGGGTCGGCGCCGAAGCTCGACAAGATCGGCGGCAAGTCGTGGTCGCGGAAGAAGGCCGACGTCGAGGCGGCGCTCGACGAGATCTCGGGCGAGCTGCTCGAGCTGCAGGCGGCGCGGAAGCTCCGGCCGGGCCACGGCTTCGCGGTCGACGACGAGATGCAGGCCGACTTCGAGGCCTCCTTCCCGTGGGCCGACACCCACGACCAGGTGACGGCGGGCGAGGAGATCAAGCGCGACATGGAGCAGCCGCGCGCCATGGACCGCCTGCTCTGCGGCGACGTCGGCTTCGGCAAGACCGAGCTCGCGATCCGGGCGGCGTTCAAGGCGGCGACGCAGGGCAAGCAGGTCGCGATCCTCGCGCCGACCACGCTGCTGGTGCGCCAGCACCTCGAGACTTTCCGCAACCGCATGGCCGACTACCCGATCCGCATCGAGGCGCTGTCGCGCCTGACGCCGGCGGCCAGCGCGAAGGAGGCCGTCGAAGGGCTCGCCGACGGCCGCGTCGACGTCGTGATCGGCTCGCACAAGCTCCTGTCGCCGAAGGTCTCGTTCAAGGACCTCGGCCTGCTCGTGATCGACGAGGAGCAGCGCTTCGGCGTGAAGCACAAGGAGTCGCTGAAGCGCCTGAAGACCACGGTCGACGTGCTCACGCTCTCCGCGACCCCGATCCCGCGCACGCTCCACATGGCGCTGGTCGGGCTGCGCGACATCTCGACGCTGCGCGAGCCGCCCAAGGGCCGCCAGCCGGTCGAGACCAAGGTCACCTACGACGACGACGACCTGGTGCGCACCGCCATCGAGCGCGAGCTCGCGCGCGACGGCCAGGTCTTCTTCCTCTTCAACCGCGTCGGGCCGATCTTCGAGGTCGCGGCGCGCGTGAAGAGCCTCGTCCCGCACGCGAAGGTCGGCGTGGCGCACGGCCAGATGTCGGCGACGCGCCTCGAGAAGGCGGCGCTCGACTTCGCCGAGCGCAAGATCGACGTGCTGGTCTGCACGACGATCATCGAGTCGGGCATCGACATCCCGACCGTCAACACGCTGCTGGTCGAGCGCGCCGACCTGATGGGCCTCGCCGACCTCCACCAGCTGCGCGGCCGCATCGGCCGCAGCGAGCGGAAGGCCTACGCCTACTTCTTCATCCCGCGCAAGCCCCTGCCCGCGGTCGCGCTCAAGCGGCTGCGCGCGCTCGAGGGGCTGTCGCACCTCGGGTCGGGCTTCGACATCGCGATCCGCGACCTCGAGATCCGCGGCGCCGGCAACCTGCTCGGCAAGGAGCAGTCGGGCCACATCGCGTCGGTCGGGTACGACCTCTACTGCCGCCTGCTCGCGAAGGTCATCGCGAAGAAGCGCGGCCGCAAGCCGCCGCCGGAGCC
>Ga0134124_10003877_pt1 | contig 11987 bp, 14 predicted proteins | sample KB304_FD_96880 | JGI IMG/M metagenome (GOLD analysis project Ga0134124, IMG submission 96880) | Terrestrial soil microbial communities without Nitrogen fertilizer from Kellogg Biological Station, Michigan, USA - KB3-0-4 | ecosystem: Environmental > Terrestrial > Soil > Unclassified ... | reverse complement strand
TGCGGCCCAGCGTCGTGCGGTCCTTCTGCAGGTACACGTGCTTGATCTCGACACCTTCGACCGACGCGATGAGTTGCGGCATGTAATGACTCCGGGCTGACGCTCAGCTCGATAGTAGTGCGGCACGGACAGTTGAGCAAGACCGGTCAGGGCTTCGTTCCGTCGGCCACCCGGTGATACCGCACCTCGCGCTGCCGGACCCGGTCGATGCCGACAAACTCGTTGCGCGACGGGAACCTGAGCTCGAAAGTGGCGTACGGCACGACTGGAGCGGCCGGCTGCCGCCCGTCCATGCGGGTGTAGCGGCGCTTCAGGTTGGTACCGTCGAAGAGCCAGTCGCCGGTATGGCTGTGCTCCGCGGCGGCACTGTCCAGCTCGGTGAGCCTGGACATTTCGGTGAAGCGCCCGCCCGACTCCAGCACCAGCACGCGCCGGACCTTGACGCCCTCTTCTTCGTACTCGCGCAGCCATGTTCCCACCAGCCGCTGCTCGATTGCTTGCGGCGCTGAATCGTCGGGCGGGCTATGGCACGCAACTGCCAAGGCAGCGCCGGACACATTGAAAAGCCAGCGGCGCCGGCCGACCAATGAGCGGAGCATGGTTGTAAGAATAGCCGGTCCCCGCCGACAGACGTGCAGGTCCACAATTGAAGCGGGCCCCTTCAAAGGAGAGCAGTTCGAATGAGCAATCGACGCAATGCGCTGTTGGGTATCGGAGTCCTGTCGGGCCTTGCAGCCGGGATTCGCGCTTTGTTTGCCGGCGCGCCGGCGCAGGCCGCGCAGCCGGCGCGCGCCTACGAGGTGACGCACACCGAGGCCGAGTGGCGCAAGCTCCTGGGCAGCGAGCGCTACCACGTGCTGCGCGAAGCCGGTACCGAGCGTCCCTTCTCCAGCCCGCTCGACAAGGAAAAGCGCGCCGGCGTGTTCAACTGCGCGGGTTGCGCCCTGCCCCTTTTTTCCTCGAAGACCAAGTTCGACAGCGGCACCGGCTGGCCCAGCTTCTGGCAACCGCTGGACCGCGCCGTCGACGAGGCCACGGATTGGTCGCTGGGCATGCGGCGGGTGGAAGTGCTGTGCCACCGCTGCGGCGGCCACCTTGGCCACGTGTTCGACGACGGACCGAAGCCGACCGGCCTGCGCTATTGCATGAATGGCCTGGCATTGAATTTCATGCCGGCGTGAGGCTCAAAGTTTTTGATTTGTACGCGCACGCTTACACGAAACCGTTACGGAGCAGCTCCATGAAATCCCAACCCGCCGGCTTCATCGCCAGGTCCGCCAATTTCCTCACCAGAAACGCCTTCGTGATAGCCGTCGCCGTCGCGGCGGCCGCCGGCACCTGGATCGCCAATAGCGCAGCGGCGGAGAAAGCCGTCAAGCTGCCGCCCCCGGCGTTCGACACGCCGGCGGCAGCCCAGGGCCCGCAGACGGCGGTCTTTGCGGGCGGCTGTTTCTGGGGCGTGCAGGCGGTGTTCCAGCATACCCAGGGCGTGCTCAATGCGGTTTCCGGTTATGCCGGCGGCAAGAAGGAAACGGCCAATTACGAAGCCGTAGGCTCCGGCGCGACCGGCCACGCCGAATCGGTCCAGGTCACCTACGATCCGAAACAGATCTCGTACGGCAAGCTGCTGCAGATCTACTTCTCGGTGGCGCACGATCCGACGCAGCTCAATCGCCAGGGGCCGGACCGGGGCACGCAGTACCGCTCCGCCATCTTCTTCGCCGGCGACAGCCAGAAGCAGGTGGCCGAGCGCTATATCGCGCAGCTGGAAGCGGCTCATGCTTTCCCGGGCAAGATCGTCACGCAAGTGGCGCCGCTCGCGGCCTTCTATCCGGCCGAGGCTTATCACCAGGATTACGCGACCCTGCATCCGCAATCGCCGTACATCGCGACCTTCGACCTTCCGAAGATCGCCAACCTCAAGAGCACCATGCCCGAGGTCTATCGCGAAGCGCCGGTGCTGGTGGCGGCAGCCAAGTAGTCAGTTGGGGACAGAGCTGAAGGTCTGTCCCGCAATGAATTAGAGCTACCCCGGCAGCTGTGAGTGCCGCATGTGCAGCGCCAGGCCCAGAGCGGCCATGTGGTTGCCGTCGCGCCCCAGGATGATGTCCGACAGCGGCAGGAACTCCTCTTCCTCGAAGCGCGCGTGCATGCCGTAGGCGTGCACCAGTTCGGCCACCACGTCCACATCGACCTCGGCATACTTGCCCTTGACCGTGGCGTTGAGCGCGGGCTCCACCCGCTTCCACAGCGCTTCGAGCGTGCGATGCTCGCTGGTCAGCCGCGCCACGATGTCCTGAACGCGATCGCGTTCGGCGCCGGGATGCGCGCTGCGCAGCACCGCCGGGAACAGTTCGGCCTCTTCCTCGGCGTGGTGCTCGAAGATGCCGTGCTGGAACATCGCCAGGGTGCTTGCTGCCACGCTGCGCGCCTGCGCCGCGGCCTCCACCAGCGCCGGCAGGCCGGCCAGCGCATCCAGCTGCGACAGGATGCCGGCATGGCATTGCGAGAAGAGGTTCAACGGCGTTTCGTGGTCCGGAGTACGCTGTTCGACAGGGTTGTCGGTCATCTTGACTACCTCGGTTTTGATGCGGGGCAGTCGACTGCCCGCTTGATTCAATGTAGTGGTCCGCTGCGCCCGATAGCTTGACGCACGTCAAGGACAGAGGCGCCATTGGCGGAGCGCAATAATGAAGGCTCAACATCACTGAAGAGGCTCTCATGTTCAAGCACATCCTGCTCGGCACGGACGGCTCGGCGGCATCGGAACACGCGGCGGCCCTGGCCGTGGGTCTGGCGCGCACGCACGGCGCGAAACTGACGGCTTTGTACGTGGTCGATCCCTATCCCTACATGGGCATCGGCGAAACCAATCCGATGGGCTTCCAGGCCTACATGGCGGCGGCCCAGCAGCATGCCGCACAGGCCCATGCGAAGGTGGCGCAGTTGTGCGGCGAGGCGCAGCCGCCGGTTGCCGTGGAAGCCAGGCTGGCCGAGAACGTGACTGCGTCCAATGGCATCGTGGAGATGGCGGAGCAGGAGCGCGCCGACCTCGTCGTCGTCGGCTCGCACGGCCGCACCGGCGTCGCCCGGCTGGTGCTGGGCAGCGTCGCCGCCAAGGTGGTCGCGCAGTGCCGCGTACCGGTGCTGGTCGCGCGCTGACGCGCCCACAGTTTTCGCATCCTGGGAGAACGCAATCATGGATGACACTGTTGCTCCAGCCAAGCCGCGCAGCTTGGGAATACGCGCGCTGCTCATGCTGCTCATGCTGATCGCTTTCGAGTTGACGAAATGGGTGCTGCTGGGCGTGGCCGTCCTGCAGCTTGTGCTCTCGGTTGCAACCGATTCGGCCAACGACCGCTTGCGCAGCTTCGGCGGCGCGCTGGGCCGCTATCTCGGGCAGATCGCGGACTTCGTCAGCTTCCGCACCGAAGACCTGCCGTTCCCTTTCAGCGACTGGCCGTCGCAACCACCAGCGGCCTGAGCATCCAGAGCCCTAGGGCGGGCCCGAGCGCGAGCCACGGCAGCACCCCAGCCAGGGGCCACGCCTGCACCGCCCGCACGAACAGCTCGATGCTCACCACCGAGATCGCGAAGCCGATGCAGTTGGTGAACGTGAGCACGCTGCCGACCACGGCGGCCGGCGCATTCTGCGCCGTGAGCGTCGAGAACTGCGGCGAATCGCCCACCACGGTCGCGCCCCACAGCAGCACCCATGCCATGAACAGCGGCAACGGCGCCGCCAGCAGCAGCGGCGCGGCCAGGCAGCACGCGGCGCTGGTTGCCAACTGCAGCTGGGCGACGCGGGCGCTGCCGAAGCGCCGCACCAACAGGCCACCAACAACGCAGCCCGCGAAGCCGGCTGCAATCGCCCAGAATGCGGCCGCGCTGACGGCGGTGCCGGCCAGCCGCGTCAGCACGATCAGTGGCACCAGCACGTAGAACGCGTACAGCTCCCACATGTGGCCGAAGTAGCCGAAGGTCGACGCGCGCAGCCGCCGGTCGGACCAGATCAGGGCCAAAGCCTTTGGCGTAATGCGGGCGCCGCGCGGCGCGTCCGGATTGACGGGCACGAGCAAGGCCGTGGCCAAGCCACCCAATGCCGCCAGCAACGACACGCCGATCACGACGGCTTGCCACGGCCGGTAGCCTGCGATGGTGAACGCGAGCGCGCCGGAGTCGCCCGCCAGCGCGCGCAGGCCGTGCGGCAATGCGGTACCGAGCACGAGCGCGCCGATCAGCACGCCCATCACGGCGCCCAGGCGCTCGCGGTACCAGCTCGCCGCGAGCTTCATCCCGACCGGATAGATCCCGGCCAGCAGAAAGCCGACGCCGAAGCGCAAGGCGACCAGCAGCGGCAACCGGCCGTCTGCCAGCAGCGTGCCCGCGTTGAGCAGCGCGCCGAGAACCGAACACACCAGGAACACACGCGACGGCAAAAACCGGTCGGCCAGCATCAGCAGCGCGAACACCAGCGTTCCAGTGACGAAGCCCAGCTGCACGGCCGAGGTGAGCATCCCGACCGATGCCGCCGGCAACCCCCAGGCCTGCTGGAGATCGGGCATGACGGCATTGACCGCGAACCACAGCGAGGTACCCGCGAACTGCGACAGCACGATCACCGGGAGGATTCGGCGCGGAACGGCTATGCTCATCGACGCAGCATATAAGAACCCAAGTGAGAACGATGATTCCCTTTTCCGTCCTCGACCTGTCGCCCATCACCGAAGGCAGCACGGCCGCGCAGTCGTTTCGCAACACGCTCGACCTGGCGCGGCATGCGGAGCGCTGGGGTTTCAATCGCTATTGGCTGGCCGAACACCACGGCATGCCCGGCATCGCCAGCGCGGCGACGGCGGTGCTGATCGGACACGTGGCCGGCGGCACCCGCACGATTCGCGTCGGCGCCGGCGGCATCATGCTGCCCAACCATTCGCCGCTGGTGATCGCCGAGCAGTTCGGCACGCTCGAGTCGCTCTATCCTGGCCGGATCGATCTCGGATTGGGACGGGCCCCGGGCTCCGATGCGGCGACCGCCCGCGCGTTGCGGCGCAACCTGCTGTCGGAGGCCGAAGAGTTCCCGCGTGACGTCGTCGAACTGATGGATCTCATGTCGGAGCAGCCGCAGCAGCGCATCCGGGCCGTGCCCGGTACCGGCCTGAAGGTGCCGGTCTGGATCCTGGGCTCCAGCCTGTTCGGCGCGCAGCTCGCTGCGATGCTGGGCTTGCCATATGCCTTCGCCTCGCACTTCGCGCCGGCCCAGCTGATGCAGGCGATCGAGCTCTATCGCGACACCTTCAAGCCCTCGGCGCAGCTGGCGCAACCCTATGTGATGCTGGGCTTCAACGTGTTCGCAGCCGACACCGACGAAGAAGCGCAGGTTCGCGCCACTTCCATGCAGCAGGCCTTCGTCAACCTGCGCAGCGGCCGCCCGACCCGGCTGCCGCCGCCGCTGCCCGGCTACCGCGACAAGGCGGGGCCGGCCGAGCGCGCCTTGCTGGACAGCGTGCTGTCGTGCGCCAGCATCGGCTCGCCCGAGACGGTGCGGCGCGGCCTGCAGGACTTCATCGACCGTACCGGCGCCGACGAGCTGATGATCACATCGCAGATGTTCGACCACGGCGCGCGGCTGCGCTCGTACGAGATAGCAGCCCAGGTGCGCGACGAGCTGGCCCCGCGGACCTGACTCGGCCCGCGTCATGGACAGCGCCGAACAGCCGATAGTCACCGCTGCGCCCGAGCGGCGCACCGCGTGGATCATGCTGCTCGCGCTGGGCGCCGCCTTCTCGCTCAGCCAGGCCTACCGCACCGTCGGCGCGATGATGGCCAACCAGTTGCAGCGCGACTTCGCCCTGTCGGCCCAGCAGCTGGGCCTGTTCGCGGGCATCTTCCACTTCAGTTTCGGCGGCCTGCAACTGGTGATGGGCATCGGCATCGACTTCCAGGGCGTGCGGCGCACGATCCTCGCGGCCTTCCCGCTGACCATCGCCGGCGCGCTGCTCTCGGCGCTCGCGCCGAACTACGCGCTGGTGGTGCTGGGACAAGCGCTGATCGGCGTCGGCTGCGCGCCGGCGTTCCTGGTATGCACCGTCTTCATCGCGCAGCGTTTTCCGCCGTCGCAGTTCGCTTCCGTGTCGGGCCTCATGATGGGCCTGGGCGGCCTGGGCATGCTGCTGACCGGCACACCGCTCGCGTGGATCGTGGATGTCAGCTCGTGGCGCACCGCTTTCCTGGTGCTGGCGGCCGGCTCGGCGCTCGCGTGGCTGGCCGTGTTCGCGCTGGTCCATGAGGACGGGCGCTCGCGCGCAGCCCAGGACGAAAGCGTGCTCGCGGCAGTGCGGCAGTTCATCGCCCTGTTCGCGATGCCCCAGACGCTGGGCATCGTGGCGCTCGGCGCCGTGACCTATGCCTCCTTCATCACGCTGCGCGGCCTGTGGCTGGGGCCCCTGCTGATCGACCGCTACGGTTTCTCGCTGCTGCAAAGCGGCAACATCGCGCTAGCGGTGTCGATCGTGTCGTTGCTGGGCCCGCCCGTGTTCGGCCGGCTCGACCCGAAGCCATCGAAGCGGCGACGCTGGATACTGGGATTCACTTTCGCGATGGCCGCCATGTTCGCGCTGCTGGCGGTGACGCACGGCCGGCTTGCGGGCGTGGCCGCATCGCTCGTGATCGGGTTCCTCACCGGCTTCATCGTCTGGCAGTACGCGGACGTGCGGCGTGCCTACCCGGAAGCGCTCACCGGCCGCGCGCTGGCCGTGTTCACCATGGCCATGTTCCTTGGCATCGCGCTGATGCAATGGATCACCGGCGTCGTGGCCTCGCTGGCCCATGCGCGGCAGGCCGACGCGTTCACGGCCGTGCTGCTCGCAATTGCCGCGATGCTGGCAGCCGGTGCCCTGGGATTCGCATTGCTGCCGGCGCCTCGGCCGGCGGGCGGGCGGGCGTGACGCGCGTGGACACAGCTCCGAGTGCCTGGCGCGTGGTCGTGGCCGGCATCGTGTCGCTGGCGGTGGCCATGGGCATCGGCCGTTTCGCATTCACGCCGCTGTTGCCGATGATGCTCGCCGATGGCGTGGTCGACCTGCCCACCGCAAGCTGGCTCGCCAGTGCCAATTACCTGGGCTACCTGCTGGGCGCGCTGCTTTGCACCTTCCAGCCCTGGCTGTGGCGCCAGGCGGGAATCGCGACCCCGCTCAATGCACCCGCATTCGTGCGTGGCGGGCTGGCCGCGACCGCCGTGCTCACGCTCGGGATGGCGCTGCAATGGCCGGCCGCGTGGCCTGCGCTGCGCTTGGCCGCCGGCGTGGCCAGCGCGTTCGTGTTCGTCTACACCTCGGCCTGGTGCCTGGGGCAGCTGTCACGCCTGGGACTGGCCGCGATGGGCGCGCTGATCTACGCGGGCCCGGGCGGCGGCATCGTGTTGGGCGGACTGGCCGCGACCATCATGGTGCCGATGGGCTGGTCGGCGGCGCTGGGCTGGTTGATCTTCGGCGTGCTGGCCGCGCTGCTCACCGCGGCGGTGTGGAGTGCCTTCGCCACTCGCGGCGAGAGCGCACTAGCAGCGCCGGTGGTGGGCCCCACCGTTGCCCCCCAGCAGGGCCCGGCCCATGGCGGGGCCGAGGTGACGCTGCTCGCGCTGGCCTACGGACTGGCCGGCTTCGGCTACATCATCACCGCCACCTTCCTGCCCGTGATCGCGCGGCAATCGCTGTCCGGGTCGCCCTGGCTCGACATGTTCTGGCCGATCCTCGGCGCCGGCACCATCGTGGGCGTGCTGATCGCGTCGCGCATCCGCGGCGCCGGTGACCTGCGGCTACGCCTGGCGGTGTGCTACCTGGTCCAGGCGCTGGGCATAGCCGCCAGCCTGTGGAGCCCGACTTTGGCCGGCTTCGCGATCGGTAGCCTGCTGCTCGGCCTGCCGTTCACCGCGATCACTTTCTTTGCGCTGCAGGAGGCGCGGCGCCTGCGTCCGGCCGCGCCCGCGGGGCTCATGGGCCTGATCACGGCGATGTACGGAGTCGGCCAGATCGTCGGCCCGCCCCTGGCCGCTGCGCTGCTGGCGCGCAGCCGGCACCCGGCCGAAGGTTTCGCGCTTTCGCTGCAAATCGCGGCCGGCGGGCTGGTGCTGGGCGCGCTCATCTACTTCGCGATGGCGCGCATCTATCCCTGCGCTCCTGCACGACAGGGCAACTGATCTGCGCGAGCAATCGCGTGGCCGCATCGCCTGCACGGAATCCGGAGCCATCGTATGCTGCGTCTTTCCAGGCAGAACAAGCTGCTTTTTCAGGGAGCACGACCATGCCGCAACGCCTGACCGCGCAGGACTTCGACCAGGAACTGCTGATCCTCTTCGACGCCTATGTTCACGGCAACCTGGACCGGCGCGGCTTCCTGCGTCAGGCGCAGAAGTTCGCCAAGGCCGGAGTCACCGCGGCGGGACTGCTGGCCGCGCTCAGCCCCGACTTCGCGGCCGGCCAGCAGGTGCGCCCCGATGATCCGAGGCTCAAGACCGAACGCCCGAGCTGCCCGTCGCCGGCCGGCAACGGCACCGTCAAGGGCTACCTCGCGCGGCCTGCCAGTGCCGGCGCGAACAAGCTGCCGGCGGTGGTGGTGATCCACGAGAACCGCGGCCTCAATCCGCACATCGAGGACATCGCGCGGCGGCTGGCGCTGGACGGATTCATGGCCTTCGCCCCCGATGCGCTGACGCCGCTGGGCGGCTACCCCGGCGACGAAGACAAGGCCCGCGAATTGTTCGGCCGGCTCGACCAGGCCAAGACCCTCGAGGACCTGGTCGCCGCGGCGCTCTGGCTGAAAGCGCGACCGGATGGAACCGGCAAGCTGGGCGCCGTAGGTTTTTGTTATGGCGGCGGAATCGTGCACCGGCTGGCGCTGCGCATCCCCGACCTGAACGCGGCCGTGCCCTTCTACGGCAACACGCCTGCCCCGGAAGAAGCGGCCAAGGTCAAGGCCCCGCTTCTGATCCAGCAGGCCGACGTCGACGAACGCATCAACGCCGCCTGGCCGGCCTATGAGGCCGCGCTCAAGGCCGCCGGCGTGAAGTACACGGCGTACCGCTACCCCGGCACGCAGCACGGCTTCAACAACGACACCACGCCGCGCTACGACGGCGCTGCCGCGAAGCTCGCTTGGGAGCGCACCATCGCCTTCTTCAAAGCCAACCTGGGCGCGCCGGCCGCCGCGGCCGCGGCCCGCGCGGCGCCCACGGTGCGAATGCGCGGGGTCCTGCAGTCGGTCGCTCCCGGCAGCATCGAGTTGAAAACGCGCAACGGCGAGGTGACGCAGCTGCCGCTGGCGCCCGACCTGGTGGTCAACGAGATCTATCCGCTGCAGCTGGCCGATATCAAGGAGGGCAGCTTTGTCGGCGTGGGCGGGATGCCGCAGGCCGACGGCTCGCAGCGCGCCTTCCTCGTCACGGTATTTCCCGAGTCGGCGCGTGGGACCAACGAAGGCCATTACCCGTTCGAGGCGGTGCCGCAAAGCACCATGACCAACGCTACCGTCGTCGGCGTGGCTTCCGCGCCGGAAGGGCGCCGGCTGCAGCTGAGGTACAAGGACGGCGAGAAAACGATTGTCGTGCCGCCCAGCGCAGCGATCGTCGCTTTCAAGCCGTCCGACCGCAGCCTGCTGGTGCCCGGTGCGAGCGTCTCCCTGTTTGCCCGCGAAATCGAGGGCAAGCCGACCGCCGTGCGCATCGGCGCCGGGCGCAACGGCTTCCAGGTGCCCAATTAGCACCTGCCACAGCCGCGTTCGCGGGACCGGTTATCCTGCGCCACTGCGCATGAACACCCGCCATCCCACACCCGACAAGGAGCAGATCGCCCTGCTGGAGCCGTTCGAGCGGCTGGGGCTGGACCGCATCCAGCTCGTGGCGACCGCGTTGCAGGCACACAGCGCGCATGCGGAGCTCGCGAAGGCGCGCGCCTGGGGCTTCGACACGGAGTCCAAGCCGACCTTCTTCAAGGACCAGGTGTCGGAAGGCCCGCACGTCGTGCAGCTGGCCACCGACCGCAAGGCGTGGGTGTTCCAGTTGCACGATCTCGAGTGCCGCGCGGTCGTGGCCGAGCTGCTGGCCTTGCCCGGCGTCGTGAAGGCGGGTTTTGGCTTGGCTGATGACCGCAAGCGCATCGCCGGCAAGTTCGGTGTGGAACCGGTCGGCGTGCTCGAGCTCAACACGGTGTTCCGCGAGCGCGGCTACCGCAAGGACATGGGCGTGAAAGGGGCCGTGGCCGTCCTGTTCAACCGCCGCTTCATCAAGTCACGCAAGGCCACCACGTCGAACTGGGCCAATGCGCGGCTGACCGAGGCCCAGCTGATCTACGCAGCCAACGATGCCTACGCGGCCCTGCGCGTGTTCGATGCGCTGGGCCTCGATTGATTGCTAGCGCCGATACGGATCGTTCGGCGCCCGGTCGAATCGGTTCGGAACGCCGTCGCGGTCACGGTCGCGCATGCCGCGTTCCCAGTGGCCAGCCCGATAAACCCAGCGGCCATCGCGCTGGACCCAGTTGTCGGCAACCCAGCGATGGCCGTGCCGCTCACGCAGCCAGTGGCCGGAGATCCAGACATGGCGGCCGTTGCGCCAGGCCCAGTGACCCGGCGCCCAGACATGGCCGCGGCGCGGACCCGGCACGATTTCCTCGCGCGGCGGCGGCGGGGCTTCCCTGATGATGATGGTGCGCTCGGCGTACGAAGTCAGCGGCACAGCCGCAAACGAGCTGGCGACCAGGGTGGCGAGCAGAATTTTCTTGAACATACGTGTCTCCCAAGAGATGGTTGAGCATTGGCAAGAACGATCTGTCCTTTCCCAACGACCAGCGTCGCCCCGGGTTGACAGCCCTGCTGTAGGACAAGATCGCGCGCGGCCGGGCATCGGCTCGACACCTCGTGCAGGAGCGCGACCACGGGCCGCGCCGGGCGTTTCGGCTACTGCGAGATCGGGCCGCGAACGCGCGCGCCGAGCGGATAAGCCGGGTCGGTATAGCCCGCCGTGGACGGATGACCGGGACGCACCAGCGAATCGATCAGCGCCTCGTCGCGGCCGGTCTGCTCGCCGAACATCATGGTGCCCAGGCAAAGCGGTGAAACTTGCAGGTTGCTCTTGCCGGGGCGGCGGTGCATGAAGGTTCTATGAGGGCCTGCTTCTGCACGGCCGTCCCGAAAACGCCATCCCCGGCCGCACCGGACGTTGACCGCAGATCCGGCGTAATTGCCGTGCGCGACGGTGCTGTTGACCCGGCACCAGCCTGGCAGGTCCCAGGCCAGCGCGCCCGCCCCGGTGCAGCGGCAGGCGGGGATTGAACCGGGTGCTCCTGATCTGGAACAGGACCCGGCGCACCTTTATCGAACGATGGGCCATACCTTGTGCCTCATGCGGCGGATGCCAAGTTTCTTCATGAGTTCTTTGGTCGCAAGAAGTCTGCGCAGGATGAACACGCATGAGGTGCGCTTTATTCCAACGGCCGCGCAAAAAAATGCCAGTAGCGGTTTCACGCTGCTGGTCAGTGCGGGTACGCCGCCGGGCCGGCATTTCGTTTGTTGGGTCTGCCGTGCGGACACGGTCACATTTAGTTACAATGGGACCGCAAGCGGAGGAAATTCAAATGGGACTGCTCAGAAAGCTGCTCGGGCTGCAGCCGGCGAAGCCTGTTTCGTCAGGGACGCATTCGCAGTTGACGTCCGCAACTTCGCAACAGTCCAAGAGTGCGGCTGCATTCGATCTGCCCGATGAGAGTGCCTGCCCTTCGATGCCGCATCCGGGATCGTGGACGGCTATCGCCGAACCGCCTGGCCGGGCGTGCGAGAGCCAGCGATGTGAAGAAAATTCGCGCACCTCCGCCGACGCCAGGTCGGACCTGGAACGTCTGTTTGCGGCACGCGACGCCGAGCTCGCACTGAATGCCCAGCGTCTCGGTCCCGACGTGACGCAGCCGATGTACCTCAAGACCCAGCCCATGAGTCTGGAC
>Ga0134124_10003876_pt1 | contig 11995 bp, 17 predicted proteins | sample KB304_FD_96880 | JGI IMG/M metagenome (GOLD analysis project Ga0134124, IMG submission 96880) | Terrestrial soil microbial communities without Nitrogen fertilizer from Kellogg Biological Station, Michigan, USA - KB3-0-4 | ecosystem: Environmental > Terrestrial > Soil > Unclassified ... | reverse complement strand
TGGCGGCACGACCTACGCGGAAGGAGCGGCGTTCTCGGCTGCGGGCGTGCTCTCGCGCACTCGCCTCTGGAACTACTGCGAAATCTTCCGCAAGGACGTGCAGGTCTCGAACACTCAGCGCACCGTCATCGCTGCGGGCATCAAGGACGAGTATCTCCATCAGGTTCAGTTGGCGACCAAGGAGATCGGGCGTGACATCGAAATCACGCTCTTCCAGGGCGCTGCGGGTTCGGCGTCTGGTTCGACCGGCGCGCTCCGCACGATGAAGACGCTCCGAAACTTCATCAGCACGAACCTGTTTAGCACGTCATCCACGGCCATTGGGGCTACGGGCGCTGGCTTCTCGTCTACTTCATGGGCGCTCGGCGAGACCATGTTCAACAACACGCTTGAGCAGGTCTTCCTGCGCGGCGGGCGCGTTGATACGGTCTTCGTCAACGGTTCCACCAAGCGCCAGATCAGCCGATTCACCGCTGGTTCCACTCAGGCTTCCGCCGTCGTGGGCATCGGCCGCAAGAACATCGATGCCTCGACCAAGCGCCTCGTGGCCGCCGTGGACACCTACGATTCGGACTTCGGGGTGGTCTCCATCATCCTCGACCGATTCGTGGGGCAGACTGAGGGTGGCTCCGGTCTCGGGACCGTCAACCCAGACAACCGGGCCTTCTTCCTCCAGATGGACTCATTCGAGGTTTCCATCCTTCGTCCACTCAAGCACGTCCCGCTGCCTCCGGGTGGTGACGCCGTGCGCGGCATGGTGCTGACCGAACTCACGCTCACTTGCTACAACGAGACGTGGAACGCCAGCATCGGGAACATCGCCACCAAGGCGAGTCCGACGAGTGACGGAACTCTCACGGCGTAGTGAAATTGGGGAGGGTGGGGGAGCGATCCTCCACCTTCCCCTCTTTCTCATGGAGACATATTCATGAAACCACTCATTACTGGTACCGGCGGGCTGGACGACGACACGGCTCCAACCGACATGGCTCACGGTGGGTTCCGCAGCAACCGTCACCATCAGGCGATTGAGGACATGGCCGATGAGCGCGGCATGAATCGTGACCTGCTCCGCTCATCCGAGAAACTCCCCGGACTCGAATCCGAGGGCTATCAGGCCATGCTGACGAGCCAGCCATCCCACGGCAAGCGGGACAATCTCAAGACTTCCCCGTGGAGTAAGTAGCCATGGGAATCCAGAGGGAGGTTCAGGCTGCGCTGCGCGGACAGTTTGGGCCGTGCGCGTCCTATTGCGCTACTGGTCTTGCTGCCGCTACTGAATTGCAGGTATCGACCGTTCCATCCGTGGTCTATGGCATATCCGTGAACGCTTCGGCCACTATCGCCACGATTCTTCGCCTCGTTGATGCCACGGCAACCGGAAGCGGCACCACGGGAACATGGGGCGTCATGTCCATTCCTGTCGGTGGCATCGACCATGACTTCCTGCGCCCCATCCCGTTCTACAAGGGAATCACTCTCTCCTACACGGCCAGCGGCGCTGCAAACGTCTCGGCCAACATCGAATGGAGTCCCTGGACCTTCTAATGGCTAACGTCAACACGGGCTGGAACGAAATCGATTGGGTGGTGGAGACTGCCCAGAAGGAAGGCACCATCCACTTCCACCGCTTTGAGGACTGGTACCGTGAGCATCAGTCCATGAAGCAAATGGAAGATGAGGCCAAGAGGGTTTCCACCATGCACAGGCAACTTGGCTGGTCTCAGGGCAAGACCATGAAGCGCATCATGTCCATGCCGCTGCATGTATTCAGAATCCTGCGGGACATCGATCCAGACTTCGCTCGCAACACTCCAGATGGCCGCAAGAAGGTCTACAAGTTCCTTCTGCGCCATCCGATGTTCAGTGTGCGATGAAGATTTACGCGAATTGCTGGAATATACGCGGTGCCGGGCAATATTACAGGCTCAGGGTGCCAATGATTGCACTCAAGCGTCTCGGGATTGCCGACACTTTCATCGATGACCCGTTCCAAGACGAGGATCGGAGGGCTGAATTCCTCTGGAACTCGGATATTCAGGCCCACTATCTGGTCGCCGGGAAGTCCATGCACGCCCAGACCAAGAAGATCGCGGAAATGAAGGCCGCCAAGAACGCATTGGGGGCCATTCAGTACCCGCCGACCATCGTGTATGACATTGACGACGACATCGAGTCGGTCAGTCCGCTCAATCCAAAGTTTGCGAGTCTCGGGACGCGGGATGCAGACGGCAATCTGCTCGATCCAGTCACCGACATGGGCATCATGTTTGACGATCCGCTTGGCCCCGGCGCCCCGGTCTACCTCTGGAAGCACGGCATGGACACGCCGCACGGGATTTTTGATGCGGGACGCAACATCGTTGCCCATTCGCACGTCCGAAAGATGGCTGCGACTGCTCACGCGATTACCTGCACGTCCGAGGAACTCGAAAAGGTGGCGAAAAGGTGGAATCCGCGCACCTATGTCTACCCGAACAGCCTTCTATTCGACGATTTCCACACTTTCGACATCCGCAGACCGGCCGATGAGGTCCGCGTCATGTGGCAGGGGGGCTATTCGCACTTTCCGGACTTCTATCCGCTCAAAAAGGCGTTCCATGAGGCCCATATGCGTATGCCTGCTATCAAGTGGGTCGTCTTCGGCACGCTATTCCCATGGGTCTACGACCAGATCAGCGCATTCCGTGTTGAATTCCACAAGTGGGTGGCTCACGAACTGTTCCACATGAAGATGGGGACTCTGGCCGCAGACATCAACATCGCGCCGCTTGCAGATACACGCTTCAACCGCTGTAAGTCGGGGATTAAATGGTACGAGGCGGCCGCCATGAAGATTCCGACTCTCGCCTCCAACTGCACGCCATACAAGGAGGAAATCGTTGACGGTGATACGGGTCTACTGTTCTCGACGCAGCAGGAATTCGTTGAGAAATTGGAAATGCTGGTCAAGGATGCGGAATTACGCAAGCGTATTGGTGAGCGCGCCCATGATTGGGTGAGGGAACACCGGGACGCCATGAAGAATGTGGTGCCGCTCGCCAACTTCTATGCCGAATTAGCCCGCGAGGCGCGAGGCAATCCACTTGCCGCTTGACATCTCCATTCTGGAGAAATCCGACCATGGACGCTTTGAAAGTCTATGCGCTGCCAGCCCCCACGGCTCTGTCTTCTCTACTCCGTCCTGGGCAGACCATCTATCTTGTGAGTACGAAGTCGTCGGGGCCTTCCGTGGGCGAGAGTTGGTCGGAGGCGGGGTTATTCATGTATCTGACGGCGGCATTGATCGATACACGCCCTTCACCCCATGGGTCGGGCTTATCGGACGATCCGGCGGAGAGGGAGAATGTAGTGAAATTGCTGGGGGATTGGCTGACAGCCTGCTCGGTCGATATGGGGAAGTTACATTGACGTTGCCGCCGGAGTGGACGGACATCCGGCCGTTCACGTGGCGGGGCATGAGGGCGCACGTCCGCTATACCTATCGTGGGCATGGCTCCAATGCCTACGAAAAGCGCCTCGAATTCCACGACTGCATTATCAAGCGGGACATGGTGCATGACGGTGGCGGCTGGCAGATTCACGAATTCACGACAGGTGATTCTGTGGTATCGGTCATCTTCGATTGGGCCAACGTCTACTACTGGAAGGCCAATAAGGGCGGGCGATATCACGCCGATCTCCTCCATGCGGCCATTCAGGGGGCGGATGCGTTGGGGCTCGGCTTCGATCTGGTGGGCGCCAATAGTCCGAATCGCGGCCTCTTCAAGCGTTCATTCGGCGGCACCCTGACGCCATACTATGCGGTCACCACATCCAACGCAATCGACTTGCGGGAGGAACATGATCGACGAGAGAATTTGCGCGAAGTGTCCGCTCGGGCCGACCTCGCTCGCGCGGCCGGAGTGTAGGAGATGCGTCGCGGACGACATGGCGGTTCAGGGGCGCAAGTCCATGTTGGAACAGTTCCGCCACCTGCTCAGCATAGATGGCGTGGACGTGACCGCATCCTTCGAGTACGACTTACTTCCGTACTTGCTCCCCACCGGAGACCCGGCCCGTGAAGATACTCGCCTACCTGCGGCGTGAGAACAATCCGCTGGCATTCGACATCATGAAATCCGGGCATGACATGTGGGTATTTCCTGATGACATTATGCTCATGCAGCGCAAACTCGGGTTCCCGGCGCAGCCTCTTGAGGGGGCCGACCCGGCACCCAGACCGTCCGGGCTTACCGGCATGATTGAGGATTACGTTCTGGCCCGGTGGGATAACGTCGCCAGCATGGTTAAGGCAGTCACCGAATTGCACGCCAAGGAGCATCTGGATGCCGTGGTGGTGTGGACCGATGCGGGGATTCTCCAGCGCACGATGGTTCTGGCCGCCAAGCATCTCGGGATTCCTACGTTCGAGTTGACCCACGGGGCACTTAACACTTATCGCCAAGGCCACTTTGAGTGCGAGAGCCACGTTGACTACATCCTGGCCCCCGGTCAGGAAGAGGCCGACTTCCGTGCATTCTACGGCTCCAAGGCCAAGGTGATTATCACCGGCAAGCCATCATTCGATTGGATGTGGACGGATAGTCGCCTCAAGGTGCGTTCGTTCATGCGGGAGAAACTCGGCATCCCGGAGAAACGCCCCGTCATCCTCTATGGCATGACGTGGCGCCACCCGTTCTCCACCTGGGAGCGCGACAAGGATAGGGGCGAGGCGTCCGTCATGGAAGCCCACATGAACATGCAGGCGGTGTGCAAGCCATTCACCATCATCAAGCCACACTACATTAGCGCGAGCGATGGCTTCGTCAAGGATGTGGCCGCGTGGTGCGATGCAAACGGGATAACCGATTATGCAGTCACCGGCATGGATGTGCAGGCGTTATTGCCCACGGTCGATCTGGTGGTTTCCCATAAATCCAGTCTGCTCGTTGAGGCCGTTCTGATGGACCTTCCGGCCGTGGGCTTCGACTTCCGCGAGCGCAACGACTTCGACTTCTACAGGAGCCTTGGCATCGAATGGGTGATGCGGCCAGCCGACCTATCGCCCGTCATGACCAGATGCCTTCTCGACAAGGATACCCGCGACCGACTCGCGCATGAACGTGAGCGTGCGAAGACTTACTTCAATGATGCGTGTGACGGCAAGGCAACTGAGCGGGTGATTGCTGCCATCGCTCAGATTGCTGCATAGGAGCGAACATGAGTGACGTTGGCGTGGATCACGGATATGGGGATTACTCGCGTGGGATTGTGCGCGGGACGGCCTACTCCGGGGGTATAGGCGTTGGTGTGTTCACGGCCACGGCCGCTGGCACCACGACTATTTCGGACTCTGCTATCGCTGCCAATGCGCTTGTCATGGTGACCCCGACCAATGGCGCCGGTGGCCTTCTCATCCAGAGCAAGTCCTGTTATGTGGGGTCAGTCTCCGCGGGGGCGTTCACCTTTGTGGTGAGCGCAACTGGCGCAGGCGCCCCCGCTGGCACCGAGACATTCTCATACATGTTCCTCACGGAGAGTTAGTGGCTCGCGTCAAATTGCTCAGCGAGGATAGCAACCTGTCGGTATTCATCGAGGCGTGCGGGGACCAGATCGTTGACTCGGATGCGGATTGGCTCGTCTCGTTCGGGCATCGTCGGGTGCTGACCCGCGACGAATTGGCCCCCTATGGGAACCGTGCCGTCAATCTGCATATCGGGGCGCTCCCGTGGAATCGCGGGGCCCACCCGAACTATTGGGCATGGAAGGATAGGACGCCACACGGGGTTACGCTCCACCGAATGACTGAGCATGTAGACAGCGGCCAAATCGTGGCACAGCGCCGACTCTCGTTCGGCCCAGGGTTCACGCTGCATACCTCATGGCTTCGTCTGATTACCGAAGCGCGTGCTTTATTCATGGAGTATTGGCCCGAATTGCGCCTTGAGTCACGCGGTTCGTTCCACGTAGCCGCCAATCTGCCGTCGTCTATCACATGGGAGGAACCTTGCGAGTAAGCGCCATCATCGAGGCCAGGATGGGGTCGTCACGGTTGCCCGGTAAGGTCCTCATGGACATGGACGGGTGGCCAGCCATCGCTATCATGATTCAGCGCGTCATGATGGCAGAGTTGATCGATACGGTTATCCTGGCGACTCCGGACACTAATGGGAATGAACCGCTCTGGGAGTTTGCCGAGAAGGCCCCGCCGGTCATCCTAACCAAAGGCCCAGAAGATGACGTGCTTGCCCGCGTGCTGGATGCGGCCGAATCCACGAAGACGGATGTCATCGTGGAATTGACAGGCGACTGCCCGATTATCGACCCGCGCCTCATCGACCTCTGCACTGGCTACTTTCTCTGCGGTGACTATGACTACGTCGGAAATACTGCTCCGCTTTCGTGGCCTCGGGGAATGGATGTCAGGGTATTCAAGACCGATGCGCTTCGCCGCATCCATGAAGCGGTCAAGGGTGACGCGCGGGAAGTCTACTGGCGCGAACACGTCAGCCCATATCTCTACGAGACAGGTCAGTTCAAGACGCGCAACATGCAGGCGCCGGAAGGGGAAGCGTTCCCGACGCTGAATCTTAGCGTGGATACCCGCGAGGATTACAGGCGTGTCCGCGACATTGTCGAGACCCTCCGCAAGGGCAACCCTGCGTTCAGCATCAAGGATATCGTGACATACCTCGCATCACTTCCGGGCTACGAGCAACTCGCAGGCCCACTTATGGAGGAAAAGCCCGCATCATGGCTACTGTCCTAATCACCGGTGGTACCGGCTCATTTGGTCAGGCAATGGTGCGCCATCTGCTCAAGGCGACCGACTGGACCATCAGGGTGCTGAGCCGGGACGAGCAGAAGCAGGACAGGATGAAGAGGGAGATCGAGACCGGCAGGGTGCGATACCTACTCGGGGACGTTCGAGACGCCGACAGGGTTCGCCGCGCGGTCAACGGGTGCAATTATGTCATTCATGCCGCGGCCCTCAAGATTATCCCGGCTGGCGAATACAACCCAGATGAGGTCATCAAGACGAATGTGATTGGCTCCCACAATGTCATTGAGGCGTGCGTGGATGCCAGAGTTCACTCCCTCATCTGCATCTCATCCGACAAGGCCGTGGCCCCGGTCAACCTATATGGGAACACCAAGGCTTGCATGGAGAAACTGGCAACGCTGGCCGACCAGTCAAGCCGCGATACTGTCATCAATGTGGTCCGCTATGGAAACGTCATTGGCTCGCGCGGCTCCATTCTGACCATCCTCAAGGAGCAGGCCGAGACTGGCGCCATCAAGATAACACACGCCGACATGACGCGCTTCTGGATCAACCTGAGCGAGTGCTGTGAATTCGTCATGCGTGTGATGCGAGAGCCGTGTGGCGGATATGTCTATGTGCCACCCATGAAGTCGTGTCGCGTGCAGGACCTATGCTCGCACCTCTATCCGACTACGCCCATTCTCTACACTGGCATGCGCTACGGCGAGAAACTCCACGAGTGGTTGACCAATGAATACGAGGTGTACGACAATATCGGTTGGGCGCACAGAATCACGCCGTCGTCATGGGGAGTCGGCCATAAGCCAATCTCAAGCGCCGATTGTCTGGTGAGCGTTGACGACCTGTTGACCGTAAGGGGAATCCGTGAGTCGGTTCGAGAAGCGACGGGATAGCGGCGAAGTCTTCATAATCGCCGAGGCTGGCTCTAATCATATGGGCAGCCTTGATGCAGCCGTCTTTCTGTGTCGTGAGGCTGCCGAGCGTGGCGCCGACTCCGTTAAGTTCCAACTGTTCAAGGCCGAGGATATCCTGATCGACCCGTCCAAGTGTGACCCTCGAACCGTCATGCCCGTGGACTGGATTGGTGTTCTGGCCGCCGAATGCACCAAACTCTCCATCGACTTCATGTGTACGCCATTCGCTCTCTGGGCCATTAGAACTCTCGACCCCTACGTTCGCACATGGAAGATCGGCTCATTCGAGTATGCCCGCCGTGATATGCTTGAGCCGCTTGAGAACTCACCCAAGCCAATCATTGCGTCATGCGGGCGTGGGTTCCCTGACATCGACCATCCCGACATCTCGCACCTCTACTGCATCTCCAAGTACCCGGCAGACCCGGCCGACATGCACCTTCCGTTTTTCGGTGAGACGTATCAGGGGCTCTCGGACCACACGACCAATCCGCTTATCCCGGCATTGGCCGTGGCCCGTGGCGCCCACATCATCGAAAAGCACTTCCGTCTGGATGACACACCGACCGACTCTCCCGACTATCCGCACAGTCTGGAGCCGGCTGCATTCTCCCAGATGGTAAGCGCCATCCGCCTCGCGGAGACAGCATGTACGCCGAACACACCCGAGACATCCCCGGAGCAGTCCCGCTATCCCAATCGGCGGGAGTAAACCTCCGGCCTCTTAGGGAGCGCGATCTCCCCAAGATGGCGTGGTGGTACAACAGGTCAGTCCCCCGCGATGCCCGCCAGCGCCGCTATCGGTCTGCGGCCGAGATGCGTAAACACATGATTGTGTGTGCCGGCAAAGACTCTCGCCACTTTGCGATTACCTCCAATGGCAAGCATGTCGGCTATGTCGGCTGGAACGACCACATGGAGGTATTCATCTTCATCGGGCATCCGTACTATCGCGGGCTTGGTATCGGCACCAAGGCGATGAGGATGGTCCAGCATGAGTTTCGGCGCGCTGGCAAACAGGTCATGTCAGCCAAGACCAATCGCCCCGACTTCTGGATCAAGTTGGGGTTCCGCGAGACCACGAGCGATTGGCGCATGAAAGACCCGCACAGGGGCATCCTCGACCACCTCGTATTCCTGAATTGGAGAGCCTATGGCCCTTCCTAACGCTACATGGAGTGGCTATCAGATCGTGACGGTTGTGAGTCGCCTGACCGGCTGTGGAGGCGACACACAGACCCGTTCCGCCGTCCTCGACTATATCAATCTGGCCCTGTGGGAAATCTCGCTGGAGTCCAGCTGGGATTGGAATGCCCTGACGGCCGCCGACATCACGGTTAATACAGGCGCGAGCGACTACAACCTGCCGACCGCCAGCGGGTCGGCCATCGATGCGATATATGACGTGAGGCTGGTTGGGGCGGCCGAGCGCACTCTATTCCCAACCGACCTGCGCGAGTGGGACAGGTTCAATCAGGGCGAGCAGGACGCCGTGGCGACACCGACTCATTACACGGTATTCGGGGGCCAGCAGAACGGGACCATCAGGCTACTTCCTACGCCGGGCGCCGGGGACGTTCTCAGGGTCCGCTACTACTGCCGACAGGCTGCCATCTCGGATGCCACGGCTTCGTCTCTCGCCATGGCGGATAAGTTTGTGCCACTCGTCGTGTTCAAGAGCGCCGCTAACGTGGCCGGATGGAAGACCCCTGAGCGTGTCTCGTTCTGGGAGGCCAAATATGCGAAGGCGCTTGCTCGTGCCCAGGATGTTGATAGGGTCGGTCCCGACGACACGCCCACCTTCATCCCGCAGGTTCAGCATGCGCGTGGCCAACTGGATATGACCAACTTGACAGACCTCGACGTTTACCCGAGGGGTTGATGGCTGACGCATATAAAGAGATGGTCGTGGCGCTCCGTGGCGGGCTGAATACCGCCCTGGACCCGTCCATCATTGGAGACGATCAACTCACCGAGGCGTATGGCATGGAGTATCGACCACCGCGCCTCGGACTCTATTCGGTTGGCGGGCGGTCGCGCTTCGATACCGTGTTCAGCGCCACAGCTGGGTCTCGTGTCCATGGGCTCAATTTCTGTAGTCGAGCACGCGGATACCCACACAGTCCGACTGGCGTCGGCACGGACCTTGGATATACCCAATTCCTCGTTGCGTTCTCCGGCACTACGGCGTTTATTTCGTGCGCCACCGGGGTTGGCGAATTCGTCAAGTTTCAGTCTGACTTCGGGCCAGACCAGACCGCCACGGCCACGCTTGGGTGGAATAACACGGCCACCGCGTTTGCCGACGCCATCCATCACGAGAACGAGTGGTTCCTCTATAACGGGGTGAATTACGCACGGAAGGTCTACTTCGAGCCGAACTCATCAACTGCGCTCCTCTATTCCCTCGGGTTTCAGGCGGTCACGGCATCGGCTGGCGGAATCGCTACGGGGATTGCAGGAGCGACTCTCGCTGCGGGCTCCTATGAGGGCTGGTGGACCGAGACCACCATTTCGACATTCCTGAGTTATGACCCGATTGAGTCGGCTTATGTGGGGACGGTCACGCGATTCTATCTGTCGGCCACGGGCCTCGGGGCGCAATTCCAGACGCCAAGTGGCGTGAACTACCGGCTCAACAAGTCGGCCGCATCGCGCAACTTCTATCTGAGCCAGACGAATGGCAAGTATCCATTCGGGTTCCTGCACGGGCTGGAGACAATCGAGACGGGTGCTACGGCCCATACGGTCACGGCATTCGACGCGACAACCCCCTATCCAATCGTGTCCCCATCTGGCGGCGTCCCGGTTTCGGCCAATATGCAGCCACCGCGCCCCTACACGATGGTCTCATTCCAGGGGTGTCTGGCGGCCATCGACTCAGATGCCCGCACATCGGTTCGCTGGAGCCTGCCGGGAGATCATCACTATTGGCCCATCACGAATGTCGCCTACCCGAATGAGGGCGACATCCACGACAACTATAACGCGCTGGTTGTCTGCAATGGATCAATGCTCGTGTTTGCCAGCCGCTATGCCCACTCGTTCGATTTCCTTCCGCAAGCCGCAGATTCCGAGGACATGGATTCAGCCGTTGGGCGAGCCTATCGCAAGTTTCTCAGCGGTCACGGGTGCATCGGTCCACGAGCCGCCTGCACGTTCACGACCCCAAGCGGCGTTGAACTCTGCATCTTCATGTGCAGGGATGGGATTCATATCACGGATGGCGAGAAGTTCGGGGACGTGACAAGTGTCGATTGGACCAACTTCGCGGACCTCGCATCGGCCGAACGCTTCGTGTTCCGCAATAACCCGAAACGGTACCGCTGTGAACTGACCTATGTGGATAAGGCCGACACGACCAAGTTTCAGAGGATGGATTTCTATTATCACCCAAGCCTGATTAGGTCATCTGGCAATGGTCTCATCTCCATGCCGTGCATGGGGCCGACGCGCGTTCCGGGCCTCTCATTCACAGTCGGAATTGGCAGCGACAACGACTATCGAACGTGGTGTGCGAGCGAGACGGCCGGGGCCATTTGGAACGAGGCCACGGGATCGAGTGACGGGGCCGGAATCGAGAACGCTGACGGCCGCATCACACGCTCATGGAAGACCAAGAATTTCTACCTCGCCGGTATGAACGGGGAGTGGGAACTCTACAAGGCGTATACCCATCAGAGTCAGACAACGGCCAGCGGGACATATGTGGTGACCTCCGAAGGCCGCACGGATGACATGACCTCCACGTTCTATGCCACCTCGACTGTCGATCAGTCCAAGACGGGGGCGCAATCCCATCCAGCCTTCCACAATGCCGGGCGCTATCAGCGATTCTCCATGCGTGGGGAAAAGACCGATGGCGGCACATGGCAGGAATTGAACTATATCGTCTTCGTTGCCAAGGGGGCGTCGGAACTCCAGACGGCGAAAACATGAGGCTTAAATACACGAAGATTGGGCAGGCAGCGGAACAGAGTTTCAAAGAGGCCGCCGCGAGCCCGCGCCGCGACGTTGACTTCCGGTTGCGCCAGATCGAGTCGCAGTCCCCGAAACTCGACAATGCAGACTCCCGCATGTATGCAATGGCGGAAGGCGAGGGCAGGACGGCCGGGACCATTACGTTCGGGGCTGCGGCAAATCGTCCTGACCCAACCTACATGAAGACTTACGGCATCAACAATTCCATCTACATTTCGACAGATACCGGGACTCTCTCGGCATGGACCGGGACAGCCTGGAAAAGTGTCACGCTTGCATAGGAGGACTACATGGGCCTACTTGGATCTATCGTTGGGAACGGAAGCGGGAG
>Ga0134124_10003874_pt1 | contig 11999 bp, 12 predicted proteins | sample KB304_FD_96880 | JGI IMG/M metagenome (GOLD analysis project Ga0134124, IMG submission 96880) | Terrestrial soil microbial communities without Nitrogen fertilizer from Kellogg Biological Station, Michigan, USA - KB3-0-4 | ecosystem: Environmental > Terrestrial > Soil > Unclassified ... | reverse complement strand
TCTTGCCGGGCATAAGAGTCGACGATCTCCGCCGTCCGGTCTGTGGAACCGTCATCAATAATCAGAAGTTCAAAGTCGGAATAATTCTGGGCAAGAACTGATTCGATCGTTTCAGCGATATAATTTCCGTAGTTGTAGGTAGGAATGCAGACACTGACTTTACAGCTGCTCACGGCCTTCTCCATACAGAGGTGCTAACGCGCATTGCGGGAAGTGCGTCTTATGACGTCGGCATCCCGCAGGGTTCGAAATGGTTTTTCTTTCCGCCGCTGGTCGGCAATTGCTTTCCGGCGTTTCAAGGCACCAAGGAACGCCTCGTAATAATAGAATTTAAGCAGGAGAAAGCTGAACATCAGGCGTAACGAGGTATTCAGCATGTTCCAGATGACTTTGGACGGATCGCTCACGTTTATCCAGTGAAAGATGAATCTGTTGCGGTAATAGATCACATTGTTGGTACGACGCTTGACCTTGCCCAGCGTGGCATTGGAGTAGTGCCACACTGTCACTGACGGGTCGTAGACGCTTTTCCAGCCCCGCTTCCAGGCACGGTAGGAAATATCCACATCTTCAAATAGATAGGGTGAGTAGATCTCGCTGTAGCCGCCCAAAGCCCGGAACTTGCCGGCATCGTACGCCACGCAGGCGCCGACCGCGTACAGGTTCTCCCGTTCGGGCAATTCATCTTCGGCGGATGCAAAACTTCCCTTTATGAATCCGCCGCTGCATCGACCGAAAACAGCTCCCTGATTTTTCCCTTCCCGTTCCACGATGATGCGCGGGGTGACTGCGAAAAGCTCCGGATCGCCAAAGTGCGGAGCAAGTGCTGTAAGCAAATGCGCCTCTACCTTCACATCCGTGTTGATGCAGAGCAATATGGAGAATCCGGCTGCAGCCATACCGATATTGCAGGTTTTTGAGAAGCCGGAATTTACTGAATTTACCAGCAGTCTGGCGGCAGGAAACATATTCCGGATAAGGAGGCAACTTTCGTCCGTGCTGCAATCGTCAACTATGATGACCTCGGCGGGGCCTTGCCACTGTTCTGCTGCTGCAAAAATCGACGGCAGATTTTCGCGCAGAAGCTGCTCGCCGTTGTAATTCGGGATGACGATGCTGATTCCGGCAGATGCGTTTGCAGATGAATCCATTATGATAACTCACTACCGAACTGTTGAGAGCAGAGTCTGCTGTAGAGCCCGTTGTTTTCAAGCAATGACCTGTGAGAGCCGCTTTCAACAATTTTTCCTTTTTCGAGTACAACGATATTATCGGCATTAATAACCGTGGAAAGCCGATGGGCGATTACAAATGTAGTGCGGTTAACCATCAGATTGTCCAGTGCCTTTTGCACCATTTGTTCGCTTTCGGTGTCAAGCGCACTGGTGGCTTCGTCCAGGATCAGGATCGGGGCATTTTTAATGATTGCCCGTGCAATGCAGAGGCGCTGCCTCTGTCCACCGGAAAGCCTGACGCCGCGGTCTCCGATGCTCGTCTGATAGCCATCCGGCATCTCCATAATGAAGTCATGGGCATAGGCGGCCTGTGCCGCTTTGATTACTTCATCGTCGGTTGCGTCCTGTTTTCCGTAACGGATATTGTTTGCTACGGTGTCATGGAAGAGGATTGTCTCCTGGTCAACCAGGGCGATGTGCCTCATGAGGCTGTCTTTTGATATCTCGCGGACATCGTGTGCCCCGGTAATTACCTGCCCCTCACTGGCGTCATAAAAACGGGCTATCAGGGAAACAAGCGTACTTTTTCCGCTTCCGGATGGTCCAACCAGTGCAACCATCTGCCCCTTTTCGGCGACTAAACTGACATTGTTGAGGATGTAATCGTCCTGATATTTAAACGAGACATTTTTAAATTCTACGCGATTATCGTCCGGAGTGAGCTTGTAACCGTCGTGTGCATCGATAATTTCAGGTCTGGCGTCAATAATTTCAAACACGCGCTCCGAGGCACCCAGGCTTCGCTGGGCATCGTTATAAGCGCTGATCAACTTCTTGACGGGTGAATAGACCAGCGCCATGGCGGTAATAAAGGAAAAAAATTCCGGTGCCGACATCTTGCCGGCCATCACCTTGCTGCCGCCAAAAAGCACCACTGCGGCAATACCGAGTGACGTTATGATTTCCATCGTGGGAGAAGACAGGGAGCTGTATTTTATCACCTTGCGTACGAAGTCATAATACATCCGGTTCGCCCGGGAAAATTTATCGATCATTGTTTTTTCAAGAGAGAATGCCTTGACAATTTTGATACCACTCAGAGATTCCTGGAGGATGTTGGCAAAATCGCCCGCCTCTTCCTGTCCCTTGCGGGCATTCAGCTTGATCTTTTTGCCTATAAGCTGGGCTGGATAGATTGATAACGGAACAACGAGTATGGATATGATTGCGAGCTGCCAATCACGGTAAAAAATAACTCCAAGCAGGGACACAAGCCCGATAACATCTCTGAAGACTCCCGAGATTATTCCCCCGACCCCCTCCTGCATAATGGCTACATCGTTCACGATACGGGACATGAGCGAACCCGTTTGATTCTGATGGAAAAAATTCAGATCGAGGAAAATATTCTTTCTGAAAATTTCATTGCGCACATCCTGCACGGCAAGCTGGGCCGCAGTTCTCATGAAGTAATCGTTCAGATAGCGGCAAATGCCCCGAAAGAGAAAAATGAGTATTATGATCAGCGGAAGGATTGAAAATATGAAGACATCTTTCGATACGAAGATTTTCTTCAGGAGCGGTTCAACCATATAGGCAAAGGCGGCATCAAGCCCTCCATATGCCGATGAGGCCAGCGCGGCAAGCAGGATGCGCCACCAGTAGGGTTTCATGTACAGGGCAAGTCTTTTGAATACGGGCATTTCAGGTGGTCCTTGAGTGCTGAAGCTTTTGTATGGAATAAGAATTATTTATTTATTGAAATAAAGTGCTTGTTGGTGAAATCCAGACCGGTCATTCGTTCAATAAACATGATGCCCCGGTGCCTCTTCTCTCTGAAAGAGAGTTTGTGAGCCGCGTCTGTTTCAAACAGTTCATGCAGTTCAAGTTTTAGAACATCCTTCATCATGGCGGGGTGTGTACCTTCAAAGCGACGGAGCGTTGCAGGGTCAGCCTGCCGGCATGTTGAAGTCTTGTTCTGCCCCCCATTATGCATGAACTCGCTTTGAACCCATCCGTAATGATACATTTTAGCGCCACAGGTTACAGCTTTAAGGTAGCGGGAGCGCCTGTTGCCCAGCAACAGAATGGGATATTGCGCATCATTCGGGAAAATCACCCTGATGTTGTTTTTCAGGATGCGTATTTCCCGTTGGTACCAGCGGGGACTCCAGGCCTGGGTATTGTGGTTGCCGTAAAAGTGAACATAATCGAAGGCGAGACCCTCGACTTCCGGATCATCAAGATGTTTCCGCATTTGTGCGCGTAACAACTCGTAATCGTTTTCGTGAAGAACCTCATCCCCCTGGATGTAGAACGCCCAATCCCCCGTGCAATTAAACAGAGCGATGTTCGATTGCTGGCCATATACGTAGGTCCGGACATGCGGATTCCACTGGCTCCGGAACATCTTTATTTTCGGATCGCCAAGGGCGGTGACGGCCTCAACAGTACCATCTTCGGCCGGGCCCACCACCACAATGAATTCATCACAGATCGGCAATGCCGACAAGATCGATTCCCGGAAGGGATAGCCGCGTTCGACGGCTTCATTCAGAAAAGTGAATCCGCTGACTTTCACGCCCCATCTCCGGCTTGCAATCTGCCGGCAAGCTCCAGCGCCGCGTCGATAACCGATTCTTCCGTAACCGTAGTCATGCAGCGGTGATCGGTCGGGCACTCCCGCAGTTTGCACGGCGCGCATTCGACGTCATTTCGCACGACCACCGCCTTACGGTTATAGGGAGATGTCCCGGTGTGGTCGGTTGAACCGAAAATGGCCACCAGAGGCACATCAAGCGCGGCGGCGATATGCATGGGGCCAGAGTCATTGGTAATAAAGAAATTGCACCGCTTGATCAGAGCCATCAATTCCCGCACGGAGGTTTTTCCGGCCACATTTGCCGCGGTTCCCTGCAGACGGCTCTCGATATCCGCGGCAATTGCCGTTTCGCCGGGCCCCCCGAAGATGACGACCCTGGCCGACCACTCATCGGCAAGGCGGCTGGCGACCCCGGCAAACCGCTCCGGATACCAGCGCTTGGCGGAGCCGTAGCTCGCTCCCGGGTTGATGCCGAGTATGAAATCGTCCGGTTGTATGCCGCATTCAGCCAGCAGGGCGGCTGCCCGGTCCGACTCCCCGGAAGTAACGAAGAGGTGTGGTTGCGTGCAGCCTCCGGTAATACCGAAATGCCGGATCAGGTTCAGGTAGTATTCCACTTCGTGGCCAGTGGCCGGTACTTTCGATGCATCGTAGCGCCCGTTCAGCAGCAATGAACGGCCATCGCTGCATTTTCCGATTCTGTCAGGAATGCCGGCCAGCCAGGGTACCAGGGCGGAATCAAAGGAGTTGGGGAGGATGATGGCAAGATCAAACGAGAGTTTTCTCAGCTCCGTTGCCAGCCGCAATCTCCCGGCAACACCGTGATGCCGCCCCTGCCGGTCGAAGGTAACGATTCTGTCGATTCCGGGATGATGCAGAAAAAGCTGGGACACCATCGGATTGGCAAGAATGGTGATTTCAGCGGCCGGAAAGTGCTCTCTTATCACGCTGATTGCCGGTGTGGCCATCACGGCATCACCGATCCAGTTGACCGAGCGGATGAGAATTCTCCTGATGGAATCGTGGCGGAACTGTTTCAAGACGGCTTGCCCTGAGTCTGGAGAGCGCTGCCCGCTTGATCCGGAAGCAGCACCGGGATGTCTTCAATGACCTGATACATCCTGTTGCAGGGTTTACAGAGCAGAGAGGAGCCGTCTTCGCTCCGGGTCAATTCTCCCTTGCAGATCGGGCACGCGAGTATCTGTAGTAATTCAGGAGGCAGCATATGAATACCAATGAAAAATAAAGTGATTGAACAATATGCCATAAATGACATTACTTTTGAAGCAAATTACACCGCCGGCCGCCGCTAGCCGTTCCAGTTTCATGTTGACGATGCTTTGAAAGGAATGATATTTACTAGCGGTTGGCAAAATGATCATAAAAACAGCGATTTCAATCCCTCAATCACATTCGGGACCCATGATACTTCCCATTATTTCTCCGGACATTCGAAACTTTGACGCACTCCAGTGCGGCTACGTTCAGCTTGATATAAAATGGTGCCGTGCGGTCGCTGTCGACCGGGCCGTCTCGGCAGTTGCCCTGTCACTTGGCTCCGGCACCCTGCATGACTGGGCGGCCGGGCAGCCTTCGAAAGAGGAGATGCGGGGGCGCGGAGTCATTTACTCCGTTGACCTGCCGACTGATCCCCCAACCCCGGTGGTTGTCCGGAGAAACCGTCACGGGGGACTGCTGCATGGGCTGACGGGAGAGTACTTCCTGTTTCCCACCCGGGCGCCGCTTGAGCTGACAACATCGTTGCGCCTGGCGGATGCCGGGATTCCTACGCCCGAAGTGATTGCCTACGCGATCTACCCTGCAGCAGGGATTTTCGCCCGGAGCGATGTCATGACCCGCCGGCTCCCTTCAGGGGACGACCTTCCCGCAGCCTGGAAGAGGGCGGACAAAACGGTCCGTGATTCGATGCTGGTTGCCGTGGCCCGCTTGCTGAACGCTCTTGCAGATGCCGGAGCGTGGCACGCCGACCTGAATCTCAAAAATATCTACATCGCCGGCAGTGGCAATGACCTGACCGCCTACCTGCTTGACGTGGACCGGGTGACATTTCCGGGGGGGAGCGGCATCGCCGCCCGCAACTTTGCGCGGCTGGCGCGCTCGGCCCGCAAGTGGCGCGAACGCTGGGGACTTGATTTTGACGAGGATTCGCTGACCCGACTGGCCGTCCTTGAGGGGGAGAGGAAATGATGCGCGTTGCAACAGACAGGGTCTGCATCGTGATGATGAGCGCCGTGGGCGATACGGTGCATGTCCTGCCGGTGCTGCACGCCCTCAAACGGGCCAACCCCGCCATGCAGGTGACCTGGATACTGCAGCCGGGGCCGGCCATGCTGGTGCGCGGTCATGAACTGGTCGATGAAATCATTCTTTTCGACCGCACCAGGGGGCTCCGCGGTTTTCTCGATGTCCGCGAGCAGCTGCGCAGCCGGAAGTTTGATCTCGTCCTCGATCTGCAGGTCTATTTCAAGGCCAATATCATCACTTCGTTTGTCAACGCCACGGTGAAGCTCGGCTTTGATTTTGCCCGCGCCCGCGACCTGAACTGGCTCTTTACCACCCACCGCATCCCACCCCATGACATGCAGCATGTTCAGGACCAGTACCTTGAATTCTGCGACTGGCTGGGGGCGCCGACCGCCCCGGTAACCTGGGGGCTCGGGCCGTGGAGCGACGAGGAGCGGGCCTGGCAGAGTACGTTTTACTCTCCAATCGACCGCCCGGCGGTGCCGATCGTCGTGGCGACCAGCAAGCTCCAGAAAAACTGGCTTCCCGAACGGTGGGCGGAGGTGTGCGACGCACTTTACGCAGACTTCGGCCTGCAGCCGATCCTGGTCGGGGGGCGCTCTCCGGTTGAAGTCGAGAGCGAGCGGATCATCATGGAACGGGCGCAACATGCCCCGCTGTCGGCTTTGGGAAATGGTGGCCTGCGCGGTCTGGTCGGGATTCTGGAGGGGGCGGCGCTGGTCATCTCGCTCGATACCGGCCCGCTGCATATCACCGTGGCACTGGATCGCCCGGTGGTGTCTCTGATGGGGTATTCCAACCCGAAGCGGGTCGGTCCGTACCGGAAGTTCGGCGACCTGATGGTTGACGCCTACGGCGACCCGGGTGAAGAGTATCCGGTCTCGATGGAAAATCGCCCCGACCGGATGCAGCGGATCACGGTGCGCGATGTCCTTGAGAAGGTCCAGGTGTGGCGGTCAAGTTATCCTGAATCCGTGACGTCTGCGTGCCTCCATTTGCCCGGAACGCCTATAGCTTAAGGATTTCATGATTAATTGACCGGGAAGCGGAGGACACCTGACAAAACAGGCTTGTTCCGGCACAAGCGACGGGCAGCTCCGGTATTCCGCGCATTCCGGCACTCCGCCGTCACGGATTCAGGATTACTCTTAGGCCGTACCGTTAGTGGTTTCAGGCGCCTGTTTTGGTTGCAGCAGCCCGTTCAACTTCCCCTGCAAAATCTCCGGATCGCGGATCGTCAACTCCAGCCTGGCGAGCAGCGTCCGTGCCGCACAATCCGCGGATAAACCCTTCAGCTTTACCCCGTCCTTTTCGGTAGTGACCAGTAAGTCCGCCCCGGTTGTCCGCATGGCTTCAGCGATCTCATCACACCGTTCCCTGTTGTAGACGACATGATCCGGGAAGTTGATGGTCTGCACGAGATTTAATCCCTTCGCTCGCAGCCCGGCAAAAAATGAATCGGGATCGGCAATGCCGGCAAAGGCGAGCACTTTCCGGCCGAAGCAGCCGGAGCAGGAAACGGGAGTCTGACCGCCGAGAGGGAGCAGGTCCACGATGGTGTGGCTGGAGATACAGGCAGAAATTTTCCCCGTATCTGCCGGAAGGCCCGATCCCTCCGGAGCACGCGTATAAATCACCAGATCTGCCCGCCGTATCGCTGATGACGGTTCCCGCAGTATTCCGGCCGGCAGGGTCAGGTTGTTGCCGAAGGGCCGGGAGAAGTCCAGCAGCAGGATGTTCAGGTCACGATGAAGACGCAGATGCTGGAAGCCGTCGTCCAGAAGGAAAATGTCCGGTGCCAGTTGCTGCACGGCCAGCTGGCCGGCGGCATACCTGTCCGTGCCGATCACGACCATGAGTCCGGGCACCGTGGATGCCAGCAGATACGGCTCGTCCCCGCATTCCGCCGCGCCCAGCATGATCGTGGCGCCGTCGCTGACGACGCAGGTCTGCCCCTCCAGGGATCCGCCATAGCCGCGGGAAAGCACGGCCACCCGGTACCCCCGTGCCAGAAGAAAACGGGCAATATGGGCGGTTACCGGAGTTTTCCCCGTTCCTCCGACGGTAATGTTGCCGATTGACACCACCGGGCGGGGGAGGCGGTGCGTTTTCAGGATGCCGCTCAGGTACAGCCCGGCCCGCAGCCGCAGGATCAACGAATACAGCCGGGCAAGCGGCATCAGGAACAGCAGCACGAGCTTGTCGGCCAATCCGGTGTTGCTGCCGGAGGCAAGTCCCCGCCAGTATGTCTGACAGGATCTGTTCATGGACAGCGATTGGATTGTACAGGGCTGAGAAGCAGCATTTGTCACTTGGCTCCGTGATGTGCTTCTTCCAGTTTTTCGTTCAACCAGACCTTGATGAGCGACTGATACGGCACATCCTGCCTGTTGGCGGTGGTTTTGATGGAATCCAGCATCCAGAGCGGCAGCCGCAGGGATATGGATTGAGTCGTCGGCTTCAGATTCGGGAAGCTGGCCCTGAAGGATTTGGAATGGTCAAAATAATCCGTCGTGTCGTGGGTCATCCAGAACTCCCGCTCTTCAGCCTCGTTGGCGAACTTCGGTATCTCTTTAAGCTTCTTGCTCATAAATTGTTCGCTCCTTTCGGTGCATGTCTCGTGCGGAGATGACTCGAAACAGCGTGTCGTTGTTGCGTAACGTGAAAATGACGGTTAACTGCCTTCCGGCGTTTGACTTTCCAAGGGCCCGATATCTTCGCTCTTTGCCGGAATGTGATACATCCGGTGTTATGATAGTCGGCTCATTCAGGAAAACCTGCTCCGCCTCGGCAGGCGTCACACCGTGCTTTATATTTTTCTGCTTGTTACCATCGTCCCAGTCAAAGCCGGTTATCCTGTCAAATGGCCCCATCACAGCTCCTTGTATATGGCTAAGATATACACCAAAATACAATCATTGGCAAGCAGGCTCTTCAGGCATATCGATCACGCAATAACCGGCTGGTCTTCATCAAGCCAACTTCTCGACGTTATCCCGGCAACTTGATATACTCCATAAGTATCATCGCCCCGGTGAATTGTTCAATGCCGCCCGGACAGGACCAATACATGTTTCGCATGAGAAGAACATCCATTTCCGGCATCATGGCAGCCATGCTGCTCATCCTGTCCGCCTGCTCGCCGGTGGTGAACCACCCCGGCAAACAGGTCCTGAAACCGAAAATTCAAAAGGAGAATTTTGTGGCCGGTGACGGGGCGATACTGCCGGTACGCAGCTGGCTGCCGAAAGGCGGTCCGGTCAGGGCGGTCATCGTTGCCCTGCATGGATTCAACGATTACAGCAACTTTTTCGCCACTCCCGGAGAGTACCTGAGCCGCCACGGCATCGCCAGCTACGCCTACGACCAGCGCGGCTTCGGGGGCGCGCCGGGACGCGGGCTCTGGGCGGGAATCGAGGCATACACGAATGACCTCTCCTGTTTTGTAAGGGAGATCCGCAAACGGCACCCGGGTGTGCCGCTCTATGTCCTGGGAGAGAGCATGGGGGGAGCCGTGGCAATCGTCGCCATGACGGGGAGCAATCCTCCGGATGCCGACGGCGTCATTCTCGTCGCACCGGCGGTCTGGGGGCGGGAAACCATGCCCTGGTATCAGAGATGGCTGCTTGCCGTCACCTCGCACACGTTCCCCTGGATGGAGGTGACGGGGAAGGGGATACATGTCAAGCCCTCGGACAACACCGAGATGCTGCGCTCCCTCGGCCGCGATCCGCTCGTCATCAGGGCCACCCGAGTGGACACCCTGTACGGCCTCACCAACCTTATGGACGAAGCGTTGTCGCGGGCGGAGAAGATGCCCTTGCCCACCCTGGTCCAGTACGGCGAAAACGACCAGATCATTCCCAGGGAACCGACGTTCCGCATGCTCGACAGGATGCCCAAGGGAACGCGGAAGGCTTTCTACGAGCACGGCTATCACATGCTGCTGCGGGATTTGCGGGGGGATATGCCGTTGGCTGACATAGTTGCCTGGCTGGACGATCACAACAATCGACTGCCCTACGGCACTGACAACTGGAAATGATCCGTAGAGTTATTCAACTATCGAAATCCATGTGCTGCACAGCTAAAATCCGCTCCAGCGCTTATTCCGGTATGGGGCCCAACCCCTCGCGCTCTTCCTTCTCTTCCAGGGGGACAAGGACTAAAGTTTGTCCCCCGGACCTGAAGACAAGCGCAAACAGGCTACCGGCACCTTCCATGCGGTCGATGACCGAATCCAGGGGCAAGCCGTAGGCGTTTGCGTACTCCTCCGGACTCACCATCATGTAGCCCTCGTTCTGCAGCTCGTTGCCCACGGTGGCCCAGGCCACCCGCGACTCCAGCTCCAGAATATTCCCCCTGGGCCCCGCAGCGGTGTATTCGCCGAGGGCAAGCCGGATGATGATGCGGATCGCTGAACCCCTGATATCACCGGCAGTGCCGGATTCCATGGCGCACATAAACCTTTCCTCCCGATTGAAAAGTTGAGCCCGGTCCGGATCGCCGCAGCCGGCCGGTCCGGTCCGCTTTCAGAACAGCGCGGCCACTATGTCCACTCACTGCATTCCTCCCCCATCAGACAAACAGCGGAACGCTGGACCCCAGGCCGTGGACGACACTGGTGAAGGCATCCCGCTGTTCCAGCTTGTCCAGGCCGAAGCGCTCGGCAAACAGGGTCCGGATATGGGGAATCCGCGAGGTTCCCCCGGTCAGAAAGACCGTATCTATTTGCGCCGGCAGTAGGCCGGACTTCGCTAAAACATCATCGATGCAGGCTTCAATCTGCTGAAAATTGTCGGCATTGAGCGTTTCAAACTCTCCCTTGCCGATCTCCTCGTTGATGCACAGATCGCGGTCCTTGAAACTTATCAGGGCCTGCTCCCGGCCTGAAAGCTCGCACTTGGCCTTTTCAATCGCCTGAAACAGGAAAAAGCCGTAATTGTCGTTGATGATGTTTTCCAGGTGCTCGATAGCCCGGCGATCATCGGTGGTGCCTTTGATCACCCGGATATGCTCCCTGATTTTGCGCGCCCGCAACAACGGGATGCGGTGCCACTGGCAGAGCGTGTAGATGATGCTTTTGGGAATATTGTTCCACTCATCCTTGCCCATGGTCTTGTAGCGGGCATAGCGCCCGAAATGGTGTGCCACCTTATCCCACATGATCTGGGAATCGAACTTGTCGCCGGCCACATAGACACCACCCAGCGAGAGCACGTCGCTGCGCCGGTCGGAGCGGGCAAAAGCGCCCCCCTTGACCCGAATTACCGAGAAATCGGAGGTGCCGCCGCCGAAATCGCCGATGAACACGATCCGTTCCTGTCCCGGCCGCAGAGATTCTTCAAAGGTCAGCGCCGCCGCTACCGGCTCATACTGGAACCAGATATTTTTAAAGCCGGCCTTGCGGGCAGCCTTTTCGAGGCGCTGTTCGGCTACGGCGTCCTTGGCGGCATCCTTCGAAAACAGCACCGGTCGTCCCAGAACCACGCTCTCCACCGGGCAGCCCACATGCGCCTCTCCCCGCGCCTTGATCTTGCGGAGAATGATCGCCACCAGGTCATCGATGGTATAACGCTTGCCGAATATCTCGGTGCTGTCGAAACTGGTGTTCGGCAGAAAGGTCTTGATCGACTGCATGAAGCGCCCGGCAGCCCCATCGCTCACGTACTGATGAATGGCCTCACGGCCGGTAAAAATCTCGTTTTCCTCGTTAAAGTAGAGCACCGAGCGCATCAGCTCCCCGGCACGGTCACTGCCATCCACGGCAACAACCTCAACCGCGCCGTTCCTGTATACCGAAAGCGCCGAATTGGTTGTTCCAAAATCAATCCCGAATACGATCTGCAATTACAAGCTCCTCCAACGGCTCAAAAGCCGTATCAAAATACATCTATGGGTGTTCCGCCGCCTTGATTACATACCCACCGGCATCAGGCAAACGAAAACCCCGCCCG
>Ga0134124_10003871_pt1 | contig 12006 bp, 11 predicted proteins | sample KB304_FD_96880 | JGI IMG/M metagenome (GOLD analysis project Ga0134124, IMG submission 96880) | Terrestrial soil microbial communities without Nitrogen fertilizer from Kellogg Biological Station, Michigan, USA - KB3-0-4 | ecosystem: Environmental > Terrestrial > Soil > Unclassified ... | reverse complement strand
CGAACCGCCGACCTTGGGGTTATGAATCCCACGCTCTAACCATCTGAGCTACCCCGCCGTAAGAGGGAGTTTAAGGTTTCAAGTTTCAAGTCTCAAGTCCCAAACCCAATTCACCACCTACGGCGCTTCTTAAACTGGACAAGGAAGTACAGCGAAGGGCAACTTTCGCGGACGATGCGAAACAATTGCCAGAACCTTAACCACTACCGGCCCGCGTGACAAGGCGCGTTTACTCTAAGACTACTGACATCGCTCCGGTACCAGAACTTCTAACTTGAAACTTGAAACCTGAAACTTGAAACTCGCCTATCACTTCCCTGGCCGGCCGGTTTCCATCGCTTTCAGGAGTTGATCGACCAGTTCGACTTCTTCGTCGCCCGGCTCGAGCTCTTTGTAACGGTGCAGAGCGTTGCGTGCCCCTTCAACATTCGCGAGCCGGTGATAGACCAGCGCCAGGTTGTAATAAACCAGAGAAAAGTTCGGTTCGATTTGCGTGGCCGCTTCGTAATGCAGGCGCGCGAGCGAAAAGTCGCCGGCGTCATAATAAAGATTGGCGAGATTGTAATGCGCTTCGACGTGACGCGGATCGTGCTTCAGTGATTGAGTGAAATGATCGAGCGCCTCAAGCGTGTGGCCGCAATCCAGATCGATGATTCCCAGGTTGCAGTAGGCCTCGGCCACGTTATCGCCGGCCGTGATTGCCTCGAGGTAAAACTCAACGGCGTTCACATCTCCCTGTTCATGCAGCAGCAATGCCTCTTCGAATGGGGTCAGCAGGCGCGAGACCTGGCCACCCTCAGTTCTGAACAGACTCAATTGCCCCTGCAGCTCGGCTTCAATCTGCTTAATGGTCAGGCCCTGCGAACGCATCTCGCGGACCCGCCGGAAGAGTGTCAAAGCCTGAAAATCATAACTAAGCTCATCGCCCTCTGGTCCAGGCAAACCCTGAATAATCCCCGAGTCCGTCCAGCGGCGAATTGTGCGCTCGCTCAGACCAAATAACTGCTTGATTTCGCGAACCGAGTAATGCGACTTGACGCGTTGATAATCCGCCTTAGCGGGAACAGGTTGAGGAAACGAGAGGACCTTGCGGATATTTTCGGTCATGTACAGGTCGTTAGCGTACACGAAAACCGCAAGATTTGGGAATCAGATTTTTGATAAAACATTCCAGCTGTTTCGCTCCCCAGGAGCGAGATGTTTATAGCTACAAAACAGAAATCAGGTTTCAGCTCCGTCAGGAGCGGAATGTTCCGCTCCTGCGGAGCGATAGATTCTTCTGATCAAGTGTTTCTATAAACATTCCGTCCCTGAACGGGACTAAGACAATCCAATTATTGCCTCAGCACTTCACGTGGCCGAGCAGAATGTAGATGATGATGAAAATTACGATTGTTGATAAGCAGCCGCCGCCCCACTTCCACGCCGCCGCTCCTGCCAAACATCCTCGCAGAGGACCTTCCATAGTCATGCCTCCCCAAACTAAAAATGAAATCAATTGCTGCAGACAACTTCCCGAAAACTGAGACACTGCATATTTACCGAACAACCAGCCCGGTCGATGTACGGGTAGGAAGCAATCGCGATGCCGCTTTGAAAGTCATCGGAAGTTCATTCACAGACGGGGCAAGCATAAATAGCAGCTCGGCGATTGTTTGCCGGGACCGTGAATTTTTGGAGCAGGATTTGCTGACTTTGCCGGCGAAGGAGGTCTAATCATGCCAAGAGGAGACAAAGACGCATACACAGACAAGCAGAAACGGCAGGCTGAACACATCGAAGAAGGTTATGAAAAGAAGGGTGTGTCAAAGAAGGAAGCCGAAAGCCGCGCATGGGCAACTGTGAATAAAGAGTCAGGCGGCGGCAAGAAGAGCGGCTCAGGCCGCGGCAAGAAAACATAACTAGTCTGCTTCGAAGATCATTCTAAAAGGGCGGGCGTCATTGCCCGCCCAATCCTTGCTTATGGCAAACGAAACAAAGAAAAAGAAATCGCCGCGCAGCACGAAGACAGAATCCCGAGCAGCGAAGCTCGGCCAAAAACGCGCTCAACCTTTGGGACAATTGCGTGAGCCAAAGTCGCCAATGCCGGCGCAGCATCAGAAGAAGCCCGGGCTCGAGTCGCGTATCAAACCGCGTCCCCGTTACGAGGCGCCTTTTTACCGTGGCAGCGGCAAGCTGGAAAACAAAGTCGCTCTGATCACCGGCGGTGATTCAGGAATCGGCCGCGCCGTCGCGGTGCTCTTTGCGCGCGAAGGCGCCGATGTGGCGATTACCTATCTACGCGCGGAAGAGGGCGATGCGAAAGAGACAAAGACCGCGGTAGAAAAAGAAGGCCAGCGAGCACTCATCATATCCGGAGATGTACGCGACGCGGAGTTTTGCAGGAAAGTGGTCGAAACAACTGTCAAGAATTTTGGAAGGCTCGACATTCTTGTGAATAACGCAGCCTATCAGGAAGGACAGGAGGGTCTGGAAGACATTTCCGAAGAGCAGTGGGATCGAACTTTCAAAACCAACATCTACGGTTACTTTCACATGGCCAAAGCGGCTTTACCACATTTGCCGAAGGGTAGCGCGATCATCAATACGGGCTCGATCACCGGTCTCGAAGGCAGCAAGGGACTGCTCGACTATTCAGCGACCAAGGGCGCCATACACGCGTTCACGAAATCGCTCGCGCAGAACCTGGTTGAGAAAGGCATCCGCGTCAATTGCGTCGCGCCTGGACCAGTGTGGACACCGCTTAACCCGGCGGACAAACCGGCCAAAGAGGTAGCTGAGTTTGGCGCCGACACGCCCATGAAACGTCCGGCCCAACCGGAAGAGATTGCTCCGGCATTTGTGTTCTTCGCGTCAGAAGCCGACTCGAGTTACATCACCGGAGAAGTGTTGACGTTGCTGGGTGGTGAGACGACGGCGGGGTAACGAGGGATTGGCTACTCAGGCAAGAACCAATATTGATTGAGCCGAATTGTGGACTTTGGCCAAAGACGTCAGGGCTACTTTCATCCGGTCCGCTACGCGGACGATAAAGTTATTCTAGCGGCTCTCTCCAGTAAAGATTTCTTGCAAGGACTACTGGCGGGTGGCGAACTTCCTTTTCACTTCAGTTTCGTGAAATTCAATCTGATCTGACGGGCGAATGTCGGCTTCCAAAACGCGCTCCATAAACTTGAGTATGCGTTGGTTCTCTTCTTCGTCCTGCGAAGCAACACAATCGGCAGGTATAACCAATTGGTAATCGCGCATGAATGCATCGCCTGCAGTAAAGAGGATGCAGATATCCGCGGACCACCCGGTCAATATCAACGTCCTGACGCCCAGATGCTCGAGGAGAAGATCGAGTGTGGTGGAAAAGAACCCTGAATGCTTTGGCTTCAGGACAAAGTAATCATCTGCTTGCGGCTTGAGCAGTTCGACGATTTCCCGTCCACGGGTTTTGTCTTCCAGGCAATGAGCGATCAGCGCCTTGAAGTCCGAGCGCCACTTTCCGAAATTGTCGTTAACATAGATCGAAGGAATGCCGGCCTCTCGGCAAGACTCCTTCAGCGCGGCAATTCGTTGCGCCGCGGCCAGGGCATGAGGCAATAAGATTTCTCCGCCTTCAAACTCCAGATCATTGATGACATCGACCAGGAGCAGCGCGACGGATGCGTTATCAGGTGCGTTTCCATGCAAATCTGAATTCTTACTCTCAGGCATTGCTAAATCCCGATGTGAGCTCGAAACAAAAGAGCGGCACTCTGAGAGCCGCTCCCCAAAAGTCTAACAAGTCTTAATCAGCGTGCTTACTATTTCGTCTTGGACGCTTTTGGTGTTCCTTTCGCCGCGGGCGCGACTTTCAACTGATTGGTTACTGACTTAACGCCGTCTGTTTCTTTGGCCACCTTTTCAGCCGCGGCTTTCGCCTCAGCCGTGTCAACGGTTCCGCGCAGCGTCACCACGTTATTGACGACGTCCACGTTGATGTTTCTTTCGGGCGTACTGCTGTTAGCGATTAGCTTGGCTACGATCTTGGTGTGAATCCACGCATCGTCCAGCGTGTCGCCAATTGTTTCTTTGCTTTGTTTGGCGCGTTCGCGTTCTTCCGCCGCTTGTTTTTCCGTGTAGCCTGAGCGTGATGTGTCAGGCGTAGGCGTTATGGTCGGCGCCGGACTGGCCACGTTCGCATTTGCGTTTGTGTTCGTATTTATATCGGTACCGGAGCACGCGGCGTGAACTAAACTGGCGGCGATTACGCCCGCCGCCAGCCAGGCAAATCTTATTTTCATTCAACCACCTCCTTGCAACGGCAACGCGAAGGAAGAATCGCCGGCTTCACCGTTAACCGGCGATTCGATCCCCGAGGTCCTCAACGGCTTCACCGACTTTGCGGCGAGCTTTGCCCATCTTTTCCTGGATGCGGCCCTCGTATTTCTCGCGCTCACCCTTGTCCTGCATTTCTGCATTACCTACAACCTTACCAAGTTGTTCTTTGGCACCGCCTTTGATCTCTTTGGCTTTGCCCTTCAATTCGCCTTCATAACGCATAATTCACCTCGGCTAATTGTTGTTACGCTCCGTCGATTCCCAGCTACACCACAGCCCTGCGGCCGGTGATAAGCTGAAGAATCAATACAATCGCGGCCACGACCAGCAGCAAGTGGATCAAACTACCACCCACACCACCGATGAGACCCAACAACCACAGCACCAAAATCACCATCAAGATTGTCCACAACATAGTTTTGAACCGTCCTTTCTTGAAACAGTAAAGCTGTCTTGCGCGGTGTAACCAGCAAGGTCTATGCCAACTGCGTACACCACGCAGTCAGATTGAGAGAGTCACAGTTTCTTGAATCAAAAAAGAACGAACTGCGGCGATCGTTGTCAAACATTTGCCGAGAAAAAGGATTCGTAAAAGATGTTGGGCGGGTTTAGAGCAATGCCGTGGATTGCGTAATCAGCGATAAACGTCCACTGGTGGCGCATTACCAAACACTTTGAAGGAAGACCATAAGCAGGGCGGAGCTTAGCGACCATCCGTCGACGCAGGGCGACAGCTTTACCGCACCATCGTTCCGGTGCGCCGCCAGCGAGTGTTGGAGAAAAAGTCGACCGGACTGCCGAACGGCTGTGTTTCGTCGTAGGACCAGTAAACAAACATGGCGCGACCAATGACCAGGTCACGAGGCACGAACCCCCAGGCGCGGCTGTCGAGACTGTTGTCGCGATCATCGCCCATGACGAAGTAGGAGTTGTCAGGCACCTTGGTCGGCTTACCGTTTACTGCATAGTGGAAATCCGAACTGGCGATCATCTTCTGACCGGCGCGCGCGGCTTCAACCGTATCTTCGAAATAGTAAACGTCGTACTTTTCGTTGCCCTGACGCGGAGTGTCTTCAATGATCTCGAGGGGCGCCTTTTCGTTCACATTGCGCGCGACAATTACGTGTTCCGGAAGCGGCTGTCCATTTATCAAAACCTGCAGCCCTCGTATCTCGACCGTGTCGCCGGGAAGCCCGATCACACGTTTCACGTAGTTCACTTTGTACGGAATGTTGTCTTCCTGCTGATCGCGCTCTTGATTATGCGGATTGCCGGGATACTTAAAGACGATAATGTCGCCCCGGCGAATCTCGCGCTGCGGCAGGAGCGGAAAGCTCGGTCCGGGAGCGAAAACGAATTTGTTGACCAACAGATGATCGCCGACGGTGATCGTATTCTGCATCGAGCCGGTAGGCACTTTAACGGCCTGCACGATAAAGGTCATCCCGAACAGAGCCATGATTACAGTCACGACCGCGGATTCAAAATACTCGCGAAAGATGGTCTTGGGCGGGCCGACCTGTTCAGCTTCGGTGTCCGCATCGCGCTCGCGGCCATTTGGTTTGACCTCGCGGGCCGTGAAGCTCGCCGGCTTATCCTTCGTCTTTTTTTCGGTCGTGACCACTGATTCACTCATTGCGAACATCGTAGAGGCTGCCTGATAGGGCGGTCAAGCTGAGGAACTCTCAGGCGGTGTCCAGTTTGCTACCCTGTCTCATTAGCACCGAGGCTTTAGCGCGGTGAAACTCGGTGCCACACAAATCGGAAACCGTTTGAAACGGTTTCCCCTCTCCCATCCCAAACGCTAAGTTCACCGGGCTAAAGCCTCGGTGCTACTCAGAAGCCAGCTGGAGATTTTACACGCAAAACCCGCCTTACAAACTCTCAACGTCAATCAACTTCCCATTTGCTCGAGTGCGGTCTGGGCCGCCGCGGCTTCGGCCGCTTTTATGGTGCGGCCTTCTCCTCGCGCCGTTCCGCCGTTCCACTTCAACTCGACATGAAACGTGCGATGGTGAGGTGGCCCAAGCGTTTCAATCACTGTGTACTGAGGCGCCGGCTCCCGATTAGCCTGCAACTTCTCCTGCAGCATGGTCTTCGGATCTGCCGCGGCAGCAGCGATTGGATCGGCGTCGCGCAGCTCTTCATTGAGCGAGCGCTCAACAAATTTCGTCGCGGCTTCCAGCCCCCCGTCGAGGAACACTGCGCCCATCACTGCTTCAAAAACATCAGCGAGCAAGGCCGCCTTGCGACGCCCGCCGCTCTTCTCTTCACCGCGCCCAAAGCGGACGAAGTCGCCAAGGCCGAGCTGGGTAGACGCTTTGGCCAGCGTGGGCGAACTCACCAGCCGGTGCTTCATCCGAGACAGCTCGCCCTCGCTGGCGTGCGGATATGCGCGAAAGAGATAGTCAGCGACAACCAGCCCGAGAATCGAGTCGCCGAGAAATTCGAGCGCTTCGTTGTGGAGCCCGCGCGCCTCGCGTTGCGAGTGTTGCGGCGACACTTGTTCGTGCGCCCATGAACGATGGGTCATCGCCTGGGTCAGCAGATGACGGTCGTCAAAGCGATAGCCAATTATTTTTTCGAGTTCTTCCAGATTATCCGGGGCGTCCGTTTTCACTTGGGCGATTCTAGCAAAACGCCGAGCACAGCGTCGAAGTGACGTTGCGCTCGGCGTAAAGAGTATTACTCCAGCCGATCATGAATCCGCCATCTCAGCGACCTCGATGGTTCAAGCGTCGCGGCTTTGGCTTAGGCGTTGAGCTGGGCTTTGCGCCGGTCGCGGGCGGAGTGCTTGTGGTCGAGGTGTTCGTCTTACCAGAACCGGTCGACACAGGAGCGAGCGATCTCGAATTCGATCCATTGGTTGTCGAGCTGGCTGGAGCTGCACCACCCGGCGTGCTGCTTCCTCCGGTTCCGCCGGCCGGCGCCGGGGTCGGCGTTGCGGTTGGCTCAGGCGGAGTAGTAATCGGTGTGGGCACATCCGGAAGCGGCGTTGATAATGCGGACGCCACCAACGTGTTCAACTCGGACTCAGCCGGCTCCTTCTTGTTACGGTCCTTGTATACCGCGGCAAGCACTCCCATAAACGCCTTCTTGTCTTCGGGACTTGTACTGGCCGCAGCGGCGCGGGCAAAGGCATCGATCTGGCGATCGAGCGCTTGATTCAAGTTTGCGACCACCAGCCTGGCCTCGGGACTGTCTACTGATTTTCCGGCCGCTGCCAGCGTCTGGTAATCCTTGCCGAACTTAGCGACCGGGCCTTCAGCGTAAGCGGTGGCAAGTTCGTTGTAGACCAGTGGGCTCTTCTTCAGATCGCTTTCGTATTTCGCAGCCTTAATGAAATACGGAATAGCGTCTGTGGGCGATGTCTTCATGATGGATTTCGCAATCACGTAATTCATCGCGGCCAACGCTTGATCTTTGGTTTGATATGCGGGCGTGACCGGCTTGCCCGCTTCGATCAGTTCAATCGCTTTTTTCGCGGCTGCGGACGAGTCGGCCAGCAGGTTGGCATCCCCCAATCCCGCACTAGCCATAAGGATATAAATAACTGCGTTGTCGGCATTCGAGGGACTCCCTACTAATTGTTTACCCAGGCGCATTTGCTCGGCATAATTCTTTGCCTTGACCGCGGTTTCAAAATCGGTGGCGAGCTTTTGATTTGAGTGAAGCTTGTCATAGTCCGCAATAAACTTTTTCACTACCGTTGCATACTGGCTCTCATCGTTGGGACAGACAGTCACATACTCTTTGGCAGCCGCATACGCCGCGTCCTGGTTGTCCTTGCGATCGGCGTACCATTTCCCATACGTCTCTGTTTTGAAGTCATCGGTGCACTCTTTAGCTTGCGCCCATGCTGAAACCGCTGACAAGGTGAGCACTGCCACCAGTGCCATTGCTCGATTGATCCGTCTCATTGATGTTATCTAAAGCCTCCGATCGATCCTATTCCATCCAAATACTTGTCGAAACCAGATACTTCTCGAAACCAGCCGAGGAAGTGTCGGCACCTAAGATGCTGTGTCCGACCCGCTCGTTGTAAACCGAAAAGCAACTGCGGTGCCACGCAGTGCGAGAGTTTAGGGAAGCACTTCAAGAGCGAAGCGGCAATAATCCTGCAACAGGCGAGTTGGTGTCAAGCTTCAATTGCAAGATGGCGGGACAATCACGTGATCGCATGAAAAATGCCGAACTCTCGCAAAAAACTCACGTGAGTTCGGCAATTTCTCGCCGCCTTTTCACCGCTCGTTACGGTTTGGGCATAACCTGCCGTCCACGGCCGTCTGGCGCCTCTTTTGAGGTGTTCTTGACCGGAGCAGTCGTTTTGGGCTTGTTCTCAACCGGCATTGAAGTGGTTTTCACTTTAAGGTCAGTCGCGGCGCCTGTGTTCGCGCCGGCATTTGTGTCGGCGTCGTCCCCGCCCTCTTCAGCCTGGGTAGCGGCTTTCGTCTCAGCCGATTCTTCGTCCAGGGCCGCCGCCTTCTTGTTCGGATTTGTTGATTCGTCGTCCGGACCCTCGGCCACCTGGAAATTAATCTGAGTGCCAAACCGCGGACTCAAAGCGCGATAGATATCTCCGGCAATTGCGGCCGGCAGATGCCGGTGGGCGTCGGTGCCGCGCGTGATTACCACCACGGCGAGTTTGGGATTTACTACCGGCGCGTACGAAGTGAACAGTCCCAGCCAGGCCCCCTGGCCAATGCAGGTTCCTGTCTTGCCGGCGACCGTCTGCTCGGGCCGGTACGCTTTTCTTCCGGAACCATAGTTGACCGCACCGATCATTCCCGGCACCATTCGCCGCCACGTGTCATTTTCAATGTTGATGGTGCGGCGCACTTCGGTTTTGAAACGGGTGTTTTCCTCGACGCTGCGCGGCAGGTGAGGCGTCAACAACTTGCCGCCGTTGGACATTGCGGCCACCAGCGTTGCCAATTGAATCGCAGTGACTTCGAAATCGTCACCATGTGAACTCATATGGTTTACCGCGTAGCCGGATTTGAAGAGCGGCACACGGCCCGAGTACTCGTTCACATAGTTGATACCGGTCTTTTCACCGAGACCCAACTCGCGCGCGTACGAAACCATCTTGTCAAAGCCGACCTGGCCGCCCACACTCTGGAAATAAGAATTATTCGAATAGGCCAGCGCGTCGGTAAGGTCGATGCGATAACGGCCTCCATCACTCACCGTCTCTACCGGTGCAATGACTTTTTCACAAAGCCCGGCAACGCCGGTAACCAGTTTGATCGTCGAGCAGGGCTTAAAGCCTTTTCTGAGTCCCCACTCCTGATTGACCACCGTGTAGACCCGGCCCGTCTTGGGATCCATCACCACCACAGTGCCTGCGTGATTGCCGAGCGCGGCCACCGCCGCACTGCGAACTTCCAGGTCTTCGCCGACAGTACTGTCTTTCGCGATGCTGGCCTGGACTTCATTACGGAGACCTTCATCGATGGCGCGTTGACGAGCGATTGCGGCCTGACGCGCGGCTTCAGCACGGCGGCGCGCTTCTTCCATCGCGCGGCGTCGTCCGGATGAGAAACGGCGCATCTCAGCGGCCAGCTCGCGCTTGCTCAGCTTGCGGCCTGAGCGCTTCTGAAGTTTGGCAATATAGGCCGAGCGTTCACGCGCATCTCGCTGCCGTTCGGCGCGCAGTTCACGCTTTGAAAGGTGTCCGCCGCGGCTGCGCCGATCGTTGCGCGCCACTTGCCGGCGTTCACGCGGCGACGAGCGCCGGTTACGCGCGGTGCGACTGCTGGCCCGGCCGCGATCGTTGCGAGACGAGCGCGCCGATGCCTTGGCTTTGCCCTTGGCACGCTTTGCTTTCGCTGAAATTTCTATTGAAAACGAAACTAAGAATGCAAAAAGAATAAAGAAAATGAAGACGGAACGGGTACCCCTGGGGGATCGTTTAATATTCATCAGCAACTCCTCGTGAAAAACCGCAAATTACAGTGCGCTCGAGGCGAACCGGTAAAACTATCGTTGCTTTGATTTGCACGCCGAGGGGCGACGTGCGTGCTCGTCCTTGTGATCTAGAAACCTCTAAGGGCGATCAAATCCTGCGAACCAAGTATTTCAACCAACTACTTGCGAAAACGTGAGGAGAACTCTTTCGCCTCCACTCTGGGGAGTTTGCCTTGAGGCCGCGGCAACTATACCATCAGCCTCAACAAACGGCAACCGAAAAAGGACGTAACTGTGACTCGCTTTTGGAGTCGTGTGGCGCGCGCATTGCTATACCTGTATGGCCCTTTCGAGATTACTTAACAGCTTTCGAGTTCGCCTGCTGCTCTTGCTGGCGGCGTTGCTCGTGCTCACGCTGAGCGCCCAGTACTACGTGAACCTTCGTTCCGTGCGATCGAATACGCAGTTTATTGTTGAGCAACAGCAGGCGGTCATGGCTGGCGTGGCCCTCGGCTTAAACAGCTTGTCGAGTAACTTGTATCTGGATCAAATGCGCGAGCAAGCCGGCAGCCCGCTGTTGGGCGAGCAGTCTGATCGCGTGAAGAACGTTTTGATTGTCGACGATGAAGGAAACATCAAAGACAGTCTGGACAGAAATCAGAATCCACGGCAGAACCCGGACAAGTCAGTGAGTTACGTCAAGGTCAAGGACATTTCTTTGCCGCCGCTTAGAAGCGCTTTCGAGATTCCTCCTGAGAACACTCGCTTGCCGGAAGGGATGGCCATCGGCCATCAGTCTGCCGCCGACGATTCGGCCGCGTTTTATTTCCCGCTCGAAACGACCAAGGGACGCCAGTACGTAATTGTGGTGCTTGGTTCGGCAAATACTCTGATGACGATTTTTCGCCGTCAGGCGCGTCAGTCATTGCTCTACACGCTTGTAATACTGCTGGTGACCACCTGCTTGACGGCAATCGTGGTGTGGCGCTTCACGCGTCCTATCAAGTCGCTGTCGATTGGAGCGCGGCGCATCTCGGGCGGAGATTTTTCTTTCCGGGTGCCGATCAGTGGACGGCATGACGAGATGGGCGAGCTCAGCGAGCTATTCAACGACATGACGTTCAAGCTCGGCCGCACGCGCGAACTCGAGGCGCAGCTCTACAATGCTGAAAAGGCCGTCGTTGTGAGCCGCCTGGCTTCGGCAATCGCTCATGAGATCCGCAACCCGCTGAACTACATTAATCTGACGCTCGATCATCTGCGCGTCACTTTCGCGCCGGAGGATCCGGCGAAACAGGAAAAATTTGCCAGCCTCACCAAACAACTTAAGGCCGAGGTGGCGCGCATCAACACGCGCATCACCGAGTTCCTCAACTACTCGCGGCCGGCGAAACTCGAACCGCGGCCTTTGGACGTGGCCGAACTCGCGCGGGATGCGCTGCGGACTTTCGAAGTTCAGATGGAGGAAAGCAACGTCGAAACCGCAGTTATAGAACAGTCGCCCGTGCCTTTGGTGACGGCAGACGCGGAATCATTGCGATCGGCATTGACCAACCTGATCATCAACAGCCTGCAGGCCACCGGAGGCGAGGGCGGGAAAATCTCGATTGTGGTGTCCGCCGAAGAAGATGGCCGCCGTGTGCGCATTGACGTCCAGGACACCGGGCGTGGCATAAACGAAGCGGACATCATCAAAGTATTCGAGCCGTATTATTCGACGAAAGAGACCGGCACAGGCCTGGGATTGGCCATTGTAAAGAAGGCCGTAGACGATCACGACGGAAGCAT
>Ga0134124_10003868_pt1 | contig 12012 bp, 12 predicted proteins | sample KB304_FD_96880 | JGI IMG/M metagenome (GOLD analysis project Ga0134124, IMG submission 96880) | Terrestrial soil microbial communities without Nitrogen fertilizer from Kellogg Biological Station, Michigan, USA - KB3-0-4 | ecosystem: Environmental > Terrestrial > Soil > Unclassified ... | reverse complement strand
GGAATGGACCAGCCGTCAATGAGCGAGGTCTCGTCAGCGCCGGCTAGGTCGAGCGTGCCGCCAACTTTAGGGAGACGATCTAGTGCTGGCACGACGCGGTATCGGTCTCGCCCTAACATTTGACGGAGCCAAGACGGCCAGCCTAACACGGCTTGCAAGGCGACGAGGAAGGCTGGCCCAGGGTGTGCGACCCCGGTCCATGCCTTGAGGAATTCAGGAAAAGCGTAAATAGAATTTACAATATTGGCGCGGTTACGCCGGAAATCTTGAAGGGCAATGATCAGTGGCGCCATATGGCCCAAAGTAGAGCCTTCGGCAAGCAAATGCATTTCCCTGCGCTCCACCCAGGAAGAGGCAGCCCGAAGTCGCGAAACGACCTTTTCCGGAATCGGCAGGTTCAATTCATCGGTAAGGAGCGCCAAACCCTCTGCCGCGAGGGCAGACAATCTGCGCCGGCCAGCTTCCGCGATCACCCGATCGAAGCAAAGATCCCGTGCGCCGCGAATGATGATCGCCGCATCGGCTGGCCATTGGTGCGTGGCCATGGCGGCACTCGGTTGCGCCGCATGGGCAAAGGTGTGAAGCAGCTGATCGGGAGGAGCGAGGACGGATATCTTCATTCCGTCAAGGCTCGCCTCACGGCGTGCCTCCCAAAAGTTATCGTCAGCATGGGGGCCCCTGTCCAAGTGCATCGCCTTCCAATGAAGATCGATACTCTGGTTTGAGGCAACGAAGGCCCACACGGGTAAACTAGAACGCAGGTGCCTGTCTTCGATAAGGTCGCGCGTAGACAAATTCCTCGGGCGAAGGTTAAGTTCTGTAAAAACCCCAATAGCGTCGACCAACCGCTCCTCGGGGACAAGAATATCGATGTCGTCCATAGGACGAAGACTGCGGTCGTCGAGATAGCAAGCGATAATCGCTGCTCCCTTGAGGACGATGAAGGGCACCCCGCACCGGTCCAGAGCTACAAACACGTCTCGCGCAAGGGACACGGCTTTGAGATTCCGCACCCAGAAAAATCGCCGAATGCCCCGAAACCGGTCCATCAAGGGATCGTCGATTCCGAGCCGGGTCAGGTTGCGTTGCAGCAGCGGCAGGAGACGATGCTCGCCATATCCAAGCGTGTCGAGATCGAGCATCGGCCGCCATTCCCGGTAAGCTGCTATTGCTGCATCTCCATCGAGAAGCGACGCCCTGAGGAGTAAAATGTTCGCGCGCGAAATCTTACCCGCGAACGCCCGAGGCCGACGATAGCGGCCGTCTGACTGTTTCGTCATAGAATGCCGGAACGCGTGCGTGAGGCCAGCGTGCGCGCGATTTTCAGGTAGTCCCTTTCAAGCATCTTTCGGTGGGATCTCGTTGTGTTGCTACGATGTATGCGCCGGAAAGCGACTACCTGCTCGAGAAATTGGGCTCGAATTCCGCTTTGCACTGCGCGCGCATACCATTCAGGAAGGTCAGCGACGGCTTCTGGAGCGAAAGGGCCGATCCGATCAAATGAGGAGCGTCGGATCAGCATTGCGATCTTGTGTGCTCCGACGAAACTCCCGGAGGCGCCCTCAATTTCCCTTGGCTCGGAGATCCGGCCCTCCATGTCAACAAACTGCACGACGCGCCCGAAGACTGCGTCGCAGGAGTCGTCAAGCCCGATGACTGCGCTCTGGAGGGCAAGCTTATCCTCTGACCAAAGATCGTCGGCATCCAGAAAGGCGAGCAGATCGCCACTCGCTTCGGCGAGACCGGCGTTTAGCGCAGCCGCTCCGCCTTGATGTGGGCGCCTAAGCACTTTGACCGGTGCACCGAACTTCGACGCGACGTCCGCTGATCCGTCCGCCGAACCGTCGTCAACGACAATTATCTCACTGGCAGGGAGAGTTTGACGCAAGACACTTCGAATTGCCGATGCAATAAACTCGGCTCCATTGTAGACAGGAATGACAACTGAAATCATGCGACAAGACCGCTAGTAGCTTATCTTCCCTTTGTAAAACAGATGAATGCGGGCTGGGTAGTCGAGGAGGCCGGGGTAGGATAAGAATGAGGACTGCGCCCGAATGGGTAAGGGGATTACCCCGTCGGCGAGGTAACCACTGGAATTCTGGGAAACGCAGCGCATGCCGCTTACGGAAGAAAGTGCGTTTGAGCTGAATGATCCGGCCGTCATTTCAGAAACCATCGACGGGGAGACGATCATAATCAATCTTGCCAGCGGAACCTACTACAGCCTCAAACACTCGGGCGCGACCATTTGGTCCGGAATTCAGCATGCGGCAAGCGTCGCACAAATCGCTGCGCTGATTCGGTCCAATTTTGAGATCGATAGCGAAGACGTCGAACGCGACATCTCCTCTCTGATTGACCTACTCTTCGAGGAAGACCTTATTCGCCAAAAAGCGCCGGGGGAGCCGCCGGCACGTCTTGCCGCACCTCCTGCCGAGATGCGGCTCTCTCGGTATCAGGCGCCGATACTAGAAAAATTTACAGACTTGGCGACGATGCTTCTCCTTGATCCAGTGCATGATGTAAACGAAGAAGGCTGGCCGCATTTACCGGCCGGCAAACTGGATGCCTGAGCTGCCGAAGGCCCGGTCGGCCCTTTCCCCAGAAAGCTTTGATGAAATCTTTAGCCGCGGGCTGGCAGCGCATGCTCGCGCGGAAGCGCTGGCCGTTGGGCCGATACGACGTCAATTTCGCATTGCCGGAGCCACCGTCGAGTTTCGTGCCACGTCGATTGCGTTGGCCATGCTGTTCTGCGATGCCCTTGCACACATCGAGATACCCGATGAGGGTGAACCTGACTTCACGTTCCATATCTGGGATGAAGCCTCCTCCGGGATCGATGGTCCATCTCTAAATGGCTGGGAGAATACGGAACTGTCTGGTCTCAGCGAGATCACGGAACATGTCGGCTTGAATTGTTACCTGCAGGTTGCTCACGATCGAATCACGGCGCTTATCGGTTCGGATCGTTACCTTCAGGTCGATCATGATCGGGCGATGGTGAGCGCCGCACATAAGCCCACGGGAAATGCGGTGGTTTGGCTGCGATCCCATAATCAGGGTTTAAAGTGGGAGTGCGGTTCACCGCTGCTCACTATGATTAACTGGTGGGCAAGCGAATTTGGCTATTTGGCGGTTCACGCCGGCTCGGTCGGGCGTGCCGACGGCGGCGTACTCATTGTCGGACGATCAGGCTCCGGAAAGTCTCACGCGGCCATCGCCTGCCTTGAATCGGATCTTTTCTACGTCGGCGACGACCATTGCCTACTTAGCACCAATGAACATCCGATAAGTACCAGTCTCTATTCAACAGCAAAGCTCTTCCTCACCGACCTGCATCGATTTCCGACGTTGCAGAAAAATGAGAAGGAAGCCCTTCTCACTCCGGAGGGCAAGGCGGTGTTTTTCCTCAAGGGTATTCTGCCGGATCGGCTCTTGCCGGGCGTCCCGGTTCGCGCCGTTCTCCTTTCCCACTTCTCAGGTCGGCGCGATACGCAGGTGCAACCTGCGCATCCTTCAGAGGCCTTGTTGGCAATGGGATCCTACAATGTGCTGCGCTGGCCAAGCTTCGGACGCACGCCCTTGGCGCGATTTGCATCCATGCTTCGGTCACTGCCCTGCTTTCGCATCGAGACTGGCACCGACATTTCGCAGATTCCCAGGGCGATCGCGTCGGTGTTGGACAGAGCGCAGGCGAGCGAGACAGCATGACAGGCTAGACTAAGAAGGGCTGTAACGCGCCGATAAGTGTTTGTCCGAATTTCTCGTGCGAGTGATTCAGCGCAAAACCGTAGGCCTTCTCGGCGTTCCATTCGTGCGGCGGCGTCTCGCCTAGACAACGACCTATCGCCCGCGCAAGCTGCGTAGGGTCGTTGGTGTCGACCGTCAGACCGAGCGAATTCTCGCGCACGACCTTAGCCATAGCACCGTAGTCCTGACTTATGAGAGGTTTGCGGTAAGCTGCGGCAAGCAGCAGAATTCCACTCGTGCCGGCATGCCGCACATAAGGAGCAATCACCACGTCGGCCGCGGTGAACCACTCGAATAGCTCCGTGTCGTCGACATAGGCCGCCCTGCGAAGAATCATGAGTTGTGTCGAAGCGCCAATTTCCTTGAGCTCTGAGGCCAAACGCTGTTCGACCACGGCTTCCGCTTGACCGACAATCGCGAGACAAATGCGCGCCTCTTGATCAGCTCGCAGAAACCGAAGCGAATCAAGCAGCTTCCACAACCCTTTCGGACCTCTAATTTCCCCAAAGAAAAGAAATAGTTCTCGGTCGGCAGGCACGCCGAGGCGCGACCTTATCGTGGCTTTCTCCACAAGTGACGCATGCCGTGTCGGCAGCTGAACTGGATTGTGCAAATGGATCACCTTCGCGGTTTCCCTGCCGTGCAAACCTTCAGCGACCTCGGGCACGTAAGAGAAAACAAGCCGAAGCTGGGGATGATTTAAGCTCCGCCGCACGAGTTGTTCCTGCACAACGTCGAATATACGAAACTCGTCCGACACCGCTTTCGAACGATAGATGTAGTTCGGGCGGAAAAAGATGCCAGAGAGATCTGCTGGAGCGGCTCGTCCAGCGCTGAGCGGGAGGAGATATTCATCCAAGTTCATTAGCAGAATGTGCCGAGAGGGAAATTTGCGGCCGTACTTTTGTAAGAGCGTCCAATAGAGCGACAGCAATGTATCGTCGCCTGCCGTTTCACTTGCTTTGCCAGAGGCCGAATCAACGGCTTGCGCGCGGGTCCGAGCGGCCTCGATTGCTACTTCATCGGCGTCGTCGATGGCAGTCCATCTGATCACGCTGCCCGGCACATTCAGCAAATCGCGGAAGACGTATTCGTGCTGCTTTAAGAAGCGATTGGTGATGATTGCGCGCAGTGTGCCTGGGCCCTGGCTCTGCCAAGCCTCTACCAGCCAGCGGATATAATTCGGCGTATGGCCCCCCGACCACAGCTCGAACAACGTCAGTTCCGCAACAAATTCTCCGCCAAGCTCTACTTTCAACATTTATGTCGAAGTTCAGTCAAAACCGGCGAAGGGGCTCAGCATACGGTTCAGAATCCGATACGGGTCTTTGAGAACGTTTTCATCCTCGTCAACAGGGCTGAAAATACCAAATCGGAAAATGTTGTCTAACTGTGGTCGAAAGCTGCCGATTTTGAAAGTGTTGAAGAAATCGAGGATCTCACCGAATAAGCTATTGGGAGCGGCCTCCTAGGGGGGATCAAAGCCTCTTGGGGGCAGGCCTCCGGGCCGTAGTACAGCCGAAGCAGGGCGCTATTATCCAATAGACGGCCAGAATAAGAGGCTTCGGCTTTGACCGGCGCCCTTTTTTTGAGAGCCTCACCTGCTGTCTACTCCTCACCCGGCGACAGTCAGCCGCAGAAGGTTGTGAGAGCGCAGCTAGCCGACGACGCACGGCGCCTGCCACCGTTAGCCTGTGGCGCCGCCCTCCTGCGCGTCAACTGCCTTCAATACCTCAAATCGGCTGCCCATTCAGCTTCGCGCCGCCAACGTTTCGCGCGATAGTTGTTCAGCGATCTGGCATGCTTCTGTGGGGGGGTAATGCGCCGTGCGGTCTTGCCTGTGCTCGGCCTGGCTGTGGCGAATTGGCACAACGCGGACATCGATGCCGATGCTGAGCATGTCCGCTTTTGAGGGTAAAGCGGACATGGTGGCGAGAGCTTTGCCGTGGCAATGCCCCCTCGATCAAACAAATCGCTGACCGCAAGAACAGTGACGAGCGATACGTTGCACGCAATCTCAAGCTGGCTTTCTTGGCGCCGGACATCACCGCCTCCATTCTCGACGGGCGACAGCCGCCCGATCTCACCGCCGATACGCTGATCAAGATGTCGAATCTACCTTGCTCTTAGGCCCTACAGCGCCAGCGCCTCAATTATTCCGGACAGATACGTAATGGTTGAGGACTTGATGCAATCCGGGTGACGGTGATCGTGTCATCCCGTTCGAGGTGCATGGCCGCCCCGAGGCTCGTTTATTAGTGCCCCGAAGGGCTTCGGCGAACCCTCGGACGCCGAAGTAACCGGACCGCCGAATTGGTGAACAGAGAATTCGGCACCTAGAAGACTCCACTTTCCGCCGGAGTGGTTTCTCTCCAGTGAGTTGGCGAAGAGGGGCGGCCTCAAATCGCGCGAAACCCGAGGACGTCTTGGCCGAAATTACACGGAACCAGACTCGGTCCACAAACGCTGCGACTAGTTGGCGGAGAAGGTGGGATTCGAACCCACGGTACGGTTACCCGTACAACGGTTTTCGAGACCGCGCTCTAAGGACAGGAGGAGAAGCTGCAAATGAAGGCGGTTGCGGGCGCCCGAAGCCCCGGAAGCCGAGTCTAAAGAATCGCATGATCAAGGTGCAAATAACGCTGGTTGCGAGCCCTGGATTTGAACCTACAAAATAGCTACCTAAATGCAGCCTAGGATACTCTGGCAAACATAGCCACCAATCAACTACTTGATCTAACGCCTTTATCTGCGTATCCGAGAGTGTGTTCTTCTCCCTGATGGGAGGGGAGGAAGAATACAAGGCGCTTGTCAGGACCTAGACTTTAATATCCGCGATAGCCGCGCGGCGGGTAATAGCCTGGAGGGCCAGCATAACCCTGCGGCCCGTAGTCGGGCTGGAACCACCGTCCGAAAAGGCCACGCCGACGACGCGGCGGCTCCTGCTGTGCATAATAATTGTCATAATTGTCGCCGGGGATGAACCAGCCGGGACCGGGACCGTAGCGCCGGTCAGGACTCGCGACCTTGTATTCGCCGCCAGGAGTCTCTCCGCTCAGCACGACTTGCACGTTCTGCATCCCGGTTTTCTCGACCATGGAATAGAGCGTGAGTGCGTTTTCCGGCGCAAGCCGCACGCAACCATGCGAGGCAGGCTTGCCGAGATACTTCACATCATGGGTGCCGTGGATGGCGTGGCCGTCCTTCATGAAGAAAATGGAATGCGGCATGGGAGAATTGTCCCACTGCTTGCTGTACCAAATCTCGTTCATGGAGGTTGGCGTGTAGTTTCCCGAAGGCGTCGCATAGCCGGGTTTGCCGGTCGAAACCGGCCAGGAGTATTGCTCGACGCCGTCGATGAAGACGGTCATCTCCTGTTGCGTCTTGTCGATATTGATCAGGATTTGGGATCCGGGCTGCAAATCGGCGGCGGCTGCTTCGTGCTTGGCCCAGTCCGCCGGCTTGGGCGGAGGAGGCGTCTCCGGTTTGGGCTGCGCAGTCGCAGTTCCTTCCGATTTAGGTTGCTGTTCTGTCGCTGCCCCTTCGGATTTGGGCTGGGCAGGAGCGGGCGCATTCGGCTCGCCAAGGCGGTTGGGCTTAGCCTCGGGGCTTGCCGGCGCGGCCTCGGTCGGCGCAGTCGGAGGCTTGGTTCCGGTTTGAGCGCTTGCGGGAAGTACGAGTGCAAGAGCCAAAAACGGGGCGGCGAGGAGGCCTAAGGCATACTTACGAATTCGGGAAAAACTTGAGAGGTGCATTTAGTGCCCCTGGTTGCGCAGAAACCAACGCCCGGCTTCATATTAAATAGAGGCCCTTCGCGGCTTTACCAGGGCATCTCGCCGGGAATTTGTACGCGAAGCCTCCCAATAAGAGGTTACCTCGAGGCAAGGTCCCTCAGTTTTGGTCGTCGGGCAGCGGCGGCAGCGGCAGCGCGGGAATGCCCTCGTCCTTGAGCGACTTGGCCTCCTCGATGGTCGCCTCGCCATAGATGCTGCGCGCTTCGGCCTCGCCGTAATGCATCTTCCGGGCCTCCTCAGGGAAGGCAGGACCGACATGCTCGGCATTAGCCTTGAGATGCGCCTTGAGGTTCTTGAGGAACGCATACGTCCTCCGTCGCTCGCCCTCCTCGCGCGCGGCGGCGGGCTCAGCTTTCCTTCTCTTGACGGCAGGAGCCATCGGCGCCTTGTGCACCTTGGTGCTGCCGCAGGATGGGCAGGTGACCGCCCGCGCCTCCTGTTGCTCGTCACAGGAGCTGATCGAGCCGAACCATGCCTCGAACTCGTGACCTTTTTCGCAGGCGAGCGCGTAGCGGATCACGACGCCTCTCTCCTCGCCCGTTCGACCCCCTCCCCGGCAATCTCGATCTCGAATTCGCGGCCATGCTTGATCGCCGGAATGCGCGCCCGTGCTTCCTCCGAAGCGGCAAGGTCGAGATCCGCAAAGATCACGCCGGGCTCCTCGCCTGCCTCGGCAAAAATCTCGCCCCAGGGCGAGACGATGATACTGTGACCGAAGGTCGAGCGACCGTTCTCGTGCAAGCCGCCTTGGGTCGCTGCGAGCACGAAGGCGCCGGTCTCGATGGCGCGGGCGCGCGTCAAGACATGCCAATGCGCCTCGCCGGTCTGCTTGGTAAAGGCGGCCGGGATGGCGATGAGCTCGGCACCGGCGGCAGCGAGCGCGCGATAGAGCGAGGGGAAGCGAAGGTCGTAGCAGATGCTCAAGCCCAACCTGCCGAAGGGGAGATCGGCGAGCACCGCCTTGGCGCCAGGACAGAAATATTGCGACTCGCGGTAGCTCTCGCCGCCGGCAAGGTCGACATCGAACATATGCAGCTTGTCGTAGCGCGCGGCGACGCGGCCCTTGGGATCGATCAGATAAGAACGATTGGCGACCCGCGTCTGATCGAGCTTGATGGCGATCGAGCCGACATGCAGCCAAATTCCAAGGTCGCGCGCGAGCGCCTTGGCCCAGGCGAGCAGTGCGCTCTTGCCTTCGCTCTCGGCCGCGGCGAGCACGAGCTCCGGTTTGAGCTCCATGATCCCGGTGTTCTCAGGCGTCTGCACATATTGCGCGCCGCCTTTGGCTGCGCGCCTGATCAGGGCTTCGGCCTTGTCGAGATTTGGCGCGACTGCCCGGCCCGAGCGGAGCTGCACCAGCCCGGCACGAAAGCGTCTCTGCCGCTCGCTACTCATGGCTCTGAGGCGTCAGCCAGCTCTCCCAAGGCAGACGTCTCCAGCATGTTGGCAAGCCAATCATTGAGCTTGCCTTCGCGCTCGAGCGCCGCGAGCTCATCATAGCCGCCGACATGGCGGCCGTGGATGAAGATCTGCGGCACGGTGCGAAGGCCGCCTGCGCGCTGAACCATGTCGGCACGCTTGTCGGGATCGAAGCCGACATCGATCTCCTCGTAGTCGAGGCCCTTGGCGCGCAGCAAATTCTTTGCCGCCCGGCAATAGCCGCAGAACTGGGTGGTGTAGAGGAGAATGCGCGACATAATTCGTTGCCTCTGAAATGCTCAAAAATAATCTCAACGACGGTAACTGGGCGCTTAACCGGCTCTATGCAAGGGTTTTTATGCGCGCAGCCTAAAGCAGGAAGGCGGCAGGCTCGACGGCTCTGGCGAGCGCCAGCACATCCACCCGCGCAGCCCCTGCCCGCTTCAGTGCCCGGGCGCAGGCCTCAGCCGTTGCTCCGGTAGTGATTACGTCGTCCACCACCACGATGCTCTTCCCTTTGACGCGGGCGGCGCGCGCCGGCAGCATCTTGAACGCTCCGGCGACATTCTTCCGCCTTTGTTCGGCAGAAACCCCGACTTGGCTTGATGTCCGCCGCACGCGGGCGAGCACGAAGCAGTCGACGGGAACGCTGGCGAGCCGGCCCACGCTTTGCGCGAGCATGGCCGACTGATTGAACCGCCGCCACCAAAGGCGCGAGCGATAGAGTGGCACCGGTATAATCAGGTCGGCGTCGGCAAGAAGCTCGGCTCCCGCCTTTTTCAGCCAAAGCCCGAACAATGGAAGACCTTCGTGCCGATCCCGATATTTGAAGCTCTGGATCAGCTCGCGCATGGTCGCCGAATAGCGCGCCGCAGCGCGGGCCGGGTCGTAAACTGGAGGCTTGGCGATGGCAGCCGCCGAGAGCAAGGGCTCGCCGGCATCGTATGGCAGCGGCACGCCGAGCCGCGCGCAGATCGGAGGCGCAATGAAGTCAATCTTGGCAAAACACGAGCCACACAGGAGGCCGTGGCTGCCGATGCGCGCGCGGCAGGAAATGCAGACCGGCGGCAAGAGCAGATCGGCGACTTGGCCGAGCAGCGTCCGCACTGGCCTGCGCCAAGTTGTTGCGCCGGAGCCTGAAGGCCGCGCCTCTGCGCTAAGCTCAACCCCCACCATGGACCCCATGATAGAGCCGGGAGCGGCGATGTTGGAAGGGCGGAGCAGCCTCACCCCATGAGCGACGAAACCCTCCTGTTCGACCGCAAGCTCTTGCGCGAGCGGCGTGCCAGGTTCGCGCATGAAATCGAAGCGCGCGAGTTCCTGCTTGCCCATGTCGCACGCGAGATCGCCGAGCGCGTAGAGCTGATGCTGCGGCCCTTACCGCTTGCGCTCGATCTTGGCGCCTATCACGGGCTGCTCGGGCGAAGTCTGGCGGAGATCAAGTCTGTGCGCGAGGTGATCTATGCGGAGAGCGTGTTTGCGCTCGCAGCACTTTGCCCAGGTCCCTCGCTGGTCTGCGACGAGGATCTGCTGCCGCTGAAAGATGCGAGCCTCAACCTAATCGTCTCGGGTCTTGCGCTGCATCGCGTCAACGATCTCCCCGGCGCGCTGATCCAGATCAGGCGCGCGCTCAAGCCCGACGGACTGTTCATAGCGGCGCTGCTCGGCGCGAGGGCGCTGCTCGAGCTTCGCCAGGCGCTGCTCGAGGCTGAGGCGGAGACCGAAGGCGGCGCGAGTCCGCGCGTGTCGCCCTTCGCCGACGTCAGGGACTACGGCGCGCTCTTGCAGCGAGCGGGCTTTGCCCTTCCCGTTGCCGACGCAGAGACTCTGACGGTGGTTTATCCCTCGCCGCGCGAGCTGATGCGCGAGGTGCGCGCGCTCGGCGGCGGCAATGTGCTGCTTGCGCGCAGCAAGTCGCCGTTGTCGCGCAAGACGCTTGCACGGGCGGAGGCGATCTATCGCGAGCGTCACGCGACGGCCGACGGGCGCGTCAGCGCCACGTTCGAGATCGTCTATCTCTCCGGGTGGGCGCTGGATCCCAGTCAGCAGAAGCCACTTCGACCGGGCAGCGCCGCGCATCGTCTCGCTGAGGCACTGAACACGACGGAGCATTCCGCGGGCGACAAGGCCTCGTTCCCTTCTAATCGCGTAAGCCCAAAGATGACTGACACACCTCCCCGTGATGGGGGGGTATAGTGATGTTCCTAAAAACTGGACCACGCCTGACAACTAATTTTGTTTGGCTGCGATTGATCAGTGAACGTCTGCTTTGTGCCATAAGCCGAGCGCGGTTATCGAATGTGAAATGAGCTCAGCCTAGAGAGGGCCTCCCAAGTAATACTGAGATTTAGCAGAACGACACAACGCGCCGATCCAGGAGCGTCTTATGCTCTGCCCGGAATAGTGAAATTTTTAGTGATTGTACGGGAACGCACAAAAATCTGGGGGGTTTGCCCAACCTCGCAAGGCGAGGCCAGTGCGTTGCGACTAGGCTGAAATAAGGTCGCAAAAAAGGGCGCAAAAAAATTTGGAGGAGGAAATGTTATGCAACATCTCCCCAAGCAAGCGCTATTCCTGGGGCGAGCCCTAAAGGAATGCCTCGACTGTTCTCTGCAACCGTTGCCTGATGAGTTGAACATCCTGCTTGAGATGCTAGACGGAGCCGAACGGGGCGACGTATCCAAGCAACGCTTAATACCAGGCCGATGGTGAAACTCGATCTTCCTGCCGACGCACACTGGATACCGGCAGATGAGATTTCGCAAGCTGCGCCGGACTGGGACGGCCACGCACGACATTTTGGGTCGCTGCGCAGAGCCATTGATTTCGTGATGCAGGAGCTGACCATCGCTGCTCGGGCTAATGCAAGGATCACGACGCAAGACGGCAATCTGACGATCGAGCAGATTGAAAGGCTACAGTAAGGGCGACTGTTACCTTAGGGCGGTCGGGTAAATCGCGCTGATCGGCGCAGGCGTCTCGCCCCATTTCTCCAAGAGCGCGTGTTCGCGCTCGTAAGCAGCGGCGAGGTCAAGCCACAATTTGG
>Ga0134124_10003867_pt1 | contig 12013 bp, 13 predicted proteins | sample KB304_FD_96880 | JGI IMG/M metagenome (GOLD analysis project Ga0134124, IMG submission 96880) | Terrestrial soil microbial communities without Nitrogen fertilizer from Kellogg Biological Station, Michigan, USA - KB3-0-4 | ecosystem: Environmental > Terrestrial > Soil > Unclassified ... | reverse complement strand
ATGACGATGACGCAGTTCGCCGAGGATCTGCGCCGAATCGCCGGCGGCTACGTGCGCGTGCCCGTCGAGGACAAAACCGGTCTCGAGGGCGCTTACGATTTCACGCTGACGTTCTCGCCGATCGGTCTGCTCAACGCCGGACGCGGGCGCGGCGGAGATGGCGGCCCGGGCGCAGGCGGAGACGTGGCGGACCCGAGCGGCGCCCTGTCGCTTCCAGACGCGATCAGCAGACAGCTCGGGCTGAAGCTCGAGACGCGCAAGCGTCCGATGCCGGTGCTGATCATCGACTCGATGCAGGAAAAGCCAACGGACAATTAGCCGACGAAGGGCGACCGAAAGGCTACGCCTGTTTTTGAACTCGCGCCCCCAGGGCTTGCAGGCGTTCCACCAATCGTCCGTATCCGCGTTCGACGGTTTCAAGCGGCGCGAGCCGGCTCTCGCCTTCGGCCGCCAGCGCCGCCGCGATCAGCGCCATCCCGGAACGCAGGTCTCGGCTGTCGAGCGGCCGTCCGCGCAGCTTCTTCTGTCCCGTGACGATCACGCGGTGCGGATCGCACAAGAAGAGATCCGCGCCCATGCCGCTCATCTGCTCGAGCGCAAACAGCCGTAGTTCGTAGAGCCAGTCGTGAACGAGCGTCGGCCCCTGGCACTGCGTCGCGAGCACGGTCAGCAGGCTGACGAGGTCACTCGGAAACCCCGGCCACAGTCCGGTAGTGATGCGGCCCGCCGCGCGAAGCCGTGACTGCCCCACCCGAAATGCCGAGCCGTCCATGGAGTGCTCGATATCCATCCTCCGCAGCACGGCGGCCACCGGCTCCAGATCGATTGGGCGCGCGCCGCGGACGTCGATCTGGCCGCCGGTAATCGCCGCGACGACCGCCCAGCTGCCGGCTTCGATGTAGTCGCCCCACAACTCGTGCTGCGCCCCGCCAAGCTTCGCGACGCCATCCACGCGGATCGTGGGTGTGCCCTCACCCGTCACGCCGGCGCCGAGCTTGCGCAGGAAGTCGCACAACTCAACGACGTGCGGCTCGCAGGCCGCGTGGCGGATCTCGGAACGGCCGTTCGCCGCGGCTGCCGCGAGCAGCGCCGTCTCCGTACCGGTCACCGACGCTTCGTAGAGGTACAGCGAGGCCGGCCTCAGACCGTTCGGCGCGTCGAGCTGATGTCCATGGCCGCTCAGCAAACGAGCGCCCATTGCCACGAGCGCCTCGAGGTGCGTCGAAATCGAGCGCCGCGCGGGAAAGTCACCGCCAGGAAGAGCCAGACGCGCGCTTCCACGGCGGGCCAGCAGCGGCCCGATGAGGAGCACCGAGCCGCGCAGCCTGCCGACGAGCATAGGGTCGGGCTCGTCCTTCACGATCGTGGCGCAGCGCACATGCAGCGTCGTGCTGCCGACGCCCTGAACGGTGGCGCCAAGATCGACGAGGAGCTGCACCATCGCATCGACGTCCTTGATGCGAGGCACGTTCGTCAGTACGCATTCTTCAGTCGTCAGCAGGCACGCAGCCAGGAGCGGCAGCGCGGCGTTCTTGTTGCCTTCGACGTCAACGGACCCGCTCAGGCGATGCCCGCCTTCTATCAGCAGTGTGGACACTCGAATACTCCTGGCTACTTGCTACTTGCTGCTCGCTACTTGCTACTTGCAGGAAGCGAGTAGCCAGTCATTCCCAATCCCCTAGATATACGATCTCTTCCCGAAGCTCGACGCCGAAGCGGTCGCGGACCGCCGCCCTGCACCGTTCGACCAGCGCCCGGATGTCGTGCGCCGACGCGTGGCCGTCGTTCACGATGAAGTTGCCGTGAGCGGGCGATACTCTCGCGTCGCCGGCCGCCGAGCCCTTCAGGCCAGCGCGATCGACGAGCGCGCCAGCCGACCACGGGATGTCCGCCGGCACGAGGTCGCGTCCAGGCTCCGGGTTCCTGAAGATACAGCCCGCGCTCGGCGTGTCGAGGGGCTGCGTGCGCTTTCGAAAAGCCAGCGACGCCCGCGCCGTCTTCCGCAGCGCGTCGGGATCGCCCTCCGAGACAAGGAAGTCCGCCGACAGCAGGATCTCGCCGGTCTTCTGCAGGCGGCTCTCATCGTACCCGAACGACATCTCGCCGCGCGGCACATTCACGGTCGATCCGTCGCGCGTTGCGAGTCGAACGCCTGTCACGCATTCGCCGATCATCCGTCCGTTGAAATGCGCGTTGCCGTAGACGGCGCCGCCGACGGTCCCCGGCGTGCCCGCCCACGCTTCGAGGCCACCGCAGCCGTGCATGAGGGTCCAGCGTACGAGGCCGTTGATCGTAACGGCCGCGTCCGCCCGAACACCTTGCGCGTCGGTCCGCTCGATCTGCCCGCCGCGCGTTCGAATGACGAGACCGCGGACACCGGCGTCGGACACGAGGACGTTCGAGCCGCCGCCCAGCAGCGTGACCGGCACTCCGGCTCGATGGGCCAGCCGCAGCGCCGTCACGATCTCTTCGCTCGATCGCGTCTCGAGCAGCCAGTCGGCAGGCCCGCCGACACGGAACGTCGTCAACGGCGCGAGCGGGACGTCGCGGCGCACGCGCTCCGCGCCGAAAGCCGACACGAGCGCACCGGCGAAATCCTGGGAGGTCATCGCCGGGCCGACGCAGCCATCAGGCTGCGCTCCTGAGCGATCAGCGCCGCGAGTGCGTCCCGCTGCGAACAGGCGACGAACGACACCGAGTCGCCGGGAGCCAGCTGACCGGCGACGCAGATGTCGGCCGAGATGACCGCCGCGATCTTCGGATAGCCGCCGGTGGTCTGCCGATCCGCCAGCAGCAGAATGGGCTGCCCCGCCGCAGGAACCTGGAGAACTCCGGCCGGCGTCGCATCCGAGATGACGTCGGACCGGATGGCGAACTCGAGAGGCGGTCCGATCAGACGGTAGCCCATCCGGTTGGAATCGCCGGCAATGCTGTAGGGACTCGACTGCAGTACGTCGAACGCCGCCGGAACGAACCGATCGGCCTGCGGGCCGGGCAACACACGCAATATGGCATGCCCGTCGGGCAACGCCCAGGCCTGCTGGCTCGGCGCGAGCGGCGGCCGATGCGGCGCCGGCGATCTTGGCGTCGCTCCCGCCACGCTCCCGAGCGGAAGTCGATCGCCCGCCTTCAACGCGCGACCGCCAAGCCCGCCCATGCCGCTCGGCACGTGGGTCGCCCGGCTTCCCAACTGGACCGGAGTCGTGATGCCGCCTGAAATCGCGACGTAGGCCCGCGCGCCTCGCAGGCGCCTGCCGAATCGCAAGATGGAGCCCGGGACGACTTCGACCGCCGATCGCATCGCTATCAACCGATCGTCAATCCATACCTCGAACAGCGCACCGGCAACCGCGACGGTGCGCGCGTCCTCGAACTCCAGCTCCGGTCCGGTCATCGTCACTTCGAGCGCCGCCGCGTCGTTGCCGTTTCCGGCAATCGCATTGGCGAGCCGGTGCGAATAGGCATCCATCGGCCCGGACACGGACACGCCGAACGACTGGAATCCCCAGCGGCCGCGATCCTGAACCGTCGTCAACAAGCCCGGCTTCGCGATGCGGACCGAGGGCATGTCAGCTTGTTGCGGGATGCGTGCCATCCAGCCGGGCAAATTCGCCCCGATCAATCGCGTAGAACTGCACCTCGTCGGCCGGCTTGAGGAGAAACGGATCGCTCCGTGCCGGGTCGAAAGGCCTCACAGGCGTCCGCCCGATCAGGTGCCATCCGCTCGGCGCGTCGACTGGATGCACGCTCGTCTGGACGCCGGCTACGCAGACCGAGCCTCGAGGCACGCGCACGCGAGGCGTCTCGCGCCGCGGCATGGCGATCCGCGAATCGACGAGCCCCATGTAGGCGAAGCCGGGCATGAATCCGAGCATGAACACGCGGTACGTGCCGCGCGTGTGGATGTCTACCACGTCGGCTTCGCTCGCGCTGGCAAACCGCGCGATCTCCGGCAGGTCCGGACCAAACTCCGCGCCGTAGCAAACGGGCACGCGAACGAGAGAAGGCGCCCGAGCGGACGAGGCGGCCGGCCGCGCAGCCGCCTCCGCCATCCGCCGCATCAGCGCGTCATAATCGGTCACCAGCGGATCGAAGTAGACCGCCACCGATCGGTAGGTCGGCACGACGTCGCGGATGCCGGCGACGGATTCGGCGCGCAAGGTCTCGGCGACCGCGATGGCTCTGGCGTTGATGGCTGTGTCGATCCGCTCCTCGAACTCGATCACCAGGGTAGAATCGCCAACGGCCACGATCCGGAACGCGTTCACGACGTCCACAGCGTCTATCCCAGGGCCTGCAGCAGCCGCCGATGAATGCCGCCGAATCCCCCGTTCGACATCATCACGACCAGATCGCCGTCCCGGCGCTCGCGCACGATCGTGTCGATGATCTCCTCGAGTGAGGCCGCCTCGCGCGCCGAGACCGTTTGTGTCGAGATGTCGCGCACCAGTTGCGGCAGCGACAGCCGTTCGGCCTCGGGCAGGGTGGATCGAAACACGGGGGCGAACAGCACCTCGTCCGCCGAGGCGAACGCCTTCGCGAAGTCGTCCTGAAACACACGGCGGCAGGACGAGGCCGAGCGCGGTTCGAAGACCGCCCAGATGCGCGCCGACGGATGCGCCGCGCGGAGGCCGGCAAGCGTCTCGGCCACAGCCGTCGGATGATGGGCGAAGTCGTCGTACACCGTGACGCCGCCCGCCTTCCCAACCACCTCGAGCCGCCGCTTGATGCCGGCGAAGGTCCGCAGAGCCTCGGCAATGCGCCCGGCACTGATGCCGACTTCCGTGCCGACGGCAACCGCGGCCAGCGCGTTGCGCACGTTGTGCGCGCCGACGAGCGGCACCTCGAGCTCGGCAAACGGCGACTTGTTCCGGCGCACCCGGAATCGGGTGCCGCCGCCGGCAGGCGCGACGTCGTGCGCCTGCCAGTCCACACCCTCGTTCAACCCGAACGTCTCGACGCGTGAATGCGCGGCGGCCGCCGCGGAGCGCGCGCCGGCGTTGTCGGCACCGACGAGCAGAAGACCGCGCCGCGGGACGAGATTCACCAGCCGCCGGAACGCCAGCAGCACGGCGTCGAAGTCGGCGTAGATGTCCGCGTGATCGAACTCGATGTTGTTGATCACGGCGATGTCGGGGAGGTACTTCAGGAACTTGGCCGTCTTGTCGAAGTACGCGCTGTCGTACTCGTCGCCCTCGATGACGAACTCGCGCCCGCGTCCCAGCCGGTAACTCGACCCGTGGTCGCCGAAATTCATCGCGACGCCGCCAATGAGCACGCTCGGATCGACGCCTCCGTGCGTCAGCACCCATCCTGTCAGCGACGTGGTCGTCGTCTTGCCGTGCGTGCCGGCGATGACGATCGAGCGCGACGCCCACAGGAAATGATCGCGAATCGCTTCGGGAAGAGAGCCGTACCGAATCTTCCGATCGAGCACCTCTTCCAGCTCCGGATTGCCGCGCGAGATCGCGTTGCCGACGACCACGAAGTCGATGTCGTCGGTGATATGCGCGGCGTCATAGCCGTTTTCGGCCTTGATGCCTTCAGCCGCCAGAAAGTCGCTCATTGGCGGATAGACACTCTGGTCGGACCCGCGCACGTCGTGGCCCCGGCGTTTGAGCATGGCCGCGAGCGTGGCCATCGCCGTCCCGCAGATGCCGATGAGGTAGATTCGCTTCGCGCCGTTTGTCACGGGTTATTCAACCGCCGTTTCTTCGATGACGACACGCGGCTTCCCGTCCGCGATGACGCGGCACTGAACGCCGAGCGGGAGCGTCAGCGCGGGGGACTTCGTATGACCGATCGGAAACCCGAACAGCACGGGTCCTGGGAAGCCGGCAAAGACATGTTCCATCACCGCGCGGGCCGTCACCACCCCGGATGGTTCCTCGCAGCCAGGCAGATCGCCGATGACGACCGCGACCGCCCGGCCCAGAAGCCCGGCCTGGCGAAGCTGCGTCGCCATCCGGTCGAGGCGATAAGGCCGCTCTCCCACTTCTTCGAAGACGAGCACGTAGCCGTCCGGCGGATCGAAGGCGTAGGGCGTGCCGAGCGTCGCGAGTAGCTGCGTGACGGTCCCGCCAAGCAGAACGCCACGCGCCTCTCCCGGCCGGATGGCGTCGACGCCGTCCGGCGCCAGTTCGCCCAACGGTTGACGGCCACACAGCGCGGCTTGAAATGAGCGCCGATCGTACCCGGCATCGCCCATCGCAAGCCGATCGACGGTCGGACCGTGAAAGGCAGTGAGGCCTGCTTTGACCGTGAGCCATGTGAGGATCGCGGTCAGGTCGCTGTAGCCGATGAACGGCTTCCCGGCCTCCCGGAATTCAGCCGCGTCGAGCAACGGAAGCACCTGGGCGCTGCCGTAGCCACCGCGCACTCCGATGATGCCCGCGACGCGCGGATCCGCGAGCGCCTTTCGGATCGCCGCGGCCCGAACCTCGGGTGCGCCCGACACATACCCTGGCGCAGCGCGAGCGAACACCGAGTCGTCGTACACGGGCTCGAACCCCATCCGCGTGATCTCGGCAATACCCGCATCGAATTCCTCGCGCTTGAACGGACTGGCGGGCGAGACGACGGCGAGACGGTCGCCCGAAGCAAGGGCACGGGGCTTTCGCATCACAGGAACCGAGCCATCTCGTCCGCGATCGCCCTGTGTTCGTCGCGTCCGATCAGCTGCCGGAGAATCTTCCAATTCGGCGAGCGCGAGGTCATCGCGGCGCCGAGGAACCGTTCCTTGGCGCGCTGTTGGCGCTGCAGCGCGTCTTCCACCCGCGCGTACGGCAACCGCTGCGCCTCGACCGCATGAACCAGCGCCTCGAGCGCGGCCGCCTGGGTCGAGTGATCTCCGCTGCAGATGAGCACGCCGTCGCAGCCCGCGGCGGTGGCGAGGACCGCCGCTTCGGGGATCGCGTAGGCGCTGGCGATGGCCTTCATCTCCAGGTCGTCGCTCAGAATGACGCCCTCGTACCCCAGCTCCTTGCGCAGCAGATCCGTGACGACCCGGCGCGACAGCGTCGCGGGACGTCCCTCGTCGAGCGACGGCACCAGCACGTGGGCCGTCATGATCGTCGCGACGTCGGCCTGGACCGCGGCGCGGAACGGCACGAATTCGACCCGGCGCAGCCGGTCCGGCGGGTGCTCGACGAGTGGCAGCTCGAGATGGGAATCGACGCTGGTGTCGCCGTGGCCCGGGAAGTGTTTGCCGCACGCCGCGACGCCTTCACCCTGGAGCGTCCTGATAATCACCGCGCCGAGCTTGGCGACCTCGTCTGCGCTCGTGCTGAGCGCGCGGTCGCCGATGATCGGGTTCTTGGCGTTGGTCATGACGTCGAGCACGGGCGCGTAGTCGAGCGTGACGCCGACGGCCTTGAGCTCCGCGGCGAGCGCGCGCGCAAAGCGTTCCGCCAGCCCGACGTCGCCGCAGCGTCCGAGCGTCGCCATCGGCGGCCATTCGGTGAACGGCGCCTTCAGACGCGCCACGCGTCCGCCCTCCTGGTCGATGCTCACCCACAACGGAAGGTTCGGGACCAGACGACCGGCCTCGTAACACAACTCCGCGACCTGCTCCGGCGCCTCGATGTTCCGGGTGAAGAGAATGACGCCGCCGAGGCCAAACTCGCGGGCGATGGACTTGAGTTCAACGGGAATCTGGCCGCCGTCGAATCCCGCGATGAGGAGCCGGCCGATCTGCCGGCGAAGCGAAACGGGCATGCGCGAACGATTCTATAATTTCCCGGTGCCGAACCGCACTCATACAGCCACCGCGCCCACGCGCATCGACCTCGCGGGAGGCACGATCGACATCTGGCCTCTCTACCTCTTTCATGACGGTGCCTGCACGGTGAACGCGGCCATCAGCCTGCGCGCACATGTGGAGGTGCAACCGCGGACCGACGGCCGGATCGAACTGCGATCGATAGACACCGGCAAGCACGTCGCGGCCGGCCACTGGCGGGAGCTCGGCACGAGCGAGCTGCCGCTGCTGTCGCTGGCGGCCCGCCACTTTTCTCTCGAAAACGCGACGCTCGTCACGCGCGGGGAATCGCCGGCCGGCGCCGGCATTGCGGGCTCCTCTGCCCTGACCCTCGCCACCTGCGGCGCCCTGGCTCGCTGGTCGGGTACGGCCCTGGACGACGAGTGTCTGCTGCAGACGGCGATGAACATCGAATGCCAGACGATTCACGTGCCCACCGGCGTTCAGGATTACCGGCCCGCCCTCTACGGAGGGATCGCCGCGATCGAGCTTCGGGTGGATCGCATCGCCCGCGTCAACCTCGACGTCGACGCCCAGGCCCTCGAACAGCGCATTGTCCTGGCCTACACCGGGGCGCCCCGAAACTCGGGCACGAACAACTGGGAGATCACCAAACGTCACATCGACGGCGATCGGCACATCTTCGACTGCTTCGAGCGAATCCGCGACACCGCGGCGGCCATGCGGACGGCGCTCGAGCGCGGCGACTGGGACGAGGTCGGCCGGCAGATCGCCAAGGAGTGGGAGAACCGTAAGCGGCTGGCGCCGGGCGTCTCGACGCCTGCCATCGACGACCTCATGGCGCGCGCGGCCGCGGCCGGAGCGACCGCCGCCAAGGTCTGCGGCGCCGGCGGAGGGGGATGCCTGTTCTGCTACGGTCCGCCGAATGCGCGCGCCGCGATCGCCGACGCGCTCGCACGCGGCGGCGCGAGGCTTCTCGACTTCCGGATCGAGACCGACGGGCTCAGGCTCGAATAGCGCCGATGAAGCCGCTGCCGATGCTCAGTCCCGACGCCAAGCTGGCGGAGATCAAACGCCTGTACTACCACACGACCGCCAAGACCATTCAGGAGGACCTCACCCGCGCGCTCGATCTTCTGAAGTCGATGCACAGCGAAGACGAACGTGAGCGGGCTGCCGTCTATATGGATGGACTGGCGCAGATGCGATCGGACTGGAAGGGGAAAAAGCGAAAGCCCCGTGCGTAGTGTCCACCTCGAGGTGGACCGGGACGGTTTACGTACGATTGGCGAGCACCTTCTTCTTCGCCGCGATCCGCAGCGGCTCGGGCACGTTCCGGTCGATGGCCAGCTGCGTGAGCTCCTTCTGCTGAATCCGGTTCAGCAGATTCATGCTGATGGCGAGCGGAGTCTTGGGGTTCTTCACGAGACCCAGGGTGATCTTGTAGCTCTTCATCCACTTTCGGTTGTGGGCGATGATCCGCAGGATGTCTTCCGAGACGCTGCCCATGCGTGAGAACGTCTCGATTTCCTGTTCCGTCAGCTTCGGGCTGCTCATCACGGCTGCGGCGATCATCTTGTTGGTGTCGCGCACGAGAATCGCCCGCATCTCCGCCGTGCCCTTTGTCGCGGCCTTCAGGCGCTGTGTGAAGCTCATCTTCGAGATCTTCGTCTGGACGCTGTCCCGGTCGAGCGTCTCGTCGAGCAGATCCTCGTCGCCTTCCTGCGTGCTCTCGATGAGCGGCTGATCGAAGACTTCTCCAGTGTCATCGGGAAAGATGCCGCGGTCGGCAAAGAACTCGCGCAACCCGAGTGAGACGTCAGGTCCTGCGAGAAAGCGCGACAGCGCTTCAGCCGGAATGCGGTTCAGCGTGTCGTCTGCCGTCTGGCGGATTTCGGGATCGGGATCGTCGAGCAGCAGGACCAGGATGTTCAGCTGTTCGCTCGCGCGCGGCGCCAGGCCGCCCTGCGCGGCCAGCATGCGGACGTCCCGGGCCGCCTCTCCTCGTCTGAAGAAATCGTAGAGCGGACTCGGTTCCATCTACGGCGCGAGGAGGTACTCTTTGAAATTCGTGAGGTTCAGCCGCGCGGTGGACGTCTGGCCGCTCGGCCCGATGGGCTTCGCCGCCGCGCCGTTCAGCGTGACCGTGATGGCGCCGCCGTCGCCGGCCGTGAGCACGAGATCGCGGCGAACGTCGAGCGTCTGCTCCTCGCCCGGCTGGAATACCCGCTGCACCGCGCGCTGGCCGTCGACAATCGCCGACACCCAGCTGCGCTGCACGGCCTTCAACTGGACGACGAGCCGATCGCTTGCCGCGTCGGGCGCCACCGCGGTGCTGGCCACGGCGGGCGGCGCGCCGGCCGGTTCCGGTGCAGGCGCCGCTGCGGAGGGTTCGGTGACAGCCGGCTTTGAAGGCGCGGCCGGCTCGGCAACCTGCACGGCCGCCGGACGCGGTGCGTTGGCTCGCCGCCCCGCCGTCGCGAAATACAGGACGACGACGGCGACCGGGATGCTCAGGAACACCAGGCGCACGAACGTCGACGCCATCCGGCGATCGCTCTCCACCGCGTCGTGGTCCTCGACCTGCGACGTCGCCGGATGTCCCGCGGTGACCGAATCCTGCGGGAACTGATCCATGAACTCCTGGATGGTCTCTTCGGCGTCAAGGCCGACTTCGAGCGCGTACGACCGCACGAACGCTCGGCTGAAGATGCCACCGGGTAGGCGCGCGATGTCGTTCCGCTCGAGCGCTTCGAGCGTGATCATGGAAATCTTGGTCGCGTTCGCGATCTGGCGCAGCGACAAGCCGCGACGCTCGCGCGCCTCTCGCAGCTTGCGTCCAAAATCGCCTGGTACCTTGTGTGCGGCCATCGGGCTGGAGGGATCAGCCTATGTTAGGAAGGCCGTTTCATGGTGTCAAACCCGTTTCCCACGCCGTGCGCACGCCGCGAACCACGTCGGCCAGCGGGCGACCCCCGTCCGAGAAGAGCCCGATAGCGGCGACTCCCGCGGCCCCGGCCCGGGCCACCTCGGGCGCACGGTCCACGCCGATGCCCCCGATGGCCAGCACCGGCACCCGAACGGCTCGGCAGATGCGCGCGAGGCCCTCGACGCCAAGCCAGGCCGTCAGCCCGGACTTCGATGGCGTCGGGAACACCGTCCCCGCGATCAGGTAGTCAACGTGCGGCGCCGCGGCGACGGCCTCGGCGGCGTCGCGCACCGATCGCCCGACCACGAAACCCGGCGGCACCATCGACCGCACGGCCGCCGGCGGAACGGAATCCCCGCGCAGGTGTACGCCGTCGGCCCCACACGCCATCGCGACGTCCAGGCGATCGTTGACGACGACTTTCGTGGGCGTTCCGCGCGTCAGCCGCACCACGTCGCCGACGAGCGAGGCCAGCGGGCCGGCGTCCAGATCGCGTTCGCGAATCTGGATGATGTCGACGCCGGCCTGAACCGCCTCGCCGCATTGCTGGACGAGGGAACGCGCGCGGCGGTCGGTCACGAGGCAAACGGTCACACGATCGGACCGTCGGGCGCGTTGCTGCGCTCGCGCATGGCAAACACCAATACCAGGTCCGCCACGCCAGCGAAGAGATTTACCGCCCCCAGGCCGGTAATTCCTCCACGCACGAAGTTATTCGTGAGCCACGGCTTGATCGCGGGCCACAGGAAGACGAAGTAGTTGCGTTCCCAGAAGGCCGACCACGGCAGGACGATCAGCAGGAGTCCGACCTCGAAGAAGAACGCGACGTAAACCAGCCGACGGATCACGTCACTCCTGCGTCTGCACCTTGGCGAGACGGTCGACGCGCTCGGCCACATCCCGGAATTCCCCGGCGTTGGCCTGTAGCTCCATGCAGACCGCCAGCGCTCGCGAGACCTCGCCCGCTTCCTCCAACGCATCCGCCAGCTCGTACATCAGGTGAAAGCCGTCGTCGGATGTCGCCGCCGGAGCCTGCGCCGCGCGCTCGAACCATTCGATCGCCTCGTGGAGCTGATCGCGTTCCCGGTAGATGCGGCCGATGAGCGACGACGCCTGGAAACGGTGTCGCGGAGAACGCGACGCGATGGCGAAGGCCTCGATGCTCTCGTCGATGCGGCCCTCTCGCCGCAGCGCAAGACCGCGTTTGAGCTGCTCTTCAGCACCGTCGCCGGTCGTACGGCGTGACGCCTCGGTCCGCATCTTGGCAAAGACGCTGTTGATGTCGTTGCTGGGCGCTTCCTCGGCCTCGGGCTCCGGATCCGGATCGGACGCGGCCGGCACGACGACCTCCTGCGGCTTCATGT
>Ga0134124_10003866_pt1 | contig 12016 bp, 11 predicted proteins | sample KB304_FD_96880 | JGI IMG/M metagenome (GOLD analysis project Ga0134124, IMG submission 96880) | Terrestrial soil microbial communities without Nitrogen fertilizer from Kellogg Biological Station, Michigan, USA - KB3-0-4 | ecosystem: Environmental > Terrestrial > Soil > Unclassified ... | reverse complement strand
TTTTCTTGAAAACTAATCCGGCTATAATGGCCGAGCCCACTAAACTCACTTCATGCCGAAGTGGCGGAACTGGCAGACGCGCACGTTTGAGGGGCGTGTGAGGCAACTCGTGGGGGTTCGAGTCCCCCCTTCGGCACCAATCCTAAAATTTAAGCGTTGCGAATAAAGAACTTAGCCAGACGACCACCCCAAACCTGTCACAACTAAGGCACAGCAACAATTAGTTTAGAGAGAATTTTAGGTTTTTAAGCTTCTCAACTTTGAGCGTTAAAGGCCATGACAAGTCCATGCACAGGTAGCTAGCAAGAGCTTTAAAGCAACATTTCAAATCATCGCTGATTGGCTCGAAAGCGGCTGAAGATCCGCCTTCGTTTGCGGCTGATATTCGGGCTCGGTTTCCTGAAGATCTCATTGCTCAAGAGTTAAAGGTTGCAGTACTTACCGACTTGGTTATGAGCGGTCCAGAGGCCGAATGTTTTGAGCAGAACCTTGGTTTACTGCGCAGCCAACCCGAACTCGAATATGCGACTGACAAAGAACTGAAAGATCAATTGTGGCGTCTTGAATGTGAGGTGTTTGTCAAGCAGCGCGAGTACAAGAAAGACTTTTCCAAACTCAATCACAGAATGACGAATTCATCTCCAGGAAGCGATCAGGCTGGAGAGTCGCATTAAGCAGTTAGAGACGCGTTCGTATTCGATTGAGTCGAGCCTGCGCACGCTCGAACAGCAGTCTCAACTCGGTAGCGTGTCGTCGCGAAACGTCTCGCCGCAGGATTTGGACCTCTTGACGTCGACGGTCCAGGCGCTTCAGCTTCGCCTCAACGAAGACGAATGCGCGCTGGCAAAGCTCGACGAGCGCACACTCTCGCCCGCGATGCGCGCGGCGCGACAAAATCCTCCGGCGCACGCACCTATCCGTGCCGTCTGAGTGCTGACACGTCGCTGCGCTTGCCGGAGCGGCGCTAGCAAGCACCCGGCTTCAGTTTATTGCCAGCACCGCGGCCGCGATCAGGGCGGTGAGTTCCTGTTGCGTAAGCAGGATATCTGAGATTTTCGTGTGATACTGCGCACCCCAAAGTTGCCATCCGTTCACCACGTCGACCAGCTCGGTCCTGACGATCAGGTGGTCACCGAGCTGAAGAATTCTTCCGACCAATAGGGAACGAACGCCTAGTTCGTGACCGATAGTGCGCGCATCGATGTTGCAGCGACGACAACAATCGACGGTGTGCCGCGCCATCACGCGCAGCCCCGAGGATTGCGAAAGGCTGTTGGTGATACTTTCCATCAAGCCGCTTGACAGATACTCACCCGCCGTCCCACAGCCTTCATTTTCAAACGGCAACACGGCAACCGAATTATGCGCGTAAGGCGGTGAGCGTTGACTCCAAAGCTGCGCTACCGGAGCGACGAAGCGATAGCCGCGTTTCGGCACGGTCTCGATACAGCGCTGTTCCGCATCATCTTCCGCGAGCGCTTTTCTCAAGCTGGCGATGTTCACGCTGAGATTAGCTTCTTCGACAAATGCATCCGGCCAGACCTCGCGCAACAACCTGTCTTTCGTAACTAAACGACCGTTGTTCTCAATCAAGACGCGCAGGATCTCGAACGCTTTCGGCGCCAGCCGCACGGGTTCGCCGTTACGCAGCAGTTGTTGCTCCGCATGGTTCAAGCAGAACGAACCGAAGCTGTAGACATGATTTGGGCCCGGCATTTCATCGGCCACAGCAAAAGGGTTTGGATTTTCTTTGGATTTCTTTTGGACTTTTCTAAAGACTCGCATGTGGGGGCTCCGCTAGGGTGCGCGAGGGTTTTAATGAGGTCGGGACCGCGGGGGACGGCAGTTACAAAAGAGACCGGATTATAAGTCGATTCTGGCTTACAGGAAAGAGGTAAGTATGAGCATGCAACGTCACAACAGGCGCTTCAATATTTCCTCCACCAACATCTCGATTATGGTCGCGCTGGTTGTTCTGTTCGCTTCTTTACAGACGGCGCTGGCACAGCAGAAGGACGGCGAGGGGGGCAGTTCCGGTCCAAACGAAACTGCCGCGCCGAGCGGCAGAGTCAACTTCAACATAATTACCCTGATGAACGGCGAGTACCTCGAGATGTTCGGGACGGGTACGAGTCACGGCATACTACGCGGGCATCCGTCGATCTCCGCGATCGAGTTAGGAAGTCTTTCCGCCGATCCATTGATCTTCTCTACGAATTCCACTGAAAAAATGCGCATTCTACCGAACGGGTTTATCGGGATGGGCACTAACGCGCCAATCAATCCGCTCGAAGTACAGTACCCCAGTACAAATACATATATTCCAACTGGGACAAGTCCCTCCCGCATCCGTCTCATCAATAACGACACGACCCTCAATAACGTGTTTGAGATCAACCTCGCCGGGGTCGATTCAAATGCGGTAATACAATCCGGAGTAAGGTTGGCCGCTATCTTCACGAATAAGACGCCGGGCCAGTTTTCTGGTGACTTCATTATTGGCGCGCGCAACCTCGGTACGTTTGGTGAATTGGCGCGCTTCACCTCGGGCGGCAACGTCGGCATCGGCACGTCGACACCAGCTTACAAGCTCGACGTCGCCGGCCAGGTTCGTTCGAGCAGCGGCGGCTTTGTGTTTCCTGACGGAACCGTGCAGACCACTGCGAGTGGGGGCGGCGGCGGTTCGCAATGGACCACTTCGGGCGCAAACGTCTATTACAACAGCGGCAACGTCGGCGTCGGGACGAGCACACCGGGTGTGGCGCTGGACGTCGTGCAAAACAAAGCTGTCCGGGTAGGAAATGCAGTGCTGAGTTCGGGCGGCGATTACGTTCATCTAGGCAATCACTCCTGGTTCAATGGCGGGGCTTGGGTGTTCGACGGTGCGCCGGGGGCGCTGTATCAGATCGCCGGACAGAATCACAACTGGTACACGCATAATGGCGCCGGCAGTTTTCCCCTGTTAATGACACTCACTGCGAGCGGTAATCTCGGCATCGGCACCGCGAGTCCGGCCACTCGCCTACACGTCAACGGCGGCAGGATCAGTTTGGCTTCCGTCGCCGGCGAAACTCCCTTTCAGATGTATAGCTACAACAACTCCGATTCGCTTTGGTTGACTTCGGGAAGCGCGACCAAGTCTGAGATTAATCTCAGTCCGGGTTATGCGGTCGATTACGATCGTTCGATCGCATTGTCGTACACACCGGGAACCACTGGCGCTGCTGCGGGTGTTCTGAGCGTCGGACAGTTTTATAAGAACGCGGCTACTTTTACTCACGGCGTGACTACTTTTTTCACGAATGGCGCTGAGCGCCTGCGCATTAACTCAGCCGGTAACGTCGGCATCGGCACTGCCAGCCCAGCGTTTAGACTCGACGTGCAAGGCGGCGCCGTTAATGGGGCTGGGGGTCTCTGCATCGCGGGTGACTGCAAAACGGCATGGTCCCAGGTTGGCGGCGGCGGGTCGTCGCAATGGACCACCTCCGGCGCGAACATCTATTACAACACAGGCAGCGTCGGCATCGGCACCACGGCGCCCTCCGAAAAGCTCGAAGTCGTCGGCAACATCAAGGTCTCGGGAAATATCAACGCCAAGTATCAGGACGTTGCCGAGTGGGTGCCCGCTGAAGCGCCGCTTTCGGCCGGCACGGTCGTGGTCCTCGACGCCGGCAAACCCAACCAGGTCATCTCCTCAATTACCAGCTACGACACGCGAGTCGCGGGAGTCGTTTCGGCGCAACCTGGGATCACGCTGGGTGAGAAGAGCGACAACAAAGTGCTGGTCGCGACCACGGGCCGCGTTCGCGTGAAGGTAGACGCGACCAACGCGCCCGTGCAAATCGGCGACTTGCTCGTCACCAGCGAACGCGAAGGCTTCGCCATGAAGAGTCTTCCCGTCGAGATTGGCGGTGCGCGCATGCACCGTCCCGGCACGTTGATCGGCAAAGCACTCGAGCCACTCGCCGGTGGCACGGGAGAGATCCTGGTGCTGCTAAGTCTCCAGTGACCAGAAGGCCTGCATAAGACTGCTGCATTCGAGGGAGGCAATCATGTTTCGCCGTCACATCCGATTGGTTATAGGGTCCCTGGCAATGGCGCTAGTTGTCGGCGTCTTATGTGTATCGCCCGCGGTGCAGAGCTCCACCAAGCCGGTATTCGTCGATGCTCCCACAAATGTCAGGGTCACAGATGCTTCGAGCACTAGCATCACTCTTAATTGGGACCTGGCGCCAGGCATCAGTGTCTATAACATTGAGCGCAGCGATAGCATGTCTGGACCATTTACTAATCATGGCGCCGCTTTGGGTTCGACCGCTACAGACAATGACGTCGTTCCGCTTCATGCTTACGTTTATCGGGTGCGTGGACTCGGCCAGGGCAACGTAAATTCTGGTCCCAGCAATATGGCCGTGGGCACTGCGATTTCATTTGAGTTCCCCACCGGACAAGTTATTGGACATGAAATCAAGGCGCGACACCTCAACGACGTGCGCACCGCGATCGACGCCCTGCGCACTTTAGCTAACATGCCACCCACGGCCTGGGCCCGTGACTTGAATGGCCAACTGATTAAGGCCGGCGACGTAAAAGAGTTGCGTGATCGATTGAACGAAGTTCTGGCAGTTCTCCAGATCCCGCCGCCGCTCTACGAGACGTTGATCCCGGGCGTTACTCCCATCAGAGCGTCCCACATCGAACAACTTCAAGCCGGATCTACTCGCGGCCAAAGCAACAGTGCTGGTCCGTTGTACTCCAACAACCTCAGCAGAGCAGATGTAGGTGAGTTTGGCGGAATTATCGACTTGCCGACCGTTCCAGTGCACCTGAGTTTGTTACCTGATGGCAGAATCCTGTTTTGGGGGCGCGACTTCGCCCGTGATGCACAGAACAACATAATCTTTGATCAAAACGGGAAGATAAAACAGGCAGGCGGGCACAGCGATACTTATGTGGGCACTGTTGGAGACCAAAGTATCAGCGGCCTGGTTAAGTATTCCAACACGACTACAAACTTGTTCTGTTCTGGCCATTCATTGCTACCAGACGGCAACCTACTTGTGAGCGGAGGACATCGGAGCGCGCATTTTGACGCCGCCGGCGAGGACCATACGAATATCTTTAACTACAAAACCAATACCTGGACGCAAGGCCCTCACATGGTCCATGGTCGGTGGTACCCCTACAACGTAACGCTCGCTAGCGGTGAAGCGGTGGTTATGTCCGGCTCGTATTGGACTAACGAGCCTGTGACCAATCCTCCTTACAATCCTTACGATCCGTATGCCTCAGTTCCTGCCAATGTAAGTATCGCGACTAATTTCATTTCTCAGGTTTACATGCCTGTGCCAGGCGTGAACTTAAAAAACCTTGCCGAAGCTCCTGCAGATCCCGATCCTAACCAGCCGCAAGTGCCCCGGCTTACAGTGTACCCGTACGTGCACCTTACTCCGGACGGCAAGGTGTTTCAGGCCCAATCAGGGTTTTTCGTTAACCCGTCTACCAATGTCCCCGCCGTCGAGAAACAAAGCAGGTTACTGGATATCAAGAAAAATGAATGGACCCAATTAGACAACACCCGGCTCCCGCACGACAGGGGCTCGTCAGTTCTGTTTGACAGAGACAACGTGCTGCTGGTTGGTGGCTTTGATAATGGAGGTACTCCGACAAACGGGGCCGAGTTCTTCAATTTCACACAGCTCGCCTGGACGGAAGTGACGCCGATGAGATTCCAGCGGACGTATCACACGTCAACGATCTTGCCCAATGGCAAAGTGCTCGTTACCGGTGGTGTGAGTTGTCGAGGTGCTAACAACATCGAGAGTATCGATCAATATGGAATTCCGACGTGCTCTGGCGGTGGAGTGCTGACCCCGGAGCTGTGGGATCCACAGACGCGAAAATGGACGCTGATGGCCCCGCAGAACGAGCTTCGGGCTTACCATTCCGTCGCCGCCCTCCTGCCGGACGGGCGGGTGCTGGTGGGTGGTGGCGGATTTCCGGGAGCCGTTGGCGAGAACGGTGTTAACTCGAAGATTACTGATAACGATATCAAGAACGTACAGTACAACGCGTTTGCCGTTGGCCATGCAAACTTCGAAATCTTCTCGCCACCTTACCTGTTTAATGCGGCTGGGTCAGTGGCCGCCAGGCCGGCCATAACCTCGACGCCACCACCGTATGTTTCTAACGGCGATACGTTCTTCATTAGCACGTCCGGCACTGGAAGCGGATCAAGAGTGAGTCTGGTCCGGCTTCCTTCGGTAACGCACGGGTTCAACCAGGACCAGCGACTAATCACTATAATTCCATCGCTCGCGAGCGGAGGGCTGAATGTGACTGTGCCCGCGTCGCCAAACATCTGCCCGCCTGGGTACTACATGTTGTTTGTGCTGAACGCCGCGGACGTGCCTTCAGTGGCCAAGATTATCCGCGTGCAAAATGCGTCGATCTTTCCAGTCGATGTGCCGGAAAGTACTGCCAGCGGAGCAGGCTTAACCTGGGAACAAGGAGTTGAGTTCTCTTCACTCCTGGATGGCCAGATCACTCACATTCGATTTTGGAAGGCTCCAGGCGAGACCGGTACCCACGTGGGCCACATTTGGGATGCCGTTACGCAGGCGGAGCTCGCCTCGGTCCAATTCTCTAATGAGACCGCTTCGGGCTGGCAAGAAGCACAACTGGCCACACCGCTTTTTATCGCTGCTAACACGACGTACAAGGTCACCTTCAACGTGAACAACCTCGGAGCAAAAACCTTCGATGTGTTCACTGACTACCATCCTGGTCTCCCTTTTCGTCCAATTCTTAGCTGGCCCCTGGTTGGCTGGGGATCGTCTTATACGACACCGGCCGGTATGTTCCCGACAACCGGCAGCACCAGTAATCTTTTTGCCGACGTCAGATTCAAATGAAGCGCAGCATCTTTGCCAGCCTGATTATTCTTTTTCTTGCCTGTGACCTGGGCCATAGCCAGTCGCAGGCTACGGCTGCCCGATTGGTAGAGCTCGATATTGGAGGCGTTGGCAAAATCAAAATTCCCGATCTTGTCTTGCGCGACCAGAATGGACGGAAGGTCCGTTTCTATTCTGATTTGATCAAAGATAAAGTCGTAGTGCTGAGTTTTTTCTACACGAGCTGCACTTACAGTTGCACGATGCAGGGAAGAAGTTTTTCCAGACTTCAGTCGCTGCTGGGCGAGCGACTGGGGAAATCCGTTTTCCTGATCTCCGTTAGCGCCGATCCGGCGAAAGACAACCCCGTACAACTAAAAGCCTGGGGCCAGCATTACGATGTGCAATCAGGTTGGAGTCTGGTGACAGGTGAAGAAGCTGAAATGAATAGCCTCTTGATTCCATTCACTGGCAGCCCTGCTGGTGCAGGAATGCATACGCCGACGACTTTTATTGGCAATGATCGGACCGGCGTGTGGGCTAGTGCGGCGGGCGTGTTTGCGCCAACGGACTTGCTCAAGGTCGTGAACTCGATCAGCCAATGAACTATCGCACAATGGTTATCAACGCCCGGTTGCCGCTTACGCCGCGGAAGGTGAGGCTGACGCGGAAGTCGCCGGGGGCGTCGATCGTGTCGGGCAGGCGGACCACGACCTGCGAGAGGGAATCGAGACCAGGGACTTTGCGAATATCTTCGACCACCAAGGATGACGTCGTTCTGGCTGTCTTCGAGTTGGACCGCCACGGATGACACGGATTCAGTGGGCAGGAGTTCGATCCCGGTGGCGAAGAGCAGGATGCGCGTGCGGTGATCGGGGCTGAGGTTGTGAATGTTTTGCAGCGGGAACGGATCGCGCGCCATCGTTACCGCATCGACTGCAACGGCTCTGGCGGTGTTTTCCTCGGTTGCGAGCAGCGGCTTGTCGTCGTCGAGAATCGTGATCGTGCTGGTGAAGGGACTGCCGAGTGGAGCGCCACTCGGAGCGCTCAACGTAACGTTGATATTCTCCGTGCGTTCGACCATGCCGTCGTCGACGATCGGCACGCTGAAATACTTGACGGTCTCGCCGGCGGCGAACTGAAGCGAGCCGGACGTGGGGAGATAGTCGGAGGCGGTCTCGGCGGTGCCGTTACTCGTCGCGAAGTTGACCGTCAACGGATTCAAGACGCTGCCGATGCGCGTGACCGCGACGGTAGCGCTGCCCGCGTGTTCATTGACGACGTAGTTCGTCGCCGCGAATTGCACGCTGACGGACGAGAGGGATAAAACAAACTGTCCTCTAATTTCGCCACTGCTGAAATGAGAGGAGTGGACGTTTATGTAAACGAGCCCGTTCTTCAGATCCTGCACCTGCGAGGCGGCGTGGTCGCGGTGTTCGTCGGCGGCCAGCGCAGTTGTTGCAGGTTCCCCGCGCCGTAAGACATCTCGATCGATCGGAATTGATCGACGCGGTTAACCGGCCCCATCGTTTGAATCCAGCCGCCATTGAAACCGGGCGTGACGCGATTGATCTCACGACGCATCGTCGCCCTTCTCCTGCGTCCACAAAGCGCCGCTCAGCGGATCGAAGTCCACCGGTCCGATTGACATCCTGGAGAATATAGTCGCCTTTTTTGACAGCTCTGATGGAACTTGCTCGGGTGAAGGGTCTCCTAGTCTAACGAGCGGCATTATTGCAGCCGCCAATGAGACTGATGCCCAAACAAAATGCAATACGCTGCAAGGAAATCAGCCTGGCGTGTTTGTTATCGATCTCGGCGCACCTGACGGATTTGTCCCTAGCGCCCCTGGTTTCTGGTTATGCTCCATCGTCGAACATTAGAGTTGAAGAGCCTCTCGCCGCCAGCAAACAGGCATCGGCATTAGCTTTTAACTTAGCCCGAAACGAGAGCAGGCGACTGGATTGAGCAAACAGCCTCTGCCGAGCAACCTTGCACGCGGAGGGACGCTGAGGAAACTTTCCTCAATTCACGTCCCTTCGCGTGTTCTTCAAGTTGCCGAAAGCATACAAATTGTGCCACTTACTTTGACAACATTGCTTCGTCCAGACTCAAAATGTTTTTCTTCGTGGTGAAGCACTGTACGCAGACATGGGACACTCGGCGCGCGTCCGATTGGACTCGTCTGGTTCACTTTATGCTTCCAGCATTACTGCTTAATTAATTTGGTCAGGGTGCGTTGTGGGGGGCATCCTACAGCCGCACAAATCCGTTTTATCTCCGTACTCGAATGGGTACATCATGCGGAGTGAACTTCTCTAAGTTTGTCACGAACTATGAAAAAATTTCAAACGCTTCCGACGAGCGTCGATCGCATAGTGCAAGACTGTAAATTAGCTCGTCAGTGTAGATCGGTTTTGCCAAATACCCCTGACCGCCAACCTTGGCCGCGCCCAGGACATCTTGTCGGGTGACAGCGCCAGAACAGAAGATGACCGGGATCTCCCGTTCGTACATTTTGATTCGTTTACATAATTCGACGCCGTTCAATTCTGGCATCCAATCTTCGAGGACCATTGCATTGAAGCACTCTGTTGCTGCGAGCTTCGAGGCTTCTAGTGAACTGCCTACTACGGAAACACGAAAACCCGAGCAGCCCAACATACGTGCCAAGGTATTCGAGCACCAAAGTCGCCGGCAAATAAAGATGAAAAACGAACGAGCGCGTAGATTGATGCTTTGGGATTCATTCGGAAAGTGCCGCTCGCTGGTGTTCCGAACGTCCTCGGACCCCGAGTAGAGATCGGCGCTCAGAGCCACGGGCCGATAGCGTAATCAATGGCGTGCTCGACGGGTAACTCCAGAACAAACTGAAATGAGTATAGTAGTCTGCCATCATTTCTCCTGTGGGTGAGTGTCTGTTTTCGCGCGAACGGGAGTTGATTCGTCTTTTAAGATCACCCAACTGATGCGTTTCTTGGGCCAACGCTGGACACGGTGGAGCTGCCCTGTTTCGTCCCACAGTTCCCAGGCGGCCGGGGTCTCACAAAAGAACTGTGGGCGATCCGAATCAAGTTCGTAAACGTACCTGCCGCTTAGACTGTGAAGCGTGGCTACGTCGCCCCGCTGGACTCGACTGTTAGGTACTGAGATCCTTTTGTCGATCCATAGTTTGGAGGCATCGATCGTCAATTCTAATTGCTTCTCCATCATTTCGACGTAACCAGGGCTGACGGGATTCTGGCCGGTGAGATTTCGGTGGACGATCGAGATGCTTTCGACGTCATTGAATGATTGCTGGAACAATCTTCGACCTTGCAATTCTTGAACGCTGAGCAAGTAAAGCTCAAGCGCTTACTTGGTATGTGACCAGCCGCGCGCGATTTATGTTGCCCGGAGGGCGGTGCTCCTCAATATAATGCCAAGGCGAAAACAAGTACCGATCAATCAATTCGACGAATCTTCATACCGATGGCTGGAATTCGACAACATATCCTCCCACGCTTCCTACTCAAAGGCTTTGCAAGCCGTGTGCAAGACAAGAGAGTGTTTACCTGCGTGTACCGTAAGGGGGGACGTCAATTCGAAACGACTATTGAGAACGTGGGCCTCGAAAAACACTTCTACGGCAAAGTTGGAGAAATTAGTGCTGACGAAGAGATTACGCAACTTGAAGGCAGCTTTGCGAGATTGATCGGCAAGCTTCGAAGAGAGCCGGATGGCGCTCGCGTTGATAACAAACAAGTTTCGGATTTTGTGGCTCACCTAACCGTCCGAAACAAGCAGTTGCGCGAGTTTTTTCGCGAGTCGGCAGAGTACTTGGTTCATCACATTACTCTATATTTGTCCGATCAATCGAATCTCAAGAGGCTGTTGTTGAGCAACCCTCAGTTGATGCAGGAGGAGCTTCAAAAAACTCTTAACGACATTCCCGTGGCACAAATCTATAAGGACTTCCTGATTGAGCTGGTCCAACTCAACGCTGAGGAAATCATCGACCAACATATGCCAGATCTCGAGAGCACTCTTCATGAACTGATCGGCCAGATGAAGAGTCTACTCCCGAAGGCAGTGAGGGATGGTCATATTATGACTTTAGCCAAACATCCGATACCCGAGCCGCGATCGGAATCGTATCAGTCCTTGAGTTGGACCGTTCAGGAAGTCGCGGAGCCCCTGATTCTTGGGGATACTGGCTGCCTATTTGAGACTGTTGGCGAGAGAAGATTCAAGCCGTTTGATGACAAGGGAGACAAGATCGTGAACGTCTATTTCCCTATTGCGTCGCGAAGACTTTTGCTCGGTACTTCCCAATCCGCGACTTTTTATGTGGACGTCAGAAGGGTGAATGAAGCTACATCGAAGTGCAGTTATGAGTACTTCGTCTGTCCCGAACTCTCAAGTGTCAACAATGATTTATCACGGTCGATTGGTGACTGGGCAGGCATATTATCCAAAAGGGAAATGGAACAATTGCTCAATGAGATTCTCGCTGATCTCAATCGGGCACCTATTTCTTAGTTAGGGTAGGACATTAACTGAGAAGGGTGGCTTCATTTGTTCGTTGTAAACGTCCTTGGCTCCGGCAATTGTCCGACTTCCCGCTCGCACCGCTGGATGCTGCGGACGATAAGCTACTGGGGCAAGATAGGCCACGAGCCTGGGTGCTGAACGTGTGTGCGCTCGACAAGTATCTGCGCGCGCCGTGAGTGCCTGTCACAACTAAGGCACATCAGAATGCGGATAACGCAGACAATGCGGATAATGCGAAAGTGAAAAGTGCGAGTTTATTGGGGTTTTTGCAAAAGCAGTGAAAAACCTAGTAAAACAAAACGGGGTTCGAGTCACTCCTTCGGCACCAAGTCCTTTTTGATTTCTTTATTACAAGTAGTTACGAGTTGCGATATTTTCTTGGTGTATAGACACCAAAGAGTAATCTGGAATGAGTTAAGCTACCTTCCGTTCAATCTAAATATCCGCTGTCCCGCGATTCTTATGCTGCAAGGAACCAAAGACGAGTGCTCTGATTCGATGCTGGGTCCTTTCCTCGCAGCGACGTCGGAATCAAGCTCAGATGACTTACTGCGTTCGATCATAGACGAACACGCAGAGCCGATTATCCA
>Ga0134124_10003865_pt1 | contig 12017 bp, 13 predicted proteins | sample KB304_FD_96880 | JGI IMG/M metagenome (GOLD analysis project Ga0134124, IMG submission 96880) | Terrestrial soil microbial communities without Nitrogen fertilizer from Kellogg Biological Station, Michigan, USA - KB3-0-4 | ecosystem: Environmental > Terrestrial > Soil > Unclassified ... | reverse complement strand
AGCTTGCATTTCTCGGTCTCGGCGTGATGGGCTACCCGATGGCGGGCCACCTGCTGAAGAAGGGCGGCCACGACGTCACGGTCTATAACCGCACCGCGGCCAAGGCACAGCAATGGGCCAAGGAATACGGCGGCAAAGCCGCGCCGACGCCGCGCGAAGCGGCCAGGGACTGCGACCTCGTCATGATGTGCGTCGGCAACGACGACGATGTGCGTTCGGTGGTGTACGGGGACAACGGCGCGCTCGCGGGCATGAAGAAAGGCGCCGTCCTGGTCGATCACACTACGGCCTCGGCGCTCCTTGCCAGAGAATTATTTGAAAAAGCCAAGGAGCGCGGCGTCGGCTTCATCGACGCCCCGGTCTCGGGCGGCCAGGCAGGCGCGGTGAACGGCCAGCTCGGCATCATGTGCGGCGGGGAGTCGGCGGTGTTCGAAAAGGCGAAGCCGGTGATCGACGTCTACGCCAAGCTCGCCGCGCTGATCGGCGGGCCCGGCGCGGGCCAGCTCACCAAGATGGTGAACCAGATCTGCATCGTCGGCCTCGCCCAGGCCCTGGCCGAGGCGCTGGCGTTCGCGAAAAGAAACGACCTGGACCTGGAGAAGGTCATCGCCGTCATCTCGAAGGGCGCGGCGCAGTCCTGGCAGATGGAGAACCGCTGGAAGCCGATGAGCGAGCTCAAAGCCGAGGGCTTCGGCTTCGCCATCGAGTGGATGCGCAAGGACATGGGCATCTGCTTCGCGCAGGCGAAGCAAAGCAACGCCAGCCTGCCGGTCGCGGCGCTGGTCGACCAGTTCTATTCCCGACTCGAAGCGCGCGGCGGCAAGCGCTGGGACAGCACCGCCGCCCTGATCCAGCTGCTGCTGAAGGATTAATTGGGGTCAGATCAACATTAGTTTCGGTCGCATCAACCGTTCGGTCGGTTAAGCGTTGAGCGGGGGATGGCAATCGGTGATCTCTGCCCCGCATGGCAAGACGGCCCCGTCTAGAGCTGCCCGGGACGCCGCTGCATGTAATCCAGCGGGGAAACAACCGGAGCGCGTGTTTTCTCGCAGACGGCGACCGCCGCCTGTACCTCAGATGCCTGAAGGAAGCGGCTCAGCGTCATGGATGCGCGGTTCACGCCTATGTCTTGATGTCCAACCATGTCCACTTGCTGGTGACGCCGACGGCCGCCGGTGGGGTAGCAGCGATGATGCAAGACATCGGCCGGCGGTATGTGAGGCTTTTCAACAAGAGCCACGCTCGTTCAGGAACCCTGTGGGAAGGCCGATACAAGTCCAGCTTGATTGACTCGGATAACTATCTGCTCACGTGCCACCGCTACATCGAGTTGAACCCGGTGCGGGCCGGGTTGGTGCGGCATCCTCTGGACTATCCGTGGTCAAGTCATGCGCACTACGCGCTCGGCAGGAACAATCCGCTCATCACTCGACACGCCTTGTTCGATCATTTGGCCGGCGAGCCGGACGGTTTTCGTGCCTGGTTCCGCGAGGAAATCAAGCCGGAGGTACTGGATCGCATCCGCACAAGCGCTAACCGAGGGTGGGCGCTCGGTTCGGACGGCTTCCTGGATCGGATCGAAGGCCTGCTGGGCTGTAGCGCCCGCCCGCCAAAACGGGGCCGCCCATTCAAGAGCAGCGATCGGCTGGACCCTCCACAATCGGAAATGTTGATCTGACCCCATTTATTGCGACGGCGTAAGTGCGCTAAGGCACCGATCTTGAGCGGCGGTACTGCTGCCATGCGATCCAGGCGCCCCACGCAAGCGCCGCGAGCATCATCAGGAAGCCAAAGGCATGCACGCCGCGGCCGATCGGCTGCGCCTTGTGCAGCAGGCCGAGGTCGCCGAGGACGTCGATGAAGTCGTGCGCGCCGTTGTCGCCGGTGCGCCCGGTGAGAAGCACATGTACCGGCTTGAACGCGTCGTAGACATAGGGCGCGACATCCATCACCGCGACGCCAGCCCACCACAGCATCACCGACGCCGCAAACGGATCGCGGTTCTTCACCACGAAGATGCCGCCGAAGATGAGCGGCAGCAGCACCTGGAAGAGCGATCCTCCGAGGAGCGTCATGAATTCCCCGAGCGGCCGGAACAGGACGTGGCCGAACTCGTGAATCGGCACCATCGGCAGGTGGATGAGCGACGAGGCCATTTCCCAAGAGGGAATGTCCATCAACGCGAGCCGGGCGCCGTAGAAGGCGATCGCGGCCAACAGGACGGCACGGGCGTAGACCAGCGTCGGGTCGACCTGTTCAGGAATGTAGAAAAGGGCTTCCTTCAGCTGCGCAAGGCGGCTGTCCTCGTCACCATCCAATTCGGCGTTGGCTGGCCGAACCGGAGACGAAGACCCTGCGAACTTCGCCTTCAGGTATTTCGCGAAGATCAGCCCGCACGCAGCGCAGATGTCGAGCCCGGCGCTGGCCGCGCCGCACTTGGGGCAGGTCTGGTAAAGCGTCGCCATCCGGTCTCTCTTCTTTTTCTAGTTCTCTTTCCTGAAGACGAGCAGGCGGTTGTTGGCCGGCATCGCATTGTCCTCGAGAAGCGCGAGGCCGTAACGTCCGGCGAGTGTCTGGATGTGCTCAAAGTCACGTATGCCGCTCGATGGATCACGGCCGCGCAACATGGCATCGAAGCGGGCGTTGCTCGGCGAAGTCGGTTGTCCGCCGTAATGGAACGGCCCATAGAGGGCAAACAAGCCCCCTTGCGGCAGAAGGCGGGCAACACCCTGGAACATGCGCTCCACCTGCACCCAAGACATGATGTGCGCGGTGTTGGCCGAGAACGCGGCGTCGGCGTCCACGGCTGGCCATGGCTTGTCCACGTCGAGCTCGATGGGCGGCACAGCGTCACCTACCCATTCGCGGATGCCGTCCAGATATTCGGCCACGTCGCTCGCTTGCCACCTGAGGTGGGGCAGCTCGGGCGCGAAGTAGGCAGCGTGCTGCCCGGTGCCGGAGCCGATCTCCAGCACCGAGCGGCGGTCCTTGAACACCCGCTTGAGGACCGAAAGGATCGGCTCGCGGTTGCGCTCGGACGCCTCCGCGAATGGCTTCGGATTAATGCCGGCCTACCTCCATCTTCTGAAGCTTGCGCGTGGTGAGCGGTCCGAGCAAGGCGCCCAGCCCGAGCGTGCTCCACGCGATGCCCCAGGCGAACGCATCCGTAGAGCCCTTGCCGCCACCGGCGAGGTCGAGCGCCCAGCCGAGCACGAACGGGCTCACGACCCCGGCGCCGAAGCCGATCACCGAGCGAACGGCATACGCCACGCCCAGATAGTGCGGCGGCACGCTCTCGGCCAGCACCGTGGAGTGAGTCGACGAATCGGCGATGCCGGCGAGGTTGTAGACGCAGGCGAGCGTCACCAGCAGCGCGATCGGCAGCGCGATCAGCCAGCCGATGGAGAACGACAGCGCGAGGCTCACGCACGACCAGAGCAGAATGGTCCGGGTGCGGCCCCAGCGGTCCGCCATCGTGCCGCCCAGGATCGACCCGGCGATGTTGGCCACGTAGGTGAACGCGGCAAAGGTCAGGGCGAGGGTCGCGGCGTTCTCGGCAGAAAGTCCGTGAACGAGCAGCGCCGCGGTGAGGAACGCGGGCAGCCAGGCCCAGATGCCGAGCAGCTCCCAGTTGTGGCAGGTGTAGCCCCAGATCGAGAGCATGCCCCTGCGGTTCGACCATACGGCGGGCAGCGAGGCGAGCAGCGATTCCCCGGCCGGCCGCACGTGCACGACATTGGGCGTATCTCTCAGGACGAGCACGCCGGTGATCCAGGACACGAGCGGCAGGCACGCCACCACGGCCAGCGCGCCGCGCCAGCCGGTGAACTGCAGCGCGACCCCGGCGACGCCGAGGCAGATGGCATAGCCGGCGCTCGAGCCCGCGATGAGAAATCCCATCGCGCGGCCGCGGCTCGCGCGCTCCACGTTGTCGTTGATGAGCGCGAGCGCCGGCGTATAGGTGCCGCCCTGGCAAAGGCCGGTCAGCGCATGCAGCCAGAAGGCGGACCAGAAGCCGTCGGCGAAGAGCACGAAGACCCACGGACTCGCGCAAGCGGCCACGCCCGTGGTGATATAGGCGCGCCGCGCGCCGTAATGGTCGGCGACGAATCCGACGATGAAGAGCGACGTGAGGTAGCCGAGGTGGAACGCCGACTGGATCAGGCCGGCCTCCTTGGCCGAAAGCCCCCAGTCGGCCCGCGTGAGCGGAAGCACCGCGGAATAAGCGACGAACCAGGTCGCGGCGAGGACCCGGCTCGTGCACAGCGCCGCGAGCCACGCGCCGGAGCCCGGACGGAACGTCCTCAGGCGAGTTTCCTGCTTCCGGATGCCACCTGCCGAAAATCTTATCAAAATGCGCGATATCGATTGCGCGCGAATGCGGATCCGGCTACCGACAGTCCACGCCAGGCAGATCTGGCTGCACGCCCAGAAGCTCGACGAAGAGGCGCCGTTCGGCGCCGGCCCGGAGGCGACCCGCGCCGCGGTCGAGCACCTCGGTTACGTGCAGATCGACACGATCAACGTGATCGAGCGCTGCCACCACCAGATTCTGTATACGCGCATCCCTCAATACCAGCGCGACCACTTGCGCCAGGCCCAGACTATCGACAAGACCGTGTTCGAATACTGGACGCATGCGCTTTCTTATGTGCCGACCCGGGACATGCGGTTCTACATCGGCGCCATGAAGCGCGACTGGCAGCGTCGCAGCGCGTGGTTCGGTGCGGTGAAGAAGGAGGAGCTGCGCAGGGTGCTGGGCCGCATCCGCAAGCAGGGCGCCCTGACGATCGTCGACATCGACGACGACGTGCTGGTGGAGAAGGACCATGCGTGGGCGAGCCGCAAGCCCTCGAAGCGTGCGCTCCAGCTCCTCTTCTACCGGGGCCTTGTGACCGTCAGCCAGCGGACCGGCATGCTGAAAACCTACGAGCTTACGAACCGGCACTTCGGCTGGGAGCGGGCACCGAAGGCGGCATCGGAAGCCGAGCTTCTCGGCCACCTCCTCGAGCGCGCGCTGCGATCGCAGGGCATCGTCAGCCTCGATTCGGCCTGCTACCACGATGCCCGCCGCAAGCCGGGCCTGCGGCGATTGATCGAGGCCAGGGTGCGCCGCAAGGAGCTCGTGGCCGTCGAGCTCGAGGGCGCACCGAATCTGGAGCACTGGGCGCGCCCCGACACGCTCGACGGGAGGCCGGGTCCTGGCAAGGAGCGGGTCCATATCCTGTCTCCCTTCGACCCGCTCATCCACCAGCGCAGGCGGCTGCGGCTCTTCTTCGGCTACGAGCATCGCTTCGAGGCCTACGTCCCTAAGGCGCAGCGGCGATTCGGCTACTTCGCCCAGCCGGTGCTCGTCGACGACGCCGTCGTCGCCGCGATCGATCTCAAGACCGATCGCGAGCGGCGCAAGCTGCAGGTTCAGCAGTGGACCTGGGTCGGCAAAGGACCGCGCCGGCTGAACAAGATGCGCATCGAGGAAGCGCTGCACCGCTTCGAGCGTTTTCAGCTCGCGCGCTGAGCCTCCAGCCGGACTGGAATCCGGCGCGGGCCGAACGGCTTGCCGAACTTCTGGAACCGCCCCGGGATGCGCGCGCCGCAGGCGCCGCAGGCGCCGGCCTCGGTGACCTGGTAGCCGCGGATGTCGTACCAGTCGCGCACGATCAGCGCTTCGCCGCACGACGGGCAGTAGGTCGAGCCTCCGCTCTCGTCGTGCACGTTGCCGGTGTAGACGTAGTTGAGCCCTGCGCGCAGCGCAATCGCGCGCGCCCGCATGAGCGTGGCCGGCGGCGTGGGCCCGATGTCGGTCATCTTCCAGTCGGGATGGAAGGCCGTGAAGTGCAGCGGCACGTCGGGACCGAGGTGGCTGCGGACCCATTTGCACTCCGCCTCGATTTCCGCGTCGGAGTCGTTCTTGCCGGGAATCAGCAGCGTCGTGATCTCGGTCCAGACGCCGGTCTCCTTGACGAGATACTCCAGCGTATCGAGCACCGGTTGCAGGTGCCCGCCGCAGATCTTGAAGTAGAACTCGTCGGTGAAGCCCTTCAGGTCGACGTTCGCCGCGTCCATCTTGGCGTAGAACTCGCGGCGCGGCGCGTCGTGCATGTAGCCCGCGGTCACCGCGACCGTCTGCACGCCCTTCGCATGGCAGGCGTCGGCGATGTCCATCGCGTACTCGGCGAAGATCACCGGATCGTTGTAGGTGAACGCGACCGACTTGCAGCCCAGGCGCAGCGCCGCGCCGGCGATCGCCGCGGGGCTCGCTTCATCCTGCAGCCGGTCCATCTCGCGCGACTTCGAGATGTCCCAGTTCTGGCAGAACTTGCACGCGAGGTTGCAGCCCGCGGTGCCGAACGAGAGGATGCTCGTGCCAGGATAGAAATGGTTGAGCGGCTTCTTCTCGACCGGATCGACGCAGAACCCCGACGAGCGGCCGTAGGTCGTGAGCAGCATGCGGCCGTTTTCCATCTTGCGCACGAAGCACAGGCCCCGCTGGCCCTCGTGCAGCCGGCAGTCGCGCGGGCACAGGTCGCACTGGATGCGGCCGTCGTCCAGGCTATGCCACCACTTACCCTCCATCGAACTTCATCACCCGGTAGCGGGAAATCGTGCAGCTCTCCAGACGCGTGTCCGCCGGCAGCCCCGCCTTGCGCAGGAGCTGACCGAGAAACGCGCGCTTGTCGGGAACGCCCTGCCAGACCTGCGGAAGAAACGTTGCCCTGCGTCCCCGGGCCTCGAGGATCAGGCCGTCCTCGCCGGCCCGGATCTGGCGCAGCAGATCGGCTTCATCGGTGAACGCAATCGGCTTGGCCACTGAAAGCAGGGAAATCTCGACCTGGCACTGCGGCCACTCCGCGGCAACGAGCTCCGGGAAACGCGGGTCGCGGAACGCGGCGGCCAGCGCGTTTTCCGTTACGTCCTGGACGAGCGGCCGCGTCGCCTCGAGGCTGCCGATGCAGCCGCGCAGCTCGCCGTCCTTCAACAGGGTGACGAAGCTCGCGCCGGGACGCTGGAGCCAGGGCGCCTCGAGCGGCGGGCCAGCCTTGGCGAACAGCCTTTCCTCGATGGCGGCCCGCGCGACGGCGATCAGCGCCGCGCCCGACTGCGCCTCCGAATGCTCGTACAGCGCGAACGACGAATAGCCGACCACGCTGTCCTTGCCGCCCGCGGTGTCTCCCGAGTTGCACGCCGCAAGCAGCCGCACGGGAATGTCGCGCTTCCTCGCGCAGGCGAGCAGGCCGTTCAGCGGCGTCGCGCCGCAGGCTTCGTCGTGGTCGATGTCGGTCGCGCGCGCCGCGATGCGCGCGAGCGTTGCCGCGTCGATGCGACGCGCCTCCGAATAGGCGTGGTAGTGCGAAAGATCGGTGGAGATCACGAGCAGCGTCTCGGCCCCGCCCCACAGTCGCTCGAGCACCTCGGCGACCTCGGCGACGCCCGCCATGCCGACGGCGAGCGGCACCAGGCTGAATTCGCCGAGCACCGTCTGCAGGAACGGCAGCTGCACTTCGAGCGCATGCTCGAGCGCGTGCGCCGGGTCGCTGCGCACGACCTGCGGCAGGTCGGCGAGCGAGCGCAGCGCCGCGTGGTCGAGCGCGACGCGGCCCAGCGGCGTCTCGAAGGCGTCGACGCCCGGCGCGGCGAGCCCGCGCACCGGCACGCGGTGGGCCGGCCCCAGAAGCACGACCCGCCGGACGATGCCTCGCGCCGCCGCGAGCTCCTGATAGGCGCGCGCCGCGACCGCGCCCGAGTAAACGTAGCCGGCGTGGGGCACCACCAGCGCCTTGGGAAACGTGAGGCGCGGCGCCAGGGCGTCGTCGGCGCCGAGAAAGCGTGCGATCTCGGCAGCGAGGGCACGCGGCTCGCCCGGATAGAACATCCCGGCGACGGCCGCCGGGCGGATGGAGGCCATGGGGCGCATTATCCTCCGTCGAGCGCGCGCATGACCCCTTCGAGGGCGAGGATCACGGATTGGCGGCGGATGCTCTCGCGGTCCCCGCCGAACTGGCGCGTCTCGGAGCGCACCGCGCCGCCCCTCGCCCAGGCGAAGCACACCGTGCCGACGGGCTTTTCCGGCGTTCCGCCGGCCGGCCCCGCCACCCCGGTGATCGACACCGCAACCGTGGCCCGGCTGCGCTCCAGCGCGCCGCGCGCCATTTCGCGCGCGGTCTCCTCGCTCACGGCGCCGTGCGCGCGCAGCGTCTCCGTCCGTACGCCGAGGAGCTCCTGCTTCGCCGCATTGGAATAGGTGACGAATCCCCGCTCGAACCAGGCCGACGATCCCGCCACCGAGGTCACGACCTGCGCCGCCCAGCCGCCAGTGCACGATTCGGCGGTGGCGAGCGTCTCGTTCCCTCGCTTCAGGCGCGCCCCGAGTTTTCTTGCCAGCTCGTCCATCAGAAGAAGAGACGCTGAGCGAGTGCCAGCACCAGCAGCGTGTAGCCGGCCGCCACCAGGTCGTCGAACATCACGCCGAAGCCGCCCTGCCAGCGCCGCTCGATCCAGCGGATCGGCGGCGGCTTGCCGATGTCGAAGGCGCGGAACAGGACGAACCCGGCAACCTGCCATTGGAGGCCGCTCGGAAGCAGCGCCGCCACGAGGAGGAAGGCGACGATCTCGTCCCACACCATCGAGCCGTGGTCGTGCACGCCGAGGTGGCGCCCGGTCACGCCGCAGGCCCATACGCCGAGGAGAAACAGCGCCGCGATCAGCGGAAAAATGACCGCCGGATGGGCGCCGGCGAGGAGCCATCCCGGAGCCCAGGCGGCCAGCGTGCCGAAGGTTCCCGGCGCGACGCGCGCCAGCCCCGCGCCGAAGCCGAACGCCACGATGTGCGCGGGGTGCGAGTAGGCGAACGCCGGCGTGGGCCGGAGCACGATCATCGCTGCGCGAAGTGGTCGAAGCCGCCGCGGAACGGCATCGGCTTGCCCGCCGCGTCGACGATCGCGAGGCGCGGCTGCCCGCTCTGAATGGCGCCGATGCGCGTGAGCGCCACGCCGAGCTCGCCGGAAAGCGCGTCGATTTCCCTGCGCCGCTCGCGCGGCGCGGTGAACAGGAGCTCGTAGTCGTCGCCGCCCGAGAGCACGCAGTCCTTCTCGAGCTGCGGGTCGTTCAATTGCGCGAAGGCGGCGAGGCGCGGGATCTCGGCATACTGCACGAGCGCCCCCACGTGCGAGCGCTCGAGGATGTGCTGCAGATCGCCCGCCAGGCCGTCCGACACGTCGATCGCGGCGCGCGCGATGCCGCGCAGGCGCTCGCCGAGCTCGACGCGCGGCTCGGGCTCGTTGAGCCTCGCCGCAGCCGCCGCGATCTCTGGATGCGTAAGCGCGAGCGCCGCGGAGCCGAGCTCGCCTGAGACCCAGATGTCGTCGTCGGCGCGCGCGGTGGCGCGATACATCGCCACGCCCGAAGGCACCTCGCCGAGCGCCGTCACGGCGATGGTGACCTGCGGGCTGCGGGTGGTGTCGCCGCCGATGAGGTCCAGGCCGTGGCGCTCCGCGAGAGCGAAGAACCCGGCGGAGAACGCTGCGAGCCAGCCTTCGTCGGCCGCCGGCAGGCCGAGCGCGAGCGTGGCCCAGCGCGGCGCCGCGCCCATCGCGGCAAGGTCGGAGAGGTTCACCGCGAGCGCCTTGTGGCCGAGCGCGCGCGGATCGGCCCCGGCCAGGAAGTGGCGTCCTTCGATCAGCATGTCGGTGGTCACCGCCAACTCGAGCCCGGCGTCGGGCCGCAGCAGCGCGCAGTCGTCGCCGATGCCGAGGAGCGTCTTCTTCGGCGGCCGATCGAAGAACCGGCGGATGATGTCGAATTCGTTCAGACGCTGGTCCTGCTACGCCCCACTTCGTCCGGGCGGACCGAGGCCGCGATCTTCTCCAGCACGCCGTTGACGAAACGATAGCCGTCGGTCGCGCCGAAGCTCTTGCCGAGCTCCACGGCCTCGTTGATCACCACCTTGAACGGCGTCTCCGGATGCGAGGCGAGCTCGTAGGCGCCGATGTACAGGATCGCGCGCTCGATCGGCGACAGCCTGCCAAACTCGCGGCTGAGATGCGGCGCGATCAGCGCACGCAGCGCCTCGGCTTGCCCGAGCACGCCTGAGAGCAGGCTCTCGACGAAGCGCGCGTCGGTGCGCTCGAAGCCTTCCAGCGTGCGCGCCTGCGCGAGCGGATCCTCGCCGGAGAGCTGCCACGCGTAGAGCGCCTGCAATGCGATCTCGCGCGCCTGGCGCCTGGCGGTTTTCATGCGCACTCACCCTTGAGCCGAGCCCTCAGTTTCCACATCTCCACCGCCACGCGCACCGCCTCGGCGCCCTTGTCCAGGCGCGCGAGCGCTTGCGCCTCGTCCTCGGTGGTGAGGATGCCGTTGGCGATCGGCAGGCCGCACTCGAGCGCCACGTCCATCAGCCCGCGCGCCGATTCGTTGGCGACGATCTCGAAATGATAGGTCTCGCCGCGGATCACCACGCCCACGGCGGCGAGCGCGTCGAAGTGCCCCGCCTGCGCCATCCACTGCAGCGCGAGCGGAATCTCGAGCGCCCCCGGCACGCTGACTACTGCGGACTCCACGCCGAGCTCGCGCGCGGCGCCCTGCGCGCGCTTCAGCAGCTCGGCGGCGATAGCTTCGTTGAAGCGGCTGGCGACGATGCCGAGGCGCATGGCTCCGCCCTACCCCTTGTCCGAGGCGCCTTTCACGTAGCCCACCACTTCGAGCCCGAAGCCCGCCATGCTCGGCATCTTGCGGGGCGCCGCCATGAGCCGCATGCGGCGCACGCCCAGGTCGCGCAGGATCTGCGCGCCGATGCCGTACACGCGCAGATCGAGCGCGCGCGAGGTGCGCTCGCCGCCGCCGGGCTCCGCGAGCCGCGCCTCGAGCGCCTCGGTGGACTGGGTGCAGTTGAGCAGCACGGCGACGCCGGAGCCCGCGCGCCGGATGGCTTCGAGCGCCTCGCCTACGCCCCAGCTGTGCGTGCCCTGGCCGGCGTCGAGCAGGTCGAGGATCGAGAGCGGCTCGTGCACGCGCACCAGCGCTTCTTCCTGCGGACCTGGCGTGCCGAGGACCAGCGCGAGGTGCACCGAGCCGAGCACGAGGTCGCGGTACGACACCAGCCGGAACGCGCCCCATGGCGTCGCAATCTCGCGCTCGCCGAGGCGCTGCACCAGGGATTCGTTGCGGCCGCGGTACTCGATGAGGTCGGCGATCGTGCCGATCTTGAGGCCGTGCTCAGCGGCGAACTCGATGAGGTCCGGCAGGCGCGCCATCGAGCCGTCATCGCGCATGATCTCGCACAGCACCGCCGCCGGCGTGACGCCGGCGAGCCGCGCGAGGTCGCAGCAGGCCTCCGTGTGGCCGGCGCGTACCAGCACCCCGCCCGCCTGCGCGACGAGCGGAAACACGTGGCCGGGCTGGACGATGTCCTCGGGGCGCGCGCTTTCCGAGGCGGCGACCTTGATGGTCAGGGCGCGGTCGTACGCCGAGATCCCGGTGGCGATGCCCTCGGCGGCCTCGATCGACGTGGTGAAGTTGGTGCCGTGCCGCGAGCGGTTGTGCTCCACCATCGGGCGCAGGCCGAGCCGCAGGGCGTGCGCCGGCGTGATCGGCATGCACACCAGGCCGCGGCCGTGCTTCGCGAGGAAGTTGATCTTTTCCGGGCTGACGAACTCGGCGGCGAAAACCAGGTCGCCCTCGTTCTCGCGGTCCTCGTCGTCGACCAGGATGACGATCTCGCCGGCGCGAATCGCGCCGATGATCTCGGTGATCGGGCTGATGGCGGCGGCTTCGCGGCGCATAGCCCGATTTTATGCCCTTTACTCGGCCGCGGGTTCGGCTTCCTGCCCGCCGGTGCGCTCGCGGATGCGGGCCGACTTGCCGGAGCGTCCGCGCAGGTAGTAGAGCTTGGCGCGCCGCACGTCGCCCTTGCGCTTGAGCTCGATCGAGGCGATGAGGGGCGAATAGGTCTGGAAGGTGCGCTCGACGCCCTCGCCCGAGGAGATCTTGCGCACCACGAACGAGGAATTGAGGCCGCGGTT
>Ga0134124_10003864_pt1 | contig 12017 bp, 6 predicted proteins | sample KB304_FD_96880 | JGI IMG/M metagenome (GOLD analysis project Ga0134124, IMG submission 96880) | Terrestrial soil microbial communities without Nitrogen fertilizer from Kellogg Biological Station, Michigan, USA - KB3-0-4 | ecosystem: Environmental > Terrestrial > Soil > Unclassified ... | reverse complement strand
GATTTGGGCGGTGTTCAACCGTTCGCTCTCGAAGCCTCCAAGATCGACCAGTATGATTTCAAATACGTGGGCAGGGAACAGGTTGATGAGTTGCATACCTATGTCTTTGACGTCGCGCCAAAGGTATTACCGAAGAAAGTTAGCGACCGCCGCTTTGAAGGCCGTATCTGGGTAGACGAAGATGACCTGCAAATAGTGAAGGTACGCGGAAAGGCCGTGCCTCAAGGCAATCAACGCTTTCCTCTTTTCGAGACTTATCGACAGCAAATCGACGGGCGCTATTGGTTCCCAACGTATACATCCGCCGACGATGAATTAGTCTTTCCCAAGGGTCAGGTTGTTCACATACGGATGCTTGTCCGGTATACGGACTACAAGCATTTCGGCAGCAAGGTGAAGGTGACGGAGATTGGCGAAGAACCGTAAATGTATCTTCCGCAAAATGGATCCACAGGCTTGACCTGCTAAGTTGCATTAGTTGAGAATCTGACATGTAACACAAAGCTCGCGGCCTGATCCATTAAAACCAAGTGAAACGATTCGTTCTCCTGCCAGTCCTTTTGCTGTCATTGCTCGTGTGTGCGTCGCTGGCCCTGGGCCAAATGCAACCTCCCGCGCAATCTCAGAGCCCGATTAGTTTCCCCGACTTTTCGGGTTTTGGTCTAATCGACAGCTTTGCGACGCTGCGAGACGAACGAACCAAACTCGAGAGCCTGTGCCAGATCCGGCGCGCCTCGCTTGATGAAGCTTCGCGCACTGTGGAGATGGCTTTGCAAAGAGTCGATGAATCAGCCGATCCACCTAAGGCGATTCGACTCCACAACGCTTCGGCAACTGTTTACCTCTACAAAGGCGATACTACAAATGCGATTGCACAGTTTGAAGAGGCTTTGCGTATCGGGGAGGCGCATGCGAATGAAAGTGCAAACCTTGCCGCGATGATGAACATCGATCTTGCCGCCCTCGGCATAGCCCACATGCGACGTGGCGAGGTCGAGAACTGTGTTACTAATCGCAATGCTGATGTTTGCATCTTTCCGCTAACTGCCGCGGCGCGCCATCGGTTGCGATCCGGTTCGGAGCGCGCCATCGAGTATTTCAAGCGTTATCTTGAAAGAGAACCTTCAAACCTGGAGGTGCGCTGGCTTCTTAACGTGACGTACCAGACGCTCGGCGAATATCCCGACAAAGTTCCCAAGGCTTATCTGATCCCTCCGGCTGCTTTCGAATCGAAAGAGAATATCGGAAGGTTTGTGGACATTGCTCCCTCGCTCGGGCTCGACACGACGGGCGCGGCCGGAGGTTCGATTGTCGACGACTTCGATAATGATGGATTTCTCGATGTAATCGAGACTAGCTTTGATCCATGCCAGCCGATGCGCGCCTTCCGCAACAATGGAGATGGTACGTTCCTGGATGTGTCCACCCGCTCGCACCTGGCTGAGCAACTCGGCGGGATAAACTCCGTGCAGACCGATTATAACAACGACGGCTGGCTCGACATCTTTGTGATGCGTGGTGGGTGGGAGTGGCCCATGCGCAATTCACTGTTGCGCAACAATGGGAACGGGACCTTCTCGGACGTAACGCTCGAGGCCGGGCTCTTGAGCATCGATCATCCAACACATTCGGCGGCGTGGGCCGACTTCGATAATGACGGTTGGCTGGACATCTTCATTGGACACGAGCACACACCCAGCCAACTTTTCCGAAACAAAGGTGACGGCACTTTTGAAGATGTCTCCGCGCGCGCGGGCGTAAACCGGGTCGCGTTTACGAAAGCTGTGGCATGGGGAGATTACGACGACGATGGATATCCGGACCTCTACGTCTCTAATTACGGGGAAGACAACTTCCTCTATCACAACAAACGTGACGGCACGTTCGAAGAGATTGCGGCGCAGCTTGGAGTTCAGCAACCGCGTTGGAGTTTTCCAACCTGGTTCTGGGATTACGACAACGACGGGAAACTTGATTTGTTCGTGGCTAGCTATTTCTTTGCAAACGGGGAGTGGGTAAGGCCCTATCTTGGACTAGCACGAGAGGGCGATTCGATGAAACTCTACCGCAATATCGGAAACGGCAAGTTTGCGGATGTGACCCAGGAGACAGGTCTTGATCGCAGCGTGGCGGCAATGGGAGCGAACTTCGGTGATCTCGATAATGACGGTTTCCTCGATTTCTATCTTGGCACGGGGGCGCCAACGTACACAGCGCTAATGCCAAATCTTTTGTACCGTAATCAAAGCGGCCGATCTTTCGTGGAGATAAGTTCGTCGAGTGGAACTGGCCATCTCCAGAAAGGCCACGGCGTATCGTTTGCCGATCTCGACAACGATGGAGACGAAGACATATTCGAGAACCTCGGTGGAGCTGTACCCGGCGACAAATACAATAGTGTCCTTTTTGCGAATCCAGGTCAGGCTAATAATTGGATTGCTATCAAGCTTGTCGGATTCAAGAGCAACCGCTCCGGAATCGGAGCTAAGATCAAATTAACGCTGAAGGAACCTGGCGCGGAAACTGGAATCAGATATCGCGAAGTCTCGAGTGGCGGGTCGTTTGGTGCGTCACCGTTGATGCAGCACATTGGTATTGGCAAGGCAACGCGAATTACTTCGCTAGAGGTAACGTGGCCCGCGAGCGGCACGCGGCAGGAGTTCAAAAACGTGCTGCCGAATCAGTTTATTGAGATAAAAGAGTTCGATAAGGTTTATGAAAAGCGGCGCATTCGGCGAATCATCTGGAAGCGCGCCGGCGCTGCTCCTCGACACATGCACACCAAGCCTTGATGAAGTCTTCTCTGTGCAACCTTTGTGTTCTCTGTGTCTCTGTGGTTATAGGATTGCACGGTACAACAACCACAGAGACACAGAGAACACAGAGGTTGCACAGAGAAGATGCCTCTACTCTACTAGCCCTTTGCCTTCTTTAATTGTCACTACCTTGTTTACCGTTACGTTGGTTAAAGTATCGACGACGCCACTGGGCCAGCGCACCTGAATGACGTCCACGCTCGTACGTTTCTCCAGCCCGAAATGCAGCTTCAAGTCATTCTGCGAAAGGTAACTGCCGCCGCTTCGCACTTCATCGAGTTGAGTGAGATCTCCGGCGACGACTTTCACCTTCGCGCCAATACCGTTGCGGTTGCTCTTCGTGCCGATCGTCTTAACTATGATCCAGTTGTTCTTGTTTCCACCGTCGTTCCGCAATAGCTGTGGGGCGCCGTCGAGATCGTTTACGACGATATCAACATCACCGTCATTGTCGATGTCACCGAACGCAGTGCCGCGGCTCGCGCGCTCTTCCATCAGCGCGCTACCAGACTGAGCAGCAACCTCTGAAAAGGTTCCGTCACGGTTGTTTCTATGCAAAAGCTTGCGCTGACGATAACGGTCTCGCTGCGGGTAGGCATGTCCATTAGCAACGAAGAGATCAACCCAGCCATCGTTATCGTAGTCGAAAAACTTTGTCCCCCAACCTACGTAAGGAAGACTGATCATTCCCACTCCCGCTTCGTAGGAAACATCAACGAAGGAACCTTTCCCAGCGTTGCGGTAGAGTACGTTGTGTTCATCGTCAAAGTTGGTAATGAACAGGTCCAGCAGCCCGTCATGGTCGTAGTCACCTAACGTGACTCCCATGCATCCCTGCTCGTTGCCATTTTTGTCGAGTGCAGTACCCGACTCAAATCCGATTTCGCTGAAGGTTCCGTTCCCATTATTGTGATAGAGAAAATTAGGTGTAGAGTCGTTGGCCACGAAAATATCGATCAATCCATCACCGTCGAAGTCGCTGCCCACAACGTCCAATCCGTAATAACCTCGCGAGTCTGCGACGCCGGCCTTTTTCGAAACGTCGGTGAAAGTTCCGTCACCGTTGTTGTGAAAGAGGGAATCACCCGCGCCTGGTAATCCTCTTGGTCCACATTGGACGGGAACGCCTTTGAATTGACAGGTTGGACCTTCGCCAAACGTAGGCAGGTTATTCATGTCAAAGCCCACGTAGTTTGTGACGAAGAGGTCGAGTTTGCCGTCATTGTCGTAATCGAGAAAAGCTGCTCCCGTGGAGAAGCGCGGATCGCTTACTCCGGCTTTCTGTGTGACGTCGGTGAACGTGCCATTTCCGTTGTTTTTGAACAGATGATCGGGACCGATACTCGTGACATAGAGATCATCAAAACCGTCGTTATTGAAGTCGCCGACCGCACATCCCATTCCCCAACCAACATCGCCCACTCTTGCTTTGTCCGTGACATCGGAAAACGTTCCGTCATGGTTGTTGTGATACAGCACGCTGCGGGTTTTCTTGTTCGCCTTGAGCAACTCAACGGTGAGTGAATTGACGAAGTAGATGTCCAGATAGCCGTCATTGTCATAATCGAAAAGCGCTACGCCGCCACTCATCGATTCAGAGATGTACTTCTTTTCCGGCGACAGTGCGTGTTTGAAGGTAATACCGGATTGGCTTGTTACGTCGTTGAACTGAACGGAGACAGGTGGGATTTTTAATGCGACTGCCAGAAATGCGGCCAGTAAAATCACGTGCGGTTTCGCGACGAATAGCAAGTTAGATCCTCTTTTCTCTGTGCAACCTCTGTGTTCTCTGTGTCTCTGTGGTGTTCTTTTCTCAAGTCCCAGTAACCACAGAGACACAGAGAACACAGAGGTTGCACAGAGAATTGTTTACTGCGGTTTTTTGAGGCGATTGAATGTCTCGTCCTCGCGTTTAGCGTCCTCGCGTCTTCCGGCGGCGGTGTAAGCGTGACCCAGCTCGTAATGAAAAAGCGCATTCTCAGGCTCGAGCTTCACTGCCATCTCCAGATTGGAAACTGCGCCGGCGAAGTTGCCCTGCTGCAGCAACGCCTTGCCAAGCGCGTAATAGAGTTCTACATTCGTCGATCCGGAAGAAGGCACATCCTGCAACAGTTCGGCAGCTCTTGAATATTCCTGAGTGTGGAAGTAGCTGAGCCCTAATAGCCATCTCGCCTGGGTATTTGCCGGATTGGATTTGATCTCACTCTCGAGCGGCGCCAATGCTTCGCGGTACGACTCTGCGCGAAAGTAGGCTAGCCCGAGATTGTAATCCAAGCCAGCCTGTTGAGGGTTCCACTTCTTGGCAAGGCGGAATTCGACTGCGGCGTCAGTAAGGTTCTGCCGTCCTGCCTGCACAAGTCCCAAACTGTTATGAAGCGCTGAAATAATCTTCGTTAACTGCGCTTCGTTTGCCTCGAGCTCTGAGCGGGTCTTTTGGTCCAAAGAAGCTTGTGTCTTCTGATTATTTTCATCGGGTACTCTGGATGCACCCATTGTCGATTGTTTGGAACTAAGGCTTTGCGTTATCTCAAACGCGCGGGCCTTCAGCTCAGACGCCACCTGCAACTCTTTGCGACCCGCTTCGGTCTGCCCTGTCTGGAGCAGAGACTGTGCGAGCCGGTAATGTGCAGTTGTGACCTGGAACTTGTTGTGAGGCAGATTCGGATTCAAGTCAATCGCTTTCGTGAGCACGTCTATTGCCTGATCGTGCTTCTGTAATTCCTGATAAGCCTGGCCCAACTGGAAATAAGGATCGGGATTGTTCGGCTGGATTCGAGAGGCCGTCTTCAAGAAGTCAATTGCCGGCTCCCACTTTCTTTGAAAGATGCATGTAATCCCGAGATAGTAGTTGCTGAAGTAGTCGTTTGGATTTGCGGCTAACTCAATCTTGAACTCTCCCTCAGCACTGGCCACTGCGGAGCCGCCTTCGTTCCAAAGATATGCTAAGCCCAGATTGTAGTGAGCGCCCGGAAACTGTGAATTCAAAGCGATAGCTCTTTTGAACTCTTCGATTGCTTCAGGTAAACGTCCAGCTTCACGAAATGCTCTACCGATAGCGATATGAATCTCCGGCTTCTCACCAAACTCAGCAATCATCGAATCAAAAACCCGTCTTGCGGCAGTAAACTGGCGTTGCTGTAGATATGTAATTGCGAGAGTGAAACTCGAGTTGAAGTCGTTTGGGGCAAGCTTCAGGGCTACTTCGAGCGCTCTTGCAGATTTTTCGTAATCGCCCAGGGCAAAATAAGTTTTGCCTAAAGTCTTATGGACGTCCGCGTTGTTCGGTTGGAGCTGGGCAGCTTTGAGAAGCGGGTCGACAGCTTTATCAAACTGCGCGGCCTCCAGATAAACCATGGCCATTTCAATCAGAAGATCGGTGTCAGTTGGTTGATAATTCGCCGCTGCCTCAGCCGCCTCGAGCGCTGGTTCACGCTTCATTAGCACTGCATAAGTTTTCATGAGTCTGCGATATTGCGCAGCCAGAATCGACTTAAGCTCAGTCTCTGCCTCGGCAAGCTTACCCGCGCGCACCAATTCCTGGGCCGCCTCATAACGTTGCGCTAATGTTTTGTCCTGTGGCGAATTGAAAGAGATAGGCGGGAGTAAAAGCGAAAGAATGATTAAGCACAGAGCCATCGGTTTTTTGCAAAGCTCAGGGCAAAAATTTTCCGCCACTGAGAGACCAAAGGTGAAATCAGCGTGGTTGGGTCTTTATATCACGTTCCCGGAGAAATGTTTTCACGCTGAAACGCCATAAGGTATAGAAGATGGAGGTGCGCATGAGTTCAGAAGATAAGACGCGTGATAAGTGGTCAAAGGTAGAAGTCATCGTCACAGTGCTTTCTGGATTATTGCTACCGATTGCGGTGGCTGCTGTAGGTGGAATCTACACGTACGTTCAAGACCAGAATCATGAGGCTAGTGTTATTCAGCAGCATCAGAATGAAGAAATCAGTCACAGGGCCGATCGGGCGACAACCCTTTTGAAGCATTTCGCAAGCGAGAGCCAGCGGGAAAGACTTCTCGCGATCAAAGTGGCAGAACAACTAGCCAAAGACAAACAGCTTCCGGATGAGCTTGTCCCGGCGCTGATTGAGATTGCGAAAAATGATCCGTCTGCCGAGGTGTCGGGAGCGGCCGCGGAAGCGACGAGTGCAGTCAAGGAAGTCACCACTATCAATCAGACAGGAAACGTCGAAACAGTTAAATCGACAGCAAGTGATGCGATCGCCAGAATTCCTCCGCGGATCTACTTTCATATTCGCAGTGAGAATCAACGTGAGATGGCTAAACAAATAGCATCAAAATTACAGGAGCAGGGATTTATCGTTCCTGGTATTGAAAAATTAGATCAGGGTCCCACAAATACCGAGTTAAGGTTTTTTAATGGCAGCGAGCCTGCCGATACCGAGAAGCTTGTAAATGCGTTGAATCAACTCGGATTGAAGGTTAACCCGGTGGATCTTTCCAGCCGGTACAAAAATTCAACTGCTATCAGACCGCGACACTACGAGTTATGGATCAGCGCCGACTCTCAATAATTCTCTGTGCAACCTCTGTGTTCTCTGTGTCTCTGTGGTGAGTTGTTGCTGTGAATAAGTTAACCACAGAGACACAGAGAACGCAGAGGTTGCACAGAGAAAAGAGCTGCGGCGAAGAGTTAACATCCGAGGCTGATTTTTAACGCGTTAGCGGCATCCTTCAGCGACTGGCCCTGTGTTTGAGTGAGTGCGCCGCTTTTGATGAAAGCGTTGACCTGACTGATAAAGGCGCTAAGCTGGTTACAGGCCACGTCCGTTCGATCATTATCGAGCTTGAGACGGATATGGTTCAGCTTGTCGATCAACCCAGCACCCTGGTTTTGCGAGAGCGTGCCACCCGCGATCAGTGCTTCGACCTGAGCAATGAGGGATGCGATCGGGTCTTGCGCAGACTGCGGTTTCGGAAAAGCTATAAATAGCGGCGTCTCTCCGACCGGTATGGTTGCGGTCACTGTATTCGTGGCTATGTCAATCACAGAGACGGTGTTGCTAAGAGAATTCACAGCGTAAGCAGAAGTCCCGCTCGGCGTGATGGCTACGCCGCGTGGAGTTGATCCGACGGGCACGGTGGCGGTGATGGTGTTTGTGGACGTGTCTATAACCGAGACAGTGTTGTTAGATTCCTGCGCCACGTAAGCGAAGGCTCCATTCGGCGTGATGTCTATTCCTGCCAGCAAGCCCCCAACCGGCACCGTCACAATTATCGTATTGGTTGCCGTGTCTATTACCGATACGTTGCCACCAATGAAATTCGCTACGTAAGCAAAGGCCCCGTTCGGGGTGATCGCAATTGCTCTCGCACCAAGTCCTGCGGGTATGGTGGCGATCACAGTGTTGGTTGTCGTGTCGATTACCGATATGCTGGAGTTGAAGATCATGCCCTGGTTAGCCACATAGGCAAAGGCGCCGTTCGGAGTGATAGCTATTCCGAATGGCGCACCTCCAACCGGGACCGTGGCAACCACATTGTTTGTTGCCGTGTCGATCACCGAGACCGTTTGACCAGCTTGATTCGCCACGTAGGCGAACGCACCATTCGGAGTGATAGCTATTCCACTTGGCACTAGTCCGACTGTGACGTTAGCAATGACGGTATTGGTCGCCGTGCTTATCACCGAAACAATCGGGCTATTCTGATTCCCAACATAAACGAAAGCGCCGTTCGGCGTGACGGCTATCGCTACCGGGACTGGTCCGACCGGTATAGTGGCGGTGACTGTATTCGTGGCCGTATCTATTACCGAGACTGTATCGTCCAGAGCATTCGTCACGTATCCCTTAGTTTGAGCGAGCGCCACGCTTGCTCCGAAGGTAGTGAGAACCAGTGCCAGCATTACCATTCGTCTAACTGTGGTGAAAACTGAGGCTAAGCTTTTTTGAGGAAATCCGGTCATGAGTATTCTCCTTGAGAGACCGACATGATGAGTTGAGCTTGTAGTGAGCGGGAATCTTCTTGGCAAAGACCATACCGTTTGCGCGATTCACATAGGAACGCGGAAAACAATGCAAGTGAAGTTGCGGGGAAATTTGCCCTGTATACGAATGAAAACACTGGCCGGGTGAAGCGTGACCAAAAGTGGACTTCTGAACCATTAAACTCACATTAGACTCTTATACCTTTCCCAGTCGTGTTTCATTCGTGCCATGAACTGCTGGAAGCGAGGATGCTGGCGCAGACTATCGAGATTGTGATCTGTGGCGAACAAAACGTAACAGGGAAATCCGTTGTCAGCAGCTGACTCCAGCCACTTGATCGCTTCTTCCTTCCGGTTCATCAGCGCGTAAGCACAGGCGATGTGGTAAGCCGTGTGGTGGAAGTGTCCGAATCCCTTGCCGCGCTCAATCGCTAACTTGATTTTTTCTTCAGCGACTCGTGGCTGTCCATCTGCTGCCGCGAGCATCGCCTGCAAGCTGGTAAACAAACCGCGATTGTCTTCCGGATAGTCTTTTAGAAATTTTTCAAGCGTCGCAGCGGCCTCTTCCTTCCGGCCCAGGTCAAACAGAGTCAGGACAATTTGATGGCCCACCAAAGACGGATTGGTCTCGGCGGGAACATTCCGTAAAGCAGCAAGCGCCTTCTCATGTTCGCCTTTGAACAGCAGGACCTCTCCGACACGAAAGCGCGCGAGTGTGTTACCCGGATTTGTTTTTAGCGCCTGGTCCAACTCTGCCAGCGCTTCATCCACCAATCCCACGTGGCCGAGAACTACGGCCAGTTGATTTCGCGCCTCGTCCAAACTCGGATTCAACACAAGTGCACGTCGATACTCCTGAATGGCCTGATCGTGAGGGAAGTGATTTGCAGGCGTCCATAACAAACGCCCGCGGGCGAGATACGCTTCCGCCAGGTCAGGATCCAATGCCAGCGCCTTCTCAACCGCAACAAAGGCTTTCTGCTGTAAATCCTTCTCATCGGGTGCAAACAAGAAGAGCTTCCACACATAAGCCTGGGCCAACTCGGCCCAGCCGCCTGCAAACTCCGGATCGGCTTCGACAGCACGACTCAATGACTGAATCGCCGAGTCGTTATCTGATTTCGTTTGGCGGTTAAGATAATAACGACCACGCAAAAAATCATCGTATGCCGCGGGGTTGATGCGACGCCGCTCAGCCAGACGCGACTGTTCCTGCGGCGTTAGCTTAATGCGAATTGCCTGAGTGACCGCTTGCGCCAGCTCGTTCTGCAGAGTCAACACATCGCGAAGATCGCTGTTATACTCCTTACTCCAGATAAGGTCTTCAGCTTCAGCGTCAATCAGTCGCACACCTACACGGATCTGGTCGCCAAACCGCTGCACCGACCCTTCGATGACTGCATCGACATTCAATTCTTTTGCGATCTGCTTTAACGGTTTCTGCGAGCCTTTGAATTGCACAACAGACGTACGCGAGGTAACTCGCAGTGAACCAACTCTAGCGAGCCCGGATATGAGTGTTTCAGTCATGCCATCCGCGAAATAATCCTGTCCCGGATCGCCTGAAAAATTTTCCATCGGTAACACGGCCAGGGAATGTATCGGCCTTGCCGCTGCTGCTGGCGTTGGTGTTTTCGGTTGTCTTGTAAACCAGATCGCCAGAGCCACGAAGCCAATGACAATGGCTGCAATTGCGGTCGCGGTTTTCGTTAGTAGGCGAGGGCCAGATCGCTTATGGAAACCGGGGTCCGTCCCGAGTTCCAATTCCCGTTTAGCATTTTTAAGATCGAGCAGAGCCTGCTCAGCAATCGGATACCTGTCGTTTCGATCCTTCGCTAATGTCTTTGTGACGATCGGTTGTAAAAAGCCGGCTCGAGGTTGAGACCTCGCCAGAGGCGCTGGATCTCTTTCGGCAATCTGAATAATAACGTCAGTCGGTGTTGGTCCGTCGAACGGTTGCCGCCCAGCAATCATTTCGTAGAGTACTACTCCCAAACTCCAGATGTCTGTTCGTGCATCGACCAGGAGTCCACGCGCCTGCTCAGGCGACATATAGGCTACCGTTCCCATCAACACGCCAGGCAGGGTCCTGGGATCGACGGCACGTGTTTCGGCTTCACTGTTCGCCGGCTCAGGCTTCGTTTCTGCTAATTTCGCCAACCCGAAGTCGAGCACCTTTACGAACCCGTCTTCTCGTAGCATCACGTTTTCAGGTTTGATATCACGGTGGACGATTTTCGCTCTGTGCGCGCTGCAGAGTGCCGATGCAATCTGAATCGCAATGTCGAGCGCTTCGTCAACGCCGATCTGGTCCTGGGCCATTCGCTGGCGCAGTGTCATGCCTTCGATGTATTCCATGACAATGCAATGGCGACCATCTTCGCTCTGAATTACCTCGTGGATGATGCAGACATTTGGGTGCGAGAGCGCCGCAACTGCCCGCGCCTCTACTTCAAACCGTTGCAGATGTGCTTTGTCTTTGGTGAGAACCGCCGGCAGAAACTTGAGGGTAACATTGCGTCGCAGGCTGGTGTCCTCAGCGAGATAGACTTCGCCCATTCCACCTGCTCCGAGCAGCGAGAGGATCCGGTATTGGTTGAATCTGTCGCCGGCACGAATAGGCGAGTGTTCGGCGGCCATGATTCTTGCTGCAACCTCGAGCGCCGGCGCCTCAATGAAACTTTCCGCTTGATGTTCATACGTAAGCAGAGATTCAACTTCGCGTCGGAGTGCTTCGTCGCCCGCGCAAGCCTGGACCAGAAAGGTGGAACGTTCACTCGCCTCTCTTTCCAGGGTCAAGTGATAAATGCGCTCGACTTCTTGCCAGCGTTCAACTTTCACGAGTTGACAAATTCTCCATCGAGCTCCCGCAACAACCAAACCTTCGCGAGACGCCAATCACGCATCACGGTCTCTTTCGAAACATTCAATAGCTCAGCTACTTCTTCGACAGAAAGCCCCGCAAAGAAACGCATCTCGACGATCTTAACTTTACGGGGATCGATTTCAGCCAATGCCTCGAGCGCCTCATCGAGCGCAACGAAGTCGGCGCTGCGATGGACGACAAACGATGCTGCTTCGCTCAGTGACACTTGAAACGCGCCTCCGCCGCGTTTCAGGTACTGCCTGTCGCGAGCGAAGTCGACGAGAATACGTCGCATAAGTTGCGCCGCAACACCGAAGAAGTGCGCACGGTTTTGCCAGCGGACGTTCTTCCAGTCGATCAGCCGGATGTACGCTTCGTT
>Ga0134124_10003863_pt1 | contig 12018 bp, 7 predicted proteins | sample KB304_FD_96880 | JGI IMG/M metagenome (GOLD analysis project Ga0134124, IMG submission 96880) | Terrestrial soil microbial communities without Nitrogen fertilizer from Kellogg Biological Station, Michigan, USA - KB3-0-4 | ecosystem: Environmental > Terrestrial > Soil > Unclassified ... | reverse complement strand
TTGTTCGAGCGCTTCCAGCCGCAACTGGAGCCGGCCATTTTGCAAAAAGAGTTGATAGCAAAACCAGCAAACCGCCAGGAACGCTGCCCACAAGAGTAGTTGCGAGAGGTCAACTTGCATTCATGCCATTCTTCTGCACATTAGTTCAAGAGTGTACTTGGATGGGAGGAGTCTAAAACTTCCGACTTTAAATAAATGTACAGCGCCAGAGTCTACTTCAGAAGCCATAAGCGGTCAACGCAATTGGAGAATTCAGGAGGGTGTTTCCCGTATCACCAAGTGCGATTTTCTTTGGAGTCTCGTATAGCCCAGGAACAAGATAACCAAGATGGTCTTACTAATGCTGGTCTTATTAAGATTCCACTGAACAATTTCCCTTGTACGAATCTCATTATCTTTGAAAAAAACAATACCCCTGCTATCAGAAGAGCAAACAGAATACTAACGAGTTGCTGGCCCAGATCGCGAAGGGGACCCAAGTGCCTTTACGGCATCGTTTGGGTGTTACCTTCTTCTTTGCTCATTTGGCTGTCACTCTAATCTTATGGTGCGCCCCAAACAAAGTGAGCGCCACGTAGATCTTGCCATGTTCACCCGGTTGCCAGCGATATCAATGAGCGCTCCTCCGACAAGCTAATCGGTAATACGGTCGGATTCTCCGAATTCCAACGCCCCACATACTCAGCGGAATCCCGCCGCCGCCCACTACTTTTTCACTCAGGCCGACAGAGAGGGCATAATCTCCAGCCTTCAAAGAACAGCCTAAAAGTAACGAACAAAAACGAATCAGGAGGAAACCACAATGCACGTTCGGCATCAACATGGCCATTTGAGGTCTGTAGAACGGAAGGCTGGTCCACCCTTGGGAATTTCTCTGGCGCGAGACTAATCAGTCCGGTAATCGAATACGTCGTAACCGTGTGATCGGCACGCTTGAAGAATACCCGACTGAAGAACTGGCTCAGGCTGCGATAAACGGACTGAGAACGTGCATCAATGAGGATCGCAACCGACAACCCCAGCAACCAATGTTTGTCAGCGACCTGATCGATCATTATCTGGTAACGGAACTGTCAGAACAAACCAATTGGCACGCACATTCCAGGCGAATGGTCTACCGGGTATTTATCAAGCGTTGGATAAGACCACGTTGGGGTTCGATCAACATTCGTGACGTACGCACTATTGCCGTCGAGTCTTGGTTAAGGCAGTTGCTACGTAAAGACGGCGAAGCCATGGCGAATTCCAGCAAAGCAAAAATTCGCAATCTCATGAGCGTGCTGTTCAATCATGCGATTCGATACGAATGGCTCGAACAAGGAAGGAATCCGATTAAGCTTGTTCGCCAGAGCACGCTTCGACAACGCACTCCTACAGTTTTAGAACCGCACGAACTCCAAAACTTACTGTCACAACCTGAGTCGCCTTTCCAACTCATGGTGCTGCTAGCCGTCACCACTGGATTGCGTCGCAGCGAACTATTTGCCTTGAAATGGAGTGACCTCGATTTTTTCAACCTGACGATTGATATTCAACGCTCGATCTACCAAGGCAAAGTCGGAAGCTGTAAGACTGCTGCTTCCAAAACATCAATTCCGTTGCCTCTCTTTGTGGCCGCAGAGCTGTGGACGTGGAAAGAGACGACTCGCTACGCAGCTCCTGACGATTGGGTCTTTGCCAGCCCGCGTTCCAGGGGAAGGAAGCCGTTCTATCCTGACATGGTGATGGTGAAACGAATTCGGCCGGCTGCATTACGAGCCGGCATTACGAGAAGGATCGGCTGGCACACATTTCGCCACACTTATTCGACGATGTTGATTGCGAATGGTGAGAATGTGAAGGTGGTTCAGGAACTGATGCGACACTCCAATAGTCGCACAACACTGGAGGTTTATTCACAGGCAAGAATCCGTGCGAAGCGCGAAGCACAGTTGTGGAAATGATTATGCCCGAAGACACAAAGATCATGATGCAGCATATGGGTCCGGATGAGTGTTTGGGTGGCACTTAAAAGCCACATTTACCAACGCGCGGGGACAATGGATCGTCTGGATCGTTTTGGATCAACGGCAATCCCGAAGAGTCTGCGGATTTTGCGATTTTACTGAATAGAAATGGTAGGCGCGTGCGGATTTGAACCGCAGACCCCTACCGTGTCAACTGATCTAGAATCAAGTCTGGTTAGCTAATAATGAGGTGATTCGTAATGGTGGCGCTGTTCAGATATGTAGCTTCGTAGCTCGTCCCAATCTAAACTGCACCAAGACGGTATGATGGGTAAATTGTCTCCAGCGCAAATAGATCGCGACAAGATACTTATGTTGCATCACGAGATTCGGCAGAAGTATCTTCTTACAATGCCTCAGCAGGGATTGCGAAACCAATCCCAATACTGCCGCCGGAGTGGCGAAAGCATTTGCGAATTGATTCCCACCAGGTTGCCGCCAATCAACGCACCTCCGGAATTTCAACAGTTGATCGGCGCATCATTTTGCAGGACTTCATAACGGTCAAAACACGCTTACCACCGCTCGACATATCTTTCTTCCACACCTTTCCAAGTTGTAATGCCTTCCAAATTGAAACTCATTGCTCAATGGCTCAGCATTACGATCCCCAATCGTACGGTGGATTCAAAGAGCACGAAACCGTGTAATCACGCGCGCATGACAGGTGTTTTCACCGGGCTTAATGTCGCGTGTAAACACTCGCCATCACAGGTGTAATTACGCTCGCTAACCGGATCGTCTTAGCGTAGGTTTAGAACCAACAACCGAGAGTGAAAGGTGTCGAGCAAGAGGATCAACGACAGATGAAATTCAGTACCTCGTGGCGGCGTTCGCGGCGTCCCACGAGTAAAATGGTTGTTGCTGCCTTATAAACGCCGACAGTACGATTTATCGCGCGCTGAAGCGTTTTGAGGTAACTGGCCGCATCGCGGGAAGTGTCGGCAGCAGTCGTTTCAATTATGTCAGCAGTAGGAATAAGAATACGTTTAAGTGTTTAAGTGGCTTTGCACGAAAAGTAGTGCCTGCCGGGATTTGAAGTCTTCTCTGCGATCTCTGCGTAGCTCTGTGATCTGCGTAACTGTAGTCGCGAGAAATATTTAACACAGAGATAACAGAGATACGCAGAGATCGCAGAGAAGAGTCAGTTAGTTGTAAAAACGACTTTTCGGACAAAGCCGGCATTACGAGAAGGATCGGCTGGCACACATTTCGCCACACTTATTCGACGATGTTGATTGCGAATGGTGAAATGTGAATGTAGTTCAGGAACTGATGGAGGTTTATTCACAGGCAAAGATCCGTGCGAAGCGCGAAGCACAGCAGAGAGTTGTGGAAATGATTATGCCAGAAGACCCAAAGATCATGATGCAGCACATGGGTCCGGATGAGTGTTGGGGTGGCCCTTAAAAGCCACATTCACCAACGCGCGGGGGTCAATGGATCGTCTGGATCGTTTTGGATCAGCGGCAATCCCGAAGAGTCTGCGGAGTTTGCGAATTTGCTGAATAAAAATGGTAGGCGCGTGCGGATTTGAACCGCAGACCCACGACACGCAAATTATGATGAAGCGAACCGGTCCGGATGCGAGTTCGGGCGTTACCTAAGAAGGAGAAACTACCCTAACGTGTCAATTTTTGTGGCCACCACGGCGCTCAGCAGTCTAGAATCTCACGCTTAAGATGAACTCACTGATCTCCTACCTCAATCACTGGGCCAACGTGCAACCGGAGCAGCCTTACGCGACGTTCCTCGACCTGCACGGCAACGTAACCGAGACCTACACCTATCGCGCTTTCAACGAGCGCACTGCCTACGTCGCTGAATATCTATTCCAACAAGTCGGGCTCAAGCCTGGCGAGAGAGCTTTGCTGGTCTATCCGCCGGGCCTCGAGATTATCGTCGCCTTCTTTGCCTGCGCGCGTATCGGCGTGATCCCCGTCCCGGTTTACCCGCCCACGCAAAACACCCCTGCCCCGCGCTCAACAAAGCTCGACTTCATTGTCGACGATTGCCAGCCCACAGTCGCACTCACCACTTCACAACATTCCGATCTCTCCGCTCTGCAATGCATCTCTACGAACCACCTGCGCGGCAAGCCAAACGAAACTCTGAATCACGACCCACACCCGATCCTCTTCTTGCAATACACGTCCGGTTCGACGAGCGATCCCAAAGGCGTGATCGTTTCGCATGAGAACGTGATTCATAACTGCTTTGCCATCGCGGATCACAAGCCCATCAGCGTCTCCTGGTTGCCGCAGTATCACGACATGGGCCTGATCGGGTATTACGTCTTCACGTGCATCTCCGGCGGCACCACTTATGGTTTCTCGCCGGCCGACTTTCTGCGACGCCCACTGCTGTGGCTTCAAACGTTGAGCCGCGTGCGCGCGACGTGCACGTCTTCGCCAAACTTCGCCTTCGAGTATTGCCTGCGCGAAGATAAAATCCCCTCCGCTCAACTCGCCGGCCTGGATCTCAGTTCGTTGCGCGTGCTGATGAATGCCTCAGAGCCGGCGCGCCCTGAAACGCATCGCCGTTTCCTCGAACGATTCGCGCCTTACGGTTTGCGCTCCGAGGCGCACATCGTCGCCTACGGACTCGCGGAGAACACACTCGCCGTCACTCATCGAGGCCGGCGATCTGCAAGATTTGGCGAACGCGAGTTAATGAGTTCGGGCGCGCCGTTGGCAGGAATTCACGTGCGCATCGTCGATCCGAAATCAGGCAACGCGCTTCTCGATGGCGAGATCGGTGAAGTCTGGGTCGCCGGCCCGAGCACTTGCCTCGGCTACTGGAACCGTCCGCAGCTCACTGAACAAACCTTCGGCAACAGCATCACCGCGAACGACACCGATGCCGGGCGCTACTTGCGCACCGGCGACCTCGGACTCGTCGACAACGGCGAATTGTTCATCTGCGGCCGGATAAAAGATCTGATCATCGTGCGTGGCGTTAACTACTATCCGCAAGACATTGAAAGTGTCGTCGAATCAGCGTCAGCGAAGATACGAACCGGAGGTGTCGCAGCCTTCCAGGCAGAAAATGAAGTAGTGGTCATCGCGGAGGTCAAGCGGACCAACGATCTTCCGGAGCCGGCCAAAATCATTCAAACGATATACGCCCGTTGCCTACTCGCGCCGGACACGATCGTCTTCGTACCGGCGCGATCCATCGCTAAAACCACTTCCGGAAAGATCGCGCGCCAGCCAACGTGCCGCCGTTGGCTGACCGGCAAACTGCGAGTGATAGCAACACACAAATGTGCAACCAATGAACCTCGCTTGCGCAATTTTCTGGAACGCTACAACCTCAAAGGCGATGAGGATCACACGCTCGGTGAATTGGGCATCGATTCTCTGGGCATGGTGTCGTTGCTCGACGACATCGAAACACAGCTAAAGGATCACGGTCTGACCGATCTGCTGAGTGAAATCGACGTCCGGCGGCTCCAACAACTACGGGTCGGCGAGCTGACACGTCTTTTTGACTCCATCGATCAGAAGTCCGCCGCGCAAATTGCCGCACTGAGAACGATGCTCAATAAATTTCAGCAGGGCCAGGATGAACTGCTGCAGGAGCGAATGCGATCAGATGCGCGGCTCGAGATCGCGCCCGTTGACACCTCGGCCACGCAATCGATCAGCAACGTATTGCTCACTGGCCCAACCGGCTTCTTTGGCCCGTTCCTGTTACACAGCCTCCTGACACAAACGCCTTACACATATCACTTGCTCACGCGCGCAGCAGACGCGGAGCATGGCCTGAATCGCATCCACGAATCATTGTGTCGCACTCAACTCTTAATGCCCGAGCTCGCGCAGAATTTAAGAACACGCGTGCAAGTAGTTTGCGGCGACATTGCGCGACCCAATCTCGGTCTGACTCGAGATCAGTGGCAGTCGTTGAGCAAAACCGTGCAGGCCGTGATTCACAACGCCGCGCACGTGAATTACGTGCTGAACTACGACGCACTCAGGACCGCAAACGTGGAAGGCACGCGCGAACTGCTGCGCTTCGCCGTCACCGAAACGCCGAAGGAGTTTCACTTCATCTCCAGCACCGTCATCTTCGGCTGGAGCGCGAAAGCCGAACTATTCGAGAGTGACAACAACGACGAGATGCTGAACCTCGACTTCGGTTACGCGCAAACCAAATGGGTGGCCGAGCAGTTAGTATTCGCCGCCGAACAGCAGGGACTCGCGGTGCGCGTCTATCGCCCGTCATTCATCACGACTTCAACTCACAGCGTCGCCAGCAGCGACGATATCGTCATTCGCCTGCTGGCCTTCATGATTAATGAAGGCATCGCCGTCACCGCGCAAAATCAGATTAGTTTCCTGCCCGCGGAGGTTGTCGCCAACAACATCGCCGCTATCTTCAACCAACGCGCGACACCCGCAAGAACGTTCCACGTAACTGCAGATCACTATTACAACCTTGCGGACATCACTCGCCTGATGTCGCACGAGTATGGTTACGAGTTCGTCTATTGCGACATACCGGATTTCGTGACTGAGATGAAGCGCCGCTGCACGCCGGGCAACCTGCTCTACCCGCTGCTCGATTTCTTCAATCGCTCGCAGCGGAAGATCGCAGCGATGCAGCGCAAGCGCTACAACAACGCTAACTACCGCGTCGCCCGAAACACGTCAGGTAACGGCGACTCCGATCCGCCGCTCAAAGACACGGTCGCTTACTTGATGTCCTACATGCTGCGCGAAGGGCTCATTCGTGATTCACGAAGCAACTCGCGACGCGAAATAGAAGGCGAGATAGAAGCCGGTATAAACCGTCACGAGAAAGGCCGCGTACAACAGCGGACCGCGCCATGAATACGCCGGCTCGACGCCGGCGTACGGCCGGTAAGGTCTTAAAATTAAAAAGCTCACCAGCATGCCGAGCGCGCCGCCGCCGACAACGTCGAGCACGACGTGCTGCTTGACAGTACACACCGTCGCAGCGACAACAACCAACGTAACAAATGCCGCCATCCCGTAACGCCTCGCAGCTTTCCACACTGCGAAAGCGGCGAGCACGGCAATCGAAAGATGAAGCGAAGGAAAAAGGTTGTACGGCGGATCGATTGCGTAGAGAGTCGCGACGGCCCAACCCGAAGCACGCCCGAGATCCAGCATTGCGCTATCGGCACGCAACGCAGACGAAGTAACCGGAAAAAACGCGAAGCAGAACAGCGAAACCGTGATCACGATCGCGTACGCAACCGCGGTGCGCCGAAACAGGCGTTGGCAGCGGACGACAAACAAAGGCAACAATGACGAGGGGAATATCAGCAGATAAGTCCAAACGGAGGCGGCGATAAAAGGAATGTGATCGTCGAGGAAGGTCTTCAAGTCCCTCGCCTGTTGCGAATCGCGTGAGGCGGGGACACCGAAGTATCCGGCGATGAAAAAGATCACGAGCGCAACGGTGAGAATCGCTCGCTCAAGCGAGGCGCGCCTCATCAAGACACTCTCATGGGCCACCAACCAGCAGATGAAATACGCCCTGCTTGCCGGCGACCAGATCGCTTCGCGCGGCCGGATGCTTGAGCTGCACGATCAACTTCGCGATGCGCCGCGCATTGCCCGCCGTCAGGTTGGCCGCGCGATTCGAAAGCGCGTAGTGATAGAGCAAACTTCCGGTCACTTTGATACGGCCCGCGGAGATCTGCACGCCGAGCGAAGTGCAATCGATCGCGACGCCCGCCCGACATAAGCGCGGTTGCGCGCCGCCGCCGTTCGTTTCCGCGTGATCCGCAGTGGCATTCAATGCTTGCGCAATCTCTTCGGCATGTCGCGGCAAAAGTAACTCATAGTCCGTTTCACTCTGAAGCCGCCGCCTGACTGCCACGGCAAGCAACGTCAACGTCACCACAACCGTTAGCGCGACGTGCCACCAGTGAAGCGGAAGTACGCCGCCGAACTCGCCCCCCACAACCAGCAACATCAATCCGAGCGAAATCCACTGGCTCTCGGAGAAGCCCAGCACGTAAGCGCGATCCGTATCGGCGCGCACAAACTCAAAGAAGAACCGCCCCGTGCCGTACGCGCATACATATAAGGACAGCGCGATGCCGGGCGGATAGCCGCGCCAAACGAGCACACAGCCAACCGCGACAATACTGCCCACCCACAATGATTCGATAAGCTGAATCGGCAGAAAACGCGTCATCGCATAATACGGACTAAATCCCGCCGCGACGTGCTCCGGGCCATAACGCACGCCCCATCGTGCCGGACGCCCGTGGCAGCACCCGACCATCAAGCAACCGACTCGCCCGCACATCAGCCCGAGTCCCAAACCCAGGATGCTAATGTCGAGAAAACTCAGCACCGGCTGGCCCAGCAACCACGATAAGGATGCAGTCGCAGCAAGCAGCACGATTTCATGATGACAGTACGTCAGGCGTTCCTCGCCGAGAATGATTTTCGTGCCCATGATCAACGCCAGAAAGGCTACGACGTCGACGACGATCAATAAGCTCATGACCGGCAGCGATAGTCCAGTAACATGTGCCAGCGCCAACATCAGCACTATCGCCAGCACCAGTCCCAAACCGCCGAAGACCTGAAAGCACGACCACGATCTGCCGCCGAACTCAAACGCGGGTCGCACCAGTCGATCAAAGAAATTATTTACGACTCTCTTCATCGCTTCATCTTGGCCGAGCTGACGGAAATCGTCGCTCGCCGAGGTGTAACTGAAAATTCTCCCCGTAACCTTGCAGCGTCGTGCTGGGAAAAACTGCAAGATGAAGAACTTTGGAACTCTCCGGCGAGAGAAACAGAGCAAGCCCGCGATCTGAGTAGACCCACTCGCCCTTTGCGATCCGTATCGTGCTCCACTCGCAATCAAATTTTGCTTGCGGCTCACCGAGGTCTTTCAACAGATCGGCTACGCTTGTAGAGAAACTCGGATACGCTACATCCAACAGCAGCGCCTGTGGTCCATCGGACCACACTCTAACCGGCTGATCGTAGTTTTTCGCCACCAGCATCCGAAACTCTCGTTTGCTTTTTCCCAGCCGCGCGAAACCGTAACCATCGTTCACCAAGCGAAAGTGCTGCGTTACCTCAGCCAACGAACACGACGCTGGCAGACCGGACCATTTGCCAAAATCATGAGCAGCGAAATTTTCGAGTGCGGATGAGCAAAACATATCAACTTCCTCAATGCGGTCAAATTCACGGCGCGCCGATGAGCTGGATCTTACCCAGGAAAAATGCGGCATAAACATTCTGAATCCCGACCTTGTTTACCAGTTTCATAGCCTGATCAAACGATGCATAGCGCCGCTGATTCATCTCGGGCACATTCGCGGGATCAAACGGCGCCCCGGAAAGCGCCGTGCCCTCAACTTGATCTCTGAGCGCCTGCTCCGCCACGTGGCTCTTAATGTTGGTCCACGCAATTTCCGCCAACACCGAAGCCATCCCTTCAACCAACGCGTTGTATTGTTCAGACCCGTAATGAAAAGTCGTATCCGCGTAGTTATGATAGTCCTGATTCTCGAGTGAATGGACGTACTCATGAATCATGATCTGGAAGTAATCCCAGAACATCTTTCTATTCTCGTCGTCGCTGCCTTTCTTGAAACGCTGGATCGAAACTTTACCCTCATTTTGCGACGCTTCCCAATTCCGATCGATAGCGAGCAGTTTGTCTCTATGCGATGAGGCGAAACCTTTCTGGATCCTTTCGAGGATCGTAGCTTCCGCATCGCCGCCCGCCGGCGGTGGCGTGGTCCGGCCCGGCACCGCCCCATGCTCGCGGTTAATCTGCAGGATGTCTGCGTCGTCGGTGAGCATGTAAGCTACCAGCTCTTTTGCCTGCTGTCTTTTCCCGGTGTTATCCAGCGCGGCCTGGCTGGCCTTCTGCTCTACAAACCGGTCGTTCAGATTTACGCCTTCCTTGAATTCTGGTCCTCTCGCATAACTGCCAAAAACCTTGTCTGTTTGCTGTCTGGCAGCGTTACCGATCTGTTCGAAACGATCCATTTTAAACGTCTTGCTTGCCTGCCCATGTTCGACGGTCCCTTTGCCGGTGACCAACTGTGCGGTCTTCTCGTCGATCCAATCCTTCACGCGCGCTTTGATGCGGGCTTCATAGTGATTGGCGCCTATGTCGGGCTTGAACTCCGGCAATGGACCAGTACCTGGAGCCACCGTTAATACGCCGGTTGCCTCTGTTTTTTCCGCCGGCGTCAGCGTATGTGTGCCGGCCAACAGCTCGGCCGGTACTGGTGTACCGGTCGCCGCGTATCCGCGTTCAGGAGAAGTTTTACCCGGCGCTTGCGTTTGACCGACTTCACGATAGAGGTTCTGCAGCGTCTGGTCCATCACCGAGACCGCATCAGGCGAAACGTTGCGATCGACGTAGTCGATGCGCAGCGCCTCGAGATCTTTGAGCGCCTGCTTTTGCTCATCCGGCTTGAGGCCTTTGATGAACGCGAGCAGATCCGCAACCGTCGTCCCTCCGTCAACCTTCTTCTGCAGATCTGACTTGCTGTATTTCTTGTCCGAACATCGTTGCAGCTTCAGGCCAGATCGGAGTCGAGGCAGAGATTGTTTGGTGAAGTTTCCCAGCAACCCCTTCGCTCCTCCGAAAGTGGAAACAACAGCGCCAACCGCCGAAACGTCTGCTTCTTCTTCCAACGCACTCGACTGCTCGCTCTTCGTCATCGGCGCGCCTGGAACGTCGCTGCTCTGCTGCTGCACGACATGGGCCAACTCGTGAGCGATCAGTGCATCGCCGACAGGCGTTCCCGGTTGATACTCACCTGGACCAAACGCGATGTCGCTGCCGATCGTGAACGCCCGCGCATCGAGACGATCTGATGCTTCCTGCGCGGCAAAGTCCGAATGCACACGCACGCCGGAGAAATCCGCGCCAAACGCAGACTGCATTCGTTGCCTGATGCCGCCTTCGAGTGGCTGGCCCGAGCCGAGTTCGGCGCGAACTGTTTGCGGATCGCCTGCGTCGCCGCCGGGTTCGTGACCTTCTTTGCCCTTGAACAACATCCGGCCCACGGACGCGATCGCGCTGCCCGCGGCTGAGAGCAATCCACCCACGAGTCCGGAAGCTGTTATGCCCGGCATCTCGGGACTGGCGCCCGCCAGATCTTCCGGAACGTCCGGGGTTTCGCCCGTAGCGCGCCATTGCTCGATCCCGCGTCGCAATTTTTGCGTGACCAGCGGCAGGTAATCCTGCGCGCTCCTGATGCCGGCCGACTCCGGCACGTACTTGCGCAGGGCGCGTTCGAGATGAGCGCTCGACTGTTCGCTGTAGTGGTCCAACCAGCGATTGATGTAAGGACAACCCAGCGCCGACCACATCGTGCCGGACAGCGCTTGTTCGGCGGCACTGCACGCGGCGTTGCGCAGTTGGGAAAGAAATTCAGTCTTGCGCATTTGTCCCGCGCTCAGATCTTTCGCGTCGTCGTCGACGATCAATGTGGGCGCTTTTGCGGCGGGCGCGGTTTCGGGTTGCGTGGCGGGCTGAGTGTCTGGCGTTCCTTCGCGTGCCGCGCGCTGGATCATCGGGCCGGGAAGATTTCTGGTGAGGTGCGTTGCGATAAGATCGGCCTGCTGCTCCGACTCATTCGCCGGCTCAGGCACTTTTGGTTTTCGTCTGTTGCCACCACCGGCGAGCAATCGCAGCATCGCCTGGTTGCCGGCAGCCTGCTGCAGGTCCAGCAGCGGATCGACTGACGTCGATTCATTTGGTGGCTGCCTGGCCTGCTCGCCATTGGCCGTTTGAGCAGAAACTGTTTCGCGCGCGTTACTCATCGCCGATCACTTTTTCTTCTTCGGTTCGCGAACGATCTTCATGAGATCGTCAATCAACTCTTTCGACAGCGGCTCTCCTTTCCGGTTCGTCGCTTCGCGAGTCTTCCATCTGTAAACCCAAACTGACATCGCCTGCTGCACCTTTTCAGCTTCTGTCGGATCAGATACCGGCTTGTCGTAGTAGGCCTTTAGTTTTGCGAGAGACGCCGTCTTCGCAG
>Ga0134124_10003860_pt1 | contig 12028 bp, 12 predicted proteins | sample KB304_FD_96880 | JGI IMG/M metagenome (GOLD analysis project Ga0134124, IMG submission 96880) | Terrestrial soil microbial communities without Nitrogen fertilizer from Kellogg Biological Station, Michigan, USA - KB3-0-4 | ecosystem: Environmental > Terrestrial > Soil > Unclassified ... | reverse complement strand
TATGCGGAGAAGTTGGGGTTCGAAGTCGTCGGTTCGGGCGGCTTGAGGCTGCGCGACAAGTGGAATAACAACCTCTCGAGCCTCCACGGCCTGCAGACGCATGGCTTCCCGAACTGCTTCATGCTCGGCTACACGCAGACTGCGCTGAGCGTGAACTTCTCGCAGACGCTCCAGGAGCAGGTCGACCACCTCACCCACATCGTGCGCCACTTCTTCGACAGCGGTGCGTCCGAGATCGAGGTGACTGAGGCTGCCGAGATCGCGTGGCAGTCGCGGATGCAGAAGGCCGCGTCCTACAATGAGGAATTCTGGCTCGCCTGCCCGCCCACTCGCTTCAGCAACGCAAACGTCGCCGACGACAGGCCCAATAGATACCAGTTGGTGTATGGCGGCAGCGCGTCGGAGTTCTTCGATATCCTGCGGGACTGGCGCGAGGCCGGCACGTTCGAGGGCGTCGAGTTTCGGTAAGGCGCCAGCGCGGCGGAACCCCCGGGCGTGAGCACCGCAACGGACGGACGAACGGTCGGGGCCGACTGCTCCGCTCGATGGGGAACGTGGACTTGAGGAGTGATGCACGTGAGGGCACACAGCAGTGGTCTCCGGTAGGACGGCGATAATCGGGCTGGGAATCACCGACATGACACGGCGTCGCTATGACGTCACTGCGCTGGACCTCGCTGCGGAAGCTGTGAAGCTCGCGCTGGAGGACTGCAAGCTGCCGAAGTCGAAGATCGACGGGCTGCTCGTCAACGGCAACATGATGTCGTCGGAAGTCCGGAACAACTTGCAGGACGCCCTGGGGCTGGCCGACCTCACGTTCCTCAACACGATGTCGGCGGGAGGCGCGACGGCTGGGTCGATGGTGCAGTACGCGTCGTTCGCCATCGAGGCCGGCCTGGCGTCGGTCGTCGCCCTCGTGTTCGCGGACGCGCCCTTGCGTCGGGAGACCTCGGTCGCGAACTCCCGATACGGGGTGCCGGTGGGGCCCGCACCGGGGCTGGAGGGACTTGGTCGTACCTATGGTGACCGAGGGCAGGCGGCGATCCGCTACGCCTTGGCCGCCAGTCGCCACATGCATCTGTTCGGTACGACGAGCGAACAGCTGGGAGCTATTGCGGTGGCTCAGCGGCAGTGGGCTTCGCTCAGTCCCTTGGCTCAGAAGAGGGAGCCAATCACGCTCGAGGACCATCAGTCATCGCGGATGATCGCAGAGCCTTTCCGGCTGCTGGATTGCTGTCTGACCTCCAACGGTGCTGTGGCCGTGATCATGACGTCTGCGGACACGGCTAAGGACGGTCCCCACCCGCCCGTCTTCGTCCGCGGGGTGGGACAGGGGCACCCGGGCGAGCCCGGTCGGCCCGGTCGCGACCACGGGGTCCACACCGGTGCCGTCGCTGCAGGCCGGCAGGCGCTGCAGCAAGCCGAGATCGGCCTCGAGGACGTCGACGTCCTTCAGATCTACGACAGTTTCACGTACACGGTTCTCGTGACCCTCGAGGACTACGGATTCTGTCCGAAGGGCGAGGGTGGGCCGTTCGTCGCAGACGGGCGCCTCGCAGTTGGCGGTTCCTTGCCCTGCAACACAGGAGGCGGCCAGTTGTCCGGCTACTACGCCTGGGGCTTCACGCCCTTGTCTGAAGGAATCATCCAAGCCCGCGGTGCTGCTGGCGAGCGGCAGGTCGCCCAGTGCGATCACGTCATGGTCAGTGGGAGCGGGGGCTTCCTGAACCACCATTCCACGGTGATCCTCAGTCCCCTCGAAGGGTCTGGACCGGCGGTGGCCCACCATGCGTGACGACCAGCTGTCCGCACGGCCCTCGCCGGTGCCGGATCCTGAGTCGGAGCCGTTCTTCGAGGCCGCCGGCCGCTCAGAACTGCTTTTGCGCCACTGTCCGTCGTGCGGTGCCTGGGCCTGGCCCGTGCCACGACTCGCCACCTGCCAGAACTGCTTGGAGCATGGCCTGGAGTGGGCCAGGGCCTCCGGTGCCGGTGTGGTCCATGCGGTGACCCGCGTGCACTACGTGCCTGCGGATGACGATCCGAGCTGGGCCCCCTTCGTCGTAGGTGTGGTGGAGCTCGACGAGGGCGTTCGTACACAGATCGTCGGTCTCCTAGCCCGCGAGGGCAGTGACGTCAGGGTCGGAGATCCCGTCCGGGCGATCTTCTCGTCCACGCGCGACGACGTGTACGTCCCGTGGTTCGAGGTGCTGGGGCCGGGTTGCGGTAGGGCGCGAGCGTTGAGCCGCTAGCGACACGTCGCCGCAGGCTCTGTCGTCCGAACCTCGGGCGGCGAGCTGGTTCGGCGCAGGGGCTGGGAGAGTCCACACCGAGTTGGGCGACGGACAGCGTCGTCCGACACACGAGGAGCAGCAAGTGAATCGTGAAGCGCAGGCCGATGCAGGTGGCTTTCTCTCCGGCGTCCGAGTCCTGGAACTCGCAGATGAATTAGGCGAGTACTGCGGAAAGGTCCTCGCCGGGCTGGGGGCGGATGTCATCAAGGTGGAGCCCTTGGGTGGAGAGTGCACCCGGTCATACGGCCCGTTCGCGGGCGACGATCCGCACCCGGACAAGAGCCTGTACTTCTGGCACTACAACTTCGGTAAACGCGGGGTCACCGTCGACCTTGAATCGGAGCATGGCCGTGACCAACTAGCCCGCCTCATCAAGACCGCAGACGTCGTCCTGGACACCCGCCCCCGCCACTACCTCGAGGAGCGCGGGCTTGGTTACGACGCCATGTCGCAGATCAACGCGGGCGTGATCTACGCGCGCATCACGCCATTCGGCGACGACGGGCCTTGGGCGGACTACCGGGGCAGTGACCTGGTGCATCTGGCGCTGGGGGGAGTGGTCATGAACTGTGGCTACGACCCGACGCCCACGGGGGAGTACGACCTCCCTCCTGTGGCGCCGCAGATGTGGCAGTCGTACCACATCGCCGGTGAGGTGACGGCGATGTCCATCATCGCGGCACTGTGCTACCGGCTCCAGACGGGGCAGTCGCAGGCGCTGTCCACCGCCGTGCACGACGTGGTCGCCAAGAACACCGAGACCGACTTGCCGGATTGGGTCTATCGGCGCGCCCCGCATTATCGGGCCACCTGCAGGCACTCGTTCCCGAGCAACAGCAGTTCGTCGGCGCAGAATCTCCCGGCGACACCCGGCATCGTGATGTCCAAGGACGGGAGGTGGGTGCTTCCGTACCAGTCCTACCTCCCCGGAGTCGGCTCCCCCCTGGGTGGGCTGCTGACGATGCTCGCCGAGCACGGTTATGGGGAGGAAGTAGCGGGGGAGGAATTCCAAGATCCCGACTACTTGCGCCAAGCGGCCGGGATCCGGCGCACGAACGCGATCGTCAGCAGGCTCGTGGGGGGCTACACCTTCGACAGGCACCTGTGGCTCGAGGCCCAGGAACGGGGCCTGCCTTGGGCTCCGGTGCGCAAGCCCGAGGAGAACGCGGACGACCTGCACTGGTCGCAGCGAGGCACCTTCGTCCGGCTGCCGGACCGGGACTCGGGCCGCATGATCACCCACGTCGGGGCCAAGTGGTTCTCGCCGGACGCGCCCTGGCGATGCGGACCCCAGGCACCCCTCCTGGGCGAGCACAACGACGTGGTCCTACGGCACCCTGACGACCGGCCAAGGTTCCCCGACCTGGTGGACAGGACTCAGCACTACGCGCGGGGTTCGGACGCGAGTCGCTGGGGCAAGCCTTGGGCTCTGGGCGGCGTGCGAGTCGTGGACCTGGGATGGATCCTGGCCAGCGCTGGAGGGGGCCGTTTCCTCGCGGCGCTCGGTGCCGAGGTCATCAAAGTCGAGCACTCGTCGAAGATCGACATGCAGCGGATCGGTGGTGGATTCGTCCCCGAGGGTCTGAGGGCCGAGCGAGACGCCGCGACCGAGCCCGTGCCGTCCAAGGACACCCCGAGTCTGAACCGCACAGGCGGGTTCATGGAGAACAACACCGGCAAGCGGGCGATCAGCCTCAACCTCAAGAGCGAACGTGGTCGGGAGATTCTCAAGAGGCTCATCGTCGAGGCAGACGTCCTCGTGGAGGGATACTCGCCGGGCACCATGGAGAGGATGGGCCTGGGGTACGACGTGCTGCGCACGCTGAATCCGCGGCTCGTCTACGTCCAGCAATCCGGCATGGGACAGGTCGGCGTCTACGGACGCCTCAAGAGCTTCGGTCCGACAGCTCAGGCGATGTCAGGCCTCAGCGAGATGTCGGGGCTCCCCGAGCCCGCACCGCCAGCCGGTATCGGGTACTCGTACCTCGACTGGTTCGGCGCCTACCAGATCGCCTTGGCCATGACCGCCGGATTGTTCCGGCAGAAGACGACCGGACGGGGGTGCTGGATCGACTCGTCTCAGGTCGAAGCCGGCATCTACCTGTCCGGTACAGCGGTTCTCGACCATGCGGTGAACGGCCGGAGCTGGAGTCGATACGGCAATCGTTCGCCGTACAAAGTGGCCGCCCCACACGGGATCTACCGCGTGCGCGGGGTCGACCGATGGATAGCGATCGCGGCGTTCGACCAGGCCGACTGGATCCGGGTCATCCGAGTCCTCGGCGCGCACGAGCTGGCCGATGACGAGCGATTCGCGACTCTGCCGTTGCGAATGGCCAACGCTGATCTCCTCGACGCAGTCATCGACGCCGAGACGCTGAAGTGGGACGGTGTGGAGCTCATGACCGCTCTCCAGTCCGCTGGAGTTGCAGCGGGGATCTGCGAGTCGACGGAGGACCGGTGCGAGTGGGATCCGCAGTTGCGTCATCTCCAGTGGCTCATGGAGTTCCAGCAGACCGAGATCGGGTCCTGGCGGGCGAAGACCCCTCCGACTCGGTTCAGCCACACGCCGCCGTACCAGGGCGGCCTCCCGGATCGGCACGGCCCGAACTACGGAGAGGACAACGACTACGTGTATCGGGAGATCCTCCGGATGAGCAGCGAGGAGATAGACGACCTGGTGCGCGACGGCGTCATCTGACGCGACTCCGGGCAGCGGGCTCCTCAACCCTTGGCGCGACCCGACCGCGCCCCGCCCGTTCGGCAACAGTTGGCCGGCGCATCGTCGTGCCTTCGTTAGACCGTGGAGCCCTCGGGGCATAGACCGCCGACCTCAGTTCATCGCGAGTCAGTCACTTGACGGCACGTTGTAAGAAGTGGATTGACGGTGAGGTAGTGGTGCGGGCAGGATCGCACTATGGATACCCACCCCCGGATTCTGAGTGAATCGGCATCGCAGTCGACCGTGACCGTGGATCGCCCGGGTGCTGCAGCCCCGGGGGCTCCAGAGGAAGTGGAAGAGGTCACCCCTGTCGACGCCAACGGCGTGTCCTGCATGTTGTACAGGCCGACGATTGCCGGTTCCGATGTCGGTTACGTCGTCTACGTCCACGGTGGAGGATTCGCCCTCTTCGACGCCGATGGTCACGACCGAGCGGCACGCCGCCTCGCCAACCGGAGCCGCCTACCCGTTCTGAGCATCGACTACCGACTGGCGCCCCACCACCGTTTTCCTGCTCAGCTCGACGACGTCGCTGCGGTCCTGAACTGGCTCGATGCCCGTGGGCCGAGCGTCGGTCTCCGTGGCCGCGCTTTCCTGCAGGGAGACAGTGCCGGGGGCAACCTCGCGTTGGTGACAGCGCTGAGGAACCCCGGGCACTTCAGTGCCCTCGTCCTCATTTATCCCTTCCTGGACCCCACGGCAGGTTTTGACTCATACCAGAATGCGGTCCCGGGGGCGAGCGCCGCGGATGCGACCGTCTTCTGGGATCAGTACACGTCTTCGGCGGCCGATCTGGTCAATCCAGACGTCGCCCCTCTGCGATCGACTGCCCTCCACACGCTGCCGCCGACTCTCGTCCTGACCGCCGAGGTCGACATGCTGCGCGACGAGGGGGAGAGACTCGTCCAGCTGCTGGTGGAGGCTGGGGTGCAGGTCGTCGCAGCCCGGTGGCTCGGTGCGGAACACGGCTTCTGGCGTGACCCCGTTGTGTCCGCGACTGCAGAGTTGGTGACGCGCCAGGTGGCGGCGTTCTTGGAGCTTCATTCTTAGGAGCCGGATTGATATAGGTTAGTCGGCTGCCGGCTTGATGGTGTAGTTCCACTCGCCGTGGAAGTTGTGTCTGTTGATCGGGATGGCCTTCTTTTGGAGCCGCCGCAGTCGGCGGTGATGAGCAGCCGCCGGGCGTTCGGGTACTTGTCGCGGCCCATCTTCTCCCACCATTTTCTGATGGTGGCGACGACGAACGCGGAGGTGTCGTCGGCGATGCCGACCGACACCCAGGCCGTGTTGTCGGCGAGGTCGTAGACGCCGTAGGGGATTGCCTTCCCGTCTGCCAGGTGCGGGAAGTCGTAGGTCTCGACCCGCTCCGCCCCACCGGTGGGATGCCACTCCTGGCCGGCCTAAGTGAAGCGCCCGACCAGCTCCTTCTTCTTCGTGTCGACGCTGGTCACCGGGTCGCCGGCGGCCAGGTACGCCGCCGCGGTGGTGTTCAGGTATCGGAACTGGGCGTCGCGGTCGGGGCTCTACGCGCTTTCCAGCGTCTTGCGGGTCGACTGCAGGCTATAGCCCGCCGACTTCAGGATCTTCGCGACGACGGAATGGCTGACGACATGCCCTGCCCGGGTCAACTCGCGGGCCAGGTGCCGCGTCGACTTCGTCGTCCACCGCAACGGCGATTCCGGATCTCCACGGGTCTCCGGCTCGACCCGGGTGAAGGGGAGCAAACTCGGGGGCGCGCTTGAGTCGCGGGTCGTCGGGCCGGCCGGCACAGAAGGATTGCTCACGTCACGAAACTCCTACCCGAGTTCCGCAGTTGGTGGTCACACGAAGTCGCTGATCACGGTGTTGACCTGGGGGAATGCGTGTAGGGCCGGGTGGGGGCGTGTATCGACGCCCTGGCCGGCCCTGGCGGGGGCTGTCGCGGGGTGATCAGGTGGGGTCGAAGGCGGTGACCCGGGCGGGTGGTTGGACGGAAACGCCCTGGTAGATGGCCTTCTGGGCTGGGCTGAGGGTTGGCGTCTTGATGACGGTGCCGGCGGGGCCGGACAGGGTGATCTGCATGATCCGGCCGGTCTGGCGGCGGACGGTGCGCCAGGTCTGGCCGGATCGGCGTTCGGCGACGCGGATGAGTAGGAGCGCGAGCCAGCAGAGCAGGACATGACCGCGGATGCGGTGTTCGAGGCGGTGGAAGACCGGGCGCAGGAGTAGTTCGGATTTCATGTCGCGGAAGCCGCGTTGGGCTTCCAGGAGGTTCTTGTAGCCCAAGGCGGCGTCCTCGGCCGTCAGGTCGGGGCCGCAGGTCGCGAGCAGGTACTTGCCGTCCAGGCGTTCCTCGGCTTTGACCTTGGCCCGGTCGATCGCGAGGCGGCCTTTCGGGGTCTGGCGGATCCAGCGGCCCAGACTGGGGTGGTCGCGCAGCGCGCATTCCGCCTTCACGTGGGCTTGTTCGACCCGTTTGTGGGCGGGGTCGGTGAATTGGCGGTCCCGGTCGCGTTGACGCTGGTCGGCGATGCGGGCGAGTTCGGCCTCGATGCGCACGAGGTCGTTCTCGCGGCGGGCCTGGTCACGGGTCGCCTGGTCGGGGTTGTGACACAGGATGAACCGCGTCCCGTCGGCGTCGTCGACGCGGACTTCCTTGACCCGCAGGTTGTCACGGACGTCCTGGCAGCGGCCCTGGCGGGACAGGTTTCCCAGAGGGCCGAGCACAAGGTTCCGTAGCGGCTGGCCTGCCGGCTGTTGGATGTCTCGGAGAGCTGGTTCTACAAGTGGCGTCACGGGGCCATGTCGGCGCGCCGCGCGCGCGTCAGGTGCTCGCTGAGGCGGTGCGCTGGCTGTTCCACCTGCACCAGGGCCGCTACGCCTCGCCGCGGATCACTGCGGAGCTACGCGCCCGGGGCTGGTCGGTGTCGAAGAACACCGTCGCGGTGCTGATGGCCGAACTCGGCCTGACTGCCCGGCGCCGGCGGCGCCGCCGGGGTCTGACGAAAGCCGACAAGGCGGCGGCCAAGCCGCCGGACCTGGTCGGGCGCCGGTTCGCTCCACCGTAGGCGCCCGACCGGCTGTGGGTCGGGGATCTGACCGAGATCCCGAAAGGGGCAGGGCCGGCTCTACCTCGCCTCGGTCCTGGACCTGCACAGCCGTCGGATTGTCGGGTTCGCGCTCGGCCCGCGTCATAACCCGGCGTTGGCGACGCCGCGCAGCAGGCCGCGCCATGCACGTCGGCCGCGCCGATATCTCGACGCCACGTTCGATGACCAGCCTCGGCGCAGCGGCCCAGACGTCCCCGCAGGGACGGTATCCGAACAATGGCATGGCGTCATGGCGGACGCTCGCGGGCTTTTGACCGGCCTCGCATGGGTCGAAGAGAGCGCGACAGGGTGGCCTACCGGGGACGTTGTGACGGGGCTCTCTTGGGAGCGTGTCGTCGTCCAGGTCCCCGCGAGCGGAGTCGGGCGCCTCCCGGTCGAGCGATCCAACGATCTTTGTCCGCTGATACGGAAATCACAGTCTCGTTGAGGGCGCAAACCCGGCGCCTGGTTATCGACCCTTTGCTACACTTTTCCGCGCCGGATAACTTGCAGCCCAGACAGGATGACGTGGAGAGCAGTCTCAGCCCCTCTGACGTGCCGAACGGCAACGGGATGAGGTCGACGCGCCAGGCGCTCCTGGCTGCAGGTCTGGCTACCTTCGCCCGCGCGGGCTACGAAGGCGCCCGAGTCGCCGACATCTCAGCTGAAGCCGGCATGACGACCGGCGCGTTGTACGGGCACTTCGACGGCAAAGAAGCCTTGTTCACCGAGCTGTTCCAGCTGTACGGCGACGACATCACGCGCGCCCTGAACGACGCCGATTCACTGGAGGCGCAACTCGTCCAGTGGATCGAGGTGTCGCGGACGTACAGTGGAGCTCTCCGCGCCTCGGCCGGGATCTTGCAGCGGCGGCCAGACCATGCGGCGGCGCGCCGCCGCCTGCGGGAGACGTGCGCCGGCCTGATGGCATGGCACCTGCGCGGACCACTGACGCAGAGGGACGCCCGTCTCGTTGCCCGGATGCTCATCGACGTCCTCGATCAGTACACCCTCATGGAATCGATGGGTTGGATTGAGCGGCGCCAGCCAACCGACGTGGCCGCTGCGCTGCACGGCATGGTCCTGGAAGGTGTGTACGTGCGGTGACGAACGCGCAGAGCGGCACCGGCTTCAGCTGGACCCCGAGCGAGGGCCGGGCGCCGGCGTCGAGGCGTGGCCACCGGACGCGTGACCGGATCCTCGAGGCCGCAGTGAGCGTCTTCGAGGAACGCGGCCTGGTCGAGGTGACCATGCAGGAGATCGGCCAGCGGGCCGGGCTGTCCTCCGGGACGGTGTACAAGTACTTTCGCGACAAGGCGGACATCTTCCGGTTCCTGCTGACGCAGCTGCGGCAGACGATCAGGGACGAAACGACGATTCTTCTGGATGACGACGGCAAGTTGGTCGTGCGCCCGGCGGTGTCGCGCTTCCTGGAGCTCTACCGAGACAACGTTGCGCTGTATCGCGTGTGGTGGGAGTCGCTCGACCCGCCGAACGAGTTCTCGGACGTCTGGGTCGAGGTCCACGAGGGCTATCGCAACGGGTTCGTCGCCGCCTTCAAGCGCGGGAGACGCACAGGCGTCACCCGACCGGATCTCGACGTGGAGCTGCTCGCCGAGCTGGCGGTCCTGCTTTTCGAGCGCCCGACCTACTCACGGATCGTCCTCGGCTGGGACTCCGAGGTCGAGGACGATCAGGTGTCTGCGGTCACCACCGCGTTGCTCGGGTCGGGCCTGGGAGCGACCGTCACCGGGTGAGCGCCCGCGCCATCCGGCAACACCGGGCGGCAAGATAGTCCGAACCGCAGGTCCCGATCCGCTCCGTTCCCCTTACGTGAGGCCCATGGGCTGTGGCCTGCCAGGCGAGCGTCCTTGGCGCACCGCGGTTCTGCCGCCGTCGACGTTCAGCATTACCCCAGTGGTGTAGCTCGATGCGGGACTCGCGAAATACAACACCGCGTTCGTGATCTCCGAGGCCTGCCCGTTACGCCCCGCCGGCAGCCGATCTAACACCCGTTGCTCGATCTCCGCGGGCCAACCCGCCGTCATGTCAGTCTGAAATGCACCCGGCAGCACGGAGTTAGCTCTGCCACGGCTGACGTGTGAGGTCGCGGCGGGTCTCGGCACGCGCGATGGACCGCAGATGTACTTCATCCGGACCGTCCGCGATACGCAGCACCCGCTGGTAGGCGTAGTAAGCCGCGAGGGGGAAGTCCTCGGTGAGGCCCGCGGCTCCGTGCACCTGGATGGCGCGGTCGATCACTTTGAGCGCTATTCGGGGAGCCGCAACCTTGCTGGCGGCGATCTCGGTCCGTGCTTCCTGGTTGCCGACCGTGTCCATGAGCCAGGCGGTCTTCAGGGGCAGGAGGCGGATCATCTCGATCTCGATGCCCGACTCCGCGATCCAGTTCTGGATGTTGGCCCTTGCCGAGAGCGGTTCCCCGAAGGTTACTCGCTCGGCGGCTCGCCGGACCATCAATTCAAGTGCACGCTCTGCCATCCCAATAGAGCGCATGGAGTGGTGCATTCTGCCGGGACCCAGACGTGCCTGGCTGATCGCCAAGCCATCCCCTTCGCCGCCGAGGAGCGCCGATCGCGGCACTTCGACGTCCTCGAACAGGATCTCGGCGTGCCCCTCTCGGTCGTTGTACCCGAACACGGGGAGGTTGCGCATCATGGTCGCGCCTGGCGTGTCGATTGGCACGACCATCATGGACTGCTGGCGATGAGTCGGGGCTTCGACGTCCGTCTTACCCATGACGATCAGCACCTCGCAATTCTGATGCAGGGTAATGGACGCGAACAATTTGCGAGCGTTGAGGACGTAGTGGTCGTCCGTCGGCTTCATTCGAAGCGCGATATTGGTGGCGTCCGAAGGCCGCGGGAGCGTGCTTCGGCCTTCAGTTTCTCGAGCACGGGAGGATGGTGATGGTGATGGCCTCGACCGTCTGCTCGGCGTAGAGGGACTCGGCTGGGTAGACAAATTCGTCCATGAAGGACAGCAGCGCGGTGAGATACTCGACCCATCGGTCCGAGAACGAGAAGTCCACTGAAGCCCTTCCTGGATGGCCAAGTCGGCCGGCGGCAACTGCCCGCTCGCTTATCCCCAAGATATGCGAATCTGATGCCATGTTACTCGACGGCACCCGCGCCAGGTCGGCCAGCACGGAGTGGCCGCACGCTCCACACCGCGCTCCGGAGTTCGCCCTCGCTTCTCGAGCGCGGCCGGCCGGCCGATCGGGCGCTGACTACCTGGATCAGCCACCTGCTCCGTGGGCGAGGTGCTCGCCAGCGGCGTCGAAAGGATCATTTGAGCGGGGGTTGGCGCGAACCCCCTCGCCGGCTCCGCGCCGTCGGTCAGGGGGGAGGGGTGAACCGCCGAGACGCGCGCGGTGGCTCTACACGATCGTCAGGACGCGCCAGGCATGACCGGATCGTCCCGTCACCGTCTTCCAGGAGACCCGGAGCAACGTCGGCCTCTGTTCAGAATCTGACGTTTGATTATGACAGGCGTCACCTGCTAGCGTCGCAGCCGGAGGCCTCGCTGTGAAGGTCGTCAAGCCGTGGAGAGGCACAGGGATGAACCAGTACCTGGAGAACTACAGGGCGTGCATGGTAACCATCAAGGCCATGCACGATGCGGAACAGGACCCGCGCCGCAAGGCCATCGCCGCGAACTACCAGCGTCATGTGGCGCTCGAACTAGCGGGCCAGGGCGACAAGGTCCTGCAGCCCGACATGACGGTGGAGGAACCGGTCTACCGCGCGAAGATGGGATCGGACGTGATCACGTTCGACGGCATGGACAGGGTGAAGGACTTCTACGACGGTGTGAACCGAGGCGTGCAGACGATCCAGGATCAGACGTGCTGGGTGAACGAGTGGGGCATCGCCTTGTACTACACGGCTGTGCTGTTCAAGACGGGCGAGCAGATGGCCTCCGAGGGT
>Ga0134124_10003859_pt1 | contig 12029 bp, 2 predicted proteins | sample KB304_FD_96880 | JGI IMG/M metagenome (GOLD analysis project Ga0134124, IMG submission 96880) | Terrestrial soil microbial communities without Nitrogen fertilizer from Kellogg Biological Station, Michigan, USA - KB3-0-4 | ecosystem: Environmental > Terrestrial > Soil > Unclassified ... | reverse complement strand
CGCGCCTTCACGGTGCCGATCGTCAACGACCCGCTGTTCGAGCGGAGCGAGTCGGTGGCCCTGCTGCTGACCAATCCGACGGGCAGCGCCCTCCTGGGTCAGCTGAGCACCGCCACGATCACGGTCGTGGACAACGACCCTCCCGGCGCCATCCGGTTCAGTGCTCCGGCCTACAGCGTCTCCGAGGCCGGGGTGGCCACGATCACCGTACAACGCATCAACGGCGGCACCGCCGGCGCGGTCACCGTGGACTACGCCACGGTGCCGGGCGGCACCGCGACGGTGGCCGTCGACTACCTCGTGACCGCGGGGACGCTCACGTTCAACGCCAACGAGACGAGCAAGACGTTCACGGTTCGGATCCTCAACGACGCCTTCGACGAGCCGAATGAGACGGTGAATCTGGCGCTGTCGAATCCGACGGGCGGGGCGACGCTCGGGACGCCCAGCACCGCGGTGCTCACCATCGTGGACGAGGACGTGCCCGGCCCGATCACGTTCAGCGCGCCGACCTATACGGTGGCCGAGAACGTTGGCGTCGCGCTGATCAAGGTGAACCGGACGGGCGGAGCCGCCGGCGTGACGGTCGACTTCACGACCGCCGACGGCAGCGCCATCGCCCCGTCCGACTATACGGCCGTCTCGCAGACGCTGAGCTTCGCCGCCGGGGAGACGAGCAAGACCATCGCGATTCCGATCGTCGACGACGGCATCCGCGAGGGCAACGAGACGCTCCGCCTGATCCTGTCGAACCCGACCGGCGGCGCGGCGCTCGGGGCCTACCCTCACGCGGTGCTGACGATCACGGATAACGAAGTCGGAGCGACGGTTCAGTTCAGCGCAGCCGCCTACTCGGTCGCGGAGAACGTCGCCGGCGGCGTGGCCACCGTCACGATCACGCGCACCGCCAGCACGACCCCCGATCAGACCGTCCGGTTCAGCACGACGGTCGGGGGTACCGCGGTGAAGGGCACCGATTTCATGGCGGTGAGCAACCAGCTCGTGACGTTTACTGGTACGCAGGCCAGCGTGACGGTGCCGATCACGATCATCGACAACACGAACATCGTGGGAAGCCGGACCGTGAACCTGGCTCTCACGAACCCGACGGGTGGTCTGAGCCTGGGGGTGCCGCGGGCGGCGGTCCTGACCATCCTCGAGGACGACGCGACCGTCCGGTTCTCGAGCGGGACCTACACGGTGACCGAGGGGGGAACGGCCACGCTCACCGTGACCCGCACCGGGGGGACTGTCGGGGCGGCGACGGTGGGTTACACCACGAACTCCGGGTCGGCGCCCGGTCAGGCGACGGCCGGCGTCGACTATACGAGCAAGACGGGAACGCTGGTCTTCGCTCCCGGCGTGACCAGCCAGACAATCACGGTGGCGACTATCGCCGACGTCCTGGTAGAAGGGAACGAGACCTTCACGGTCACCCTGTCGAATCCAAGCCCGGCGGCCTCCATCAAGCTCGGGGCGCCGAGCACGGCGACGGTGACGATCTCCGACAACGACGCGTTCGGCTCCTTGCGGCTCGCGAGCTCGGCCTACTCGGTGACCGAGGGCGGCTCGGCCGCGCTGGTGGTCAGCCGGACCGGCGGGAGCGCCGGCACCGTCACGGTCCAGTACGTGACGAGCGATGGCGGGGGCGGCGGCAATGCGGCGCACGCGGGCGACTACACGAGCAAGGCCGGCGTCCTCACGTTCGCCAACGGGGTGATCAGCCAGACGATCACCGTGCCGACCACGGCCGACACACTGCTGGAAGGCCCCGAGACCTTCACCGTCACGCTCTCCAACCCGACGGGCGGGGCGACGCTGGGCTCGCCGGCGTCGGCGGTCGTGACGATCGTGGACGACGAGACCCCGCGTTTGCAGTTCGCCACGGGCGCCTATACAGTCGCCGAAGCCGCCGGCGCCGTCACCCTCACCGTTCAGCGCGTGGGTCCGACGACCGTGCAGAACACCGTCCAGTACGCGCTGGCCGGCGTGACGGCGACCGGCGGCGGCGCCGACTTCGTCGGCACGGGCGGGGTCCTGACCTTCACGCCCGGCATCGCCAGTCGGAGCATCGTCGTCCCGATCACGAACGACACGATCAACGAGCCGTCCGAGACCTTCAAGGTGACGCTCTCGAACCCGACCAATGGCGCCATCCTGGGCACGCCGAGCGTGGCCACGGTGACCATCACCGACAACGACCCCGCCGGCGCAGTGCGGTTCAGCCAGAACAGCTTCGCCGCGGTCGAGGGCCGCACGGCCACGATCACGGTCACCCGGACCGGCACCGCCGGGCCGGTGACCGTGGACTTCGCGACCGCGGCCGGCTCGGCCACCGCTACGGACGACTACAGCGACACGTCGGGCACGCTCACCTTCCAGGCCGGCGAGACGACGAAGACGTTCACGGTGACGACCGCGTCCGACTCCCTGACCGAGGGGAGCGAGTCGGTGAGCCTGACGCTGTCCAACCCGACCAACGGTCTGGCGCTCGGGAGTCAGAGCACCGCGACCTTGTGGATCCTCGACGAGGAGCAGTCGATCCAGTTCGGCGCGGCCGCCTATTCCGTGATCGAGGGCGGCAGCGTCGTGGTGAGCGTCACGCGGAGCGGTGTCCCCGCGGGCACCGTCACGGTGAACTATCAGCTCCTGGGCGGCACGGCCACGCAGTTCACCGACTTCACCCTGACCCCGGGGACGGGAACGCTGACCTTCGCCCCCGGCGTGGCGACGCTGACGATCACCGTGAAGACGCTGAACAACGCGACCATCGAGGGGCCGAAATCGATCAGCCTGCAGCTGTCGAGTCCGAGCGGCGCCGTGTTGATTGCACCGACCACGACCCAGATCGCGTTGCTCGACAATGACCGGGCCGACTTGATCGTCGGCGCCCTGACCGGGCCCGCCCAGGCCGCCACAGGCTCGCCCATGACGGTGATGGCGACCGTCCGCAACCAGGCGGGCGGCCCGGCGCCGGCCACCACCCTCGGGATCTTCATCTCGGCGTCGTCGAACACGCCGGGGGACGGGACGCAAGTCGGCCGGGTGCCGATTCCGGCGCTGGGCAGTGGCGCGAGCTTCTCGGCCGTGGCGACGGTGAACGTCCCCGCAGGTGTCCCGGTGGGCCAGTACTTCTTGTCCGCCGTCGCCAACTTCAATGGCGTCGCCATCGAAGACAGTCTCGCGAACAACGGGTTCACGGCGCCGGCGCAGCTCGACATCGTGTTCTTCAAGTAGGACCGGCCGCCATCATCCGCGCGCCGCTCCGCGCCGTTGCCCTGGCTCCGGCGTGGCTCGCCGCCGACCGCCTCGCACGGAACCAGGTGCGCGCGGGCGTGCGACGCGCCCTCGGTAAACAGGGCGAGCACATGCGCGCACGGATTCAACCCGCCTTGGCCGTTCCCGGGTCCGTTCTGCTGCTCTTGCTTCTGCTCCTGGCAGCGCCGGCGGGCGCCGGCATCGTGATTCCGATGGACGACGAGGACCTCATCCGGGGCGCCGACGCCATCGTGCTGGGCCGCATCACGCAGATCGAGAGTCATCGGGACGTGCTCGGCGCGCTCCATACGTACATAACGGTCAGTCTCGACGAGGTCTTCAAGGGCGATATTCCAGGACGCGAGGTGACGATCCTGGAGATCGGAGGCACCGTCGGCGACCGTACGTACTGGGTGTTCGCCAATCCGGAGTTCGTCGTCGGAGAGCGCGTGCTCCTGTTCATGGACCAGCGCGCGGACGGCACGCTGCGGACCTACCACTTCTATCTCGGCAAGTTCTCGATCGTGTCGGATCCGGCGACGGGCGATCTGACAGCCGTCCGCGGCGTGCCGCGGCGCGTGACCACGCTGCCGCGACCATCGACCGTGGCGGTGCCGGCCGGAGACGTCGCCCGACGGCTGGACGACTTCAAGCTCCACATCTACCAGCGGGCAGGCGACGCGCGGCCGCAAACGCTGCGGCCCCGACCGGTCTTGCCGCTGGTGTCGGCGGCCGTGCCCACGACGGGGACGAGCGAGCTCCGGGGAGAGTTCCGGTTCATCGGTGATCCTGATCCCCCATCCCCGGTCAATCCCGCCTTGACGCTGGTGCGCTGGATCGAGGCGGATGTCAATCAGCCGGTCACGCTGCGGATCAACTCCACGGGCGAGCCGGCGGCCCCGACGCTGGGGTTCTCGCAGGTTCGCGCCGCCATGAAGAGCTGGAGCCGGGTGCCGACGTCGTCCTTCCGGTTCGCCGAAGGGCCGATGACGACCACAGTGGGCTTTCAGAGTGGAGACGGCATCAGCGCCATCTCGTTCCGCGACCCGCTCGGGGAGATCGCCGATCCGGTCAACTGCAGCGGTATCCTCGCCGTCGCCGGTGTCAGCCTGATCAGCGGCCAGACGACGACGGTCAACGACCGGATATTCAACCGGGCACTGCAGGGTGACCTCGTCGTCAACAACGGCTGGGAGGCCTGCTTCGGCATCTTCTATCAGGATATCGAGAACTTCACCGAGGTGATCACGCACGAGTTGGGGCACGTCCTCGGCCTCGGGCACTCGGAGGTCAGCACGGTCGATCCGGTCAGCGGCGACGACGGCGCGACGATGGAGGCCATCGCGCATTTCGACGGCCGGGCCGCGGTGCTGCACGCCGATGACAAGGCCGGCCTGACATTCATCTATCCGGGCCGGACCCTGACGATCCAGAAGACCGGCGCCGGCAGCGGGACGATCACCAGCGGCACCGACGGCATCAGCTGCGGCAGCGAGTGCGTCGCCGGCTTTGCGCCGGACAGCTCCGTCACGCTGACGGTGACGCCGGGCCCCGGATCGACCTTCGCTGGCTTTGTCGAGGTGGGGTGCGGCACCACGGTCGTGATGAGCACGAATCGCACCTGTACCGTCCAGTTCACGACGGATCCCGACCTCGTGGTCAGCGCGATCTCGGGACCGGCGGTGGCCGCTTCGGGCACGACGATCATCCTGAACAACACGGTGCGGAACGTCGGGCTGGCCGCCGGGGCGTTCAACGTCGGCCTCTATCTCTCGAACTCCTCAGCGGTGACCACGCTGGACCGGCAGCTCACCACTCGGCGGGTCACCAGCGGACTGGCGACGAATGCGGTCTCGGCCGACGCCACCAGCGTGCTCATCCCGGCCGACGTCCCGCCCGGCAACTACTTCCTCGGCGCCATCGCCGATATCGACAACGAAGTGGATGAGGTCGTCGGCGAGGGCAACAACGCCGCCTCGACCCCGGTGGTGATCGCCAAGCCGGACCTGGTCGTCACGGCGCTGACCGCGCCGGCCACGGCGGGGGCCGGCCGTCAGATCGTGGTCAGCAGCACCGTCAAGAACCAGGCGGCGGCGGCCGTCGCGGCCCAACCGTCCACGCTGGCCTTCTATCTGTCCACCGATGCCGTGCTGGGCGGTGACGTCCGGCTCACCGAGACGCGGGCGATCGCGGCTCTGACCAAAGACGCGACCTCGGTCGGCTCGACGAGCGTGACCATCCCCGCCAACATGGCGGCCGGTACGTACTTCCTGATCGCCGTTGCCGACGACCTCCACGTCGTGGCGGAGTCCGACGAGACCAACAACACACGCGCCACCGCGACGGCGATCGTCGTCAGCCGCGCCGACCTGACAGCGGCATCGGTCACGGCGACGCCGACGTTGACCGCGCCGGGGATGAACGTCAGTGTGTCGCACGTCGTCCGCAACGCGGCGGCCGCTCCCGCCAGCGCGCCGGCTTCGACGTCACGCCTGTTCTTGTCGAACAACACCACCTTCGGTGATGCCGACGACGTCGACCTCGGCCCCGTGCCGGTCGCCGCGCTGGGTGCCGGAGTCCAGGCCACGGTCGTCAAGACCGTTCAGATTCCGGGCGGTACCGCCCCGGGGTCGTATTGGATCTTCGCGCGCGCCAACGCCGGTGACGCCATCCCGGAGGCCACCGGCGCCAACAACACGGCGCGCACCGCGCAGCCGATCATCGTCGGCGCCGACCTGCTGATCACGACGGCCACCGCCGCGCCGACCTCGACGGCGCCCGGTATGACGGTGAACGTCACCAACACGGTGAAGAACCAGGGTGGGCCGACGACGGCGAGCTTCGACGTCGGCATCTACCTGTCGACGAACACGACATTCGGGGCCGGCGCCGACGTTCTGCTGGCGACGCGGCGAGTGAGTGGCGGCCTGGCCGCCGGGGCGCTCTCGGGCCCGATCGTGACGCCGGTCGTGATTCCGTCGAACACGTCGGCCGGAGCCTATTTCCTGATCGTGCGGGCGGACGCGAGCGGGGCCCAGCCCAACGGCGAAGTGCTCGAGGGCGATGAGACGAACAACGTCCGGGCGACGGCGGCGGTCCAGGTCGTCAGGCCTGACCTGGCGGTCCTCTCGGTACAGTCGGTCACGGCGCCGGGCGGTGCGGCGGCCGGCATGAACCTCAGTGTCACTCATGTGGTGAAGAACCTGGCGGCGGCCGCCGGCGTGGCACCGGTGACGACCGCGAAGCTCTACCTGTCGTCTGACGCCACGCTGGACGGAAGCGACTTGGAACTCGGCAGTGTGGACGTGGCGCCGCTGGCCGGTGGTGCCACGGCGACGGTGACGAAGGTGGTGACGATCCCCGGCGGCACCCAGCCCGGCTCGTACTTCGTGATCGCGCAGGCGAACGCGACCCATGCGGTGCTGGAGGCCGACTCGCCTGAGCAACTCAACAACGTCAAGGCGACGGCGGCCCCCATCGTCATCGTGGGTCCCGACCTGATCGTGACGGCGGCCTCCGCGACACCGCTGATGACGGCGCCGGGGGCGACCGTGAATGTCAGCAACACCGTGCGGAATCGGGGCGGGCAGGCGACCGGGGCCTTCGACGTGAGCGTCTATCTGTCCAGCAACACGACCTACGCGGCGGGCGTGAATCGTCCGCTCGCGTCGCGCCGCCTGGCCGCCCTGGGTGCCGGCGCGGTGTCCGGCCCGATCGTGACACCGATCGTGATTCCGTCGAACACGTCGGCGGGTACGTATTTCCTGCTCGTCCGCGCCGACAGCGGCGGAGAAGTCCTCGAGGCGAGCGAGACGAACAACGTGCTGGCGACGGCCGCCATCCAGGTCGTGCGACCGGACTTGACCGTGCAATCGGTGACGGCGCCGGCGGTAGCGGCGGCCGGAATGAACATCAGCGTCAGCCACGTCGTGAAGAACCTCGCCCCGGCGATGGGTGGCGCCGCGGCGTCGACGTCGCGGCTGTTCCTCTCGCCGGACCCGGCGCTCGACGTGCCCGGCGACACGGTGCTGGGTGACGTCGCGGTCGCCCCGCTGGCGGGTGGGGCGATGGCCACGGTGACGAAGACGCTGCTCATCGCCGGGGGGACGGCTCCGGGCCTGTACTGGGTCATCGCGCAGGCGAACGCGACCAATGCCGTGCCGGAGGCCGACTCGCCGATCCAGGCCAACAACGTGAAGGCGACGGCGATGCCCATCGTCATCGGCCCTGATCTGATCGTGATGGCGGCGACCGTGACGCCGTTGGCCGTCGCGCCCGGGATCACTCTATCGGTGACGAACACGGTGAAGAACCAGGGGGGGGCCGCAGCCGGCGCCTTCGACGTCGGGCTCTACCTGTCGACGAACGCGACGTTCGAAGCCGACGCTGACACGCGGCTGGCGACCAGGCGGGTGACCGGGCTGGCTCCGTCGGCGGTGTCGACGGCCGCGACACCGGTGACGATTCCCACCAATGCCTCGGGCGGGACCTACTTCCTGATCGTGCGCGCGGATATCAGCGGCGGGGCTCCGCAGGAAGTCGTCGAGGCGAGCGAGACGAACAACGCCCTGGCCACGGCGGCGATCCAGGTCGTGCAGCCCGACCTGAGCGTGCAGTCGATGACGGCGCCGGCGGTGGCGGGGCCCGGGATGAACGTGAGCGTCAGCCACGTGGTCAAGAACCTGGCGCTGGTGGCGGGCGGGGCAGTGGCGTCGACCTCGCGGTTGTACCTCTCGAGCGATCCCACGCTGGACGATCCGGGCGACGTGGTCCTGGGCGACGTGGCCGTGGGACCCCTGCCGGGTGGTGCGATGGCCACGGTGACCAGGACCGTCCAGATTCCGCCTTCGACGCGGCCAGGACTCTACTGGGTGATCGCGAAGGCCAATGTCACCGGAGTCGTCCCCGAAGCGGATAGCCCGACGCAGGCGAACAATGTCAAGCCGACGGCGACACCGATGATCGTCGGACCGGATTTCCTGGTGACGGCCGCCATGGCGACACCATTGGCCGTCGCGCCCGGCTTCGGTGTCTCCCTGACGAACACGATCAAGAACCAGGGGGGAGTGCCAGCGGGGCCATTCGACGTCGGTATCTATCTCTCCGCGAACGACACGTTCGAGGCCGGAGCGGACATTCGACTGACGACACGGCGGGTCCTCGGGCTGACCCCCGGAGCAGTGTCGACCGCGGCGACGCCGGTGACCATTCCGAGCAACGTCTCGGCTGGGACCTATTTCCTCATCGTGCGAGCGGATATCACCGGCAGCGTGCCGCAGGAAGTGGCCGAGGCGAACGAGGGAAACAACGTGCTCGCGACGGCCGCCGTCCAGGTCGTGTGGCCCGACCTGACGGTCGTGTCGGTCACGGCGCCGGCGGCGACGGCCGCCGGTATGAACATCAGTGTCAGCCACGTGGTGAGGAATCTCGCCTCGACCGCCGGCGCGGCGACCGGATCGATCTCACGGCTCTACCTGTCGAGCGATCCCACGCTGGACCTGCTGCCCGACGCGGTGGTGGGCGAGGCGACGGTCGGCGCGCTGGCCGGTGGCACCAGCGCGACGGTGGTGAAAACCGTCCAGATTCCGCTGGGGACAGCGCCCGGGCTCTACTGGGTGATCGCGCGGACGAATGCCACGAACACGGTGCCGGAGGTGGACTCGCCCGGCCAGGTGAACAATGTGAAGGCGACGGCCACGCCGATTCTCGTGGGCCCGGATCTTCTCGTCACCACGGCGACGGCGGCACCACTGACGACAGCGCCGGGGAGGAACGTCAGTGTGACGAGCACCGTGACGAACCAGGGCGGTGCCATGGCCGGGGCCTTCGACATCGGCTTCTATCTGTCGACGAACACCACGTTCGAGCCCGGGACGGATGTCTGGCGGGCGACCCGGCGAGTGGCCGGGTTGGCGCCGGCCGCGGTCTCGATGGCGACCACGGCCGTGACCATCCCGAGCAACTACTCGGCCGGGACGTACTTCGTGATCGTGAGGGCGGATATCACGGGCGGCGCGCCCCAGGAGGTCGCGGAGGCGAACGAGGCGAACAATGCGCGGGCGACGGCGCCGATCCAGGTCGTGCAGCCGGACCTGTCGACGCAGACCGTGGCGGCGACGCCGGCGGTGATGGCGGTCGGCGGCAACGTCAGCGTGACGCAGACGGTCAAGAACATCTCCCCCCCGGTCGCTGGCGCCCGGGCCACGACGTCACGCCTGTACCTGTCGGACGAGCCCTCGCCGGTCCAGCCGACGAGTAAGCCGGTGCTGGGCGACGTGGCGGTGCCACCGATCGCCGGCGGCGCCCTGGTGTCGGTGACTAGGTCGCTCTCGCTGCCGCCCGGCACGACACCAGGCAAGTACTGGATCTATGCGCAGGCGAACGCCGTGAACCCGATCGCTGAGTCAGGGCCGCCCGAGCAGATCAACAATCTACAGCGTACGGCGGCACCGATCGTCGTCGGTCCGGATCTGACGCTGACGGCGCTGACGGTGCCGTCGCTGGCCTCGCCCAACGTCGCGATGCCGGTGGTCACCACCGTGAAGAACCAGGGCGGCCAGACGGCCAACGCCTCCGTCGTGCGGTTCTTCCTATCGTCGTCCGGCGTCCTCGACGGCACCGAGATCCCCGTCGGGGTCACGAGTACGGCCGCCCTCGCCGCTGGCGCTTCCGTCACGACGACCACTCGGATCACCGTCCCCGGCAACACCTCGGCCGGCGCCAGGTTCCTCCTAGCCCAGGCTGACGGCGACCGGCAGGTCGCTGAGGCCGACGAGGCGAACAACGTCCTCTTCAAGCGCTTCAGCGTGGTGCTGCCGGACCGGCGGATCATGTCGCTGACCCCGCCGCCGCCGACCATCCATGGCAGGGCTACCAGCGCGCCCGACGCGTCGATCAGGATCGTCGACGGGGCGCTGTACCTGTGCGGTCCGAACGTTGGCAACAACACCCTGTCCTCCGCTACCCGGATGCTAGTCCTGCCGTACGTCACAAAGCTGAAGACGGCTACGGCCGGCAGAACGCTCAGCGGTGCAGCGACTTACCCTGAACGGCATCACCGGTGAACCTGATGGGCCCCTTCACGGGTCGGGCACGTCGGCCGGAGAGATCTACCAGTTCAACGATACGGTCGCCGTGGATCCCGGACCGTGAAGCGGCCACCATCGGTCAGATCGCATCCGATGGCGAGGGCCGTGTTCGCTCCAAAGCGTCCGCTCCGTCGGCTCCGCACACCCAGTGAGCCGCGGCTTCTCTTTAAGTTCCAACGACATGCATCAGGAAGGGACGAACCCCTCGCATGGCGAGGCAGTTGCAAGCGTTGCAACGGTCGTCGTCGTTTTGTTAGAACTGAAGAGCGCTCGACCTTGAATCCAAGGGTCGTTGACGCGTTATCTGCGGCTATCGCCGCCTTCGTTCGTGCTCTCGCCCTCCACCCGGCGCGAGCGGTCGCCTCTCCGGTGGACATACTCAGTCGCCTCAGCTGACGCTGCACCGTCTCTGACCGCGTCGCGCGGCGAGGCTGGCGGTCGCTTCTGAGCGCAGAGGCCCTCGTGCTCACCATGACCAGCTGCTCCGCGCAGGCCTCGGGAGACACGCCGGAGTTGCTGGGGAAGGCGCAGACCCCCGGCGTCATCCTCGTCACGCTGTCAGTCAGGGAGTCCGTCATCGACGAGATCGCGTCGATGCGCAACCGGGTCGTCCGCGAACTCGCCCGTCCCCACGACGCAGGACCGTGCGTGTCACCTGCGCGGCGTACTTCACCTGATGATGCGCGAGTTCAACGGCAGGCTCCCGCTGACTCCGATCGAGCCGAGCCCTCCGGCCGCGCACCCGGCTTGGGCGAGCCGTTACGCGGTGTATCCCTGTTTCCGCTGACGCTGTCTATCCGTGATCGCGTCGATCGCGTCGCTCGTCCGGGTTTGCGACGGTTCCTCGGAGCCGTTGCGCTCGTACTGGGCGTGGCCGGCTGCGCGGCCGCGGCATCCCCGGTGCCTGAGCTCACGCCTGAACTGCTAGCGAAAGCCCGCGACGTCGGTACGGTTCGCGTGCTCGTACAGTTCCGGGCGCCGGAAGGGGCGGAGGACATCGAGATCCAAGCTGTAAAGCGCACGGTCCTGGCCGAGCTCGCCGGGACACGGCACCGAGTCGTGCGGGAGTTGCGTGGCCTGCCCGTCATGGCGCTGGAAGCGTCCGAGGATGCGCTCCGCGCGCTGAGCGCTTCGCCTCACGTTCTTCGCATCGAAGAAGACCGCGTACATCGTCCCCTGAGGTGAAGGTCTGATGAGAATCCGTCTGGCATCGGTTGCGTTGTTCCTCGTGGCGGCGATGTTGACGATCGTCGGCCGCGGCGCCGGCGTCGAGCCGCCGCTGGTGCCGGACGAGCTGAAACAGCGCGCGTGGGACCGCAGCCGCGTCCGCGTGATCGTCCGCCTCGACACCGCCTTCGTGCCCGAAGCGGCGCTTCCGACGACGGCCCATGTCGCCCAGCAACGCCAGACGATCGCGCGCGCCCAGTCGATCGTGAGCGCGGGCCTGCGGGCCTTCCCGCACCGCGTGATCCGGCAGTTCCAGGGGCTGCCGGTCATGGCGATCGAGGTCGATGCCGATGGGCTCCGGGCGCTCGAGGCTCTGCGGGGCGTCGTCGCTGGCGTCGCGGAGGATCGACTGCATTTTCCGATGCTCGCCGAGAGCGTCCCGTTGGTCAACGGCGACGAGGCGTGGACAGCCGGGTACGACGGCACGGGGACGATCGTCGCGATCCTGGACACCGG
>Ga0134124_10003858_pt1 | contig 12030 bp, 8 predicted proteins | sample KB304_FD_96880 | JGI IMG/M metagenome (GOLD analysis project Ga0134124, IMG submission 96880) | Terrestrial soil microbial communities without Nitrogen fertilizer from Kellogg Biological Station, Michigan, USA - KB3-0-4 | ecosystem: Environmental > Terrestrial > Soil > Unclassified ... | reverse complement strand
TCCAATTTCCATTTGCATTTGTATTCGTGTTATGTCCAGAAATAGTAACTTGCTGTCCGGTAATCCAAGTATTTGTATAGTTACTGTTTGTGGCAACAATGATTGGATTGCTGACTGCACCACCAGTTGACATTGTCCCAGTACCGCCAGAGCATCCCGTAAATGTGCTGCCAGAAATACCAGTATAGTTCACAATTTGAACTCCAGCACTTGTCGTAACGTTAATTACTCCTGGATTAGGAAAACTAGTTGTAGAAGCAACGCTGATAGTAGATTGTGGAAGAGATTGTCCGTTAGAGCCGGCCGCAATAGTTGTATTGAAAGTGTTGGATGTGTTACCGATAGCAAATCCTGTTCCAGCAGCTTCGGTATTAGCAAATTTCACCATATAGCCTGCGACTATTGTCTCAGTCTCATACAGCCACCAATTAAGGGCGCTGGTTTCTGCTGGTGGCGTATCAGTAGAACGATAATCAATTACGTATCTATTTAGATTGGTGACTGGTGCACCAGTAGATAATGTACCTACACCACCTGAACATCCGGTAAATGTAGTTGCTGTAGTTCCCGTATATGCAATCGTTTGAATTGGATTTGGGCTAGTAACTGCACCACCAGTAGTCATAGTTCCTGTACCACCAGTACAGCCAGTAAATGTTGTAGCTGTAGTTCCAGTATAAACTACTGTGCTTGTTCCAGTGCTTGTGACTACAGAAATAGTTCCAGATGTAGGGAATCCAGATGTAGAAGCTACGTTAATGGTAGCTTGTGGCAGCACAGCGCCGTTAGAACCAGCCGCAATGGTTGTTCCAGTTGCAATGAATATACTACCAGATGCAGGAAAGCCAGTTGTAGAAACTACATTGATCGTACCAGTTGGCAGAGCAACGTTATTGGAGGCTGCCGCAATAGTTGTTGTGTTTCCTGAATTGATGGAAGAGATTTTGAAGATGCCGGAATTCTTGGTTGGGAATAGGGAACTCTTTAAGACTAGAGTTCTTCCTACATCGGCGGCTGCTACATATTTTCTAGCAACTGGAACTGCTACTTCATAGAAAGCGCCTGCGCCAAAGTTAAGGCTAGCCGCATATCCATCCGTAGTTGATCCTGTAGCATACTGAAATCCAGTTGTCATGGTAGCGGTGTTAGCGTTGTATGTTCCGTTACCACCACTGCCATATAGTGTAAACTGTGTTGGGCTAAGAACGATTACTTTCCAAGTTCCATTAACACCAAGCATTCCGGTTCCACCAGAAATACTTACAACATAACCGTCTATTAAGCCATGTGCCACTGGCGTTGTAACTACAATAGGATTTGTATTAGTAGCTGCAGATATTGGTAATGATTTAACATTGGTGTTATCTATGTTCCAGCAAGTTTGACCGACGGTAGTAAATCCTAATATCTTGGTTAGAAACAAACTAAGATGATACATAATAGGCGCATAGAATCTATTGGTATCGACTCCGGTCCATGTACCAGGGAAGTTTGCTGCCGTATAACCACTGGTTGCTGGGCTGTAGTCTCTTGAAATATACGTTACCATTATGTACCTAAAGATAGAAGATTATAGGGTAAAAGCGAGCCATCCCATGGCCACAAAATACCATTGCCTACGTGTATAAATTCCCCATTATTACCAAACAGGTGCCAGCTTGGGAATGTAGCGCCGATAAAGGAAATGGTTCGCATCCTACCTCTGGTTAGACAATATTGCCCAGCAGTTGCGACAGTAGAAATGATTGCGTCAGATATGATAGCTTGACCCTGTCTGCTTTGAACGGCCAAAGCATTTGACAGGTTAGGACCAATAGTATAGGTAGTGCCAGTCACTCCATCACCTGCGAAATTTTTAGTCATTAACTGATTTGCTCTAGTAACTCCATCAGTACCTACCATATAAAAAGCGTTAGATAGAGAGTCGTTACCTGTTCCCGTAGTTAGTGCATTAGCCCCAACTAAAATTGCCATTGGATTTGGATCTTGCGCCTGTGTATATATTCTTGTTGGGAAAAGTATATTAAAGTACCATCCAGTGGTAGTGTTAGAATTAGAAGATCTAATATGACCTATGAAAAAATCTTGATCGCCAATTAGTGTTACAGCACCATTCACACCAGTACCTGTACCGCTGAAGCTATTAGCAGTAAGCGTTGTTCTTTCTGTAATAGTAGCGCTTGCACCACCAGGTGAAACGAAAGCAGAGACATTGTTCCAAGTAGCAGTTGGCGATCCAATCATTCCAAAAAGTCCAAATGTGTTAGCGGCCCCTCTTAATAAGAATTGAAACTGGCTAACAGACTGACCAGGATTTACATTTGCTGATCCAAACATTGTGCCAACTAGATAGTTACCGTTAGCAACACCTAGCTGTGAAGCTGCAATTAGATCAATTACTTTGTAATTTAGATTTGATCTGGAAGTAATGTTATTTTTCTGCGTGGAGATATCTGGAGTTCCACCACTAAATGGTGATAATACTATTTGAGTGGTGCTATTAACAGCAAGGATTCTATAAATAGAATCATCTGTACTAGTTGAACCGGAAGTAACAGCAGCGCCTGTTGCTAGTAAGCCAGTACCACCTGAGCAACCAGTAAATTGAAGTCCATTTGTACCAGTATAAGTAACTAGTTGAACTCCGCTACCAGTTGCTACATAAATAGTTCCGCTGGTAGGGAAACCAACAGTACTGTTTACGTTTATTACAGTTTGTGGTAGTGAAAATCCGCTTGAAGATGGCGCTATCGCAGTTGATGATCCATTAGACCAAATTACTACATGCTTTCCAACCATGGATTGTGTAAACGGTACAGATGCAGCAGATGTTAATGTGGCCCCTAGGGCAGAAGTAACTCCATCATTACCAACTGCTAAAACAGAGGCGCCTTCAAAAAAGCCGGCTGGTACGCTTGTGCCATTTGGAGGAATGGCGCCTGGTACCACTACTTGTCCAGTGTTAATAATGGCGTTTGCATTACCAGTCGCTCCATTCAAATTGAATGTAGTAGGACCAGTTACGGTAACAAGCCAACCACCATTTGCGGCTGTATTTCCCTGTACGCCATATACTCCAACTATTTGATTGCTGATTAATCCATGTGGAGTCGTAGTTGTAATATTGATTGGGTTTGCGTTAGAGGCCGTAGCAACCGATAAGACCGGGTTAAAACCATTTATACAATATCCCCAGAATTCATAAACCAGCTTCATAAAGATAGGGATATCCCTTCCATTTGTACCTGTAGTATATTGTAATCCTCTGAGATATTTCTTAGCCATTGCGTTTCCTTATTGAATCCATCTAGCCACAATAGTAATGTTAACTAATGCAGCCCCACTTGGCGCAATCAAATTAACGACATTTTTATCATATGTTGGTGGATGGGCACCAGGGTCAAATAGTTCTGGGCGAGCAGTAATGTTTTCTTTTTCAATCCATGTTTCATAAGTCATTGTGTTTGGATTGTATCCTTTTAACTTATAGTAGATAAATTGATCTTTTGGATAATCTTTAACTGAATCAACATCAACTAATCCTAGATCTGGATTTGTACCTACAACACTTCCTCCAAAATTGGTTGTGTATCCTGCATATGCCGCATTTTGGAATGCATTAAGGGCACCTAATTCTGGTGTTGCTAGCCAGTTTGTTGTATACCCGGCATAAGCTGGTCCATCGAAACCGTTGATGGTGTTAATATTTATAGTTCCTCCCCAGTTTAGAAAGTTACCCGTAAAGTAACCGTCTAAAAACTCTAACGGAGAAACAGACATAGTAGTGCTGCCCCAATTTCCACCCGGATAGGCTTCAAGAGAGTCTACTATGATCTGTGTTGTGATTAGAGTTTGAACCAGTGTCATAAATTATCCTTATGGAACTACTGCTGGACCATTCCATTGTAGATAGATTCCCCTTCTCATATGCTGAAAAGAAGCTCCCTTCAAAACCGTTCCTCCGCTGACATATGCTCCGTTTCCTGTTGTACCATTTAGTTGGAAGTTTGTATTATTAAGAACAGTTACAGTGAATGTGCCGTTGGCGGCAGTATTGCCAACTACACCGCTGATAGCTACAACATTTCCAGTTACGAGAGTGTTAGGCGTTGATGTAGTAACTTGAATTGGTGATACTGCGTTACCGCTGGTAGTAGAAACAGACCAAGATCCAGTATCCGTTGCCAGAACAAAATCTCCAAAGTTTGTTCTACCACTTCTAATAAAAGGCATTGTACCTATTACTCTTGGTTCGTATGGGAATGCTTGTACGCTAGTAGCATTGTCCCAAGTCTGATTTACTCCACTAACTAAGTCTACTGGTAGTAATTCAGTAGTTGAAGTGAATGGGCTATCAGAAGCTGAGCCATCAAATGCGGGCCCAGCGCCTTGGTTATTTCCAGTTACATAGGCTAGTAAAGATGGACTGCATGTTTTAGGACCAAAATTATACAGCGACATTGTAGCACCTTGAATTGCAGAGTTCGTACCATGTCCTACTTGAAGACTAATATCACTGAGTCTACCGTTTCCTACGTTATTACCGTATACATTACCTAAACAATATAATCTAGCTATATTATCTATTGGAAGTGGTAGTGGCTCATTGTCTGGTAGTCCAAAATTTATATAGAATGCTGGAGGGCTTGTTGCATTTAATGGCCTTCTAGCAAATATATGTACTGTTTGTCCGGTATCATCTCCTAACATAGTGTATCTGTATATTGGTCCGATACCAGCATTATCTCCGCAACCTGTTCCTGTATTGAAAATTTCACTTGATGAATCATAGTACATCGCACCGTGAAGATGCCTTCCACTTGTAATAAAATCTCCTGCAGGATTACCAGCAAATCCAGGGGCAAAAGTCATATAATTTGAGTTAAAATTAGTTTCAACATCAAGTAATGTTTCATTACAAATTCTAACTTGCCAGCCAGTAGCGTGTGGGCTTTGAAGAATTAATCTTGGAGTAGTTGAATTTCCACTTCCTCTATATTGTCCTGCGCCTGATGTATTGTTATTTCCTACAGTAGGGCAGTTTATATCTTTATCATATAGATACCAAGGTACAGTATCAGTTGCTTCTACTAGAGCTAGATCGCCATTTCCTCTATAGTCTATGACAAATTTGTTTTGATTATAGACGGGCTCTCCAGTTGCTAATGTGCCTGTTCCACCAGTACATCCTAAAAATTGCGTGGCGTTAGTGTTAGTGTAGGTTATGGTTTGAATATCATTTGAGCTAAATACTGTTCCACCAGTAAATAACAGGGACGTTAATCCTGTACATCCTGTAAAGGTTGTAGCTGTAGTTCCAGTGTATGCAACTGTCTGAACTCCAGTAAGAGTAAGTATGTGTATAGATCCGGTTGTTGTAAATCCTGTTGTTGAAGTTACGTTAAGTGTACTTCCTGATTGTACTGTATTACCGGTTGACAGGGTTCCAGTTCCACCAGTACAACCATCGAAACGTGAAGCTGTTATGGCGGTGTAAGTAACAACTTGTGTTCCAGTGCTGCTAACTACTAGAATATTTCCTGAAGCTGGGAATCCAGTTGTAGAAGCTACTACAACGGAGGCAGCGGTGACTGCTCCACCAGTGGACATAGTTCCTGTACCACCAGTACAGCCAGTAAAAGTTGTAGCGGTAGTTCCAGTATAAGTTACTGTCTGAGTTCCTGCGCCAGTTACAACAAACATAGTTCCAGTGGTTGGAAATCCAGTAGTAGAGGCAACGTTGATAGTACCCGTTGGCAAGTTAACGCCATTGGATCCTGCCGCAATGGTTGTGGCTTGTGAAAGTACAGCATTGTTTGAGCCAGCAGCAACAGTAGTGCTGAGCGGCGCTGTTGTAGTAGTATTAGGTCCAACAAAAAAGGTTCCGCTGGTCGGAAATCCAGTTGTAGAGACTACGTTAATAGTACCGGTCGGTAAAGCAACGTTGTTTGAACCAGCCGCAATTGTAGTAGCATTGCCCTGCTGTAGAGATGAGATTAAGAAGGCTCCAGAGTTTCTAAGTGGATAGAGGGGGCTTTTTAGTACAAGTATTCTGCCAACATCAGACGGAATAACACCACGTACAGCTACTGGAATAGCAATTTCGATAGCTGCGCCGTTATTAGCAATACCAGCTTTATTACCTACTGGGAAAGTTGGAGCAACCGTTGGAGTCGTATCACCTGTAGCAAATAGATACTGTCCTACACTGTTTATGTTAAAGTTAGTGTCTCCAACATAAGTATATCCCAATGTTCTACGCAAAAAGATAGCAGTCAAATAGGTAGATATGTATCTTCTATTTCCGGTTGTTGCGTTTTGTGAGACATAGTCTCTTAGTAGATGTAAAGCCATTTATAAACCTTTAGAATGGGAACAGGGTGAATGGTAGGACTGCTTTATCCCATGGTATTGCCACGCCTTGAGTTATGAGAATAAAATCTCCTGAACTAGTATTGATTCTAGTAAACTGCGGCATAAAAGAGTTAGCAAATCTAACCTTTCTTAATCTTACTCTTGCTAGTGAGTATTGTCCGGCTACACCGGGAAGTGTTAGAAATCCTGGTGAATTTAGCAGGTTACCGGCAAATGCATTTGCTCCGGCCCTAAAATCATTCAAAGCATTACCTGGGGTTTGTGCCGCAGAGACAAGTGATAAGTTAGCATTCCCATCTCCGGATAATGCCCTAACAGAGCATCTATGTGCCCTAGCAGTACCATCATTGCATTTCATTACCCAACCACCACCATAAGTATGTGTCGTACCAGTAGAAGTGAATTGAGTTGTTGCTCCGAATCCATTAAAATTAACTACTATAGGATTAGGATCTTGTGCTGATGTATATAACCTATCAGGTATTTCTATATGAAAAGCTACTCCGGCTGCACCCATGGCATTGTTCGCATCTCTATAATGACCAATTAGAAAGTCTTTATCTCCGATTAGTGTTATCTGTTGTGTAGTTCCCCCAGAAGTTCCGCTGAAGAATGCAGAGCTGGATGGTGCATTAGGAGCTGTTTGAGCGGTGGCATCAGAAAATGTAGTGCCGTTCCAAGTGCCAGCAGGTGAAATTTTATGATCAATTCTGGTATTTGTAGCGCCTGCAATCAGAAGTTGTATCTGTGAATTTGCTTGACCAGCATTGACTCCGGTTGGATCAAACTGCATTACCATGAAATTACCATCTGTAACACCGGTAGTAGCTCCGGCAATACCCATATCAACTACTCTAAAGTTGATAGATGTTCTATTGCTGAATGCAGGCTTGTACCCATCTGGAGCACTTGGGGTACCGCCATTATTTACATTGATAAGAATCTGTGTTGGTGACACAAATCCAACTATGTTGTATAATCCGTCTTCAGAAGAGTTGGAGCCCGCCTTCCACATAACTAAAGTTTTTCCAACCATTGCTGTTGTAAATGGTTGAGAGGCAGAAAAGAAACTTTGCTGTCCACCAAACTGGAAACTGGTAGTTTGATTAGTATATCCATCATTTCCGAATGTTATTAGACTTGGACTGGTTACAATATTTCCAGTTGACATAACTCCGGTACCACCAGAGCATCCTGTTATGTTGTTTCCTGAAATACCAGTATAAGTTACTGTCTGTGTTCCTGTAGTGGTGGCTATATAAACGGTACCGCTAGTTGCAAGGTTAGTTGTGGACGCTAGGGCAATAACAGCTTGTGGTAAGGTCTGTCCATTAGATGCTCCAGCGATTGTCGTAAAAAGTCCCTGAAAATCTGCTGGCAAGCCACCACCAAATGGAGTAGTTGCCGCAAAACCACCAGGAGTGGTTAGAGAGGCAGTACCATTGATAACATATCCCCAGAATTCATAGATCGCTTTTAGAGGATAGGTAGCCTTAGGAGCACCGTTGGTAGTCCCAGTAAAAATTAGCGATCTACAAAATTTTGTTGCCATTTAAGTCTTCTCCGATTATGGTATGATATTTGGACCATTCCAAGGTATAAAAAGCCCGCGTCTCATGTGTTGGAAAGAGCGACCCGGATCAGTGGAAGGTGAAAAATCTCCAAAGTTAGCTCTTCCCTCATAAACATATGGGATTGTTCCCATGAGTCTAGGAGCCAATGGATAAACAGGAATTGCTGTCGTGCCAGTATTCCATCCAGACGTAGTTCCCTGTATGAGATCAAGTGGTAGTAACTCCGTGGAGCTAATAAATGGAGTATCGGACGCCGAGGCATCAAGTTGAGGACCAGTATTCTGACCTCCTCCAGTAATATAGGCCCAAAAAGATGCAGAACAAGATACTGGCACTCCGAATGGGGAAACACTCATTCCCTGGGAAACGTTGTTCGCATTAATTATACTATAGATGGGCCCGGCCTGTAGTCCCATATCATTTATTTCTCTGGCTCCAAAGTTATCGCTTCCACTAAATCCTGTACCGATAGTAAATAATCTGGCTGCCGGATTACTTGGTAGTGGCAACGGTTCATTGAATGGCAATCCAAAAACACATATAAAACCGGTTGGCTGAGTGCCGTTACCTGGTCTTCTAGCGAAGACGGCCACTCCATATCCATCGTCTCCACCAATCATGGTAACTCTGAATTGTGTGCCGATCGAGCCACCACCATCTGACATGCCAGCCGCCCCACCTAGATATTGTACGCCACTAGAATTAGCCCATTGCGGAGCATGACTATGAGATCCTCCAGCCAAAAAATCACCAGAAGCATTTCCTCCCAAACCAACAGCTACTGATGTAGTAGGGCAAGTTAATGTAGTAGGTCCGGTAGCAACATCTGCGGTACTTTCATTGCAAATTCTAACTTGATAATTTGTTGAATGAGGGCTCTGCAACATAATTCTAGGTGTGGTTGAGTTTCCATCGCCCCTATATTCTGCAGATGTCTTAAGAGTATTTCCGACCCCTTGAGTTGGGCAGTTAGTATCCTTTTCATAAAGATACCAATTCATGCTATCTGCCGGCTCTACTGGAGGTTTATCTCCTAGTGTTCTATAGTCTATAATGTAAGAGTTAGTTGGAATATCAAAACCTACAATAACAAATATTCCAGAATTGAAAGTTGGGTTACTAGTACTTCTTAGAACTAGTATTCTTCCAACATCATTTAGGTTAACGGTTCTTACACCGGCTGGAATAGAAACGAAAAATTCTTTTTGGAATCCTAGATTGATTCCAGCTCTATTGCCAGGTGGAAATGTCGGGGTAGCAGCCGTTGGCGTAGTATCCCCAGTAGCAATTAGTAATGTTCCTACGGAATTTATGTTGAAATTAGTATCTCCAACATAAGAGTATCCTAATACTCTTCTCATGAAGATAGCTAAAAGGTATGCGTATATATACGTTCTATTACCCGTGGTAACATTCTGTGTGTTATAATCTCTACATAAATGTATTGCCATAGTTTCTCCTTAAGTACCATAGAATAATATTTTGCCGAGATGGATTGTATTATCCCAGGGCCAGCAAAGTCCAGAGAACTGAGTTATTTGAAGAAACTCTCCATTTGCACCAATTCTGTGAAACTGTGGCACATGTGTTCCGGTAAATTTTACTGATCGTAATTTTACCCTTGCCAAACTAAATTGGTTAGTAACTCCTGGTAAACATAATATTACATCTGATTGCGGTATTGTTCCATCAACTGTATTATATCCGATTCTATAATCTGACAAATTTCTTCCAAATACATCTGGGGTACCATCTCCTCTGAATGCTTTAACTAAACTTCTATAGGCTCTAGAAGTAGTACTATCAGACGTATGAGATCTCATTGTCCAACCACCTCCGAAACTTGATGTGGTCTGCTGTGTATCAAGCCTGCCGGTGTTACCAGTTTATCCTAAGAAAGCTACTGGATGCAGGTCAGCATTCTGAGGATAAAGTCTTAATGGTATTTCAAAATAGAAACTGCTAAGAGCATTAAACTGGAACAAATCTTGTTCTCTAATATGAGCAATCAACATAGTTTTATCACCAATCATAGTAATTGCTGTCGCTCCCGCAGTATATGCTTGGTTTGTACTTGTGACATATGAAAATAGACATTGATATCCATCATTTTGGAAACCATTCCAAACTGTTCCGCTGTTAGCCGTATACGCTCCGTTTCCAACTGATCCTGATAAAGAGAACTGAGTGGCATTGACTACTGTTACTACCCACTGACCGTTAGCTGCTGTATTACCAAGTGCTCCGGTTATGTTAATTGTTTGTCCAGTTGAAAAGTTATGAGGTGTTGGGGTGGTACATACGATAGGGGTAGCATTTGTTGCCGTATTTAAAACGAACGAGTTTCCTGCCCAGGTTCCAGTCCCAGATAATCCTACCGCTAATTGAGCGACTGAGTCGGTTCCAGCATGAGTTATTTGAATTTGTGAATTGGCTTGCCCAGGGTTAATACTGCCGGCATCAGTTTGAAACACCATATAGTTTCCGTTACCAGCCGTAGTTTGCAGTGTTGCAGCCGCCGTTTCCATATCTAAAATTCTATAGAACACACCAGTTCGAGCTGTCATAGAAGGGTGTTTAGTAGTTGGATTAGGAGTTCCTCCGGAGTTGATATTTATGATTAATTGCGTGCTTGATACTACTCTTGAAATAATGTATAGTGAATCCTCGGAACTATTGGAGCCAGGTACCCAAATAGCTATAATTCTACCTGCCATAGTTGGAGTAAATGAGGCTGACGGAGAACTAAATAAGCAATCTCCGCTGAACTGGTCTCCAGAAACTGCTGGGTGATATCCATCTGTTCCGCTTGCTAATAGACTTGTTCCGCCAGTAAAATTTGTTGGCAAAACAGTTCCATTATTAGATGCGAATCCGCCCGGAACTGTTGTTGAATTTGGAGCCCAAATACAAAATCCCCAAAATTCATAAGTCCATTTCATTCTCCAGGCAACACCCCTACCGCCACTACTGGCATTAGGGAATACCATACCTCTTACAAATTTCATAGTTTCTCCTGCAATTCTAAGATGAATGCTTAAATATTAGGTGGTTATACAAACCAAGTATCCAGAACTTCTGGGTTAGTATAAGGTCCACTACAAGGAAAAACTGGTGCATTAGCTAATGAAACTTGTGTATCTACCCAAGTAACTGCAGTTGGAGTTACACAAGACGTATCATAAGCTCTTAATTTAAAATATTGATTAGCGGCCGTTCGACCAGGTATTGTTGGTAACACTCCAGCGGCATAAACCGCTTGAAAATATGAAAGCGGTCTAACGATACTGGCAACTCTGGCATCTTGAACTTGAACATTACCCTCTTCTTTATTTGCTGAACCCGTACTTGTGATGGCTCCAACTCTCCATGGTCCAAATCCATTTGTACCATCCGTATATGAAAGTCCTACTGTAGCCACCGTATTTAGTTGAGTAGCGCCTGAGTAGTAAATCATTTGACAGCCATTAAGATAAACTCTTACGGCGCTTCCATCATGCGTAAATCCAATGTGTGACCATACTCCCTGTGGAATTGGGAAATCTGTTACAGTAAATATGACCTGTGTAGATGTATTCTGCGCATGAGAAACGAACCAATCTCCACCACCGTTACCAGTTCCAACACCTATCATAAAACAATTGAAAGGGGTAAGCCAGGTATTTCCAGATATGCTTGGGTTTCTATACTCTTTAGCAAAGATTGTTTGATTCTGAGCCGTGGTATAAGATCTTAGATTAACCCAACAAGATACTGTTAATGGCGGCGCAACTGTGATAGCATTAGCTCCACCAATAGTATTTCTAGTAGCTGATGAACCAGTTGGGAAATTACTGGTTCCAGGAACTTGTGGACAGTTTCCTCCAAAAAGACCGGCACCAGTCCTAATCATTGTGTTTGTAATAGAAAGATCAGTAGCGGCATTATTAGGAGAAAGTACTCCCGTATTTCTATATGCTCCTGAAGTCTCATTTAATAACCAAACTAGTTGATCATTAGCATCTGGATTTATTCTTGTCATGTTGATACTTTCCAAGTTTCCATAACTTCAATAGGGCCTAATCCATTTCCACTCGGTGAG
>Ga0134124_10003857_pt1 | contig 12031 bp, 13 predicted proteins | sample KB304_FD_96880 | JGI IMG/M metagenome (GOLD analysis project Ga0134124, IMG submission 96880) | Terrestrial soil microbial communities without Nitrogen fertilizer from Kellogg Biological Station, Michigan, USA - KB3-0-4 | ecosystem: Environmental > Terrestrial > Soil > Unclassified ... | reverse complement strand
CTCGATCCCCCGAAGCCATGCTGGGCCTCTGGGGTTGGATAGGAGGACTGACATGAAAGAGGGTCTCATGGGTGCTCGCCGCGCGCTGGCTACCGCGGCGCGCTGGGTGGGGGTTGCGGTGGTTACGGTCGCGCTGTCGAGCACCGAGGCCCAGACGCAGGTTTCGGTCGAGGCTGTGGGCATGCGCCGCACAACCTTGGATTTTGACCTCGCCACTCGTTCCGACAACCACGCCCTGCCCAACGAATTCTCGGCACTCTCACGCTCGCCAAAGTGCAGCGCCCGAGCCACCCTCGTCGGCCGCCGCACTGGACCCGTGATCCGCGAGCCGAGTGGCGGAGCGCCGTCCGCTACTTGCGCGAGTGTGGGGTCAAGTCGCCCGCGCCACGAGCCTTCCGCTAGCGCCAGCTCGTTCGGACTCGGGATCGAAGTCCGCGAAAAAGGCTGAACCCTCGACACCCGAGCCCAGCGCGACTAGCGAATGTTCGTATGCCAAGCCTGGACGACGGAGACGAGTCATTCACCGAGCCGTCTCCGCGTCGCGCGGCACCTGTCGAGCCCGAGTGCCAGACTTGCGTCAGCTGCGGTGAACCGATCGCGGAAGTCGTCGAGGCGCGCCCCGACCACTGCTTCGTCTGCGCCGTCCACGTGGTTTGCGCCTGCGCCGACGAATCCTAGACGCGCGTGGTCAGCCCTTGAGCGCTGCTGGCCAAGTCTGGGTTGAGCTTGATCGTCGAGCGATCAGCCGCGCTTCAGCTCGATGCAAAGCGTGCGCACCTCGGTCTGCCCGATGTTTTCCACTGCGTGCCTGCCCACGGGCGCGGGAATGACTTGTCTCTCGGTCAGCTGAATGTCGACGAGCGATCCATCTGGATTGATCAAGCGAAGAGTACCTCCCTGCAGGATGTAGTTGATGTTCGCAGGATTCGTGTGCATGGGAACCTTTGCTCCCGGCTTCACCGAAACCTCGAGCATCCGGATCGTTTCGTTCTCGTAGACTAGCTGGTGAACTTCCGGCGAGATCGCCACGATGTCGTCGACGGGTTGCGACGGATCAGACATGATTGTCCCTTGCTCGGGGTGCTGGGTCGATTTCCTCGGAGAGAGCAACGATGACGCCCCCAGGGCCACGCAGGTAGCAAATTCGATAGAGGTTCTCGTACTCCGCGACCTCACCGATCAGTTGGCCACCATGGGGACGTAAGCGTGCGATGGTGTCCTGGATATCCTCGACGAGGAACATGAGGCGGCGCAGTCCTAGTCGGTTGGCTGGTGGATCCGGCTCGGCGCTGGTCGCCAAGGGATGTCGAAAACGGGTCAGTTCCAGTTGGCTGTGCCCGTCCGGCGTGCGCACGAACGCAATGTCGACTTGCACGTTTTCGAGCCCAACCACCCGATCTACCCAGCGCCCTGCTACAGGCATCACTCCGCCCGCCCGTTCCATGCCCAGCTCGACGAAGAACGCGAGCGCTGCTTCGAGGTCGTCGACCACGACGCCCACGTGATCCATACGCTTGATTTTGGCAGGCTTTTTCGGCACGGAATCTCCTTTCGCTTGCGTTGTGCAAGTGATGCTTGCTGTCTAGGGTATTTACTTGCAAAATGCAAGTGATATGGTGAGGCGTGTCCAAGAAAGCGCCGCAGCGCCGTTCCACGTGCCCGATCAACGCCAGTCTCGAACTTCTAGGCGACCGCTGGTCCCTTTTGATCGTGCGCGACCTCGTGTTCGCCGGGCTGCGGAGCTACAAGGACTTCGCCAGCGGTGAGGAGGGCATCGCGACGAATATTCTGGCGGACCGGCTAGCGTCGCTTCAAGCGTCGGGCTTGGTCACGAGCGAGCGTGACCCGGAGGACGGTCGCAAGCTCGTGTACCGATTGACGCCCAAGGGATTCGACTTGGCGCCGGCGCTGCTCGAACTCGGACGTTGGGCGGTCAAATACGAGCCGGGAGTGCGGCGGCCCGATCCATTGCGGCTTTGGGAGGCAGATCGCGACGGCTTTCTGGGACAGCTGCGCAAAGAACGCTTGCCCGATCGAGCCACCGCGACGCGCGCCGACGGTTCGCCGCGAAAATCACGAGCGGCACGTGAATAGAGCCCAACCTTTGCGGATTCGTCGCGGTACGCCCTACAGACCGTCCACGACCGACAGTCCGTTGCCGCTTGCCCACTCCCTGATGATCCGCAAGTCTCGCGGGTCGATGTGTGCATTCGCGAATCGACGCGCCTCGACTACGCGCCGCTCGGCGATGGCCACGCGAATCGTCACGCGACCGCGCTCGGTGCCGTTGGCGCGGTAGCGAAGCGACCAAACTGACATCAGCCCGTCGGCGCATGAACGAGTGTAGCTGGCGACGCAATGATGCATAAAAGAGCCTTCCTCGAACAGGGCCCGACCCGAGCGGAGCTCGGCCAAGCTGAATTCGTCGTGCTCGCTGGTACCCGAGACCTCTTCGGCGCGCAGGCGCGGCGCCCAGGTTGCGTCGAACGCGATACCAGAGCTGCGCGCCAGGGCCGCCGTACGCAGCTCCACGTGCCAACGTTCGGTGCCGTGGAGAAGCTCGGTCACGGTGTAACTATTCAGGTTGAATGTGTCGCGCCGCTCGTGAGCGAAGCGGCGGTGCCTCACGTAGTCGATCAACGGACGCACCTGGTGCACCGGGAATCTGGGCGCCCGGAGCACCTTTTCGTACAATTTCAGCCAAACCGCGTCCAAGGAGATGAGCCAACGGCTGTACGAGAGCAACTCCTGCACCAGCTCATCGCGACCACCGATCGCGCGCAGGAGGCCGAACAGCAGTGCCTGGTGCGGTAGCATTTCGGCGGGAGCCGACATGGCAAAATGTGCCGCTCGGGACGTGAGCGCGAAAGGCAAGTGAGGCGCCTCACGTAGATTGCGCCCCTGTGCCACGTGAATGAACCAACCGAGCTCGGGACCGCGGGCGAGGGGCCCTCGACGCGGCATCAGCGCGGCCTCGAGCCAAGCAGGCACCGGGTAACGAGCGAACAAATGGCGCAGCAACGCCAGCAACTGCAGACCCGCGTGTTCCAAGCTCGGATGAAAGTCCTCGGGCTCGCGGAGCCATCGTGCGTGACGAGTGGCGAGCTCGATCAAATACGGGACGACCTGGTAGCGAGTGGGTCGAAGGTCATGGAGAATGGACGTGCGCTCTTCGACGACCGCGAACACGCGCGCCACCACTAGTTTGCGCATCCGCGCGCGCGCGCCCGCGCCGCCATAGGCGAGCCACAATCGCTGGCAATTGGCCTCGAAAATCGAAGGTTTTGCACGGTGTCCGGGCCGGCTTCGGCCTTGAATGATAGCGGGCGTGATCAGACAATGCGGCGCGTGAGGCCGCGGGTTCGTGGCACGACGTGACATCGGCTTGCTCCGGCTCGTGCTCGCAAGGCGAGCAACTGCGGCCGTGCCAACCAGCGTTGGCGCGACCAAAACGAGATCCCAGGAGAGCGTCAGCGGTACGACGCGCGGGTCGATACGACCCGGCTGGTCAGTACGACGCGTGCGTCAGCGCTGACGCCGACGGACGTTGCAAGCGACGACACTCGATACGAAACGCATAGCCCGCTTTGAATGACACACCGCGAGCGCACTCGCAAGCAAAAGGTGGTTGCGAAAGCCATGCATGCATGTTGAACTCAGCGCTCGGGAGGTTTCCGTGCGCTTCGAATCCTCGAATCACCTGTAAGTCCTTCGCGCTGGTTCGGCGTGCGATTTCAGCACCGCCGTAGTTGCGTCGGCCTTGCCCCTGTCATTGAAGCTGCGGCTTTGCACGCGCGCCATTCGGCGCGTCGACCGCGCACCTTGCGACGCGTCGGCACGCGCGTGCCCTTCGGCGCAACACTCGCGTCGTTAGATTTTCGACCCTCACTGCTCGCCCTCACACGCGGGCACAGGCCTTTTCATGACTTTCCTTCACGACCCGGCCGTTCGTCTCGTCTTCGCGCGCGGTGCTCTACGCGCTTTGCTCGGCGGGCAACGTTGCCCAATCAGCCGACTCGAAGCGCGCTACGCGCTTCACGAGTACGAGGGCACGTTTGCGCGCGCGTTGCTCGCCGCGCACTCTCGCTATTGGCTCTTCCGAACCAGTCAGCAAAGCCGCGCGGGTGATTTCATCGCGTTCGATCGCTCTGCGGCGCGCGCGTCGTCGGCGTGTTGTTTCGCGATCGAGCTCAAACTTCGAGCTCCGATTCGGCTTGGACGATATGGCTTGCAGCTTTCGTCGTGCGAGCGCGTCGTGAGCTGGATCGCCGACCGTCACGCTTTGCTCGCTTGCGCTCCCGTCCCGGTCTGGGGAGATCAAGCGGGCGTGTTGCAGCTGTTGCAAGCGCCTGGTGGGCGTCGCAAGAGTGATCGAGTGCCCTCCGCGGATCGCAAGGCGGCCGACGTCCGCGGAGGGTAACGAGCAACGAGCTACGCGACGGACACTGCGCGCCTCTGGCGGATGTCCCACGCGAGTCACCGGCGGCTGCTTGACGGACTTCGACACGTTGTCGTGGTGCAACGGTCACAACTGCAACGACGACTCGGAGGCCCAGGCACGTTCGATCTGGTTTGACCGAGCGCAAAGTCAAACGGGTGATACATGCAGCGGCTGCGCGTACCACCTGCATGCGCCGGCATGTTCGTATTAGTCGCGCTCCGAAGGAGCCTACGGCAATCGGCTAGTGCGGCATGCCCGGAGGCACCTTGCATACCGGGCGCTGGTCCGCTTCGTCCCAAACGCAAGTCGAGCCCCAAGCGTCGGCGCAGTCGTACACGGCGGGGCTCAGCACATCCGTCCAGTAGTCATCGCAGATGACCGCGCGGGTGCCGTCGCAGTACGAAGTGGCGTGCCCGGCACAGGACTCCTCGCTGGCTTTGCAATCAGCATAAGGGTCTCCCTCTCGGCGAACGCCTTCGACGCAGGTCGCGTGCGCGAGCGAGCAATCGTACGAGACCTCGTAAAAGGCTCCCTCATCCTCCTCGCATTGCTTCGCAACGTTCCCTTCGCAGTGATCGGTCCGCATACTTCCGCACGGGGGGAGTTGGTCGATTTCGTCGTCGGGCACAATCCGGGGTGCGCACGCGTCGACCTCATCGCAGTTGGCCGCTGCGTTCACGCAGTCAACTTCATCGCTGTAAATACTGGGAACGGTCGTCACCAAGATGCCGACGTGCCCAAACATCGAGAGCGGCGACATGGGTTCGATATGGCAAGCATCCCAGCGAGCACCCGCGATCGTGCCGCGCTCGAAGTCGGTCGGGGGCGCGTCACTGACAATGGGGTCGTCGTCACCGCACCCCACGCTCATCAGGCCGAGCAAGCACCGCAACCCATCCCCAGCCGAACGCCCCACCGATTCGCTTGCTCATTGCGGTCCAGGCTAGTCGTCCCAGCCTGACCAACGCCAGCGATTTACGCCCAATTGGGGTCGATTTTGCCTCACCGAGAGCGCGGAGTGGGCCAACGAAGCCGTTCCTACGAGTGGAGAGGATAAGAAGACCACGACATGGGCACCGCGAAGAACCTCAACGTGGCCCTCGACGGCGTCGTGCAATGGGGGCGTTGGGCAGATGGCAAGCTCGCCGGCAACGACGGCTTCTCGGTGAACGCGCTGCAGGGATTTCACTATGCGATCGGTGCCCTCAGCGCGTCGTTACCCGTGAGCGGTACCAAAAACTACGTCATGGTGGGCGCGACGCCGGTCACCAGCGGCGATGGAAGCGTCGCCGTCGGTACCGCGACTGCGACCGCGACATTCGGTGCGACGACCGCCGTTCGACGGCGATGGAGGCAGCCCCACGTCACTGTCCAGCGTCGTGGTTTTGAAGAAGCTTCACCACAAGCTGGGGCCTCGCCCTTTTTGCGAGCAGGTGAGTTCCCGTGCGCGGGGGCCACGACGTTGACCACTTTTTTGGTCAGGCTGCTCGCTGAGTTGCAGCTTCGACCAGCGACGCCAAGCGCCATTGCGAGCACTCATCGTCGCTTCTGCCCCAGCCCAGAAGACTCAATGAACGATGGCTCTGGCCCGAACGCCTGGGCCGTCTTCAATTCCCGGCGCCTCCACCAGCAAAAGGCTTGAAACGAGCCGCTTCAGAAACGACCTTCAAGATTTTGCCTCAAGAACTTGAAGGCGCAGGCCCATCGTCCAGGATGGACGCGATGAAATTCAGGCCTCACCACTTCACAGCGACCGGAGTTAGGTGAATGAGAGTATCGTTGCCGAGCTGCCCGTCGTGATTGTCTCCCCAGCATCTGACCGTGCTGTCCGACAGCACCGCGCACGTGGGACCGCCAAGCCCTGCCGAGATGGCTGTAGCTCCGCTCAAGCTAGAAACAACCACGGGCGTGAGCGAGTTGGTCGTTGTTCCGTTGCCGAGCTGCCCATAGCGATTGTCACCCCAACACTCGACTGTTCCACCTGTCAGGAGCGCACATGATTGACCAATCGCCTGCACACCGCTCAAACCAGAAACGGGGACCGGGATCGCTGAATTGGTCGTTGTTCCGTTGCCGAGCTGCCCGAGGCTGTTGTCCCCCCAACACTTGGCGGTTCCGTCCGCCAATAAGGCGCAGGTGTGGGAGGCACTCGCCGCAACTGCGGTAGCACCGCTCAAACCGGATACAGCCACCGGCATCGACGACCACCACGGTTTAGTCGTTCCGTTGCCGAGCTGGCCGAACTCATTGTCGCCCCAGCATTTGGCGGCACCGTCCGCCAGCACCGCACACGAATGCAAATCGCTAGCCGCCAGAGCCTTCGCGTTGCTCAACCCGGAAACTTGGACTGGCGAGGATGAGTCGAGGGTAGTTCCGTTGCCGAGCTCGCCGAACGTGTTTTTCCCCCAACACTTGACTTTCCCCTCTTTCAGCAATGCGCACGTATGCGCCGCTCCGGCGGCAATCGCCGCAACACCGCTCAATCCGTCAATAGCCACTGGCGTCAGAGACCCGCTGTCGATCCCGTTAGCCCGCTGGAACACGCCCCAACACTCGACCGTTTCGTCTGACAACAACGCGCACGTGTGCTCTGTGCCGGCCGCAACCGCTACGGCGCTGGTCAAACCTGAGGCAACCACTGGCGTCAAAGAGTCATTTTTCGTCCCGTCGCCGAGCTGCCCATCGGCGTTGCTACCCCAACATTCGACCGTGCCGTTCGTCAATACTGCACATGTATGTGCTTGGTCGCTGGGCGCTTGGCTGAGCTCGGCGCCCTTGGCGACACTCTTCGCGCCGATCAAGCCGGTAACAGCCACTGGCGTCGAAGAGAAATAGTCAGTCGGCGTTCCGTTGCCAAGCTGCCCAAACTCATTATATCCCCAACATTCGATCATGCCGTTCGTCAGTACTCCGCACGAGTGTTGCGAACCAACAACGACACTAGCGACGCTGCTCAAACCCGAAACTGCCACTGGCATCACGGCGCTGGCTAGCGTTCCGTCTCCGAGCTGGGCGCGGCGATTGAACCCCCAGCACTTGGCGGTTCCGCTCGTCGTCGCCGAACACGTATGACGTTCACCAGCGGCAATGGCCGTGACACCGCTCAAACCCGACACAACCACCGGCACCGAGGAGTCAGATGTGGTTCCCGCGCCGAGCTCACCGTCGTAGTTGTACCCCCAGCATTCGACAGTCCCGTTCGTCAACAAGGCGCAGGTATGGTATTCGCCCGCGGAGATGGCCGCTACGCTGCTGTCCAAGCCCGAAACCGCTACCGGGGTGGGGGACTGGACGTCCGTCGTTCCGTTGCCGAGTTGGCCGTTGGCGTTGAACCCCCAACACTCGACCGTTCCCCCCGTCAGCAGAGCACAGGTATGAAACCCCCCTGCCGACACCGCAACGGCGCCGCTCAAGCCCGAAACCGCTACCGGCGTCGTCGACTCGGGCGTCGGTCCGCAGCCTAGCTGCCCTGCGCCGTTCGCGCCCCAACAACGGACAGTTCCGTCAGCCAGCAGGGCACACGTGTGCCCCGAGCCGGCTGTGACAGCCGTGGCACCCGTCAGGCCCGAGACGGCGGTCGGCACCAATGACACGGCCCCGGTCCCCAATGGGCCGCCGCTGCCGAGCTGACCGCTGTAGTTGGCCCCCCAGCATTCGACAGCCCCTCCCGCGACGACCGCGCATGAATGGCTGCCGCCGCTGCTGATAGCTGTCGCTCCAATCAGGCCAGAAACCGCGACCGGCGTTGCCGAATTGGTCGTCGTTCCATTGCCGAGCTGGCCAAGTCTATTTGAGCCCCAGCACCGGACAGTCCCTCCTGTGGACAGCGCACACGTATGATCGCCGCCTGCGGCTAACGTCACCGCAGGCCGCGTCGTGCAGACTCCTGCAGAGCACAACACGCCATCGGAGCAGTGATTCCCGCATGCCCCGCAGTTCGCAGCGTCAGTGGCGAGGGAAGTGCATACTCCGTTGCAGGCAACGTCTGCATTGAGGCAAGTCGGCCCGGGGGCCCCCCCATTGCACACGTATGCTGTGGTCACGATCTCGCCGGGCTGAAGGAAGCCGTCGCTATTCGCGTCCGTCCCGACATCAATGCGCTGCCCGCCTGCCGAGCAGTGGGCGCCCGCGGCCTCGTCCGTCAACGTGACGATCGGATGAGCTGCTGACGCACCGGCGACGCCATTGCACACCGACGTCGTGCCCGTGATCTCGGCGGAATCGAGGACCCCATTGCGGTTCACGTCGAGTCCCCAGGAGATGATTTGGCCGCCTGCAGCGCAGATCGCACCTGGAAGCTCGACCTGAACGGCGACGAGCGTCGATCTGCCGTCCGCGCCCGGGGCACCATCCGCGCCCGGAGCACCGTCCGCGCCCGGAGCGCCATCTGCTCCGCGAGCGCCCGGAGCACCGTCCGCGCCCGGAGCACCATCCGCGCCCGGAGCGCCATCCGCGCCGGGAACGCCATCTGCGCCGCGAGCGCCCGGAGCACCGGCGCAGACATAGCGTACCGCAGTGACCTCCGCGGGATCGAGCTCACCATCCCGGTCGCTGTCGCGCCCGCTGAGGATGGCGACCCCACCCTGAGCGCAGTGAGCTCCCGCTTCCTCATCACGCGTTGAGACAATCGGGGTGCTGTCAGCGGTGGGGTCCGTTGGCGTGGGCGGATCACACGACGTCAAAGTACACGCTACGAGTAAGAGCGTCGGCAAGGCGCCCAGCAAGTGACGCTTGATGACTGGGTGAGCTTTCATGCGCCACGCCAAAGCAACCCATGTGCCACTCCGCGTGAGGCTCGATTGGCCGCAGTTGTCGAATGCGAGGCGCAACCGTTGCGGCACCACCCACGGTTGAGCGCAGTCCTTGCAGCTCGAACGAATACCATCGTGCGGAGTCAGTCGCGCGACGACCATCATCTAGTGATCGCGCCCCACGCTCATGGGAGGCAAAACGCAACGGGGTACGCGAGATCTCGATCTAGAAGCGGAAATTGGTCGTCACATATCCTGGTCCTGGTGTCGCCGACGTCATGCGCAACGTCACATTACCCTCGGCGTCGGAATGTGCTTCTTCGGCGAGCGAGGTGCTGACACAGGCAATGCGCGGGACGCTGCCCGCCGCGCGCGGCGTCCTTAACGCGAATACTACTTTTCTGTCGGCGCTGGTGCGCGGTCGAACCTCGAAGCAGTCCGCGAGCTCGCGGGCCACTCCAAGCTGCAGACCACCCAACGCTACCTGCACGCCTCCGGCGCCGACCTTCGTGACGCGGTGTCACGGCTTCCGGGCAACGCGAAGCCTTTGGGCAACTTAGTCGGAAACGAATCGCGTCCGGGCAACGAATCGCGAACGCACAAAAGCGAAAACCCGGCTTCGGGTGCCGGGTTTTCAGTCTGTCTCTGGTCTCTAATCGTCGAGGCGGGCAGATGCGAACTGCCGAGCTTTCGGACCCGAACCGAACGCGCTAACCAAGCGCGCCGCGCCCCGGAGGAGTGGCTCCTCCTTCACTCGGCCAAGTTCGGCCCCCGATGCAAACGCTCCACGTCTGGGCGTTCGCGCACGAGCGCCCAGAGCAGACCCGCGCCGAGCACGTCGAGCAGCGGCAGGGCGACGAAAAAGGGTTCGTAGCCATAGCTCGAGACCAATTTCCCGAGCAGCAGCGTGAAGGCCATCGTGCCCAAATTGCCGCAAGTGCCGGCCATTCCGGTGACGGTCGAGACTTCGTTCTGACGGAACAGGTCGGTCGACATGGTGATCACGGTCACCGACAGGGTTTGATGCGCGAAGCCGCCGAGGCACAGCAGGCCCACCGCAAGGTAGGGGCTTTTGACGCTGCCCACGAACGCGACCGGTAGCATGAGCAGCACGCCCACCGTGAACGCAGTGCGGCGCGCGTTGACGAGCGACAAGCGCGTGTGACGCTGCACCGCCGATGCGATCAGACCACCCGAGAGGCTGCCCACGTCCGCTGCAAGAAAAGGCATCCAGGTGAAGATCGCGAGCTGCTTGAGATCGAAGTGACGCGCGGCCACGAAATAAGATGGCACCCAAAAAGACAGCGTTCCCCAGGTTGGATCGGCGAGCAGGCGCGGGAGGCCAATGCCCCAGAAATTGCGCTGCCGGAGCAGGCCGAAGATCGAAGGCGGCGCGCCGCTGCCGTGCAGATGCCCCTCTTTGCCCGCCGCGACGTAGCTGCGTTCGGCTGGGCTGAGCCAGGCGTGCCGGTGCGGGTCGTTGTACAGAGCGAGCCACGCGACAGCCCACGCGATGCCAATGCCGCCCGTGACGACGAAGGCGGCCTGCCAGTGATACGCGTAGATGGCCCAGGCCACGAGCGGCGGAGCCATCACCGATCCAAAAGAGGCGCCCACGTTGTAGATGCCACTGGCCATGCCCCGCTCCCGGGCTGGAAACCAAGCGGAGATCGTTTTCATCACCGCTGGGTTGGCCGACCCTTCCGCAAACCCCATCAGCGCGCGCAACGTGGCAAGGCCGAGCCAACCACTGACCATCCCGTGGGCCATGTTGACCACGGACCAGGCGACGGCGAACAGCGCGAAGCCGATGCGCAAGCCCAGCCACTCCAGGAGATAGCCGCAAATGGGCTGCAAAATCAGACCCAGCTGGAAGCAGGTCAGGATGAGCGCGTACTGCTGATCGGTGAGGCCGAGTTCGGCCGAGAGCGTGGGCTTGGCGATGCCCAGCGAGTTTCGCGCCAGAAAATTCACGATCCCGCCCAACATCAAGAGGACGATGATCCACCAGCGAAGCGCTTTGATCCGAGGCATAGGCGGCGGGCTACGGGCTCACGACGCGGCTTTTTCTTCGCGCGTCACGCTGGCGCGCACGAAGAAGCCCGTGGCAAATGCGATCCCGACCACAGCCCAATACAACACCGGACTTTGACCCTCGAGCCCGCTGCGCAAGTTCACGCCGAGCACTGAACCGACGGCGGTGATGGGCAAGAACAATGCAGCGATCAAGTTGAGCCGGTGCTGCGCGTCCGTCGCTTTGCGCGCGAGCGCCGTCTGCGCCTCGGCTTCCTTGGCGTCCACGTAGTCGAGCGCGTCCTTGGCGTCACTCGCCGCAAGATCGCTCGCTCGCTCGATATCGCCGGCCGCATCGCGCAGCACGATCAGGTCGCGATGGTCGATGCCTTCCCGCGCTTCTTGCAGCGCGCGGTGCTGGTTGCGCGCCGCACGCGCGATGGGCGCGATGTGCCGAATGATTTGGTACAGCTGCCGCGCCGAGGTGGCCGTGTCGATCGACTCGTCGAGCTCGGCGACGCGCTTGCGGTATTGCTCTAGGTGCTCCTTCAGGGCCTTCAGGCCGTCACCTTTGGCGCCCGTGGCGCGCCACTCGCCGGCGGGGTTGCGCCAAAACAGACGCGCCGCGCGCTCGGCGTCAGCCGGTTGAGGCACGGCGTGCAAGATCAGCAGCAAGTGCCCCGCGTCTATCATCGCACGTTGGCGGCCCGCCGAACTGCCGAGCCGTTGCTTGAATCTCTCTGGAACACCCCACGTATCGGGAATGAGCGTCGCCATCGTTCCAGGCTAGCCCGAACAGTGTGCGCATCACCAGTGCTGCCGCCGT